>Ga0315288_10010727_pt1 | contig 11556 bp, 10 predicted proteins | sample YL17G11_20_MG_FD_203454 | JGI IMG/M metagenome (GOLD analysis project Ga0315288, IMG submission 203454) | Sediment microbial communities from Yellowstone Lake, YNP, Wyoming, USA - YL17G11_20 | ecosystem: Environmental > Aquatic > Freshwater > Lake > Sediment | place: USA: Wyoming | collected... | reverse complement strand
CCTGGGCGAGCCCCTGGACGGCACGCTCAAGGCGGTCCTGGACTTCCGGGGTTGGCTGGCCGACCCTTCCCCGGTCTTCCGGGAGGTCGATGTCGTCGTCGGGTCGGGGCGAGTCATCCGGGAAGGTGTGGCCAGCGGGAAGCCGTGTCTCTTGTTGGGTCCGGCCTACCTCGGCCTAATCTCCCCCGCCTTGCTGAACCCGGCTCTGGGCCATGACTTCAGCGGGACCGCTCCGTCGCGACCCCCGCCCGACGGGAAACGCATCCTGGACGACCTGGACCGGCTGGCGGAAGACCCCGGGCTGCGCCAGAGGCCGGCCGAGAACGGCCGGGACTACGCGCTGGCCCACCTCGGTCTGGAGAGGATGGCCCTTCTCACGCTCGGCGTGTACGCGAACGGTCGGAGGACCTTCACCGCCGCCCCGCTCGGGCCAAGCGGGTAAGTAGCGGTCTGTTCCGCCAGATCCAGAGTCGTGAGAACACCTGCCGGCGCAGCACATTGAGGCGGCAGGCGCCGGAGAAGAGCCGGGGATGGCGATTGGCCAGCCAGAGACCCAACCCGAACAACGACGCCAGGGGCGGGTCCAGAGGGAATTCCTCGAACAGAGAAGCCGGCAAGGCTCGGCCTTCCATTCGGAGACGTAGGGCGGCGCTGAGCATCCGCCGGGTGCAGGCGGTGCGGTAGAAACTGGGTTCGACCGGCCGCACGCCGTTCCCGGGCGCCCACTTGCGGAGCATGGCGGCCAGGCCGGAGTGGACCCGGCCGGCATCACCGCTGTAGCTGCCCGCCCTCATCCTGTAGAGGAAAAGCACCTGCTCCTGCCTCAGGACCGGCCGGAACGCGGCGACGCGCACCCAGAGATCCAGATCCTCGGCCCCGTCGCTGCCGGGGTCGAAGCCTCCCACGAGCCGGAACACACCCGCCGGCATGAGGGAGCCTGAGGGATAGAAGGAGTTCCGGTGGAGCAGGCCCTCGAAGCCCAGTTCGGTGACGGTCGCGGCGGCGAGAGGGGGGCGGCGAGACCAGTCCCCCATCGCGCCCCGCATCCTCGAGTCAGGGACGAGTTGGGCCCGGCACGTCGCCACGCCCGGATAGGCCCCGTCCCTGGCTTTGATCTCGGCCAGCAGACCCAGTTGCCGTTCCAGCTTCCAGGGCAGCCAGACATCGTCGGAGTCGCAGAAAGCCAGGAGATCTCCGGAGGCGGCCGCCACGCCCGCGTTCCGAGCCGCGGAAGCGCCCGGCGCCGGCTCGCTGATGACCCGGGCCCGCGGATAACGCTCCCGGACAAAGGCCGGGCTGCCGTCTGTCGAACCGTTGTCGACCACGATGACCTCGTGCGGCGGGACCGTCTGCCCGAACACTCCGTCCAAGGTGTCTGCCACATAGGTTCGAGCGTTGAGCATCGGGATGACGACGCTGACCTTCGGCGTCGTGACGTGCCACCTCCTCCCGGGCCGCCTAGCGCCGGCTCGCGCCCACCAAACGCCTGCTCCGGGAACGAATTCGCCTGACGCGGTACCCTCGGTACAGACGACAGGCTATGCCAAACGGCCCCGGAAGGCACCTGGCGATCGCGAGCGCGACCCCGTGCGGAAACCCGGTCCACGAATCGACGGGCAGACCGCGGAAGGCCTCATCGGGAAAGCGCCTACCGCTCACGGCACACGAGTAGGCGTTCCACAGCCGATGCCGCGAGCAAAATCGATGTCATTCGGTTTCGGACATGGACCGCGCCTCAGGCGAACCGGCCCACTTGCGGAGGACGGTGGCGTCGTCCTCGCCATGAGCTCCGATCGGGTCGACAGGCTTCCCTCCCTCAGGCGGTAGAGACACAGCCGCGAGAGATCGACGTAGATGTTCCGCCGGGCCGAGAGCCGGACCCAGAGTTCCCAGTCCTCGCCCGCCTGTATCGTCTCATCAAACCCTCCCGTCTTGTCAAACGCCAGCTTCGACACGATGAAGGTGGAAGGGATGACGGGGGTTCGCTTCAGGCACTCAACAAAGGTCATCTTCCGGAGGTCCGAGGGTCTGGGAGGCGGGGGCGGGTGGAGGCCCGCCATCGCCTGGGCCGGAGCGTCAGTCTCCTCGTCCCAGACAGGGAGGGCTCTAGAGGCCCGAACGTGGATGGGTTCGGCGTCCGTGGAGCAGGTCTCCAGCGTCGCCACCTGTCGGGCGAGCTTCCACGGCAGCCAGATGTCATCCGCGTCGCAGAAGCCCAGGTGCTCATGGGCAGCCATGGCTACGCCCCGGTTGCGGGCTGCGGACACGCCCCGGTTCTCCTGTCTGACCAGCTTGACAGGGATGCCCGCCATACTCGAACCCTCCCAGCCGACCGGCCGCTCGCCCTCAGGCGTCGTAGGGCGTCGGGAAGCTCCTGCGCCGGACCAGCCTGGATGAACTACCGCAGCTCATCAACGTCCTGGCGGGGCAGATGAGCCTGGTCGGGCCGAGACCCATCGTCCGGGAGGAGATGGAGCGCTTCGGCGATTCGCCGGCAACCTACCTCGGCGTGCGACCGGGTGTCACCGGGCTGTGGCAGGTTAGTGGCCGGACCGAGACCGACTACCAGCGGCGCGTCGACCTCGAAGCCCTGGTACGTGCGCAATTGGACGTCGTGGCTCGACATCACCATCCTGCTCCAGACCGTCGGCGCGGTTCTCCGGAGGCGCGGCGCCTACTAGCCCGACCGTCCGTCCGTCGTCCGCGGTCCTCGTGGCGCTTCCTTAAGCCGCGAAGCCACGGTCTCGGTCAGGAACTCCAGGAACCCGCCGGCCAGGTCCGGCCGGTCCAGGGCCATCTCCACGGTGGCCTTGAGGAAACCCAGCTTGTCCCCGACGTCGAAACGCTTCCCGCGCACCCTAGCCCCCCAGACATCGCCACTCCCGGCCAGGACCTTGAGCGCGTCCGTCAGTTGGATCTCGCCGCCGTGTCCGGGCCTGGTCTCCTCAAGAATCGCGAAGACATCGGGCGGCAGAATGTAACGCCCGATGATGGCGATGTTGGAGGGGCTGCTGCCGGAAGCCGGCTTTTCGACCAGGTCCGATAGGCGGAAGGCCTCTTCCTCGGCGTTGGAAGCGGCCACGATGCCGTAGCGCGACACGTCGGGCCAGGGAACTTCCCTCACGCCGACCATGGCCGCGGCCCCGGTCCGTTCATAGGCGGTGACGAGTTGCCTGAGGCAGGGCTCCTTGCCGATGAAGACCTCGTCACCCAAGAGCACGGCAAAGGGCTCTTCGCCGATGTGGCGACGGCCGGTGAGGATGGCGTGCCCCAGGCCCAGAGGCTCCTTCTGGCGCACGAAGTAGATGTCGGCGAGTTCGGAGATGCTCCGGACGTCGGCCAGGAGTCCGGCGTCATTCTTGCGGTGGAGCGACTGCTCGAGTTCAAGGGAACGATCGAAATGGTCCTCCAGGGCTCGCTTTCCCCGGCCCGTGACAATCAGGATGTCCGTGATGCCGGAGGCGACGGCCTCCTCGACAACGTACTGGATTATCGGTTTGTCGACGAGGGGCAACATCTCCTTGGGCTGGGCCTTCGTGGCCGGCAGGAAGCGAGTGCCGAGCCCCCCGGCCGGGATGATGGCCTTGCGTACGGTTCGGGTCATCTTGAGGCTCCGCCCCCTGCGTCTCACGGTCGGGGACCGCGGACGCGGCCCCGTCTCGTATGCGGACTTCTCCGGCCAAGGCCGGGGCTCCTTTGACCGGCCGCGGCGTCCGCGGAGAGGAACTGCCCGGCCCAGGACGAAATTGGATGTGGTCGCGGGTTGGAGCCGACGCGGATGGGGGAACGATTGTGAAGGTCCTGGTCACCGGAGGAGCCGGGTACATCGGGAGCCATGTTGTCAAAGCTTTGCGTGATGCGGGACACCGGACGGCCGCGTACGACAGCCTCATCCGGGGGCACCGGAAGGCTGTCTTGGCTGGGGAGTTCCATCAGGGCGAACTCGCCGACCGGGACCGGCTGCGAGAGGTCATCGCTTCCTTCCGACCCGAGGCCGCCATCCACCTGGCCGCTCTGGCCAGCGTGCCGGAGTCGGTCGCCCACCCTTCTCTCTACTATCGCCAGAACGTCGAGGCCAGCCTCACGCTGCTGGAGGAACTGGCGCGGGTCGGCGTCGGCCCCTTTGTCTTCTCCTCGTCAGCGGCCGTCTACGGGACCCCCGAACGGGTTCCCATCTCCGAGGATGCGACGCCGAGCCCCATCAACCCCTACGGCGAGACCAAACTCGCCGTCGAGCGGATGCTCCACTGGATGGCGGGCCCCCACGGGTTCCGGGCCGTGTCGCTACGGTACTTCAACGCCTCCGGATGCGACCCTGCGGGCGAGATAGGCGAGGACCACGACCCCGAGACCCATCTCATCCCCCTCGTCTATCTGGCCGCCGCAGGCCGGCGCGGCCAGTTGACCGTCTATGGGGACGACTACGACACACCCGACGGCACCTGCGTCCGCGACTACGTCCACGTCGGCGACCTGGCTCACGCGCACGTCCTGGCGGTCGAGAAGCTGGCGGGCCTCGGAAACGGAGGCTTCCACGAGGTCCTGAATCTAGGCGCCGAACGTGGCTACAGCGTCCTCGAGGTCATCCGGGCCGTGGAGAAGGTCCTTGGCTGGCCGGCGCCGTACGAGATCGGCCCGCGGCGGACGGGCGATTCGGCCGTCCTCGTGGCCTCTTCCGCAAAGGCCCGAGCCGAACTGGGTTGGCGGCCGACGCGCTCCGACCTTGAGACCATCATCCGCACCGGTTGGGCTTGGCACGAGAAGCACCCGCACGGATACGACGACTAGTCGCCCCGCTCCGGGCGGCAGGAGACGGCAACGCCCCTGGACCTTCCGGTCCAGGGGCGTTGCTGGTCAATGACTCGATACTTAACAGTTTCCCGGCGGCGACCACCGCGGGCCAAAGCTTGGTGGAGATGAGCGGATTCGAACCGCCGGTCTCCTGCGTGCAAGGCAGGCGCTTTCCCGCTAAGCTACATCCCCACTCGAAACAATGATGCCCGAAGCATCGGCTCCCGGCATCATAGTTCTGGTGGGCATAGGTGGGGTCGAACCACCGACCTCGCGCTTATCAGGCGCGCGCTCTCACCAACTGAGCTATACGCCCACCTCAAAGTAGGCAGCACCAAGTTTAGCAGCCGGGAAGGTGAGATACAACCCCTGGCATCCGCCGAACGGTGGTTGTTTATCACATACTCTCGCATGTGAAGAGTCTAGCGGCGCCTGGCATCCGGGCACAAAACACGGCGCCCGATCGCGGCGCCGGGTGTTCGCGGTTCAAGGTTCTACCGGACGCCGTTGCGCCCGGAGCCTTATACTAGCATGGCCCTTTCCGGAGTGTCAAGGAAGCCGGAGGTCCGACGGGCGCAAGCCGAAGGCTGATTTAACCGCTGCGCGTCAACGCGGCGATTCCGACGAATCGACATCGGGAGCAGCGAAGAGAGGTCGGCGAACCGGGAGCCAGGGAGGGGGCCTTCGCCCCCGGTTCGCCGGGAATTGGGCCGTCCGCCAGGCCACCGCCTGGGGAACAGCTCCGGAATCGCCTGCGGCGGAGCGGAGGAAAACATCGCACGACACCGCCGGCGAAACTTATTGTCGGATAACTGAGTTGAGAATGCGCTCCATTAGTCGAATGTTCTGACTAATATGGCTAGCATGCTCCCGCCATGGACAATGTGCTGTTCGGCGGGAGGATGCGTTTTCCCTTCTCCATCGTTCTTCTTCGCCCAGGCCCGTCGCGTCTCGTCACCGCCCGTGCGGCCCAAGTCTCCGCGGCGCGTGAGCCGAGAGGCCCGGCCATTGCTCCCTGGAGACGACCCCGGCGGCGGCAAGAGCCTCGAGGGCCAGGGTGGCCACGACGACGCCGGCCAGCGCGGTGACAAGCTGCGGCGCCTGCAGGGCCAGGGTCACTGGTTTGGGCAGGGCCAACACGAACCTGACGGCGGCGGCGAGGAGCCCGAACTTGAGGAAGGCGGCCAAGACCGCGGCCAGGTAGAGGTTTACTCTGCGCCCAAACCCGAAGACCAGGGCGAAGCTGGCGTTGGCGGCCATGATGAAGGGTATGGCCGGCGCCAGGATGGGGTTCAGTTGCCCCAGGAGAAGAGCCGTGACCGGCGTCAGGAGACCGATGGTCGCGCCGCCCCACGGTGTCACGAGGACCGCGCCGACCAGGAGCACGGTGTTGATGACCGTGCCCGTGATGACCTGGGGCAGATGGAGGCTCTGGAGGCCAAGAGCGAGCGCCAGGAGTAGCGCGGCTTGAGTCAGCCACTTCCAGCTCCCGGCGCTTGCGGGCCTACGACTTGCCGTCCTATTGTTCACGGCTTACACCTCTCTCGAATTGGAGTTGAAGCACCAACCGCGGACCACCCGACGGGTCCGCGCCCTACCCGCTATCCAGCGGGTCGCCGAAGGAAGTCAAGGCGCTTCGCACGTGCGTGCCCTCGAGCCCGCCGAGCTTCCCGGTAAAGGCCCCGAGGCGGTCCGTGTCGCCGTCCACGATCAGGGCGATGACCGATACGCCCCGCTCCCGGTAGGGAATGCCCAAGCGCCCGACGATGAGATCCGCATCCTCGGAAAGGATCTCCTGGACCTTGCGGGCCTGAGCCCCCCGGTCGGTAACCACGATGCCGACGACCCCGATACGTCGCCGCCGGTCCGCCAGCCCCGGGGAAGCCGTCTTCGGTTCCGTCCTACCGGCCATCGACGTCACGCTCCTCGCCCCACGAAAGCCCTGAGTCGGCCCGGACCAGCCGCGAGCGTGGAACCCCGAAGCGAAGAGGGCCCTCTCACTAGGGAGAGGGCCCTCCAGATGTGGCGGCGGGCTGCGAGCCGTCCTTGCCTCTCCCCCGGCTTCAGCTTGGACGCCTCGCCGTCGCGGCTTTCGCCGCCTCGGCCGGACCCAGGCCTGACCTCAGGACTAGTCTTAGTTGTCAAGCTCGCTACGAAACCATCTTACTCCTTGCCCGCCGAGCCGACAAGTGTCCCCTACACCTTCGTGCGCGCCGTGTAGTGCGTGTGAAGGAGTTCGTGGGACTTGTGCCCGAGCGGCTGGCCGAGAAACTCGGCGTAGATCTGGGTGATGGCCGGGTTCTCGTGCGACTTCCGGAGCGGCATACGCTTGTCTTCGCGATAGATGGCGTCGATGCGCTGCTCGCGCACGGCGTTCGTCGTCTTGATCGGCTGGCCGCCGCCTCCGATGCACCCGCCGGGGCAAGCCATGATCTCAACGAAGTGGTAGGTCTTCTCGCCGCGCTTGATGCGCTCCAGCAACTCCTTCGCGTTGCCCAACCCGTGGGCCACGGCCACGTTGATCTTCGTCCCGTCAAGGTCGATGGTGGCCTCTTTGATCTTGGTCATACCCCGGACGGCTACGAAATCGAGATCCTTCAGGTCCTTCTTCGTTACCAGCTCGTACGCCGTCCGCAAGGCCGCCTCCATGACGCCGCCGGTGGCGCCGAAAATGGCCGCCGCGCCGGTGGACCGGCCTAGCGGATCGTCGAACTCCTCGTCGGCCAGACGGCCCCAGTCCACGCCGGATTCGCGGAACATGCGGCCGAGCTCCCGGGAGGTGAGGACGACATCCACGTCGCGGTACCCGCTCGCGTTCATCTCGGGACGGGAGGCCTCGAACTTCTTCGCCGTGCAGGGCATGATCGACACGACGAACATGCTGGCCGGGTCGATGTCCGCCTTCTTGGCGTAGTAGGTCTTAGCCAGGGCCCCGAACATCTGCTGCGGCGACTTGCACGTGGAGAGGTTGGGCAGCAGTTCGGGGTAGAAGTGCTCGATGAACTTGATCCAACCCGGGCTGCACGAGGTGATGAGGGGAAGCGTACCCCCGGTCGTGAGCCGCTGGATGAGTTCGGAGCCCTCCTCCATGATGGTCAGGTCGGCGGTGAAGTCGGTGTCGAACACGCGGTCGAAACCGAGACGCCGCAGAGCGGCGACCATCTTGCCGGTGACCAGCGTCCCGGGCGGCAGGCCGACCTCCTCGCCCAGAGTCGCCCGGATGGCCGGCGCCGTCTGCACGACAACGTGGGTCTTGGGGTCGGCCAGGGCCGCCCAGACCTTGTCGGTGTCGTCGTGCTCGGTTATGGCGCCGACCGGGCAGGCGTTCACGCACTGCCCACAGAGGGAGCAGGCAATGTCAAGCAGAGGCTTGTCGTAGGCCGGGACGACGACGGTCTCGTGCCCGCGGTAGGCGGGGAAGAGGGCGCCGACGCCCTGGACTTCGTTGCACGTGTAGACGCACCGCCGGCAGACCACGCACTTGGCGGGGTCGCGGACGAGGGAAGGCGTGGATTCGTCCTTGGGGTGGTTCTTTTCGATATGGGTGAAGCGCACGTCCCGCACGCCAAGCTCCTCGGCGAGGGCCTGGAGTTCGCAGCGCCGGTTGCGCGCGCAGCCCAGGCAGTCCTTCGGGTGCCTGGAGAGCATGAGTTCGACGATGACGCGCCGGGCTTCCCTGACGGCCGCCGTGTTCGTCCGGACGACCATGCCCTCGGCCACCGGGAACGCACAGGCCGCCTGGAGGGTGCGGGACTTCTCGACCTCGACCACGCACACGCGGCAGACGCCCTTGACGTCCTGGTCAGGATGATGGCATAGGGTCGGGATGCGGACCCCTGCCTTCTCGGCCGCGGCGAGGACGGTGCTGCCGGTCGGGACGTCGACCGGGAGGTTGTTGATGGTCAGTTTCACGGCCTCACACCCCCTTTCCAACCGCCGACAGGGCCTTCGCCGGCGTGGCGAGGCCACGGCAGGTGCCCGTCGGGCAGCGCTTCTCATTGATGTGCTGGTCGTACTCATCGCGGAAGTACTTCAGCGTGGAGAGGAGCGGGACCGGCGCCGCCTGGCCGAGCGGGCAGAGGGAGGCGATGGTCATGGTCCTGGCCAGAGCGGCGAAGGTTTCGAGGTCCGGCGGGGTGGCCCGGCCGGCGGCGACGTTCTCCACGAACTCGTGGAGCCGGAAAGTGCCCTCGCGGCACGGGACGCACTTGCCGCACGACTCGTGCTTGAAGAACCGGGCGAACACCCGGGCGATGTCCACGATGCAGTGCGTGTCGTCCATGATGAGCAGGGCCCCGGAACCCAGGGCCGCGTCGGCCTTGGCGAGCTCATCGTAGTCCATCGGCACATCCAGCAGGGCGGTCGGCAAGCAGCCCCCGGAAGTGCCGCCGCTCTGCGCCATCTTGAAGGAGCGGCCGTTCGGCACGCCGCCTCCGATACCGAAGACAATCTCGCGCAGAGTGATGCCCATCGGGACCTCGATGAGGCCCTCGTTGACGATGTCGCCGGTGAGCGTGAAGACCTTGGTGCCGGGGGAGCGCTCGGTGCCGAAGCCCCGGTACCACTTCGCGCCGTTGGCGATGATCTGAGCGACGCTGGCCAGAGTCTCCACGTTGTTGATGGCCGTGGGCTTGCCAAACAGGCCGGAGTCGGTCGGGTACGGCGGCTTGAGTCGCGGCTCGCCGCGCCTGCCCTCGAGCGATTCGAACAGGGCCGTCTCTTCGCCGCAAACGTAGGCGCCGGCGCCGGTCCGGATCTCGATGTCGAAGTCGAACTTCGACCCGAAAATCCCCCGGCCCAGGAGCTTCATCTCCTTCGCCCGGCTGATGGCCTTCTGGAGCCTGTCGATGGACAGCCCGTACTCGCCGCGGATGTACACGTAGCCCTGGGTCGCGCCGATAGCGTAGGCGGCCAAGGCCATGCCTTCGATGATGGCGTGCGGGTCGCCCTCGAGGATGAGCCGGTCCTTAAAGGTTCCGGGCTCGCCCTCGTCGGCGTTGCAGACGATGTACTTCGTGTCTCCCTTGGCCTTGGCGGCGAGTTCCCATTTCAGGCCGGCCGGGAAGCCGGCGCCGCCGCGACCGCGGAGACCGGAAGCCTTGATCTCCTCGACCACGGCCGCCGGCGTCATCGCCGTGATGGCCTGGCCAAGGGCCTCGTAGCCGCCATTGGCGATGTACTCCTCGATGGACTCGGGGTCGATGATGCCGCAGTTGCGCAGGACGATGCGCACCTGGCCCCGGAAGAAGTTCATCTCGGGCACGGTCTGGAAGGCCTTGGGACCCGCGGAGACCGCGGCGCCCGCCGCCGGGACCTCTTCCCGGTACAGCAGCCGGTCGAGTCGTCTGCCCTTGAGAAGGTGTTCCTCTACCAGTTCCGGAACGTCGTCCGGTGTCACACGGCAGTAGAGGACGCCTTCCGGATAGACGACCACGGTCGGTCCCTGCTCGCAAAGGCCGAAACAGCCCGTCTCGACGACCTTGATCTCGCCGGCGAGGCCGCGACGTTCTACCTCCCGGACCAGCCTGTCCTGGACCGCCTTGTTCGACTTCAGCGAACAGTTGGTGCCGGCGCAGACCAGCACGTGCGCGCGGAACAGCCTCATGGTCAACCCTCCCTATCCTCTACCTGTACTCCTGGAGAACGGCGACGACCGTCTCCGGGGTGAGGTTGCCGTAGACCCGGTCTTCAACCATGGCGGCGGGGGCGACCCCGCAGACACCGAGGCAGCTCACCATCTCGAGAGTGAACCGGCCGTCGGGCGTCGTTTCCCCGAAGGGGACGCCGAGTTCGCGTTCGATGGCCGCGATGACCTCCTGGGCGCCCTGCACGTGGCAGGGGGCGCTCTCGCACACCCGCACCACGTATTTGCCCTTCGGCGTGGTGTAGAAGAGCGAGTAGAACGTAGCCACACCATAGACCCGGCTCAGAGAGAGCCCGAGTCCGAGGGCCACTCTCTTCAGAGCCTCCTCCGGCAGGTAGCCGACGAGGTCCTGGACTTCCTTCAAAGCCGGCAGGAGCGCTCCCTCGCGGCTGGCGTGCCGGGCAACGATCCTGTCGACACGGTCCACGTCGACAGCCTGCTTCTCTTGCTTAGCCATCCTCTCACCTCCTTGATCTACCGAGACCGCGGTTGCCGAAGCAAGCGGGGCCGCTGGCGACCGGCCCCGCGACAAAAAAGCGAAGGGGCCGGTCCGGAAGACCGCCGGCCCCCTCGCGGGCGGACTTTCAGTTCCTGGGAGCTTCTGTTCAATTGGCGCGGCTTTCCTCCGGCCAGGCTCTCGCTGGTCTTGCGCCAGCTTGGCCTGACCGGGACCAGCCGGCCCAGGCTACCGCTCTAGTCGGCCGCCTTCTCCTTCCGGATTCTGTACCGGCCCCGCGGTGTGTACTTCGTGTGCAGGAGTTCGTGTGACTTGTGCCCTAGAGGCTGGCCCAGGAACTCCTTGTAGATGGCCGTGATGGCCGGGTTCTCGTGCGATTTCCGAATGGCCAGCCGCTCGTCGGCCGTGTAGGTGCCGTCGATGCGCTTCTGGCGGATCGCCGTGTTGGTCGGGATGGGCTGCCCGCCGCCGCCGATGCAGCCGCCGGGGCAACACATGACCTCGATAAAGGCCCAGCCGTTCGGGTTGCCCGCGCGGACCATGTCCAGGACCTTCCGCGCGTTCGACAGGCTGTGGGACACGGCGACCTTGACCTTGGTCCCCTTCAGGTCGACCTCGGCCTCCTTGACCCCCGCGAGGCCGCGGCAGAACTTGAAGTTGACGT
>Ga0315288_10010724_pt1 | contig 11558 bp, 10 predicted proteins | sample YL17G11_20_MG_FD_203454 | JGI IMG/M metagenome (GOLD analysis project Ga0315288, IMG submission 203454) | Sediment microbial communities from Yellowstone Lake, YNP, Wyoming, USA - YL17G11_20 | ecosystem: Environmental > Aquatic > Freshwater > Lake > Sediment | place: USA: Wyoming | collected... | reverse complement strand
GGCGTGAGCTCAGGGGGAGAGGGGGAGAGCTCCCCCTCCCCCCCTGAAAATAAAACGAAAGGAGTTGAACGATGTACAAGAAGAAGACCCTGCGCAACATGGCGCCCACCACCAGGCGCTACGCCCGGATCCTCAACGACCTCCAGGGCACACTGAAGCGCCTCCAAAACCTCACCGAGCACATCGCCCGTCTGGAGCTCGACAGCACCGCCCTACTCAACGCCACACGCCAGGACACCAAACACGCCAACCTGGACGAGTTCGTGCAGGACCAGCTCCAGGACGACAACGGAGCCGAGCTCGAGAAACGGATCGACGCCGCCGAGATATTCTACGACCCCGCTCTCAAGGACGTCGACCAGGAGATAATCCCCGGACGCATCGCCTGGGAAAAGGTGTCAACCACCCACGTCGTCCTCGACCCCAAGACCGGCGAATGCGAAACCACCAAGGAGGTACACCATGAGCAAGTTCATTGACCAGTTCGTCGACACCCACACCCACCTCGTAGAGTTCATCTGGCCGTGCGAGGGCGGCCAAACACTGGTGCGGTGGTTCCCAGACGAGAACGCCCTCAAAGCCCAGCAGCTCCTACCAAAAGAGAGCGCCGACTGGGTCAAGGCCGACCTGCTCAAAAACGGATACCACCAGACCTGAGCACCAGGGCGGGGCCCCGCGGCCTCGCCCTTTTTTTCGAGGACAACCCCGAGCCCGTTTTCCTCGAGCTCCTTTCCCCTAACCCCTGAACATGCCATATCATCCCTCACGATGCCACCTTATCAAAGTCATTGCCACTTCCTTCGCAAGTGCTACAATTGCGATTACGATGTATACTGTGGCTGATAACTAACCTAGCTCCCTGATTCCCTATCTTTTTCGCTTTTTCTTCTTTCCTCTAGTTTATCAACGAACTCTTCCATCTCCACCTGTTCTTTTGTCATTGCCAGGCTTCGAAGGATTCCGCCAACAACAATACAGCCACCCAAAACCATTCCAATCCAGCCTGCTACTGGATATGTGACCTGGTAAAGATTAAATCCCTCATACTCTGTCCAACCTACATAAGCGAGGTCATAACCCAGTCCTACGGAGATGCCACCTAGAAGAATTGAAATGAGAATACCTAATGGCTTTTTACCCTTCTTGATGAAGTGGTCAACCGCTTTGAAGGCACCATAACCAAGACCAACAAATGGGGCTATAAGCACCCACCCTAAACAGCCCATTGCTTACATCTCCCACACGACACAAGCTATGGAGTAGTTTTGACCAGTTTGAGCAGACACCATTCTAGGCTTGATAGTGCTATGTGTCAATCTTCATCTATTGCCATTTTTAGTCTAGCTATCCTTAGATATGAGCTTGGACTCAGTTGGGTTTTCGCCTATGCTTCAAGCTATCCTCATACGTTACTGAGCTAGCTAGTCGTACGATTACAACTACTCTGCGGACTGGGCATTAGCTTTAGTGTTATTTCCTAAACACAACTAATGGCGCTCTACCGAATCCACTCAAAATCAGAAGGTGACGCGAAGAAAAAGCCTTGAAGATACTGTGAGAACGCCATCGTTTTAATGTCAAAGGCATAAGTCTCGCCATTTGTGGGTTCTAATATGAAAATGTGCCAACCAGCATCCTCATGCGTATCATTATGCATCACAACTAACCAAGCGTGCTCGACCTGTTCGAACTTTTCCTGGTTAATCTCCAAATTGCCAACTCCGATCACCGAGGTAATCCCTTGCTCGTATAGGATGTTCCAGATATCTATTGCCATGTCATCGCAATCGAACACTCCCTCAATATAAGCGTGATTCTTGTGATATGACCTGTTTATGGGAATCAGTGCTTGATAAAGCGTGTCTACGTCCCAATTTGAATTCCAGTAATGAGAATCATCAAGCAAATCAGACAACTGGAAAACATAAGCTGGAAGCTGTTGGCTGGCAGGAGTATCAGGTATCTCACTTTCACCTGTGCTAGGTGCTGGCAGCTGCCGATGAGCTATTGCATAGCCAACAAATACTACAATAACAAGGATAAGAATAGTTACTGTTACCAGAAGAACTCGCTTTGTCTTCGTAGCTCACCCCTTTTCAGTTAATTATATCCCCCTACAAATGTGCTTGACAATCAGCCTTGGAAGTAATATTTCTTTCCCTTGTACACGGAACTAGGTGCTGCCTTAGCCTCCTCTACCGCAATCCTGCAAACTAGACTAATAACCATTGAAATACCTCCTTCCATCAAGTGTCAAGCCTAGCTGGCTGAAACCTTCTTAAACATAGTGAGATAAGGCCTCAAGCTATCCTCAAACTTCACTGACCCATCGAGTTGCATAATAGTATTAGGACGTATGCCGTGGGTTATGAGTAGCCCAGCGCGCCCCTAGTCGTCCATGACTCCGGTCATCGTGATCGTGATTGTGCAGGAGCTTGAGTTCGAAGAGGTCGAATTAGTGGAAGCCCTCGTCTCGATCAGCGGCGGGCTCTCACCGCTCGCCGGCTCCGCACCTCCCGGCGAGGAGGCACCGCCAAAGAACAAGAAGATTGCGAGAATCGTAGCAAAGCACAGAAATCTAACCAGTCGTCTCAATGTCCCCTCCCGTCATCCAGCTCAGGGCGCCCTTAACCGCCCTGATTTGTTTTCCCAAAAATTCTTTTTCAAAGAACAGCCGCCTCAATGTCCCCTCCAGTCATCCAGGTCAGGATGTCTCCAGCCATACACACCCACTGCTATGACTATGACCAGCGCCACCATCAAGTCAGGCCGTGCCCAATACAGACCCACTACCGCCGCTATCGCCACGCCCACCAGCACCTTACCACGCATATCCCGCAGTATACCCCCCCTCGCCTAACGTCGCAACCAGCACGCCACGCGGGTATACCGCCCTTCACCGCCTTGCCCAATTGTCAGAATTGTTTAATCCAAAGAGCACCGGTCTTCGGAGGCTGAGCCTGAAACCCCGTCCGATTGTGTCTGAGATGGTCCGGAGTTATCAGCCGATTGCCCGTCCTACGATTGACTACAACCGACCACAACTGACACCGTCCGCGGGGAGCGTCACCGAGAGCGTCAAAACCAACTACGACTTGCTATTGATACTCCGTGTAATCTATGGTAAACTATGATAATGTTTATATACGTTTAGATGCTAGCGATATTGCGTGGGACAGATGCAATGGAGGACAACATCACCGAGACTCAACTATCGGACTATCTAACAGTGCGGCAAGCAGCTTCAATGTTGGGTGTTTCCTCATCGACGCTGCGGAATTGGGATCGTTCAGGGAAATTAATGGCGATCCGCCACCCTTTCAATGGATATAGGCTGTACCTTCGTACTGAACTATTAGGGATCCTCCAAGATGTAGCTAGAGGGGCCAACAAGAATGCGAAGAACTCTTCTTGACATGCCGAGTGAACGGGAAAGGCTAGGGATGCCTGACGGCACGCGTCAACTGGGACCCTTTGTTCTTGACGATATATATACGAGGGACTGCATAGAGGCAATGAAGCAGCTGCCTCGCGAGTCAGTTGACATCGCGATCGCGGATCCCCCGTACAATCTAAGCAAGGGTGGGAAGTGGAAGTGGGACAACTCGGTCCAACTCCCAGGGTTCGGCGGTGATTGGTCGAAGGTCATGGCCGAATGGGACAATATGGAATTAGCCGATTATCTCAGCTTTACGTTGGCTTGGCTAGCAGAGCTAAAACGAGTCGTTCGTCCCACTGGTTCGCTTTGGATTCACGGTACCTATCATAACATTGGTATCATTAACTGCGCTCTACAACTGCTGGAAATCGAAATTATTAATGAAGTAGTATGGTATAAGCGGAATAGCTTTCCAAATCTGTCGGGCCGCCGCATGACTGCAAGTCATGAGACTATTCTGTGGGCACATACGGGAGGTGCTAACAACAGAAGATACTACTTTGCGTATGAAAAAGCCAAGGAAATGGCGTGTCTAGAGGATCGCCTGAAAGAGCGAGGCAAGCAGATGCGGACAGTATGGGATATTCCGAACAACAAAAGGCGAGAGGAGACTCAATTCGGGAAGCATCCAACTCAGAAGCCCGTGCGTTTGTTAAGGCGTATCCTTGAGATTTCCGCGAAAGAAGGAGCTTTGTTGCTCGTGCCATTTGCCGGAGCAGGTTCTGAGTGTGTTGCAGCAAAGGAGTTGGGTGTTCGATTTTTGGCGTTTGAAAATAACTCACGGTATGCCGAGATTGGCAGAAAACGTTTGGGAAATACAAGGGCTGATGAACGGCCCATTGTCTCTGATAGGGACAGGCGCAAGAAAGGAGTTGCATCACAAGGGGAGATATTCCATATCCCAAAATCAAAGAATACTATCCCCTCCCTCATTAAGTGGACTGGAAGTAAACGCTCGCAAGCCAGCGCTATTTCGAGTGTCATGCCGCACTATCGACGCTATATAGAGCCGTTCCTCGGTGGAGGAGCTTTACTCTACCTAGCAGCAGTACCAGGTTCAATAGCTGGAGATATCTATGAACCATTGATACGATTGTGGCAGCTTATTCAGATGGATCCAGAGAGAGTCATAGCTGATTACGAACGTAAATGGATAGTACTCAAAGAAGAGCTTGATAATATAGATCTTGATAAGGTGCATCCAGGGGATGCGATACCTAAATGTTACTATATGATACGAGAGCAGTTCAATCAGACAAAGGATCCACTTGACCTGAATTTCATTATGCGAACGTGTGTCAACGGCATTGTCCGTTTCAACGATAAAGGGGAGTTTAACAATTCTTTTCACTTGTCGCGGAGGGGGATGGAGCCACGACGCTTTAAGCGTATTGTAGAGCTTTGGCACCCGGTAATTCAGGATGTTGTATTCGTATGTAAAGATTACATCGATACACTGGACATGGCCGAGAAGGATGATTTTGTCTACTTAGACCCACCGTATGCTGGGAATCGGCAGCGATATATCAAAGATTTGGATCTGGAGAGGTTCTTCACTGCGTTGGAGGGTTTGAATAGGCGTGGCGTGAAGTGGGCATTATCGTTTGACGGTCGACGGGGCTTGAAAGACATGTTTCATGCCATACCGGAGCCCCTTTTCAAACGGCGACTATTACTTATAAGTGGGAACTCCGCGGTCAGCAAGGTTCTGAATGGCTCTATCGAGCAAGTGGAGGAGTCACTTTATCTGAACTACTGAACACGGTAAAGTGAGATGCCAGTCCCTGATAGATTGAGACGGGAGGCGTAACCAGCGATTATGTCTCCTGTTTGTCCCCTGGGGGTAAGGAGGATTGCGCATGACTCACCGTTGGCCTCAAATGTGCAGGCTAAGATTAAGTCTGCTTCAGCTTTGGCGTTCACTGAATCGATATCCCCCTGCGAGTAAGGAATAAACGCGACAGCAGAAGCGAAGATGAAATCACGAGGATTCAGTTGGTGAGTTGAGTGGCACCAAGACTGTAGCGGGTCATGGCGTTCAATGCTAGCTGGGGATGCGATTAGGTTGGCGACATACTTAGAAAGCTTTGGGCCAATACGAGTCTCGACTGAGCTTGCCTTCTCCTTGGACTCAACGGAAAGAATGATGGGTTTTGAGGCAATACCAAAGAATTGAAATACATGGTCAGGACGTTTTGTATCAGGCCCACTTACTCTAGGAAGAGATAACCAACGAAGTTCAGACGAGCGATCAGGGGGTTGGAGAGAGACACCGCTCCAATCACCGCCAGGAGGATTGCACATCCCCTCGTAGACTGCAGAACCAGCATGTCGAGCAAGCAAAATGTGGAGGACTGTATCGACATCGTTTTCACCAATTCGAGTCGGGAGCGGGCTAACGAATATCTTTCGCTCAATGGTTTTTGGGGTCGAGGTCTCCCAATGAGACCGCAGGAAACCGTGCCTTGTCACTTTGTCAGTGGCTGTGTCAACAAGAAGAGCATCACTGATTCCCAGTATCGCCTCCCAGAGTCCATTTCGTTGACATAGTGTTACTGGATCGTTCATGAGCATGGGCCAGGTCTCAACCGGCGCTGGACCATAAACAACAGAGAGAAGTTCCTGATCATGCCCAATTAGCATACGCGCAAGAGGAGGCAAGCCACGGTCAGGTCGAGCATCGTCACCGCCGGGCTTAAAACCCATGACCCAGCAGATTACCAAAGGCTCAGGTCTTGCCAGCCACTGGACAAAGTTATGAGGGAGGTCAGCGTACAACTCAGATACACGGGAGGCAAATTCCGGACGATTATTACGGTCTACGATACACATTGGAAGCTCAGTGGAGGTAAGTCCGATAGCGAAACTAGAGGTTAGTTTCATTAAAGCCCTAGCTGTCCTCGTGAGAGCTGCGATATAAGCAGTCTTAGACCACGTGAGTGGCGCATCACGAACTAGAAAGTCAACAAGGGACTGCCCTCTTTGCAGGGAAGCATACGCGTTCACCCATTGCTGCGGAGTGAGTGTTCGTCCACGTCTAGATAATGCTGCTCGTTTAGTGACAAGGCTAAATACCTTGCGACGGAGCAATTTGTGTATGCCATTGGGATTTCCGCCCAACAGGAGCGCTCGTAGCAGGGCAATCAGCTCGTCATCGGCGAATACATCGGAATATGCTTTTCGTGATGACTCGTCCGCACCTGGGCTGGTTATAAAGATAGGTAGTACGGGAGTCTTTTGTTCAAGTGAGTATGAGAGGTAGCTAAAGGGTACAGCTGGATTGGGCATCCGAGGAGCCTTGCGATTGCGTTTAGAGTCAAGTTCATAACCACCTAGCTCGGCTACGTATAAATAGGGAATCTGCGCCAATCCGAACGAATATGCTCGACCGTTTCGTTGCCATGCCTGGTTTCCAGCAGGTAATGCTCCACAGTACTCGATAGCGATAAGCGGCTCTTCAGATTGTGATGTAGTAACTCCGGTGATTATAACGTCAGCAGCTTCTCGCAAGGTACCGCCATGTTCGCGAATAAACTGGAGGATGTCTTCATTCCAGCGCCCGAATCCAGGGTAAAACGTAAAGTGGAGTGGATCCTTCATATTCTGAAGGCCGAGCTGGAATTCGGGGCAGATCGGCGAGCCATTGGGACCGCTGGCAGATATAATCAGGTCATTCAGAGCAGCTTTAATGATACCGAAGGTCCGTTCACACTCTATGATGTTATCGCCATGGATGTGGAAATTTAGATAACGAGCCATAAAGTTACACAATCCTAGTAAAAAATTCCTCTAGCATGGCGATTATATACCCATTAGTGGTCACCAACAAGAAAGGGGGGTTTCTTTACTGGCTGAACCGACTCGTGATGTATGTACTCCAAAACTGAGCACATGCAAATAGTGATATCTTGCTGGACAAAGACGCTAGGCATCACCTTGCCGACAAGATGACCGAGGTATACCTCAACAACAAGATGGCCTAGCCACCTCACGTATAGCTATCTTTGCACACTGGCCAACTGTCTCCCCAACAATTGACACCCGCTATCTTGTGGATTACAATCAACGCACCCGTATACTATCAGAACTTGTCCAGACCCGACCTCAGCACAAGGGAATAGTCGAAGGGTGCTGCGAGCACCTCTGAAGGAGTGCATGAAATCAGAGCTACTGGATGATCTCGTGGCCGTGAATATCAAGTACTCGGCGGGTGCTAGGCCATTGCGTACCCGAGCGATTGCCCAAGTGGCGGCCAAGGTGCTGTATATGGCATCCCCAGACGAGAGAATGGAAGCGAACATCCTAGCAGAGAACATAGGCTTGGTGTGTGGCGTCGACAAGGTGGAGATCAGCGAGGTAGAAGATGCGCTGGCATTACTGGAGGATTTAGGGCTAGTCGAGAAGGCTACGGTTGGGTGGAAACTATCGTCGAAAGGGACACACGAGATTGAGGTTGATCTCAACCGTTCTCGCTCTGTCACCGATTCCGTTCTCGACAGGCATTTCCCCAAGACAATTGCTCGAGAGGAGCTGAGGGCTTGGTTCCGTGACAGTTGCGTTGAATTCTTCGGGCAATACGGCACGTACTGGGCAGCTTCGGTCTGTCGGACGCCGCCAAAAGCTACCCCCATGCCTTCTGACTGGGCAACCATCGCGAAGAAGACAGTAGCCGAGCATTCTCTCACGCATCACACGGGCGTACTCACGAGGGGATTTGGTGGCTTCCTTGGGAGTGTTGATGCTAGGGATCAAGAACACAAGTGGGATTTGGGCCAGGCAATGTTTGCCTCTCGACTCATAGCAGCCAACATAGGAATCGACCCAATCACAACCAAAGAAATAGGAGACGCCATGGTCTTCTTGGACACGAACGTTCTTCTGGTATCGGTGCTGGAAGCACACAGGTACGCACCTTCGATAAAGACCTTAGTAGAATCACTGGGAACGTTGAACATCCAATTGACACTATTGCCAAGAACACTCATGGAATACGACCAACGTGTGTCATCGGCAAGGGAGTTAACCTTGCGAGTCGTGGCGCGGTATCCCCTATCGATCGTAAAGAAGGCTCGTGACGAGTTCACACGTACGGCTATTGGTAGAGGCTGCACCTCCATGGAAGACTTCGAGCGCTTCTTTGATGAGGTGGGCCAGACTCCCAACATGTTGGATGGTAAGCCAATCACTATGTGCGACAACGAGAAAGTATTGCGAGCTGCCGACGATGGCGAAGGTGATGCAGAGCTACAGAGTCAGATTGCTGATGCCTGGAAATCAGCTCGTAGAAACGACAAGAAACCGAACGCAGTAGTGCACGACGCAGCATTGATGTCTGCAGTCGAGGAAGCTCGTGTCCAAGGGCAACGTTCCTGGGCACTTACAACAGATAAGACCATGGTTGCGCTCTCGATCAAACGATCTGGGCAATACGACATTCCATCGTGGATTTCGTTTGATGCTCTAATTCAGATATTTGCCCTAGATATCAGTGGGCCGAATCAGAAGGCAACTGACTTCGCCGGATTGATGTCAGCCGTGCTTGCGAATGAGGTGCAGCCAATGCTGGGAACTTTCGAAACCCAAGACTTGGCCTGGCTTCTTGACATAGAAGAGAGATGTGCAGATCTCGGGGACGAGGAAGTTGAAACGTGCGTAATGGCGGTGACACGAGCACGCCTGTCTGGGAAACGACACGACGACCCAGAACTCCAACTGGCCGTCCAGAGAGCTTTTCAGGGTGAGCGCCTTGAGCTTGCGTCGGACCTGAGTGTGAGCAGAGCCGATGCCAAGGGACTGGAAACGCAGTTGAAGTCCGAGAGGGTTCGCTCCCAGAATTTACGAGACGAACTTGTCACTGAGAAAACCAGTCGCTTCCGTAGGGAGGCTTGGAAGAGCTTCGCCTGGAAGTCCGGTCTTGCCGTGCTGCTAGGAGGTGGGTTAATAGCAGCAGGCTGGTTGTTGGCAGACTCGTCAACAAGTGACGATTCCATACTCTTGCGGATTGGACTGCCTGCCGCTCTTCTCGTGTTCGGTATCACCGCCGTATCTTCCACGCTATGGCGACAAGGCATGCGGCTCCGTCAGTCTCTCAGATCGGCAGCCGACCGCGCGAAAGAAGAGGCGACTAACCCTATCCACTGAAAACCCTTCATATCTTGCAGGGCAATCATCAACAAGGCGAAGCGGTGAGCAGTTACCTGCTAGGTAGTACTACCTCTCTCACCGATGCCGCAACTACATTCCACAAGCTCAGGAGGGAGGGTACTCAAGAGTGTGTTGATGCCAATTGAACAGCGGTCTCCCAGACCGGTGTCTATCTAGGCGACCAGATACACACAGGGGCGTTGACCCCAGGATAACACTCCACCACGATACAGGGGGGCCCCAGCATCTGAATCAGGCCGCAATCCATGACTTTTGCGTCGCACATTCCGTCAGGCTGCGGAGCAATCACCTTCAATAACCCAAGCAGCCTGATATGATACTCAACAGGTGATGGACTTCGGTAATGAAAGGAGATAGATGCGTCCTAACATTCCAATATCCAGCGTTGTTATAGTGTGCGTAAAACGCTTGCCATGAATCGCCATTCTTGTGCGTCGTTCCACAGGAAACGAGAGGCACTTAACGCTCTCCGTCGTATCTGCTACACTGAAGCCAGATGTTAACAATTGTTCTGTAGCTGACGAATACGAGGCCTCAGTGGAAACAAATATGCAGAGCATCGACGAACTGGAGCAACAAATTAGGGACTTCATTAATGACCCGAGAAAGCGGCATGCTCTTATGCAAGACACTGCAGCATGGAACATGTTGTGCAGTTGCCTGGATACGGTTGGTGATACACAACTTGCCGTCAGAGCCTACCAACAATCTCGTAAACCAACCGCAGCCGCTGACCTCTACTTGCTGATATACGGAGTATTGCAGGCACTGTTTATCCAACAGGATGCAGTTGAAAATCTGTGCCAGGCACTAGCTATCGATTATGTACCTGACAAGTTGCTAAAGGAAATTAGAGACATTCGCAATGACAGCAGCGGTCATCCGACCAAAAGAGGTGGAGGAAAAGGGCAGGCTTACAACTTCATAGGACGGTCTAGCCTTACGAAAGAGGGATTCGACTTGATGACAACGTACCCAGATAATAGCCGACCTCTCTTTCGCCACATAAGCATTGAACCTCTTATTAGGAACCAAAGAGATGTGATTCAAAAAGCTTTAGCGGACGTGCTCAGAAGATTGAAAACAGAAGAGGCAAATCACAGAGCGAAGTACCGAGACCAGAAGCTCGAGGATATCTTCCCGTCAGCCCTTGGCTATTACTTTGCGAAGATTGGCGATGCCATTGATGGAAACAAACCTAGCGAATTTGGAGCAATGCATATTCATTTGGTCGCTGAAGTAATAGAAGCCTTCAAAGAACGCTTGAAAGAACGAGGAATACTTCAAGCCTATGATTCAATTGTCTATTTGATTAATGCGATTGAGTATCCAATCGCAGAGCTCACCATGTATTTTACCGACCCTACCTACACCTCTCTCAATGCAAAGAGTGCCCATATTTTCGTTTTCTTTATTGACAGACACATTGAAGAGCTGAAGAGCATGGCGAAAGAGATTGACGAGGACTACAGGAAAGAACCGTGAGGAAGGCCGCGTAACAACCTTCCCATTTCCATTACTCAGACCACGATTACCACCAAACAATCAGCCAGACTGTTCCTATAGCAAGCGGTCACCCCGACGCTTCGAGACGCTTTGCCAATATTCTGCTAATGGACTAACCGCGCCCCCACCAATCACCCGCCATCAGCCCCCGTACGCCGCATCATTTCCACACTAGAACAGAAGTCGGCGTTTTTTTGTTTTTGTCAATAATTTGTCAATGAACGAGACGCCACCCCCAACCACCAGACAACACCCCACGAAGAACGCCCCTCCCTGGGAACTAACACAACCGTTCTACTTCGAACGTAAAATCAGCAGCCACCACACGTGACGACAAATTTCGAGAGCGGCACCATAAACCACTCGGTCACCTCTCCTATCGGGTTATTATACCATCTGCTGTGAAACTAGCTTTGGTTGTTGTTTTTCCCTGCCATGGCAGGGCATT
>Ga0315288_10010720_pt1 | contig 11559 bp, 9 predicted proteins | sample YL17G11_20_MG_FD_203454 | JGI IMG/M metagenome (GOLD analysis project Ga0315288, IMG submission 203454) | Sediment microbial communities from Yellowstone Lake, YNP, Wyoming, USA - YL17G11_20 | ecosystem: Environmental > Aquatic > Freshwater > Lake > Sediment | place: USA: Wyoming | collected... | reverse complement strand
CTCTGCGAGTCGTAGACCTTCCCGATAATCCTGTATTCATTCCTCTTCTTGGGCTCGATGATTCCCTCGACATATATTTGTACCAGTAATCATCAATAATTTCAAGCAATTAAACGTGCAGACTTGCAGGTGAGCTAACAAAAAAGGCCTTTCTTCCAGGGAGAGATCTTATGCCCTGCCACAATTGACAAAATGACATATTGACAATATGCTGAAAGTCTGTTATCTTAAAAGAAAAAGAAGGAGATAGGCATGCTGGTTACAATTGATAAAAGAGGGAGCATCAACCTTCCCTCAACGATAAGAAGGGAAATGGGCCTCGATACCGGAACACATCTGGATCTTGAAATTCTTGAGGGTGGATCGATCGTATTAACGCCTGTCGCAATTTATCCCACTGTGAAGTTGAATGAAAAAGGACTCAAGAAGCTAAAAGAGGCACGCAAGAGCGGTACAGTGAAAATGCCAGCGCAACTTGCGAAACAGATAAGAAATGCCCGAACTGACGCCGACTAAGCTTTTTCTCAAAGACATTGATGCCCTTGCATCAAACCGGCCCGTTCAAAGGAAGATACTCAAAGCCCTGGTCTTTCTTCAGGAAAACCCTTTTCACCCAGGGTTGCACATTGAGAGGATCATCAATGATCCGACCGCTTGGTCCGTTCGGGTCGACAGACGATACCGCATCTCCATTGATCCTATGGCTTACCAAAGCTCAGGAGCCCCGGACTGGAACAAAGGTATTGTCCTTCTTCGGATACTTTACCATGACGACTTATACAAAAAGCCCAGATGAAAAGACAACCGAAGTAAGGCTTTGCCTTTTCTGAAATGTAGTCTAAAGCCCTTTAGCAACCAGAGGCAGTTGTCAATTACGAATAAGAGCAGTGTCAAATATCATGCGTGGGGCGAGAAAGTGTTTACAGTCTCCTGTCTTATTCTCCTTGAAATCCTTATTTTTCATTTCTTCTTGCTTTCGCATGTTTGTAAGTGTAGCACTCAATACTTGATATAAAATTGAGAACAAGTGTAGAAGCAGTATAAAATATCATGTAATCGCATAACTTAAAGGTGGGCCTTTGATGGTCATTACCTCATTTGCGCTTATGGATTTGAACCCTGTTTTCGGTTAGCGCATCTCAGCGCTAAACAACCGACATGGATCAGGAGAGGAGCGGACGCAATATCAATAAGTTGTGGGCAATGATTCTGCTTGGGATCGTTTATAGCAGTTTGCTCTACTACCAGCGCACACTAACCGGAGTGAATAAGGTGGATGGTTTCATCGGTGTACTGCTCGGTCTCTACATATGCTCTCATCCGGTTGCCAATGTGTTGGATATGTTCTTCTTCAGGCGAGGTGATCGTCGTCAGTTTTCATCGAGGTGGTCTGCTGTTTTGTGGATAGTCCTAAATATAGCAGTGTTTTTGATTGGATGGTTCGTCATTTTTGTCGGGACGACACGGTTAGTCGGTAGAGTAGATTAGCGCTTTCTTTGTGAATCTATGCTGCCAAAGGACAAGGGGAAATGGCATATTTGCAGGAATCTATCTGTTATATTTCCTGAGAAATACGATGGTTATAAATGGAACTCATCATTTCTTATTGTGTACCGAACCTCTCTATTTGCAGGTGGAAGGCGCTCTTAGTGTAAATAATCAGGTGGGCGACAACTAAAGTTCCTTTATTACTTTGACGACGTCGTTATCACTATCTACTATTTTGAATCCCAATTTTTCAGACAATTTAAGCATCCTCGAATTAATTCCTAAAATTTCCATCCAAAGCATTTTTACCCCGAATTCTTTGGCCACTTTAATACAATACTCGCAGAGGTTTCTGCCGACACCTTTGCCCTGCCATTGGTCAGCTACTGCAACTGCCATCTCGGCATTTTCAAGGCCAGGTTGCTTAATAAACCTTGTATCACCAATGATCTTTTTAACATCTCCTTCTTTTATTTCGCACACTAAGGCAAATTCCCGGTCGTAATCAATCTGACAATATCTCACTAACTGGTCATGGGATAAATTAATAAATTGATGGTAGAATCTCATCATCACAGTTTGTTCTGAAAAGCCATTAAAGAGTTTGCCTAAAAGTTGTTCATCTTCAGGACGAACAGGTCTTATTACAGCTGGTGTTCCATCTTCCAGTGTAATCTCTTTCACATAGCTGACTGGATACGGGCATATTGAAAGATGTGGAGGGCATAAAGTACCCGTTATGTTTTTTAAGTCTTTTGGGATCTCTTCTTCGAGTAAAATACCTGCATCTAAGGCAACTCCTTCCTTATCGGTTATGAAAAACGGGTTTATGTCTATCTCTTTAATGTGAGGAAAGTCAATGATGAGCTGAGAGAATCTTACCATGATTTCTTCCAAGTATCTCAAAGTGTTTTCGAAAGAATGTTGTTTCTGGAGATGGCGATAGATTTTCGTCTCACTCATCATATACCGTGATAATGTTTGATTAAGAGGCGGCAGGCCAATGGAATAGTCTCCAATTGCTTCTATGAGTCCTCCTCCGGTACCGAAGATTATGACTGATCCGAAGGATTTGTCCTTTTTTGCACCAATGACAAGTTCATAGCCCAGTTTAATAATCATTGGCTGAATCAGGACCTGAGCGTGTGGGTCTCCACAGGAGGTTGCAACATCCTTGAGTTTTTTAAAGGCATCTCTTACCGAGTCTCTGTCTCTCACGTTAAGGATTACCCCACCCTTCTCTACTTTATGAAAGATTTTTGGAGAATCAATTTTTAATACTACCGGATATCCGATAACTTCTGAAATCTGGATAGCTTCTTCTTCATTTTTGGCACTCATTGTAGGAATTACTGGTATACCATAGGCACCGAGTATATCCTTAACCTCATTCAAGGTCAAAACAAACCTTTTCTCTTCTGATGCTTTACTTATAATTTCATCAACTTTTGTATGGTCAGGGAAAAAATCTTTGAGAATTGCCTCAGGAGCTTCAAAAAGAAGCTTGAGGTTGTGGTCATAACGATACATATAGATAAAACTCCTTGCTGCTTGTTCTGGTGTCACAAAAGTTGGGATTCCTTTTTCGTTAAGTAATTCACGAGCAGCAAGTACCTGATCTTCTCCAAGCCAACTGGTTAATAATGGTTTGTAGGTATAGGTTTGTGCAGCCCTTGCAACAGCCTCTGCAGTCTCTTTGGGTTTAGTGCTGAAAGATGGCGTATGGATAACCAAAACCCCATCGATCTCTTTGTCGCGTAAACAGCTTTTGACAGCTATCTCATAGTCTTCCGGAGTAGCGTTATAAAGAAAATTAATCGGGTTCTGAATCTTCCTTTTTGAGGGTACATGGTCTCTAAGGTTATTTAATGTTTCCTGACTAAGATGAGCTAATTCACCACCCATTTTCATAAGTGTATCGACAGCTATTACTGCCGGAGCACCGGAGTTGGTAATTATTGCTAAACGATTTCCTTTTGGACGCGGTTGTTTGGCCAATGTTTCAGCCAAATAGAAAAGGTCAATCATCTCGTCTACCCTGATTGCACCAGCCCTTTTTAAGACTGCATCGTAGATTCTATCCTCTCCTGCGATAGTCCCTGAATGTGTCAGGGCTACTTTGGCTGATGCTTCAAATCTTCCTGACTTGAGCACCACGATTGGTTTACTACAGGCAAAGGCACGAACAGATGTCATGAACTTCCTGCCTCTTTTGATTGACTCAAGATAGAGAATAATAGCTCTTGTCTCCGGGTCAACACCTAAGAAATCAATCATGTCAGAGAAACCAATATCTAATCGTAACCCAACTGACACAAAACAACTGAATCCCACGTTCTTACTTACAGCCCTATCAAGGAGTGCGTCTGAAAGAGTAACACTTTGTGATATAACAGCAATATTTCCTTTTGGGGGCATCTTTGGAAAAAGACTGGCATTGAGCTTTATCCCTGGTCTTATAAAACCTATTGAATTGGGACCCAGAACCCTGAAGCCATATTTTAAGGAAGAATCCTTGATCTTTGTCTGCAGGAGTTGCAGGTTTTCGACCCGGTAGCTAAAATCAGGGCATAAAATATTGACTCCTTTTACTCCTTTTTGGCCACACTCGTCGAGGGCAGCAAGGATATCCTCAGGAGGAACAGCCAGGATTGCTAAGTCTATATCACGTTGAATATCTGTGATCTTCTTATATGCTTCTACTCCCTGTACAGCATCCATGTCAGGATTCACAGGAAATACCGTTCCTTTGAAACCAGCTCCTACCAAATTTCTGAATATGCAGTAACCCAACGAATCCTGATTCTCATTCGCTCCAATAACAGCTATTCTCCGGGGGTTAAATAAGAATTCAAGATTTTTAACTGACATAGTCCAACTCCTTAATACGATGTATTTAGATTTTTATACTGGTGTATATTTTTATAATAACATAGGCTTTTATTTTATGGACCCAATTCTCTATGAATTATAAAATCAAAATGACTTAAAAGGGATAAAATAGTTGGCATGAAGAGTAAAAAAAACAGGTCAGGCAAAAAGCCTGACCTGTTTTTTAATTTCTACTTTCTATCTTCTATTTTTAGGTTCTTCCCTTGACAAGATCATCAACTACCGAAGGGTCAGCAAGGGTACTTGTATCTCCGAGGTCTTTTACATCTCCTCTCGCAATCATTCTCAATATCCTCCTCATTATTTTTCCACTCCTTGTTTTTGGAAGACCTGGTGCAAATTGTATTTTGTCAGGAGATGCAATCGGACCAATAACACGCCTGATTTGACCAACGAGCATTTTCCTGAGTTCTTCTGATGGTTGACGTCCTTCTTTTAAGGTTACGAATACGTATATACCCTCACCTTTGATTTCATGAGGGAATCCGACTACTGCTGCCTCTGCAACAGCCTCATGAGCTACAAGAGCTGATTCAAGCTCAGCTGTACCAAGCCTGTGTCCTGATACATTAAGGACATCGTCAATCCTTCCCATAAGCCAGTAATCACCATCTTCATCAACTCTCGCACCATCACCTGTGAAGTATTTTCCAGGGAATCTCGTAAAGTAGACGTCCTTAATGCGTTTGTTTTCAGGGTCTCCGTATGTGCCCCTTAAGATTCCAGGCCATGGTCTGTCAATGACAAGGTATCCACCTTCGTTTACTCCTGCTGGAGTGCCATCTTCTCTTACAATTGATGGTACAACTCCTGGAAAAGGTTTAGATGCTGATCCTGGTTTCAGAGTCATTGCACCTGGGAGAGGGGTGATCAAAATTCCACCGGTCTCTGTCTGCCACCAGGTATCAACTACAGGGAGCTTCCCTCTCCCTACATATGTGTGGTACCACATCCATGCCTCTGGATTTATTGGTTCTCCAACAGTACCAAGCAATCTCAATGAGGATAAGTCATATTTTTTCACCCATTCTGGACCCTCCCTCATGAGTGCTCTTATTGCGGTAGGAGCAGTATAAAAAATAGTAACCCCATATTTATCAACAATGTCCCAGAATCTTCCGGGAGTTGGATATGTGGGTATCCCTTCAAACATAAGGCTTGTTGCACCACAACTCAATGGACCATATATAATGTAGGTATGGCCTGTAACCCATCCAATGTCAGCAGTGCAGAAATGAATGTCCTCATCGCGACAATCAAATATCCATTTAAAAGTAAGATTTGAGTAAACTAAATATCCGCCTGTTGTATGGAGGACTCCCTTTGGTTTTCCTGTAGAGCCCGAGGTATAAAGAATAAAGAGAGGATCTTCTGCATCCATCCATTCAGGTTCACAATAACTGGTTATTTCCGGGTCACTCATCTCATCATGCCACCATACATCCCTTTCAGGCTCCAAATCGACATCATACAGTCTTCTTTCCATTCTCACTACTATCATTCTTTCTACCGAAGGGCATTCCTGAAGTGCGATATCGGCGTTAGACTTAAGAGGGATAACTCTCCCACCCCTTATGCCCTTTTCAGAAGTAATAACAAGTTTTGAATTACAATCCTGAATCCTATCCCTGAGTGCCTGTGCACTGAATCCGCCGAAGACGACACTATGAATTGCTCCAATTCTTGCACAGGCAAGCATAGCAATGGGAAGCTCTGGTCTCATAGGGAGATAGATTGTTACCCTGTCACCTTTTTTAATTCCGTTCTTCTTTAGTACATTTGCAAACCTATTGACTTCGTAATAAAGCTGCTGATAGGTATAGGTGACATAACGGCCGTCGTCTCTCTCCCATATTATCGCAGCCTTATTCCTGATGGGGGTAGTGAGGAACCTGTCCAGGCAGTTGTATGATGCATTGAGCTTTCCACCAAGAAACCACTTGATTTCAGGCTTTTCGAAATTCCATTCTGATACCTTATCCCATTTTTTATACCAAGTTATGTTGTTCTCCGCTACTTCAGCCCAGAAACCGTCCGGATCTTCAACAGACTTATTATAGAGTTTTTTGTATTCTTCCATATTCTTAATAATCGCCTTTTCACTGAATTCCTTTGATGGTGGAAATATCCTTTTTTCCTCCAGTAAAACTTGAATGCTCTCTTGTGACATTTATTGTCCCTCCTCATAGTGAACTTTTACTGTCATGTTACTCTGCACCAACTCCTAAATAAGATCTGATCTTTTCATCTTCAAATTTCTCCTCAGCCTCTTTATCTCTGGTCATGAGGGAAACAACTATGCCCACTAAAAAAGCACCAGTCATTGATATAATCCCCGGATTCTTTAAAGGGAAAATAGGAGTCTTGAACTTAAATATATCTACCCAAACTGTAGGACTCAGGATTATAAGTACAGTAGCCAATACGAGACCTGTGAGTATACTTGTAACTGCTCCAGATGTTGTAAATTTTTTCCACAAAATTGACATCAAAAGGGCAGGGAAATTGGCACTTGCAGCTATGGCAAAGGTAAGCCCGACGAGGAAGGCAACATTCTGTCCCTTAAAAAAGATTCCAAGCAATATTGCCGCAATACCAAGAAATAGGGTCGCAACCTTTGCAACCTTTACCTCTTCTTTCTCAGCTGAGACGCCACGCCTAATCACACCTACATATAAATCATGAGAAAGGGCAGATGCACCTGCGAGGGTCAATCCTGAAACAACAGCAAGTATTGTAGCAAAAGCTACAGCTGCTAAGAACCCGAGGAATACTTCTCCGCCAAGTACTTCTGCAAGGAGTGGGGCTGCCATATTGCCTCCTTTATCTATACCCATGATAATGTCCTTGCCGACAAGAACAGCAGCACCAAAGCCTATAGTAAAAGTAAGGATGTAAAAGTAGCCTATGAATCCTGTGGCGTAGAATACTGATTTTCTTGCCTCTTTGGCATTTGGAACGGTATAGAATCTCATGAGTATGTGGGGGAGTCCTGCAGTTCCAAACATGAGGGCAAGCCCTAATGAGAAAGCATCCACAGGACTGGTTATCAGTCCACCTGGTTCCAGAAACTTATCTCCATATTTTTGTGCAGCTGCACCAAAGAGTGAACCATAGTCAAAATTAAACTGAACGAGAGTAAGAATAACAAGCAGTGTTGCACCTCCGAGGAGCAGCACTGCTTTTATGATCTGAACCCATGTTGTTGCCAACATCCCACCGAATAGGACGTACGATATCATCAGGGTACCAACTATAACAATGGAGATCTCGTAAGGCAATCCGAACATGAGCTTAATAAGGGTTCCAGCACCTACCATCTGAGCGATGAGATAAAGGAGGACTGTTACTATTGCACCTAAAGAAGCAGCGCCTCTTATAGATCTCTGTCTTAATCTGTATGCAACAACGTCAGCAAAAGTATATTTACCGAGGTTTCTTAAAGGTTCTGCAATGAGAAAAAGGATAATAGGCCATCCAACAAGCCATCCTACTGAATAAATCAGGCCATCATAGCCCCTAGTGGATACCAGTCCTGCTATTCCAAGGAATGATGCAGCACTCATATAATCACCTGCAAGTGCAAGACCGTTTTGAAATCCTGTGACACTTCTTCCCGCAGCGTAAAAATCTTTTGTTGTTCTTGTTCTTTTGGCTGCCCAGTAGGTAATACCAAGGGTACTGATCACAAAAAGAACAAAAAACATTATCGCTATCGGGTTCGCCTGTCCAATAATAGTCTGATACATCGTTATTCTCCTATCTTTTCTTTTACTTTATTAACCATATGGTCATATTTCTTATTGGCCCACCATACATAAATACCGGTGAACACCCACGATAACACGATAACGCCAATACCTATAGGAATCCCTATGGTGATAGTCTGTGTTATTTTTGAGGCAAGAAACGGTTTGTTAAAGGCAATGAGACTTATGAACCCGTAATAGACAATCAAAGTCAGAATAGTTAGGACAATGGTTATGAAACTCTTATGAACACGTAGTTTCTTGAAATCTATATCGTTAAGGATTTCAAGCTTTTTCTTTTTATTACTCATTTAAGCACCTCCTTTTATTTTTGATTTTCTCACAATTAAAGATTGCTTATCTCACCGGATGACGTAACCCTATCAAGCCATTCAGAAGGATTACCGACACTTAAGAGGTCACCTATATTCTTAATCCCTGACTCAATAAGCACAGGGATAAGCCTCTGAAAGAGTTGTGCAGTAATAAAGGCATCTTCTATTGCATTATGGGCACCTTGAACTGGAATGCCAAGGCATTCTGCCACATCATATAATCCACAGCTTCTTGGTGAAATAGAAAAGCAACGATGATGGGATGCGCGAGTTCTTAACCAATTATAGAGAGAAAATGTGTCCAGAACAGGATTTTGCAGAGAATATCCGAAAAATTTCCTCATTTCCCGATGGAGAAAACTAAGGTCGATTGATACGCAATGACCAACAACGATATCGCTTCCACAAAATTGGAGAAACTCAGAAAGAACTGCAAGAATATCCGGTTTTTCCTGGACTTCTGAAGGTGTAATTTCATGTATCACTACGCTTTCTGCAGTAAATGCTGCTTCTGGTTTTACAAGTTGGTAGAAAGTGTCACTAAGGTCTATCTTCCCACCAACCATCCTAATAACTCCAATTGAGACAATCGAATCCCTTTTCTCGTTTAGTCCTGTAAGTTCCGTATCGATGACCACATATCTCGCATCCGTGATAAGTTTGTTCTTATCTATCCGGGATGTTTTTTGTTTCTTAAACCTAAGCAAACCCACCATATTCCTCACAAAATCATGTTCCTATATCTCTCAATGATCAGATCCTGAATCCTCGATATAAGATGAAAAGCATCTTTTATAGTCTTTTTCTCAAGATTGCTCAATGCATTTGGATTGATAAAATTGTCTGGTTCTTTTCCTGCCTCTATTTGTTCAAACTGATGATGAATCCTCAAAAGCATAATAAAATCAAAGGCATGATCGAGCTCATCAGCATATTCCTTCACTATGGTATGCTTATCTTTTAAGGCATTTATTCTTTCAAGAGTGGATGTTTCCTTTATGCCTCTTTCGAGACTGAAAAGTCTTACGATATCTACCAAAGGTGCAACACCTTTTATCTTTAAGTTGAGTTTATCCTTATGGTCTCCGCTCTTTTCCACGACAAATGATCTGAGGAAACCGATAGGTGGTCTGTTCTGTATTATCTTATTCGCCATGTGGCCGTGGAAAACCCTCTCTCCCTCTAACATGGTAAAAAGGAAATTTCTGAGTTGTTCAGCAAGCTCGAAATCACCGTAGAGGGGTCTAAAGTCAAAAATAATCAATGACTTTAACATTGCATCAGCGGTCGGTGTGTGTATCCATTCAGAGAAATACTTCTTCCAAACCTTAAGTGGCTGACACCACAGGGGATTGCTTGCCATATATCCAGCAGGGCATGGTGGGAAGCCACACTTAATGAGGCTTTCCGTCACAAACGATGTAAAGTCAGAAAAATAGTTTTTTGCCTCCTCTGCCTCTGTTGAAGTTGATGGGTTTGCATAAATAATCCCGTTATCCTGGTCTGTCTTAAAGGTCTGTTCCTTACGACCTTCACTCCCAAAACCTATCAAAGAATATTGAACTGGTGGCTGACCGTATTTTTTTTCAGCAAATTCCATAATCTTGCTGATAAGTCTTCCATTAATTTCAGTAATAACCCTTGTGATATTATCTGCCTTTGCACCTTCTTTGAGTAATAATCCAACTATTTTATTTATTTTTTTTGATACGGGAATCAGTCCATCCATGGTCATCTGACTCTCTATATCTTTTGCAAGGGACATAGGAGATGAGCCTTGGAGCAGCATAATGTCATGATTGGTTATGACACTCTTTATGTTTCCATCTTTAATGACAAGGAGATGATGGATATTGTATCGCATCATTTTTAACACTGCCTCAAAACAATAATCCCTTGCGTCTATCTTCATAAGTGGCAAGGTCATAATGCTCTTTACCGGTTCATTTGTATCCTTCCCTTTCGCAACAACCTTAACCCTGAGATCCCTATCTGTCACAATACCTACGGGAAGATTGTTTTCATCAAGGATTATCAATGAACTGATCTTACTTTTTGCCATAACCTGTGCTGCTTCGTGTATAGATACCTCTTCGTTAACAGTAACAACCTCTTTTCTCGCTATATCTCCTATCTGAGTTCTGAACAAAATTCTGTCACTACTGCCCAATCTCTGGCTTTTAGTTTGCATTTCGCTATAGGTTTCGTGGATATATTTTGTAAAGTGTAACTTTAAGAAATACTCAATAAAGTGTGGATTTGTCTCAAGAAGCTTTAATACTTTTTCTTTGCTTAAAAGATAGCAAATAGTATCGTCAATAGCCACGACGTTGGTTGCCTGCCTGTCTTTGCCAATAAGTGAGAGGAAACCAAAACTATCACTTTCTCCTCTGTAATCTACTATTACCTCTTCTCCATCTTCTGTTATTTTGAAAACCTTCACTCCACCTTTTTTAATAATTCTCAGTGTCTTACTCGGGGAAGAATCCTGTTTCAGGATAAGTGTGTCCTTAGGATAAAATTCCATTGACAAACTACCTGCAATAGATTTGAGAACAGTTTCATTAAGAAACTGAAAAGGAGGTACATCTTTTAAGAAATTTACAGCTTCTTCAATAGGCATAGAGTATCCCTCCTAAATGTACTAATAATGCAAATAGAATGCCAGATAAGAATAACATAATAATGCCATTAAATCAATTAGATATGATAAAACACAAAAATAATATTGTTCATTACGTAACTTTAAGTAACATCAATATATATTAAATGCTACAATAAGTTACATTTTAACTTATTATAAATAAAGTATTTTTTATCTTAAAGTGAACTTTAAATGTGTTAGATTTTTTTGGATGTTAATTCTTTGTGATTCCGAATCTTTTTCTCTTTTCCCATAGAGATTTTCTTGTAATACCCAGCATATCTGCAAGTTGTTTTTCAGTATATTCGTCCTGGAATTTCTGGATAAATTCCTTGAAATAATCCTCTATGGAGAGTTGCTTATTCGTAGCATGCTGTAAAAATGATACTTCTTCCCTTATCCCCTCAGAGAGATGCTCTACCCTTATAATCTCATCTTCTGCTATAAGGAT
>Ga0315288_10010719_pt1 | contig 11561 bp, 13 predicted proteins | sample YL17G11_20_MG_FD_203454 | JGI IMG/M metagenome (GOLD analysis project Ga0315288, IMG submission 203454) | Sediment microbial communities from Yellowstone Lake, YNP, Wyoming, USA - YL17G11_20 | ecosystem: Environmental > Aquatic > Freshwater > Lake > Sediment | place: USA: Wyoming | collected... | reverse complement strand
GTTCTCGAACGGCTCGGTGCCATGGGTCGGGCACATCAACACAGTGCCATGCGCTTGGACCTTGGCTCCACAGATCGGACAACCACCAGCTGCCTTCTTCTCGAGTGACTCTTGGTCGACGCCCTCGTTGACGCCGAACTTGTCCATACCTTCATCGCTTGGATTTTGATTTGCCACTTGTCACTCCTGTTTTTGAGTAACGCTCTGCGAGCGCTTCCTTCAGTTTATCCGACTTGTTGAATCGTACGAACACCTTTGTTGGCACGTCCACCACCATGGGAGCCTGCCGTACCCCCTTGCGACTGGTCTTTGTGAACGTACTCCGGGTGAACACCTGTCTACGGGGCTCTGTCGTGGTTACGCGCAGCGACCCCAGTAGGTCTAGATGTACTGCCCCATCATCTGTCAGCGCCGCCTGAATGGCCTCTATCCAGGCGGCCGTAACCAGCTTGACCACGTACGGTGGGATTCCTGTGTTCTCCGAGGCCGTTCGATCGAGCTCTCGCTTCCTCTTCACTTGGCCGCCAACCATGAAGCGCCGGAGTTGATATCGACACCCAGGGGCACCGACAGCTCTACCGCGAATGGATGTTCCATGTACTCCTTGATCTCAGCCTTACACTCCTCGACGTTCTCGTCTGGGCACTCGAAGACAAGCTCATCATGGACCTGCAGTAACATTCGGGCCCCGTACCGTACGTCTAGTCCGGCTGACCAGCAGTGCAGCTGAGCTACTCGAACAACGTCAGCGGCAGACCCTTGAATCGGCGTGTTGACAGCGATGCGTTCGGCCTTGCTACGGTCTCCGCGGTCATAGCTATGAATGCCGGGTAGACTTCGACGGCGGCCCATGATCGTGAACACACATCCGTACTCGGTGGCATCCTTCAACATCTCTTCCTTGAAGGACTTGATGGCCGGGTACTTCTCCATGAAGTGCTTGCTCTTCTCAGTCGCCTCCTTCTTGGTGATGCCGAGGTCTCGAGCGAGTTTGCCATCACCCATGCCGTAGACCAGACCGAAACCGATGGTCTTTACTTCAGCCCTGAAGATCAAGCACTGCTTCATGTACTCGGTCATGGCTGACTCGGGCAGCTCTCCCGATTTGACCTTCTTCTCTGTCTTCTTGGCGACCGAGATATCGTCGTAGGGGACGCCGTAGATCATTGCAGCGTTACCCATGTGAATGTCCCACCCACGGCGGATAACATCACACATACCCTCTTCACGAGAGCCATCGGCCAGCAGCCTCATCTCGAGCTGTTCGTAGTCGGCGACGATCAGTTTGTGGCCGGGCGGGGCTATGAAAGCACCGCGTAGCTTCCACTTGTCGTTATCAGCCCTGGGGATGTTCTGGAGGTTCGGGCCCGAGCTACTGAGTCGACCAGTCCTGGCGACGTCCTGGTTGAACCGCGTGTGAATCCGGTTGAACGGGTCTTTCACCTCATCGAGCCCGTCGATGTAGGTGCCCTTGAGTTTCGTGAGCTCACGGAACCTCTTCGTCTTGGCGGCGACCGGGTAGCTTACCGATAGGAAGTCCAGAACGGTTGCGTCAATCGCTGTCTTCCTGATCCCAGACACACCACCTTTCGTCATTTTGGTGAGCGGTGCGCCGATGCTCGTGAAGTAGTTAATGAGCTGCTGCCCGCTGTTCGGGTTCATGACTTTGCCACCAGTCTCATGAACAATCGAACGAGCAAGGTCATCGATCTCAGCGGAAGCGGTTGGTGCGATTCGCTGCAGGTACTCCTGGTCTATCAGGATGCCGTTACGCTCGCACTCCCACAGCACCTTGGTATAGGGGACCTCAGTCTTGTCGAACAAGTCCCACAGGGTGTTGATGTATGGGGGTAGGACCGAGAAGAGACTGTTGGTGTACACCTTCTCGAGCTGAATCTTCAGCTGACGACCACCCTCAAGCGTGCCCCACGCATCATTCGCCGCGTACTCAATGAGTAGGTTGAAGTTCTCTGCCTCTGCCCTACGGATGAGTGCTTCGGCATTCTGCTTGACACTGATCTTACCGAACGTGTCCTGGAAGTCGCTCCACTTCCATCCAAGGATGTGGCTGGCAATGTCTTTGAGTCCGTGCGGTCGATCCTCGTAGAGCAGCGCGTGCATCACCTGGATGTCGACGACGGGCCCTTCAAGAATAACACCGACGTTTGCAAGGATATGCATGTCGTATTTGGCGTTAGCCAAAAGCCAACGCTTGCTGCGGTCTTGAAACACTGACCTGAACAACGGCAGCGTCCTGGCATGAACGGTAGCGCGTCGGTTACCCCAGGCGACGGACCAGTAGAGAGGCATGTCTTTCCAGCTGACAAGCCCAGTGGTCTCGGTATCGATTGCGATCTCTTTGGCGTCTTCAAGAGCGCGTATCAGGTGCTCGATCGGTCCGGTTGTCCGGCCCGGTATCTCTTGTACATCATAGTACTCGGCGGTCGGGATATTGATATTCCACTGCATGATATGACGACGGGCCCGTACTTGCGTACGGACCCGTCCTCTTGGCTTCTCTGCAGACTACGGTCTGCTGTAGGGCTGCGCGTGGGGGGCAGCTTGGGTTTGAGCGATTCCCCAGAGCAGCCGCTGCTCTTCGATGGGGGTCGGCTTGAAGATGGCCGGCAGGTCCAGCGGTTTCGCTATGTCCACGAACTGTGGACTGATTGCCATCGGTGCGGTGTACCCGTTGATGATGAGCGTCTGCTTGTTCGGGTCATCGATGCTCTTGGTGATCTGCACCTGAATGTCGACGTCCCAGAGGGATGCTCGCTTGGCGGTGGTGCCCTTCTGCTGGCAGCTCGGGCAGTGAATGACCTCTTCCACGAAGTTGCGTGTCCCACAGGACTGGCACTGAACCGGGTGGTTGATGATCTCCTTGATCTGGTTCGGTGCCAATGTCGACGTCTTCATGTCGATGACCTTGGTCCTGCAGTTCTGACAGTTGTAGCTCAAGGTCTGGAGCATGGGGCTCATCGCATGCCCCCAGGTCCCACACCCAGAGCAGCACATGCCGATGTTCGAATCACTGTAGGCCTGCAGCAAGTCGAAGTGAGTCCTGTTCAGTGACCAGGGCTGAACCATGCCCTGCTTTATCTGCCGCCCCACCGCCGCTGGGTCGTTGGGGTAGCGGAGCTTCCGCCAGTTCATCCAGGGCTTGCCTTGTGCGTTGAGCTTGACCTGGCCGGTCCTGTCGAGCTGCTCGGTCTCGAAGAAGTCACCAGGGTCCAGGATGGTCAGCACGAACTTGTTGGACTTGCTGATGCGCTTCGGGTTCTGAACCTTCTGCCCGAGCTCCCGTGACTTCTGTGCTCGCTCCTCGTAGTCCTGCCAAAACATGTCGCACCCCTCGCAAGGAGAGCGCTTGAGCTTGTTCATGTGGTAGGGGCCGGCCGAACACAGCGCCCCCTTCTTGAGACCACCATGGTAGTGCTCGATGATGGGGAAGTACGGAAGCGTCGACTCCATCAGGTCGCCACTCGATTCGTCGATCTCCTGAACCGGGTACTCTCCGTAGATGCACCGGATGGTATCGGGAGTTTCACTGGGGTGGAAGTTATCCATCCAGTACTGCTTACCCTTCCCACCACCACCTTCTCGCCGCCCACTATCCTGCTTCCGAGCGTAGGCCGCCCTCTGGCTGAGAGTTCCCTGGAGCCTGTTCTTGTTGCCGTCGTCTTTTCCGAATGCCATTTGTTTTATCCTGCTTCTGCTTGTGTTTTGTTTAGGCCGAAAAGCCAAGTTACGTAATCGACAGAGTTATTGAACGACTCGCGTACCTCTTCGGGTGTCAGCGAGTCTGGTTGAGCACTTACGCTCGAGTGTCTGGAGATTCGTTCTGGATACTCCATGACACGTATCGAACAACTTGCGGCCATTCGTTCGATGGCCTTGACCGTCCCGTTCTGCCCCGCTTCGTTGTGGTCGAGAAACAGGTACAGCGTAACCCCCAGCCTCTCAATAAGCCAGCGCTGTTCTTCCGAAACGTAGGTGCCGAGTAGGCCAACTACGTTCCTTATCCCAGCTTGCCAGACCCACATGCATGCCTTGAACCCCTCGACCGCTATGAGCACCCGTTCCCCTCGGTTGAAGAGCAGGTCCGGGTAGACCGTGTGAACGTTCCACAAGATCTTCCGCTTATCAAACCCCCACCGGGCAGGCATGTCCCAGTCTTGATACTCGCGGTCATAGATTTTGTACCGAAGACCGTTCCCCGTAACATCCCTACCGCTGATACCAGAGAGGCGACCCTGGTAGTCCCTGAGAGGAAAGGTTATCCGGTTGTGGCTGCCGTCGAACCCTACGTCGAAGTGCCGGAGCGTTTCCTCGGTGAAGCCAGAGCTAAGCAGCGATGTTGGGCAGTTATCGAACAGGCCAAGCACCGCCTCTGGTATCGGCGCAAGCTCCAGTACCCCTGGGTCCAGGGGGTTTGTCTTGTTAGGCGAGTTCTTGGCCGCGGCCTCAAGCAAGGTACCGAACTGCCTGGTGATCGATTGCCTGTCGATCCCGACATCCCGAAGGAACGTGTAGAGGTTGCCCTTGGTCTCACAGGCGTGACAGAAGTAGAGCCCGTTCGACATGTTCATGGCGAAGCTGGGGTGCTTCTCGGCGGTACCGTCCACCTTGGCGTGGAACGGGCATAGCGCCATGATGTTGTTGGACCCCGAGGGCTTGATGCCCTCGAGGTACCGATGAGCGATCTCTGCTATCTCTTGCTCAACATTCATATCTGCGGTTTTCGTTGCGCATTAGCCTCGTTCTTGACGCGGCCGCTACCAAACTTCGCGGCCCCACTCTCGGTGGTGGTGTCATTCGCCTTCTTGCCCTTCTTGGTGGCATTGAGCTCAGCGTCCTTGTTATCCTGCTCTTTCAAGTTCTCTGCTTCATCCGCAGACAGCTTGGAGTGGAATGAGAAGTCAGTGGCTGGCTCTGCGTTGATACGGAAGCCGTCGAGTGATCCGTTTCGAAGTGCTCCAATCACCAACGAGACAGTCGACTCTGGCCGCTCAGGAGTCGGCTTGTCTTTGATAGTTCGGATGACAGCGGTGGCATCCTGACCTAGCGCGTCTGAGTACGCGATCTCATCCAGGTTGGCATCGTTGTTCTTGGCGGCAGCACGGTTCGCCTGGACCGTAGCGATGACAGGAGTGTGGAGCTGGAGAACCATCGCTCGAACGTCACGAGAGATGTTGGAGATCCGCTCCTCCCGTTTTTGAGCCTTCCTAGCATCGTGCATCAGGTGCAGCCCATCGATGGCTATGAAGTCGGGTTTGTAGAGCTCTACCTTGGACCTGAGCCACATGACAGAATCACCACCAGCTGCGTCAGCCCCAGACAACACGATGACCCGATCGGCAAACTCAGGCAGCTTCATGTTGTTACTGACCATATCGAGGACCGCCTCTTCTTCAGGGCTAAGAAGACCGTTGCGCAAGTTCCAGTGGCGTAGGAGCCCAAGGCAACATGCGAGTCGCTCGTATATGCTGGCGGACGTCATTTCCTTCGTGTAGATGACGACCCGCTTATCGCTCTCCAAGAGGGTGGCGACGATGTAGATCAGGATCCAAGACTTGAACGACTTGGGTCTGCCGAACAACACGATGTAGTCGTCGTCAGTGAAGCCACCTGTCACGTGGTCAATAAGCTGCCAGGGCCAATGTCCCACCGACATATCGATACCACTCTTCTTTAGCGCATAGGTCGCCTGCACTTGGTCGATGCCTACCGCAGATCGAATGTCCGTGGTCTTGCCGAAGCCAAGGTTCAGTACGTCGCCGGCAGCGGCATGCATGAACTGCGCTCGGTCTACTGGATTGGCAATCTCCATACCCTTGGCAAGCTGGTCGTTGAGTTGGAGATCTAGCCTCTCCATACGGACCTGCTTACACAAAGCTTCTGTAGTCACACTGGGGTCATCACACAGGACGAAGTTGGGGAAGAGGTTCCCAACGGCGTTTGTGCCGAGCACTGACCCAGCCGTCCCCATACCCATGTTGTAGGTAGTGAGGATTCCGAACATCGCCTGCCCCTCACGTGTCCTGTAGTCGTCAGCACCAATACCCCAGGATAATATGGTCGAGATATCTCCTGAGCGAACGATCCTCGAGATGAGCTGCATTTCCCATGTAGCCATGTAGTTCTCCTTGGTGCTTATGCCGCAAGACGAAGCGGAAGAGGGTCGGCCACAATAGGGACCGCCCCCACTCCGTCAACAGAAAAGCACTGACACCAAGCTGTTGGGCACCGGAAGGTCCGGCACCACAACAGCTTGGTACCCTCAAACTGACTTGGCTCCGACACTGACAGCACCGAGGTGCTCACCGAGCCCACCTGGCTTCTCCGCGGCCATCGACGTCACGGTACTGGCCTCGGTACCGCCACCTGAGAAGTGGCGAGCCGCCAGGTCTTGTTCCATGGATGTGCGGAGATCATGTATCAGCCCCCTGGTCTTGTCCGACCAACTGACCCCACCTTTTGCCCAGGCGTGGGTGTCACCGGTGGTTGTGTTGACAAACGCAGCCTGGACGTCGATGCTCATGGGTGTCTGCAGGTAGTTGATCTCTATCTGCGCGATAGCGATGCCGTTGAACTTGGGGGTACCTCGAATCATCGCTACTCTCCTAGCCGAACGGAATCGGCAACGACCGCGCAGAAGCCATCGTTGGTGAGCTCTCGAGCCTTCTCATACACAAGCTCACCTGCCAGATCGAGGAACCGCTCAGTCTGCGGGCACCTAACGGTCACGGTGAAGCTGACCACTACCTCGCTATACTGAGCCGATCGTCTGAACGTCGAGCTCACTGTAGCGACTGACTCGAGCAGTGGGTTGCCTGTGTTTCGACCCAGGTTCTCGAAGGGATCGGGTTCGTACCCAACTATTTCCCTGGCTTCGTTGATCTTCTGGATGATGCCTTCCCACTTCACAGCGACACCTTATCGGGCTTGTGGTACCGGGGCGCCACCGTCTTGAAGGACTCGACAGCTTCATTGGGGATTTGGTTCTGCTGAATCGCAACCTCGACCTTGGCCTTGTCGACCTTGTAGACCTTCTCGGTGTGGATGGAACCACCGACCTGGAGGAATCGATCGTGGCCGACTGCGTCGTACAGAGCCTTGGGGTCGTAGCTGGTGCCGTACTGGTAGAGATCGAAAGGCCCGCAGCTTACACCCAGCTGACGGACCATCTTGTCAGCAGCCTCGAGCTTCTGGTTGTGTTCGCCTATGATCTGTTCGTACTGCTCGAACACGCCACTGTTCTGAGCCTTGAAGGCTTCGAGCTGGGCGAGTGTCTCGATGAATGCCGAGACTTCGGGAATTTCGGAAATGGATACATGTCTAGCTTTCGGCGGCATATTGTTCTACCTCGTCAGGATCGAGTTCGACGTTTTCTTGTTGGTTCCCAGTCAGCTCGTATAGGTACCGGTTGTACGTGTACACGGCCTTCTGGATATCTTGCCAAAATACGGTGAAGTTGTTTTTGGCTCGAAAGTCTTTGACGTAGCGCAGGGCAAAGGAAGGGTGAGTCGTCAGCATGGCCAGGTAACGGACTTGATTCTGCACAGTCGGTGCAACGAGCTGTCCGTTGACTTTCCTGATCCACTGTTTCTTCTTCTCGGTCAGGACGGGAGTACTCCAGACTCCGGGAATCTCGATATCCACGAAGGTCCCCCGGCCCTTGGTCAACGATACGCTCTTGTTAGTCAGAGCCAAGGCGGCGGCAGGACCAAGCGCAATGATCAGGATGGGGTCGATGATGTAGATCTGTTCCTGCAGCCTGTCCCTACAGGCCTCGACCTGCACGGGGTTCGGTACCTCATCGTTGATGCGCTGCTTGTCTCCGTAGCTCATGACCGGACGGCCAAGGGAGTCGAAGACTGGGGCGCAACTACGGCAAGCCACCGCGTCGGTCATGTACACATCCTTGACCTTGAGCTTCTCAAGAAGACGTCGGAGGAACTTACCGTCAGGGCCGGTGAATGGACGCCCTTCCCGCTCCTCCTTTATCCATGGGCCATCTCCAACGATCATGAGTCCGCCGGCGACACCCCCGCCGAACACGAGACGTCCATTTGTCTCGTGTCGGCGAACTCCAAGGTCACATTTGGTGCAGGACTCCCACTCGTTGGCCAGTACGTCTAGAGACTTGCGTGCGTCAGGCACTGCCAACCAATTCGATTCCTGACGTCTTGGCTCGCTGCAGCATGAACGCCCGTTCGGCCGACTCCACGAAGCTGTAGTGCTCACGACGGTCTACGTCGGTCAGGTCTGTGAAGTACCGGATCTTGGTGATGTACAGCTCCATCGACACACCACCCAGACACAGGGGCTCCTGAATGTGCATGTTCTGCAGGACCATCTCAATGCCTTGCCCAGTTGGAGAAGGACGGCGCATCTCCAAGATCTTGAGCTCGAAGGCCTTCTTGATCTTTATCCAGTTGTGTTCACGCTCCACAAGCTCACCGACGTAGTTTCGGCCATCGCTGACGACTATGACCCAGTCGCGGTAAACATCTTCATTTGATTCCATTGAGACTTCGCTTTCGGGTGATTGAACAGTTTGTAGGTGAAGGGACCGCCCTCCTCCTGTGACCACTCACTGAGGTGTGTTCGTAGCTTCTTACACATGCCGATAATCGGTCCGACGTTATCCTCATAGAACACGACGACCGGCTCGAGCTTATCGACCGCAGCTCTGGCGACCCTACCGATCAGCTGCTGTAGTCCGTTCCGTTGGCTGAACGGATCTAGCACCAAGACCGTGTCGATGGCAGGAGCATCCAAACCCTCCTTGCCGTATTTCATTATCGCCAAAAGCACCCGACTATTGCGGGCGTACCCGATACGCTCCTCAGACTTGATGTCACCGATCATGACACCAACGTCTGGACCCATGTGTTTCTGAAGTTCTCGGATGAACGCAAGTTGCCGGCGTCGAAGCTCTGCCTGGATCTTGTCAAACACCAGACATCGATGCAGTACACCCTCTAGTTGTGCCAGATTGACCTGGTACTGGTGCTGCTTGATTGGATTGAGCGTCTGGTCTTCCAATAGCTTCCGCATATGTTCGGCCGCGCGCTTTTTCCTACCACGTTCCGCCATCGCCAAGTCTAAGGGCGGCACACTCTCACCGACCTCATGCGGTTGTGGCACCGGTATATCGCTGTAGAGCAGCGAACCAGGCCCATGAATCAAAAGGGCAGCTAGATTCAGAATTGCGGGGACCGAGTTGGACAACACCAGTATCTTTTGGCGGTTCTGCGCTTTGGCTTCACTGATGTCCTGGACAATGCTGTCGAGCCTAGGCTTCATGGCCCCGATGTGCGCATACAGTTTCACTAGGTGTACGTCGCTGTTTCGGTCGCGAATATTGGCCATGGGATCGGAGGCATCGACCTCGAACCCTGTCCATTTGAAGTAGATGCGGGGTTTGATCGCCTGAGACAAGTCCTTGAACAGGACGGGACCGACATGGAACTCATAGACCACGTGAGTACCGTCGACCCGTACGGGCGTTGCTGTCAGGGCGATGCGTTTGCCGTAGAACAGGTCCGCCGACTTGGCGAAGGTGGGGGCGGAAATGTGATGGCCTTCGTCCCACCCGATCAGGCCGAACCAGCGCCGTACCTCTTCGGGCATAGTCGCAGCCCTCGCCGCAATCGTATGGTACGTGGATAACACCAGACCATGTTGCCAGTCGAATACGTCGGCCTGTATCAGGCCAACGCCTCCAGGTATCTTCAGCATCTTGTTGACCTCACCACGCCACTGCTCGAGCAGCGTGGTGTTGTCGATGATGACAAGGGTCGGAACTCGTAGTCGCGCGACCAGTGCGAGGAATACTACGGTTTTCCCTTTCCCACATGCTAGCTGCAGGATGCCACCGGGGTTATCAACCATGGCCTGCAGGGCCCTCTGCTGCAGGTCTTGTCCAGTCGGTACCAGACCACCTACGCCCGGCAGGTGGTCCAGCCGGATGTTAGACTTGAAGTCGATCTCGGTGAATCGTTGCGGTCGACAGTCAACGACAGGGTAGGGCAGCTCTGTGGTCCGCCAGAGAGCTCGAGGAACCAGGAGGTGGTCAGCGGTTTCCCGCCAGAGCCGAAGCTCTCTGGCACCCCCTCCTGGTTCTGCGATCAAGAACGTCAGTGACCGTTTGGTACCTTCGACGTTCACGTACTCTTTGGGGATCCAGAGCCAGGAGTCAAGATAGGCTTTGTCTCGCTGGCGCTGAATGATTTTCATGGTCCTGGTGGGGCTGGTGGAAGCTGCGGAGGTTGTGGTCGGTTGAATGTATTGTGATCGAAGAAGTGGCTGGACTCGTGAGTCGCGGCTTTGAACATCGCACGGATGGCGTTGCCAACGAGCCGCCAGAACCATGGAATGTCGTCGCGCACTGGTTCCGGTATCGACAGGTAGCCGTGTACCTGCATGCCTGGTTGCTGCATCGGCATGGGTACGTAGGGCGCTCCGTAGTACGCCTGGTGTGGCGTAGCCATATGCTGCTGAGGCTGTGGGTAGACTTGCTGAACTTGTTGCGGTTGCTGCGTGTAGTACGGGTGAGTGGCCGGAGGTTGCCACGTCGGCTGGATACGCATGGGCTGACCCGGTCCCTGCTGTATCGCTTGGACGGGTGGCGGGTTGGCCAACCGATTTGCAGGGATCAGTTGAGTGGGTATCGTTTGGTGCTGAGCTTGCCCAAGATTCAGAGCCTGGGTCTTGGCACCGCAGGACTGAAACCAACGGCACGGGTTTCGTCGATTCGTGCCGTTATCGGGATTGACGTACGTCGGGTCCAGGCCGCCCCGACACTCGGTGGCGGTCGTGGACCAAAGCTTACTGAAACACTGCGGGATTTGTCCTGACATTCTACTCCTGGGTGAGATAACCCTCTGTTGTCCTTATGCCTTTTTCCTGAGCGCTCACGCACAGCGGTACCAATACGCAGACCAAACCAGTAGGATGCAGGCATGCAGAAGCTAAGCGGCCTGGTGCTCGACGTTCGGGACGATTTCGATGGATCGGTTCTGCGGGAGATCTTCCCAAGCGCCGATGCCCTGCCAGAACTCGTCAAGTCAGCGGCGGCGGTGACCCCTGAGCTTGATGTCCGGCTTCCTGACAACCTTTTTGCCCTGGTGCTGGTAGACGGCGATGTCTCGCTCAGGAAGTTTGCCTGTATCGACGCTGGCAACACAGCGTTGTCGGTCGAGTACTTCCTGAAGACCGGACACAAGCTTCCGCTCGAGGCCCAGAAGACTGCGGCGGCCAATCTGGTTCAAGCGTGTGCTTGGTACGATATCGAACCACCGTCAGCGCTGGAGAAGATCGCACTAGGTCTCGGCACTGCCCTGAACGTGGCGATGACGGCACCCGGCACCGTCAAGAAGACCCGGATGAACTTGGCTGCGACACCTCCGGGCATGGGGGTGATCACGCCAAATCAGCGCGAACAGATGTTGAAGGGTGGGGAAGCTGCCGGCACCAACCTGATGCCCAATAGTCAGCCGACCCTCACAGGCGTAGCGCCCAAGACCGTGATACGAAAGGTGGCGGCCACGATG
>Ga0315288_10010718_pt1 | contig 11562 bp, 15 predicted proteins | sample YL17G11_20_MG_FD_203454 | JGI IMG/M metagenome (GOLD analysis project Ga0315288, IMG submission 203454) | Sediment microbial communities from Yellowstone Lake, YNP, Wyoming, USA - YL17G11_20 | ecosystem: Environmental > Aquatic > Freshwater > Lake > Sediment | place: USA: Wyoming | collected... | reverse complement strand
ACTCATGTTCGGCCTGAATCCAGGCGCAGCCAGCCGCATCAGTGCTGATGCCGAGACGAAACAGCAGCAGATCGCGGTGCGGCCGGACTACATGGCCGGCAGGGTTGAGGAGTGGCAGAAGGAAGTCGTTGAGAACGAAAAGCTGTGCGCCTACTTCTCCGGCGTAAACGGGGAGACCGTTCGGCCGTTGGTGGGCGACGTGGGGGCCTACATCTTCGACCAGACGTTTGCCCAAGCGCCGGAAGACACGGTGATCCACGAGATGACCTGTTCAATCGCCGCCGGCAGCATCCGCAAGCCCAACCGGCAGCGGGACGCCGCCAACCTCAAGGAAGTCTACCAGCCCCTTTCCATCCAACTTGGACAGTACGCCCAACAGACGGGTGATTTCACCAAGCTCGACGAACTCAACCAGCGTTTGGGCGAGGCGATGGAAGTGGACATGGATGGATTGACCATCGGACAACTTCCGCCTCCCCAACCGCCGGAGGCGCAGGGACCGCCGCCTCCCGACCCTGCACAAGAGGCCAAGGCGGAGAACATGCGGCAAGACATGGCGATGCAGGGCGCTCGGCAGACGCAACAGATGCAGATCAGTGCCGCAGAACACCAGCAGCACATTCGGCAGCAGGGCGAAGCCCACGCCGCCGACATGATGCTGAAGATTGCCAAGGCGCGGCTGGCAAGAATGGGCGGCAATGGAAGAGGTGGGAAAGAAATCGTAAAAAGCCGAAAGCGATAGGGGACGTTGCAGTGCCGCTCTACCAGTATTCTTGCGAACTCTGCCACTACGAATTCGAGGCGTTTCAGCGCATGGATGAGGAAGTCTTCTTCACCTGTCCTAAGTGTACTCATCGTAGTCTGAGGCGGATTATCGGTACACCGGCGATTCGCACGGCAAAGACGTTTGCAAAGGGGCGCGGCACGTTGCTGGAGCAATTCGGCGGCGACGAGGCGGAGGTGAAGCGGGTCACGGACGAAGCGAAGAAACAAGGCTACACCCCGCGCGACTGCGACAGCTACGAGCCGGGCCTGGCCCGGTGCAAAGGCGACCCCGAGGCGTTCATTCCCCCGAGCGACCCCATTGGCCACGTCAAGCGCATCTGTGCAAAACATGGCATCAGTTGCGAAGGCAGAGGACTCACAATCAAGGCGCCGCCGCGTGAATCGCCCCCAACCGGCAGGTCGTTTCGGGGGCACAACATCAAAAGGAGAACGTAAGTCATGGCTATTTCACAGGAACTCCAAAATGTTCTTGCTTCCCGCATCGGAACTGCGGCGTCGGCGGTTGAAGTAAGCGCACTCCTCAACGCTATCAGTGCCCTCAGCGGCACGGAGGCGGGTTATCTCGACGCGGTTACGCCTGGAACTGCTGCGGCCAGTAAGGTATTGGTGCTGGACGCCAACAAAGCGATTCGCATTGGGGCTTGGGCGGCCTCTGGCGCGGCGGGAAACGCCGTTGCACTTTCCACGGCCTTGGACATTGACACTCAGGGACAAGTGGACGTGCTCAGTGTATTTGGAGCGAGCACCGCAGACATGGGATCGGGGTACAGTGCCAAGGTCGGTCGCTTTCGGCACCTAGCTACTGTTTCCGTAGCCCATGAAACGTATGGACTTATCGGCCAAATGGTGACGAAAGGTTCTACTCTTTCCCATCTGCACGCCGGCCTGATGGGTACGTTCGAGGGCCAGACGGCGACAGTTCTGAGTTCGTCTTACAGTGTTGGCCATGCCGGTGTTACGGCTCGTGTTGGGGGACATGCTTCAATCACGGCGACTACACCAATTGCAGGTTTTCTGGCGTTCAACAATGCTGGTGCCGCATTGGCTTCCGGTATTTCTGCTGCTTTTGCAGCGAGCGCCTACAGTGCCAGCTATCCGTGGTCGGTCGGCCTCTACATGCCGGTTGGTTCCGTAAATCAGGGCATCCGCATCGGACACTGGAAGACGGCTGGCGGCACCGGAAATGCTATTCCAATCTCGGCAGCGACGGATTCAGCCGATACGACCCAGCGGAACATCGTGGCTTGCTACGGCGAGAGCACCACGGACCTGGGGGTTGGGATTCACGCAAACGTCGGTCGCTTTCGGCATTTGGTTGCCGGAAGTAGCCTCCAAGTGAATCACGAAACCTACGGGTTAGTGGGGCAGTTGGTGGGCAGGAGTACAAGCCTGTTGCACATGCACGCCGGACTTATGGGTACGCTTGAGGCAAGCACGACAGCCGTCGTGGCCAACGGTGCGTATGCCTATAGTGTGGCAGCGGTGATCGCTCGCATTGGCGGCGGTGCCCTTATCACTGCCTCGAAGCCGGTCTGCGGCTTCTCGGCCGTGCTCAACGGGGCCGCGATTTCAGCCAGCGGAGTGAGCATCGCATACGGGGCGATGGGCACCTCGACGGGAACCTGGACGGCGTTGTTGGGGGCCGACAAGTGCGATGCCATCTTGTACGTTGCAACGGGAACGAACTACGAGTGTGGTATCAAGGCGTTGGCAAAGAAGTTGGACGCCGCCAATACGACTTACTGTATCAAAATCTCGATTGCTGGAACGCCGGCCTACATCCCGGCGTTTGGTTCCGAGTGGAATGCATAGGAGTTGCCGTTATGGCTATTATCCTAAAAACGACGGAGTATCCACCCCGGACTCAACTGGTGGGGCAAGATAACTTTGTTCTCAACGAAGATCAGCGATTGCGGATCAGGATACTCCCTGACAACGTGGACCTTTTGGATGAAAAGGTTCCGAACAACAAAGAGTGGCACGTCATTGTGACCGTGGCGGTGGAGGAAATCCACGTCTGATGAACGGGGCAACCCTATGCCGTGTACTCGTTGCGGAGAGTGTTGCCTGGTTGCCTATGTTTGCCGAATCTCCGCCAGAACGAAAGAGAGCGATGCCTACGAGGCATTTTTAGCATCAACTCGTCCAAAGACGTTTGTGCGAGTGTCGGACGGATTGATGGTCAAGGTGCCGTGCGAACATCTTGGAAAGGGAAGAGTGTGTCTGGTCTATGAGAATCGTCCTAGCGTTTGTCGAGAGTTTCTATGTGAAAAAGCGAAGGAACAAATCCCCGGCGGCCACCCCAGCCGGTCGCCGGGAGTTGCTTCTAGTCGAAAGGATATGGTTATGAATCTGGGTATGATCTACCAGGCCCGCGAATCTTTTTTGCGCTTCGCTTCACTAAAGATGCCGCCGCAGATGGCTTACCGTCTACTGAAATATCTGAAGTTGGTGGATGCCGAGCAAGCAGTACTCGAACAGCAACGGGTCAAATTGATTCACGACGTTTCCGGGACCGTGGATGGCGAAAATGTGAATCTCGCGCCGGGAACACCGGAACACGGTCGATTTCTCGCACAGTTCAACGAGTTACTAAGAACTGAATCGGACCTGAAGCCGTTCACTATAAAGATGGACGAGATTTTGGCCGCCTTGGAGGCAGAAAAAGGCAACGTCTTGTGTGCCGCAGACCTTGGCGCATTGGAACCGTTTTTTATCGACTCAACCGCTGAGTGAGGGAGTTATTCAATGAGCGTGGAGAGCGATAGGATTCACCAACGAATCGACGAACTAGCGGGCGAGTTTCGCGAGTGTACGCGGGAAGTCACTAAGACGGTAGCGGAATTGACGACGGAGGTGCGGGCCAGCAATGCGTTGTGCGGCATCTGTCGCCCAATCGTGCTCGGAGATGGGCACCCATCGATGGACAAACGCCTAGCAACCGTGGAACAGCAGATGAAAGACGAGGAGCGTCACACGCGGAAGTTCTGGACGATTGTGGGGATAGTGGCCGCAGTCGTTACCGCCTTGGCTGCGCTGCCGGGGCTGATCGCGTTGGGAAGGTGAATTGATGAGTTTGCTTCTCTGGTACAAATTGAACGACAACGCCGACGCGGCCCGCGCCGGCCAACGGAAGCGGGAACTGGACGAGGATGCGATGGGGCTGCTGACGGACCTGGACCGCATGTACTCGGCCATCGGCGGCGGCGGAAGAGGCGGGGACGCTGGACGTCAAATCGCTTCTTGACGTGGTGTACGGCCCCAAAGAATCCGGGGTGTTGTGGTTGGCGACCTGAGCGTAAGCCGGGCGCGGGAAAACAAAGGAACTAAACATGAAAGTTCTAACCGACATTTCAGATGCCGTTCGTGACGGCCAGCAAGTCAACGAACTCAACGAAAATGCGATGGGTTTGCTGAGAGACCTGGACCGTGTTCAGACGACTCTCGGGGCGATGATGGGCAGCATTTCAACACGTTGTTGCCAGAGTGGTTTACAGCGGATATTGGATGCCTTGCCCGCGCTTACCGGGCGCAAAGACATCAACAGGTCGGTGGAAACCTTCTTGTCGGGACTTACCACTTTCTGGGAGCAGTTTTCTGAAGTGCCTACCCCCGTGATGCCAGTCGAGCCTACACCGATTCCGAGACCAGTGCCCGTCCCTATTCCGGTCCCCGAACCTGAACCCGAACCTGAACCTGTTCCCGAACCCGAACCTTTGCCCCTTCCTGAATAGCCATGAGCCTAGTTGCCTGGTACAAACTGAACGACAACGCCGCTGACACTGTTCTTGTCGATTCCAGCGGCAACGGCAAGACGGGCACGGCCCCCCGCAACACCAACCTGGACGCCGTCGCCGGCGTCATTAACCTCGGCCATCAAGTGCCGGCTCTGACGTACAACACGACGCCCGTTGTTCCCGCTGCCGCCGGCTCGATCGTGGTGTGGGCAAAGTGGACTAGTGTAATCGCCGGCAAAAGCATCGTTTATGCCCAGAACGGCACGGGGCGATGTTACCTTAAGCTGGACACCAGCAACCAAATCAGCGGCGGCATCGGCTCTCAGAGCTACATCACGATCTACACGAGCACCGTGCCGGTCGCGGGCACCTGGTATCACGTCGCCATCACCTGGTCTGCCGCCGACGGCGTGCGGCTGTACGTCAACGGCGTGCAGGGTTACTCGGGCGCGATGGCGGGCAATGTGGCGACCTCCGCCTTTTCGTTTTCCGGTCTGGTTGATTACAATTCAGGAATCCTTGGCGTTGAGGACGACCTGCGAATCTACAGTCACGTCTTGGCGGCGTACCAAATCGCGGCGCTTTACAACTTCGGCAAGGGCAGCGAAGACGCCGAGCCGTGGCGGGGCGACCTGACGATCCGGCCCGTCGTCAAACGGGCAATAAGACCAATTCTTTGCGGAGCCGCTTGACATGGCCATCATCGCACAAAACGGCGACTATAACCTCACAACGGCCGTCTCGATCTATAATCAGACCGCCGCCGCTGATGGGCAATGGCTACTGGACATTCGCGTCGGCGACGGCACAAAGAACCTCAACACCGCCGTTGGCACGTTGACCCTGGCCGTGACGATCGGCGGGGCCACACTGAACGGCGGCGCGGTATCGGTGGCCAAGGATGCCGCCGTGTTGCGGGCCGTCATGTTCACGCCGCAAATCTTCGTCGCCAACGGCGATGCCGTTACGGTGACGCTGCTCTCGACCAGCGCCAGCGACACGGACGTGGACGTGACGGTGACGCCGCGGCTGTTGTGGAGCGACCTGGAACAATGGGGTGGAACTGCTCCGCTGGCCCTTTCTTCACAGCAAGTACAGGCCGTTGTGCCGGCAACGCAGAAGGTGGACGTGGAGACGATCAAGACGCGGGCCGCAACGGATGTCGGCAGCGGTCAGACGGTCTATCTGGGCACGTCGGCCTGGTCTACTCTGACGCAATCACAAGTTGCGGGTGGGGCATACGATCTTACTAACGCAACTTTTGTTGCGGCGTTTAAGTCGGCGCTGGGCACGGTTCCCGCCAGTGGCAATTGGGCAACCGTTGGGGCGGCAATGTCCCTCGCAAACGGCGCTATTATCACAGCGACGTTTGGAACGTGCGTACCGCCAGCGCCGTCAGGTATGAGCACGTTGACGCAATTACAAGTTACGGGTGGGGCTTATGACATGACAAACGCCGGTTGCACCGTTCATCTTGCCGCCGACCAAGAGGTGAACGTGACCAAGTGGGGCGGAACGGCCGTGGCCAGCGCCTACGTGCAAGCCAACGCAGCAAAGATTGGTGGGCAGACGGCCACGGCGGCGGCGGCGATTACCGTAGGGGCCTATCTTGGCGGCACGGGTGCTGCGGCAGTGGAGACAACGGCGCAGTCGATTCTGACCGACACGGCCGAGATCGGAACGGCTGGGGCGGGCCTGACGGCCATTCCATGGAACGCCGCTTGGGACGCCGAGGTCCAGAGCGAGTGTGCAGATGCCCTGGCGGCCTATTCGGTCAGCACGCTGGATGCCGCCGGGATTCGAGCGGCGATCGGGATGGCGACGGCAAACCTCGATACGCAACTGGCAAACATCCCCACCGGGACCGGCGGAAACTTAATTGATTAGGAGTATGGACGATGGCAAAGGAACTCGGCGACTTCTCGGCCAGCCAGACCATCGACTTCAATTTCAATTCCCATCTCGGTAATGGTGCGCCGACCACTCTCGCGGGCACGCCCATAGTCGCAGTCTACAAGGACAACAACACCGTTCAGACGACAACCGGACCGACACTAACAGTGGATTTCGATAGCGTGACTGGATTGAACCACGTCCGTATCGTCACGACTGACACCTTCTACGCTATTGAGACGGATTATGAGGTTGTCCTGCAAGCGGGCACCGTGGCCGGTACAAGTGTCGCCGGGACCGTTCTGGCTCACTTTTCGATTGAGAATCGCCCCGACACCCAATCGGTAGTTATCACAGGCCCGGAAGCGCAGGGGTTGGGCCTTGTCCCCAGCACCCGTCATGCGGTTCTGACTTTTGCCGATGCCATCGACCTTGGCGTGGCGTTTTTGCAAGGGCACGGGCGGGAGGCGTCACAAGAGGTCGTCCGGCGGGCTGTGCAGGAGGCGCACCTTGACATCATTAACGCCCACGACTGGGGCAGTCTGGAGCGCAACGGGGCTATCCACCTCCACGCTGCCCAAGCCACGGGCACAGTGACCTACACCCATAGTACGCGCACGCTGGTACTCAGTGGGACCACCTGGCCCGATTGGGTGCTCAACGGCACACTGCGGTTGGATGACACCCTCTGTGACGTGGAATCCTATGTGAGCACTTCAACGATCATTCTTGACGCGGCAATGAATCCGGGTGCGAACTTGGCGGCCGGCACGGGATACTCCCTGTTTTGCCGTTGGTATCCGCTACCTGTGGATTTCGTGAACTTCACCGGTCCGATGGGCAGGAACGGCTGGGCTTACGGCCAGCGGATTAGCATGACCGAGATGATGGGGTATCAACGAAACTTCAATTCCACGGGCACGATCCGATACTACGCCATCGGCGAGCGGCCCAACGCACCGGGGGAAACGGCTCTTTATCCGTGGCCGTTGGCCGCTGCCAACGAGCGGCTGGACTTCACCTACCAGCGCCGGCCGCGGGAACTCCAGTACACCGGGCGCGACGCCGCCGACATGGCGGGGACGATCACGGTATCCGCCGGCAGCAACGCCATCAGCGGCACCAGCACGGAATTCGAGAGTGGCATGGTCGGCGCGATGCTGTTGATCGGCCGTGACAACATCTATACGCCCACGGGGCGATACGGGCTCCATCGTTTCTCGGAACAATTGCGAATCTACTCCGTCAGTTCCACTACGGCCCTATTGACCGGCAGCAACGCGGCCGTCGCCCATACCGGCGTCAAGTACGTTGTGACCGACCCCATCGACATAGAACCGTGTGCGCAGAACGCCTTTATGCGATACGTGGAGATGCACCTGGCCCTGGCCCGCAACCTCGATAAGAGCGCGCAGTACGTCGCCCTGGCGGAGAAGGCCCTGCGGGATGCGATGGCGGCGGCCTACCCGGTCCGGTACGACCCGACGCAAGGGGCAACGATCGACTGGTGCCCGGAGGATACACCTGTAGCTTCGTCAGTTTGGAGTTGAAAGATGGTGGATTTGGAGGCAAATAATGGCTTACGCCACTACCACTGGAATTGCGAACAAGTTTGGGTTAGTCAACCTAAACCGCTGGGCCGACATGAATAATGATGGTGATGCAGTCACGATCGCCGCCCGCAAGGGCGCTGCCATCGCCTACGCCGAGGCCGAAGTGGACGCCGAGTTGCGGGACACCCACTACCGCAAGCCGCTGGTGATGAGCACCGGGGCCACTCCCACGATCATCGCCGACGTAGCCGATACGATTGCCGGCTGCTGGTTGAAGAATCCCCGCGGGCAAGATACCTTCGACGAGAAGGGGGCACCCGTGGATTCGCTCACCTACCTCCGTAGTCAAGCCTACGCAACCCTGCAAAAGATCAAAACCGGGGAAATCCGACTGGACGCCCTCTAATAAAGGAGAAATGAAATGTCACTTAGCGGAAACTATACCTTGAGTGTCACGGCAGCGGGGGTTACGTGCGCCGGCAGTCTCGACCGGACGGGTTCGCTTGGCATCGAACCCGTCGATACCAGTCTGGCCGTCGCTCATGCCGGCGTACTCACAACATACACGAGCGAGAGCGTGGGTGTCATAACTCTTACTGCCGGTCACGACGTTAGCACTGGTGTGGTGGACATCCATTGGCCGGGATACTGTCGATACAACTGCGATGGAGTTATCAGCAACACCAACACCTTGACCCTTTCCGGTGGTGCCGGAACCGCCTTGCCCGCCCAGAGTACGGTTGTTTCGGCAACGCCAGTCACAACCTTGGACGTGACGTTCGACGGGGACAATCTCGTTCTGATCGGCGCTTACGCCAGCCAGCAAAGCTCGCTCCGTTTTCTCAATGCAGCGACAGTGAAACTCGCCGTCTTGCTTGTCGCGGGCGGATCATGGGGATGGGTTTCCGGCGTGGGTATCACGGTTCCGATAACGGGCAGTGCAGTCACCACGATCCAACTCAGCAACGCCAGTATCACCTACGCCAGCACGTTTCGACTCACAGGATTGCAAACGTAACCCATGTCCGTAGTCAGCAATCCAATCGGCCAGGTTTACAGTGCCTTGTGGGAACTTCTCACGGACAATGATCCTTTCTGTATTCTCGTGCCGGTAGGATGCCGCCTGAAAAACGTGGGGGGAATTGGCAATCCCTTGAAGCGCGCGGCGCAAGTCGCGGACTTCCCGGCAACGTACATCGAGCCGGTCGACGGGTTGACCGTGAAGGATTGGACGAACACCGAAGGGCACGTCAAAAAACGGTTTCGCATCAAGATCGCCACCGGCAACGCTCAGGTCGACACTCTCTTGGAATTGGAGTGGGTGATCTTTGCGTGTGTCGCCGGTTGGGAAGCAAAGATGGCGCCCTTGGAGTGGAAGAGCAAGGCGGGCTATGTGAAACACTGTGGGGTCTACGAGCAAGAGGAAACGATCCGAGAACGGGAACTAACACGATCAGAAACCGGTTGGGCTACGGTGTGGGACGGGGAAATATGGATGGAATTCCCTATCCCCGACATCGTGGCGGGGCCGGGATAAGGAGTAACCTATGGGTGTCATTACCGGAATTGGGGCGGCCATCAGTGGCCTCTCTTGCCTGGAGCAATTCAGAATCACGACGAGCGGCGTGGACAACGCCGTCGCCTGTTCGGGTTCGGGCGGAGGGGTAGTTCGCGGCGATACGAATTACGACTGGGAAGGCGTCGCCGTGGGATACGGTCACACTCCGCCCAAGATGCCCGGTGCCCTGTTCACCTTCACCGGGTCCGATCGAGCGGGCCAAGGTTGGCAGAGCGCAGCCAATGGCGCCATCGTGGACAAGGTGCGAATCTTCTGCAATCCGCTGGAAGCCGAACTGTTCTACTATCACCTCTATTTCAAGGCAAACGGTTCACTGACACCGGGGGCATATTCGGCAACGAGCGGGACGGCCCCGGCGGGTATCAGTTCCAAGGAACGCGCCATCGTCATCGATGGAAATCCCGTAATGGGTTCCAACTACTGGAATCTGGAAATCGACGGAAATCTTCCCGAACCATTATGGACGCCAAGTTCCGGAGGTTGGCCGGTGCGGGCCCCCACGGACTATACGGCATTAGGAACGGCCAGTCCAGGCAACATCGACGCGACGATCGTATGGCGTCAGCATTACAACACGATGAGCGATCTGGTGGTAATCGGGGCCGCCAATGAATACCATCTCTACGTCACCGCCAGCCTCTACTGGTCGATCAAGTGGGCAAGGGTTCTCGAAATCCCGACCCAGTACGTCATCCGCAACAAGGGCAACAGGCCGGATTGGGTTGGTGCCCAATGCAAGGCGCAGTTTTCGGGGTACGAGAGTAGCACCAAGGGGCACATTATGTATCCGGCGGGCACGTACTACTGGGGCAGCGCATAAAATATCATGGCACGCAAGCGCAAAACGAACCTCTCAGAGAAGATTGAATCCGAGGCTGGTTACTCCGGAGATGTTTCACTTCCTGCGGCGGGTGAAACACCGCTTTCGCAGAATATCCAGGCCGAGGCAGCTTATTTTGAGCAGCAACAGCCGCAACTTCCTTTTCCGGAAGCGGACGAAGGCTACCGGGGCGCAGGTGCCGAAGACCAGCCGGGGTACATGCCTTCAATTCCGGCCGGAATCGTTCCGCAGACTGCGGCTGAGAAACGGCGGATGGGGCAGATTGCTCAGCGCCTCCACCTGACCGAAAAGGCGACGGAAAAATCCATCGCCCGCAAGCGAGCAAAGGGCCAAGCGGTCAGTCCCGAATCGCGCTTAGGAAAAGCATATCAGCAAAGTCACGGGGGAACCTTGCCGCCGGAGTCGACGGCGCCAATCGCCGGGATACCTCACGAAGCAGAATTGATTCAGCCGGGCGGGGGAGAATCATCCCAGACGGGTTCCTTGTTGATGATGATGGCGAGACAACTTGAAGAAACCCTGCAAATCGTCAGGGACATAAAGGACAATCCCGTGGGTGCCGTGTTTCAATAGGACTAGCCATGCCTCCAAGTTACGACGAAATTGCTCCATCGCCGCGCGGGGAATGGTACGAAGACCCGAGGGGCCGGGGTCAGCAGTTTCGCGCCACCCGTTGGCTGAAATGTCGTTGGGTCGACCGCAAGGAACTCATCAGTTGGTTCTACAGTGCCTCCGGTTGCGCTTATCCTCACGAGGACGGAACGAATCTTGCCATCGTCCGCCGGGCAAAACCAGTTGGTCGGGGCAAAACTGGCGGAACGACAACGCTCATTTCCCACGACGAGTGCATTCTGGAGGTCTACTACGACAGCAACGGGCCACGGTGGGTGAGCGGGTTATACCTAGAGGAGGAGATGGCCCCGCGTCGAATGAGGATCATTCCGCCGACGGGACAATTTTACTGGAAAGTCGGTTCGAATTATATCAAGATCACCGACAATCCCGGCAAGGTCATTGATGCTTGGGCGTGGATCATGCGGGTGGGCAGGGCCAGTTCGCCGCCATCCGATCCACAAGCGCGAGTCGGATGTGTGAACGCTGACCCGATGAATACTTACACGCTTGGTTACTCTTTCGCGGCCCAGGTCGTCCTCTTCGGCCCTCCGACCGTTT
>Ga0315288_10010716_pt1 | contig 11563 bp, 12 predicted proteins | sample YL17G11_20_MG_FD_203454 | JGI IMG/M metagenome (GOLD analysis project Ga0315288, IMG submission 203454) | Sediment microbial communities from Yellowstone Lake, YNP, Wyoming, USA - YL17G11_20 | ecosystem: Environmental > Aquatic > Freshwater > Lake > Sediment | place: USA: Wyoming | collected... | reverse complement strand
ATCCGTGTGCTTCACCCATTGGGTGTGTCTCCCGTTCCGTGGGTCAAGGGCGTCCTTACCCTCTATCTACGCGGCGGAACTGGGCTGCGATGCGAAGAAATCGTTGGATTGGTGAATAATTCGAGATAACCATGAAGATCGCATATTTGATGAACCAGCATCCGTACGCGAGCTGCACGTTCATCCGCCGGGAGATCGCCAGCCTGGAGGCATCGGGCATCTCGGTAAGGCGGTTCTCAATCCGCAATCCCGAGATTGAGCTGGTCGACCCGGCCGATTGCGTGGAGGCCGGAAAGACGCGATATGTTCTGAGATCTGGTGCTATAGGCCTGCTGATGAGTTTGGCGCTGGTCGTGGTGTCGCGGCCCCTGCGGGCGCTGAGCACAGCATGGGCGAGCATAAGATTGGGAATGAACTCCGATCGGGGCGTGCTGATCCATCTGGCCTATCTGGTCGAGGCCTGCGTTGTGTACCGGTGGTGCCGCAGTCTGGGGATCGCGCACATACACGCGCACTTCGCGACGAATGCCACGACGGTGGCGATGTTCTGCCGGATGCTGGGGGGGCCGACCTACAGTTTCACGGTGCATGGTCCTGACGAATTTGACCGGCCTGAGGCGTTCGGAATCCCCGTGAAGATCGCGCGTGCGGCCTTCGTGGTCGCCATCAGCCATTACACTCGTAGCCAGCTTTATCGTTGGTGCCCCCATGAGCATTGGGGGAAGATCCATGTTGTGCATTGCGGGGTGGATGGTTCGTTTCTCGGGCGGAAGGTTGAGCCGATCAGTTCGGTGAATCGCCTGGTGTGCGTGGGGCGATTGTCGGAACAGAAGGGACAGCTTCTGCTGGTGGAGGCGGTGGGAAAGGTGGTGAGGGAGGGGCGGCAGCTTGAGCTGGTGTTGGTGGGGGACGGGCCGATGAGGAATGAGATCGAGGGGCTGATCCAGAAGCTGGGGTTGGGGCAACATGTGAAGGTACTGGGGTGGAAAAGCGGGCAGGAGGTTCGGCGGGAGATTTTGGCGGCGCGGGCGATGGTGTTGCCGAGCTTCGCGGAGGGGCTGCCGGTGGTGATCATGGAGTCGTTGGCGCTGGGACGGCCAGTGATCAGCACATACATCGCGGGGATACCGGAGCTGGTTAAGAGCGGAGTTACAGGGTGGCTGGTGCCGGCGGGTTCGGTGGAAAAGCTTGCGGAGGCGATGCGGGAAGTGCTGGAGGTGCCGGCGGAGAAACTGGATGAGATGGGATCGGTTGGGGCGGGGTGGGTTGTGGAGCGGCACGATGCAGCGGCGGAGGCGGCGAAGCTGGCGGGGCTTTTTGCGAACCGCCTGTTGCCCTAAATGGCTGAACGTGATTCCCTCCGCACAGCTTGGTATGCGGCGCCTTTGGCAATGGTAGTTCGGAGATCGAGCGTGAGCCTTACATAGGAGCTTACCTCATGCCCACAATCCGGCAGTCGATCATGGCAACGATTACTCGGCGGTATCCGCTGTTGAGCGGCTGCGGCAGGCTAGCCAATAGCCGGTTGCTTCAGTGGCTAGCTGGCGGAAGCAACGAAGTGGCTTGGGCGAGGATCGCCGGTGGTGCCCAAGTCCTGGCGCCGCTGGACGACTTTGTGGGGCGTGCCGCGTTCTACGTGGGGGACCTGGATCGCAAGATAACCGCGATCGGCCGACGGCTCATTCGCCCGGGCGACACGGTCCTCGATATCGGGGCCAACATCGGTGTTGTGGCCTTTGCCTTCGCGTCGCTTGTGGGCGTCGCGGGCCATGTGCATGCATTTGAACCTAACCCCGAGCTGGTGAAGCTACTCCACGCTGCCGTCGAGAGGAACGGGACTAAGAATGTGACAGTTCATGCAATGGCGCTGGGTCAGGAGGAAGGTGAACTTGAGTTGTCGGTTCCGCGAGGAAATGCCGGGGGGGCTTCCCTTGTCAGGCGAGGTGATCCGACAGGAAAGCGCGTTGTCGTTCCTGTCAAACAGCTCTCATCAGTCATCCGAGACACTGGTATTGGACCGCTCCGGTTGGTCAAGATCGATGTGGAGGGTTTCGAGCCCCAGGTACTTGCGGGCGCACGGCAGTCGTTCCGGACCAACCCGCCGGACGCGGTTCTGTTTGAGCTGAACGATGTATCAGGCCCTGTCAGCGCGCACCCAACTCTTCAGATTCTCCAGGAGATGGGATACGTTTTTTACGGACTCCCAAAGGCGTGGGTTAGCCTCCGCTTGGCGCGATTTGAACCCAGTGCGTGCACTGCCTTGCGGTATCACGACCTACTCGCAGTTCACAGGGACAAGGAAGAGGAAATCGTGGGTTTGGTCTCATAGGTCTGCGGGTCTGCCCGCGTGTCGGTTGGCGGTACGCGCGAGATCGCAGGGCGGGGGATCTTGTCTCTGGCAACGGACACAATGAAGAGAAGATGATGAAGACCGGATCGGCAGCAGCAGCGTCCGAGTGGTGACTGTCAACCCGGACGCGGGCAGAGAGCGTACGCGTTCCTTGCAGGTGCGGATGCTGACGGAAACTGGATATGCTGTCACGAGGCACTTTACATAGGGCATCGACGAGCGGCGGATGCGAGCATCCGTCTCGTGCAGAAGTCAGAACAGAAGGTCTGACCCTGTAGGGTTTTCCGTGATAGAACGGCAGGAGCTCATGGAATTGCAAGACTGTCGGGTCCTGTTGGTAGCGGACAACGTGTCGGCCAGGTTTGGCGGGGAAGCGATTCTGCCGCTGCACTACTTCCGGGTGCTTCGTTCGCGGGGAGTCGAGGCATGGATGCTTATGCATTCCCGCACAAGAGACGAGATGCGGTCGCTATTTCCGCAGGATGAGGATCGCATTTTCTACATCCCCGATCTGCTCATTCACCGCATGCTGTATCGAATAGGCAAGTGGTTGCCGGATCTCGTCGCTTTGCTGAGCACGGGCCTGGTGATGGGGCTTGTTACGCAGTATCTGCAGCGTAAGCTGGCCAGGCGGTTGGTTCGAGAAAAGGGGGTGAACGTCGTGCATCAGCCGACGCCGGTGTCGCCGAAGCTTCCCTCGATGTTGTTTGACGTGGGAGCTCCGGTGGTGATTGGCCCCATGAACGGGGGCATGACGTATCCGCCAGGCATGAGGCAGTTGGAGAGCCGGGTCGAGCGACTGGCGGTCGCGCTGGGGCGTGCCGGCTCGAATGTGATGAATTGGCTGATACCGGGGAAGCTGCGCGCCCGGGTCCTGATGGTGGCCAATGAGCGGACGCGAGGCGCTCTGCCGGCGGGGCACAAAGGGGTTGTGGTTCATCTGCCTGAAAATGGGGTGGATCTGCGGCTCTGGCAGAAGGTCGATCGGCAGCCAACTGGCCGAGATGAGCGGGTGCGATTTGCCTTTCTGGGCAGGCTTGTCGAGTTAAAGGGCGTTGATCTGCTGTTGGAGGCTCTGCCGGTTGTGCTTAAACAGGCACCGGTCTGCGTGGACATCATCGGCGATGGTCCAATGAGAGACAGGTGGCAGGGCATGGCCCGGGAACTGGGCATCTCCGAGCACGTTGCGTTCACTGGCTGGCTGGCGCAGTCGCAGTGCGCTGAGCGACTGGCGTCGGCCGATGCGTTGGTGTTGCCGAGCCTCCGCGAGTGTGGCGGGGCGGTGGTTCTCGAAGCGATGGCAATCGGCCTGCCGGTCATTGCATCCAACTGGGGTGGACCGCCCGACTACCTGGATGCGGGCTGCGGGATACTAGTCGATCCGGTATCACGGGAATCCATGATCAGGCAGCTAGCGGAGGCAATGGTGAAGCTGGCGGTGTCGCCCGAACTGCGTCAGCGGCTGGGTGCGAACGGGCGTCAGCGCGTGATCGATTGCTTCGATTGGGAGGCGAAGGTGGACCGCATCCTGGACATTTACCGTGCGGCGCGCGAATCGGGCAAGCAAGCGGCGTCTTGAGCGGCGGACTCGTGGTGGGGCGATGCGGTGTTGCGTCTATTGACGGGTGCTATGGTTGCGTTGAACCTGCTGTTGATGGTAGCGGCGGTCGTGCTGCTGGTGCCGATTGTCGTGTTGGCCGTGGAGTGTTTTGCCGCGGTGATGCCGTGGCGCGAGCGAACGGCGGCGGGCGGGGGTGCGCGGCCGCGGATCGCGGTGCTGATACCGGCGCATGACGAAACGCCGGTGATTGGTCAGACGTTGAAGACGGTTCGGCGCAACCGGCCGATGGCGATCGGGTGATTGTGCTGGCAGACAACTGCTCAAATGGGACGGCGCGGATCGCACGCGGCGCGGGCCGGAGCCGCGCGAGTTGCCCAGCATCACATCGCGGCCATCGAAGCATCGAGACTGGCACTGCTCTTTCAGCAGCACTGCACGGGGATCTGTTCTGCGGGGTACGCCGCGGGGGCGGTGCGAGTGGCGGAGAGGCATAATGCGGCGGTGGAGGCGGGGAAACTGGCGGCGCTCTTCTGCGCTGATCTCGCCGACTGCCAGCGCCCGCTGACGGTGTCGGCCGTCGAGACGGAGGCCAAGACATGCTGATTCTGGCACTTGGGGCAGGTCTGCTGGGGACGCTGGTGGGCGGGTATTACGCGCCCCAACTGATCCGCTATCCCGCGGTGGCACGGCTCAGGCGCGAGCTTGCGCGGACACGGTCGGTGGCGCTGACCTACGATGACGGACCGGGTGCCGAGCTCACACCGCGGCTGTTGGATTTGCTGGATTCCCTGAAAACGAAGGCAACCTTTTTCACATTGGGTTTCCGGGCCGGGGCCCATCCGCAGATCGTCGATCGAATTGTCCGCGACGGCCACGAACTGGGCTGCCACGGCAACAAACACCCTCACGGATGGAAGGCGCCGCCCTGGCGGCTTGTGGCTGACATCAACGACGGGTATCGGGTGTTGTCGACGTGGGTGCCGGCCAATGCCCCGTATCGACCGCCCTACGGCAAACTGTCGCTTCCCCTATGGCTTTCGGTCTGCCGGCGCGGCAGCCCCCTGGGCTGGTGGACGGCCGATTCGCGCGACACTGGCGCAACGCTGTCCGACCCCCAGGAAGTCGCCGAGCGTCTGGTGGGCCGCGATGGCGCCGTCGTTCTTATGCACGACTGGTGGACTGATCCCCGGCACATGGATTATGTGCTGCGACTGACCGAGCTTGTGATCCATCTGGCGCAGCGCCGTGGATTGACGGTTCGCAGGCTCTGTGATATCGAGGCTGCGAAGCGATTATCGGACGCATGAGGGGGCCTGTTGGGGCTTCTTAGGCAATGAGCATATCGTTGATGCGGTCTTGGCCGATGTTGCTGGTGGATGTGCTGCACCAGCCGAAGCTTGGACACGACAGGTGAACAGTTCCAATCGGAGCGCCGTTGTTTATGTCTGCCTTATGTGTCTTGATTGACATCTTGGCGATTGTCCTCATGGTGCCGGCCGCCGTGCTTTTGGTCGAGTGCCTTGGCGGCGCGCTGTTCTGGTCGTGGCACTGCGCCCGCTCATTGCCTGACCGCCGACTCCGGACTGCGGTTCTGATCCCCGCCCACAACGAGGAATCGAGCATCGGAGGCACCGTATCGCGTGTGCTTACCCAGCTGACTCCCGGTGATCAAGTTGTTGTGATCGCAGATAACTGCACTGATGCTACTGCAACAATCGCGCAGCGTGCGGGTGCTCACGTCCTCCAGAGGTCGTCGCCGGATCGTGGCAAGGGATATGCCCTGGCGTTCGGCGTTGAGAGTCTGGCAGATAGCCCACCGGATGTTCTGGTCGTCCTAGATGCCGATACGCGACTTGACGACGGGTCCATCCAACGGCTTGCCGCTGATGCTGTCGCCACCGGCCGGCCGGCGCAAGCCATCTATGTGCTGCTGCCATCGGCCAATGCCACGCCGAAGCAGAGAATCTCCGCCCTGGCGTTCCTGACCAAGTCGCTTGGCCGGGCGCCCGGTGTTCGTCTACTGGGCTGTCCGAACCAACTATGCGGGACCGGCATGGCATTCCCGTGGGTTCTGATCCGCACCGCGCCGCTGGCTTCGGGTAACATCGTCGAAGACGTGAAGCTGGGGATCGATCTGACCATCCGGGGACACGCGCCGCTGTTCTGCCCCGATGCTCGCGTTATTGGCAGGATTGTGCCGACAGATTCGGACGTGCATGGCCAGCGACGGCGTTGGGAGCACGGACATTTATATACGATGGTGACCGAAATCCCGCGTTTGCTGGCACATGCGGTGCGCCGCGGCAGGCTCGACCTCCTTGGCCTGGCATTGGATCTTGCGGTGCCTCCGCTGTCGCTTCTTGTCATGTTCCTGGCGTTTGTCCAGGTAACCGCCATAACGGCCGGCTGCTTAACCTCCCAGTGGACCGCGGCTTGGCTTAATGGAGTTTCCCTTGTGGCCGTTGGAGTGGCAGTGCTCCTCACCTGGGTCTTGCACGGAAGGTCTATTGTGCCGTTCAGAGTGCTTCTGGGCATCCCATTGTACATCGCCTGGAAAATCCCTCTGTATGTGGCTTTTGTCGTGAAGCGGCAGACGAAATGGAATCGCAGCGCCCGATAGCATGGGAACTGCGCCGGTTGGGCGTTGCCGGGCTAGTTGGCAATGACCGTAAGTGATGGGCGTTCTTAAGGAGAATCTGATGCTCCGTGGCGCAGTGGTCGGTTTCGGGCGGATGGGGATCACCCATTATGCGATCCTCAACCCGCATCCCGATGTAAAGATGGTTGCGGTGTGCGATTCATCCGATATCATGCTGAAGAACCTCAAGCGGTTTACAGGTGTGCAGGTCTTTTCGGATCTGCCGGAGATGCTGGATTCGGCCAAACCCGATTTCCTCATCGTCGCGACGCCGACGGCCTCGCATGCCCAGATCGGCGTTGCCGCCGTGCAGCGAGGGATCCACGTTTTCATGGAAAAGCCGTTCTCGCTAACCGTTGAGGAAGGGCAACGGCTCGTGGAACAGGCCAAGAGCCGTGGGATCGTCAACCACGTCGGGTATTTCCTCCGCTTCTGTCCTGTGTTCGACACAGTCCGCAACATGCTCGCCAAGGGACTCATCGGCGAGCCGAAGACCTACCGCAATGACATGTTTGGCCGGACCGTGCTCAAGGCATCCAAATCGAGCTGGCGTGCTGCCAAGAAGATGGGCGGAGGCTGCATGCTCGATTTCGGCTCGCACTGCCTGGACCTGTCCGACTACCTCTTTGGCCCTGTGACACACGTCTCGGGAAGCCAACTGCAGACCATCTACTCCGTCGAGGTGGAAGATGCATTCCTGTCAACGCTTCGACACGCCGGCGGGGCGACCGGTGTAGTTCACATCAACTGGAGTGACGACAGCTATCGCAGGCCGTACAACCGCCTCGAGGTCTTCGGAACGCTCGGGAAGATCGTGGCCGACCGGCAGGAGGTGCGTGTCTATCTGCGCGATGCCAGACCCGATGCCGGCCTGGTTCAGGGGTGGAATATCAAATATCTTCCGGAATTGGAGAAGGGCGTGCGCTTCTCGGTCCGCGGTTCCGATTACACGGAACAGCTCGACCATTTCGTCGAATGCGTCAAGACCGGCGCAACGCCCCGCTGCACGTTTGCGGACGCGTTGAGGACCGATGTCGTCATTGAGCGGATCCGCAAGGATGCCGCCGCCAACAGGGAGTTGTAGTGGACCGCATAATTTTCGGTGACAACCAGTTCTTCGGCGTCAGCCACATGTCGGAAGACCGCGGCATGGAGCGGATGCGACGCTTCCAGGATACCAACGAGATCATCAAGGTGATCGACGCCGCGTACGACTGCGGCATCCGCGCCTTCACGTTTAGCACGCACGATCGCGTCGCACAAATCTGCGACCATTTCCGCGCCGATCCCCAGCGCTACGCCGACCTGCGCCTGTATCCGGTGTTGCCGTACGCTCAGAAATACGCGCATCTGGTGAACGAAAAAGGCGTCGTTGGCGCGATCTCGGACGTGCTGCTGGCTGACAACAGCATCTCCAACGTCTTCGGAATGCTCCTGCGCGGCTCGATGGCGCTCTTGACGCAGGACCCGATCAAGGTCACGACCATCCTGGTTGACGCCGAGATGAAAATGTTCCGCGGACTCTCACTGGGCGCGGTCTTCCTTCAGAACAACCTTGCGGACCTCGTGCTTGGCCTGGGGATCAAGGAAGTCTTCGCCGCTTTCACCCAGCACATTGAAACCAAGTACGACACGCGCGCTGGCTTCATGACGCTCAACATGCCGCAGATGGCCGAGTTCCTCAAGGGCGCCGGCGTCCAACGTCCGCTGGTCTGCGCCGCCATCAACAAGGTCGGCTTCCAGATGAACCCCGACATCGCCAGCTACGAGAAGGCCCTGCGGTCCAATAGCATCGATGCCATGGCCATGTCGGTGATGGCCGCCGGTGCGGTGCCGCCCCGCGAAGCGTTCGAGTATGTGGCCAAGGTCGGCGGGGTGGGTTCGATCATCTTCGGCGCTTCCACCCGCTCGCACATCGAGCACACCCAGCACGTTCTGAGCGATGTCGGTTGGTGCTGAAGTGAACGCGAGGCAGCGTGATCATGAATGCTGATCCCCCAAGGCGAAAGCCGGTGATTGCCGTGGGCGCCTCGGCCGGAGGGCACACCAACGAGCTGCTGCCCTTGCTCGAGCACACCGATCTCTGGCCCGAGCCACCCTCGTTTTACGTGACCACCCTGGACATCCTCGCCGAGAAGTACGCTGCTCGCGGCGGCCGAACCTACGTCATCGGCGAATGCGACCGCAGGAAACTCATGGACATCCCCAAGGTGATCTGGCGTTCTCTACGCTGCGCCTGGCGAGAGAGGCCGGACGCGGTCGTAACCACCGGGTCCATGCCCCTGGCGCTGTTCTGTCTGTGGGCCAAGTTGCTGGGCGCCAAGATTGTCTGGATCGATAGCATCGCAAATACCGACGGCCTCTCATTGAGTGGACGCCTGGTGCGCAGGTTTGCCGACCTGTGTCTCACGCAATGGCCCCAGGTCGCCCAGCGCGTGCGCGGCGTCGAGTACGCGGGACAGCTCATATGATCTTCCTGACCGTCGGCAGCTCCTTGCCTTTTGATCGTCTCGTCGCGGCTGTGGACGAACTCATTGCGCCCGCCAAGCTGGATGAGGTCTTCGCCCAAATCGGCGATACCCTGTACAGGCCCCAAAAAATGCGATGGGTCCAGACCCTCAGCAAAAGCGACTTTGACCGCGTGCTGGCCGATGCCCGGTTCGTCATCAGCCATGCAGGCGTAGGCACGATCGCTTCGGCTTTATCGCTAGGCAAACCGCTCATCGTCATGCCCCGCCAGAGGGCATTCGGCGAAGCCGTCAATGACCACCAGGTCAGCACGGCCGAGCGATTTGGTGCTGCCGGACACATACTCGTGGCGCACGACGCCCAGCAGCTCGCAGCTTGCCTCGCTCAGGTCGTAAGCTTCACCCCAAAACCGCGATCCGCCCAGCCACGGGCGGTCTCACAGCGAGTCGCTGCATTCCTGAATACCCTGATCGATCCGTAATCTACCCCATACATGTGACTGCCTCGAATGGCACTTCCTAAAGGCGCAACTGACGAACCGCAAGGAGGTTATCGTAAGAAAATGCGGCATGGCGGCAAGTCTTGCCCAACCAGGCCGGCACCAGCTCTCCAGTGATTTGCCGGGGTTTCGTCGCAATGCGCCTCCGGCCGGGCAAGACCCCATTTGCTATAAGCGATTTTAAAAAAGGATTCACAGATTCAGGAAGTGCCATTCGATTCTGACCCGAATGGCACTTCCATAATTCTACTGTAACCGTTGCACTCCAGTTGTCGGACCCGGCGTGTCGATATCTTGAGACCTGGATACTGAAGCCGAGACCGGGATGTCGATTCTGGAACACCCTCAGACGCAAGCGCTGCTGGAGCAGGCTGTGCTTAGCCCTGCGGCGGTGCGGGGGTGCGAAGCCCGGCTGACGCGGTTCCTGGAGCGTTATCTGCCTCTGTTCTACCGCCAGGAGCAGCGGGAGAACGCCACCCTCCTCATCGAGGGGCTCCTCAGCGGCCTGGAACGTAAGACCTGCGAGCCGATCGCCCGCGAGCACGCGGTGCAACGCAAGCCGATCCAGTCGTTCGTGCGCTGCAGCACCGGGGACGACGAAGCGGTCATGGGCGTGCTGCGCCGGCCTGTGAAAGAGAAGCGGGCCGATGCCAACGTCGTGCTGGTGATCGACCCCAGCGGCTTGGCCAAGAAGGGAAGGGAATCCTGCGGGGTCAAGCGGCCGTGGTGCGGGCGGCTGGGCAAGGTCGAGAACTGCCCGGTGGGCGTGTTCCTCTGCTACGCCAGTCCCAAGGGGCATGCTCCCCTGCACCGGCGGCTGTACCTGCCGGCGGAGTGGGCGGCCGACGAGAAGCGCCGGGAGAAGTGCCACGTGCCCGAGGAGGTGGTCTTCCAGGAGCAGTGGCCTATCGGGTTGAATCTGGTGAAACGCGCCCAGGACCTGCCGCACGGCTGGGTGGGTGCGGACGACGAGTTTGGCCGGGTCAGCGCGTTTCGCGCCGAGTTGCGGGGGAGCAACCGGCGGTATGTGTTGGATGTGCCCTGCAACACGCACGTCCGCGACGTGCAGGCGCGCCGGCCGCCGCGGAAGCAGGCTGGGAAAGGACCCAAGCGGAAGGGGCCTTTCCTGGCGGCGAGGGACTGGCTGGCGAAGCAGCCGGCGTCGGCTTGGCAGAAGGTGACGGTGCGGGCGGGAGCCAAGGGGCCGCTGGAGGTGGAGGCGTTGACGCGGCGGGTGCAGGCCCGGGATGAGGGCCGGCGTGTGGGACCGGAGGAGCGTCTGCTGGTGGTGCGGACGACGGTGGAGGGCAAGCCCAAGACCGATTACAGCCTGAGCAACGCCTCTGCGGAGGTTTCGCTGGAGGAATTGGTGCGGGCGCATGCCCAACGGTATCGCGTGGAGCAGATGCTGGAGGAGGGCAAGGGCGAGGCGGGGCTGGGGCACTACGAGGTGCGGAGTTGGGTGGGTTGGCATCATCACATGACCCTGGCGCTCTTGGCGCTTGGGTTCCTGCTGCTGGAGAAAGGGCGGGTGGGGGGAAAAAAACTGTCCGGCGGTGACCGCGCCGCAGATCCAGGAAGTGTTTTCGCGGCTGCTCCGCCATCCGCGGCCGGGCCACACGCAGATCGCCCGGCAGGTCAGTGAAGTGCTGCGGCGTAACGAAGAGGACCGCATCTACTCTTGGCACCAGCGCACCGGCGGCTATCCGCCACCCCGGCCGGCGGCGGAGTCGGGATAACGGTTACAGTAGAACTACGTTCGTCGCGTTCATCCTTTTCTTGACTTGTGGTTGGCTGTTCCTGACTCCAAGCTCGGCGGCCGCGGCGAGTCGGGGCTTCCCTACCCTGACATCTTCTCCCGCGTTTCAACAACGCAGCGGCCGACGCATCGCCTCGGCCAGACGCAGCAGGCTTCCCACCCACGGGTTCCACGACAAGAGCCGGTACACGATCCGCCGGCCCGTCCGCACGATCTGGCACGGCAGACGCATCATCGCGCCCAGAAACCCCTTGAACTCCATCCGCACCATCGAACGCTTCTGCTCC
>Ga0315288_10010713_pt1 | contig 11566 bp, 10 predicted proteins | sample YL17G11_20_MG_FD_203454 | JGI IMG/M metagenome (GOLD analysis project Ga0315288, IMG submission 203454) | Sediment microbial communities from Yellowstone Lake, YNP, Wyoming, USA - YL17G11_20 | ecosystem: Environmental > Aquatic > Freshwater > Lake > Sediment | place: USA: Wyoming | collected... | reverse complement strand
CAAAGCAGCAATCTACTTCCACTGCGGTGGCCTTGACCTTTATCCAAGAGCGGCAACGACATGAATCAGGATAGACTTCGTACCACAACATCTTGGGGCTTACCACACTGAAGGCTGAAGCGACATATTAATAAGACGATTCAGGCGTATAAAAAATTAGAATTTATCGTTACTCATGAGCAATTCATGACAGCCACTGCCAAATTTGCAGATATTGTTCTCCCTATCTCTACGCGGCTGGAGAGAAATGATATTTGCATTGGTTACGCTCTTCCTTCGTATGGTTTTTTAAAGAAGGTCGTTGAGCCCCTCGGTGAATGCAAGTCTCACTTTGAGATTTGTGTGGAACTAGCTAAACGCATGGGCATTATCAACTACAGTAATAAGACAGAGGAGGAATGGCTAAGACAAATTATTGAAGGGAGCGATATCCCCAATTATGAGAGATTTAAGAAGGAGGCTATTTACAAAATCCCTCTTCATGAACCCTATATTCCTTTCAAGTCGCAAATTGAGGATTCTGACAATAATCCATTTTCCACCCCTTCAGGAAAGATTGAGATCTATTCCCAACTGCTTGCGAATATGAAGAGTCCGGAGATTCCACCCATCCCTAAATATATTGAGCCTTGGGAAGGTCCAACCGACCCTCTCATTAAGAAATATCCCCTTCAACTGATTACGACTCATATCAAACGGCGGGTTCACAGCGTCTATGAAAAGGTTCCCTGGCTAAGAGAGCTTGATGATCCCCAGGCATTAACAATTAACACCGTTGATGCTGAGGCACGGGGCATCGAGAATGGAGATATGGTGAAAGTTTTCAATGATCGGGGGGAAATAATTTTACCTGCCAGACTAACAGAGAGGATCGTGCCCGGTGTGGTTGATATTCCTGAAGGGGCATGGTATAACCCCGATTCGAAAGGAGTGGATAGAGGAGGAAATCCAAATGTCTTAACGAAAGATGCAACTTCCCCAGGAGGACCTTTTCCTAGTAATACAAGTTTAGTGGAGGTATCTAAGATATAGAATTTTAAAAAGGTTATTCTTCAAGAGAATAAGTCAAATTTTAAAGGAGGTTAGAAAGATGTCTTCTCGAGAAATAGAAATAATTGATGTTTGGGTTTCGCCTTTTTCTGAAGATAAGATTGAGATGTGGAAAAAAAATGATTCGTATATGCACGGCACAAAAATATTAACCAAAGGTAGGAATATGTTTAAGGGGATTGATGATCTCCTTCAAGAAATGGATCAAAACGGTGTGCAAAAAGCTATTCTTAGTGGTAGTCAACACGATTACATCTATACCTCTAATGATTGGATTGCAGAGCAAGTTAGGAAATACCCCGATCGATTATATGGTTGTGCTGCTGCCAATCCGAAGAAGGGAATGGAGGCCGTCCGGGAGTTCGAAAGGGCAATAAAAGAATTGGGATTGATCGGCCTAAGACTTAACCCCTATGCCCATGGATATCCACCCAATCACAATATTTACTATCCCCTCTATGCAAAATGCGTGGAGCTGAATGTTCCTGTGGCACTTCAAGTAGGCCATACGGCACCGATGTTTCCTTCCGAGCCCGGAAGACCCATTTACCTCGACGAAGTAGCTCTATTCTTTCCTGAATTAACGATCATAGGTTCTCATATTGGCTACCCATGGACTGAGGAGATGATAGCCTTGGCTTGGAAACATCCTAATGTTTACATCGATACAACGATGCATGTACCCAAACATTTTCCGAAAGAATTTGTTCATTATATGAAGACTTATGGACAAGATAAGGTTCTCTATGGAACTTCCTGGCCAATTTGTTCAATGGAAAGGGCATTAAGAGAGTTGGAAGATTTACAATTAGAGGATCATATCAAGAGAAAGTTCCTTCATGACAATGCAGTCCGTGCTTGGAAATTAAAGTGAGGGAGGACCTCAGTTAAAATGTTTAAAATAGAAATTAATGGCGTTTCCAAAGTATTTAGAAGCGAGAGATCTGCTGAAATCGTTGCATTGAAAAATATCAGCTTAAAAGTAAATGAAGGAGAATTTGTCACCATTGTTGGGCCTTCAGGATGTGGGAAGAGCACATTATTGTATTTAATTGCAGGACTGGTAACCTCGACGGAAGGTGAAATACTTGTTAACGGTAAAAAGGTTAATGGACCAGACCCAGGTTGTGGGATTGTATTTCAAGAATTCCGAATTTTTATGTGGAGAACAGTTCTTAAAAATGTCTTGTTTGGTCTTGAAATCCAGCGCAGATTTCCTAAAGATAAGCAAATGGAATTGGCAAAGAAATATATTGAAATGGTAGGGTTAAGTGGTTTTGAGGAGAGATATCCTCGAGAACTTTCTGGAGGAATGAAACAAAGAGTAGCCATTGCTCAGACATTGATTTGTAATCCAGAAATTGTCTTAATGGATGAGCCCTTGGGTTCGGTTGATTCAATTACACGAGAGGTCCTTCAACGAGAAATTTTAAGATTATGGGAGGGAGAAAAGAAGACTATCCTATTTGTGACCCATAGTATCGATGAAGCTATATTCCTTGGCACTCGTGTGGCAGTCATTTCTGCAAGACCTGGTATGATAAAAGAAATTTTTGATATCGATTTTCCATACCCTCGTACGGGTGCAGAAAAAACCGATCCCAAATTTGTAAGATTAAGAGGTAAGATTTGGGAGATCATCGAAAAAGAAGTACCGAAATTGAGATAGTCAAAAATCCTTGTGAAAAGTTGTTGGTTACTTGGAGAAACTCGATATGAATAGTTTACCAAGCTCTATATTGAAAATTTTCATAAAAAGAGGATATCCAATCGTCATATTAATTCTTGCGTGGGAATTTGTTTCGAGGACGAGATTAGTAGATCCCTTCTACTGTCCTCCATTCAGCATAGCCGTGAGTGCTTTGTTTGAAGGTTTATTTGTTAGCGGAGAGATATGGGTTCACATCGAAATGAGTTTAGGTAGAGCGATGGCAGGCCTTTTTTCAGCAATTATATTGGGGGTTACTACAGGGTTACTCATGGCACGTTTTGCCCCCATTAATAGTTTTTTGGACCCCTTGATCTCGGTTATTTTCCCCACTCCCAAATTAGCACTCTTCCCCATTTTAATCTTTTGGTTTGGGATTGGGCAGATATCGAAGATTCTTCTAATATTTATTTCTTGCTTCTTTCCAATATTAATTAATACCTATGCGGGAGTTAATAATGTGGATAAATACCTGATTTGGAACGCTCTCACAAAGGGAGCTTCCGATACGCAAGTATTATATAAAGTCATCATTCCAGCGGCAACGCCATTTATATTTACGGGGATTCGAGTAGCTTCTTCCTTCGCCTTTATCCTCATCGTCGCTTCTGAAATGATTGCTTCAAATGAGGGATTGGGTTTCTTTATCATGTCAGCAGAAAGAACATTTAATTCGGATAGGATGTTCGCAGGAATTATCCTCATCGCTGCTTTAGGATTCGGATTTGATAGACTCCTACTTTACATTCAAAAAAAATTATTTATTTGGCGAGATACGGAAAAGGAAAGTGTCTCTGGCCTTTAATTTGTTTAGCGGTTATCCAAAAAATAAAGTATGTTTGTAAAAAAGCATTGCGGAAACCAAGATAAGTAAAGGGTTTTCGGATTATGGATGGTTCATAGGTTTAAACAATTTCTTTATTCCTTAGAAAGGAGGAAATGGACGATGATTAGGAGAGGGATCATTAGACTTATTAGTTTATTGTTGATTGTGACAGTTTGTCTTTTATTCGTGAATTTAATCGCTGGCTTTGCAGTTGCTGCGGAAATGAAAAAGATTAAGTTTGGATGGATCGCAGCAACAGCCATTCCAGCATTTTTCGTTGCGGAAGATAAAGGTTTCTTTGCTGAAGAAGGAATACAGTGTGAAATTGAGACTATAACAGCAGGCTCCAGTATGGTTGTTGAAGTTGTTGCTTCTGGCCAACTCGATATAGGACAGTGTGCTTCTAGTACTACGATGCTAGCTATAGAAAAAGGGGTTCCGATAAGGTTAGTGGGAGTTTTCGAATATCAATTTATTGATAAACAAGGGAGAGCCTGGGATGCGGTGGCGTTAGTCAGTAGAGCCGAGGATGATTACAAGAAACTGGAAGACATTAGAGGTAAGAAGGTAGCTGTTAATGATATCGGATCGATTTATAATTATTATTTGCGATATCAATTGAGAAAACGAGGGATCGATCCTGATAGAGATGTAATAATTATACCTATACCATTTGGTCAAATGCAAGGTGCCTTAATAAAGAAGCAGGTGGACGCAGCGGTTATGTTGACATATACGTATGCAATAGCAAAGGAAGAATTCCCTTTGAAGATAATCATGGAAGGTACAAAGCTTCAGGGTATGGATATAGATGATACAGGTGGTATTGGGGTGAATGTGAAGTTTGCGGAGAAATACCCTGATCTCGTTGTAAAATTTCTAAAAGCTGTTATAAAATCGAGTCTTTTCATAGCGAAGGATATCAAAGAAAATAATGGGGAGTTTGTAAAAGGGAGTGTTCAAAAGAGGTTGAAATATAAACCCAAGTTTCTAGAAACCTGGTATGCTTACAGAGCCTATCATGGACATGAATGGGATTTCGTAAATCCTATTCAAGTGCCTTGGAGCATGATTCCAAAAAAGTCTGAAATTTTTCTATCAGAAAAATTTCTAAAAAACCCTATTACCCCTGAAAAAGTTATTGACAATTCTTTTATTAAGAAAGCCTATGCTGAGCTCGGATTAAAGTGGGATGACGCGAAAGGACTATAAGACCTAATTCCTATAAGAATAGAATGTTTCTATATTGTTAAAATGAAACCCTACCAGCTGCACCTTTGGTGTTTCAAGCGGGGGTTTCTTCTCGGGGGGTATTAAACCCTGCCTTTGACCCAAGAAGTTTACAACCCCATTCAAAGGGATTACATCCCTAAAACCCGCTCGCCACTCATCTCCGCCCAAAGTGGCGAGGTATTTTGGCGGGTTTTTTATAAATTAGCTTAACAGGGAAGTGAGATGAGCATTAACCGAACCTTGGTTGTTGGTGATACGATTGAAAAAAGTGCATTAAGGTTTCCAAGGAAAATTGCAATTATATCCGGAAATTCAAGGTTAACTTATAAAGATCTTGATAGACAATCCAATAGGTTCGTAAACGCAATGCTCGGTCTCGGAGTAAAATTTGGAGATAAAATTGCTGTTCTAAGTAGAAATTGCCCAGAGTTTGTCGTTATCCATTATGGACTTGCGAAAATCGGTGCAGTCATGGTTCCTTTAAACTTCCGTTATACGGGAAGGGAATTAACATTTGTTACCAACGATAGCGAAACGAACACCTTAATCTTCCAACAGGAGTATATAGGTCTGGTAGAGAGTTGTCGCCAAGAATTAACGAATATCCAAAATTATGTCTGCATAGGGGAGGATTATGGAGGGAGGTGGGTGAATGATTACTACCAAATGATTGACAACCATCCAGATACCTCCCCGAACATAATGGTTAAAGAAGAAGATGAATTTAATCTCCTGTACACAGCTGGGACAACAGGATTTCCAAAAGGTGCCATAATCACTCACAAGGCAAGCATCGCTACAAATCTCTCTGTAATAATAGATTTTTATTTCGAAGAAGACGATATCATTTTAATATCGGGTCCACTATTTCACTCGGGACAATTGAATCTATCGTTACATCCAATGATTACAATGGGTGGAACGGCTGTGCTTCTATCTAAATTCGATCCAGATGAAGTACTTTACACAATTGAAAAAGAAAGGGTTACAAAGGTAGGATTAGTTCCAACTATGCTTTATAATTTATTACAATCCCCAGAACTTACACGTTTTGACTTAAGTTCCCTTAAGAAGTTGAATTATGGAGCCTCACCAATACCAAGAAATGTTCTGGAAATGGCTTTGGAGTATTTTAAAAATATAAAAATAACTCAAAGTTATGGATCAACCGAAGATGGTTTATTAACTGTGTTAAAACCATATGAACAATTGAGAAAGTTTGGTTGTACAGGTAGGCCTTTGTTATTTGTTGATGTGAGGGTTGTCGATCAAGAAGGGTGCGAAGTTCTTCCAGGTGAAACTGGGGAGATTGTTACCAGAGGTCCTCATGTAATGAAGGGGTATTTTAAACGTCCCCGAGAAACTGAAGAAGCTTTCAGAGATGGATGGTTTCATACAGGGGATATGGCCATGATAGATGACGAAGGCTTCATAACGATTATGGACAGGAAACTGGATCTCATCATCAGCGGAGGAGAGAATATCTATCCTAAAGAGGTAGAGGATGTTCTTTATACCCATCCAGCCGTTTCGGAGGCAGCCGTTTTTGGCATTCCAGATGAAAAGTGGGTTGAAGCGGTTTGTGCTGCTATTGTCCTGAAACCTGGAATGAGAGTTTCAGAGGCTGAAATAATAGATTATTGCACGAAGAGCTTGGCTAGTTATAAAAAGCCAAAAGTTATTACTTTTGTCAACTCACTTCGTAAGAATGAAGTGGGTAAAGTTATGAAAAGGCAACTCAAAGATCCTTACTGGAAGGAAGTCGGGAGGAAGATATAAGAAAATTTATAGTGTTTCAGATTTTCTTAAGATTATTTTAAAACCAGGGGATTAATTACTTTTCTAAATCAAAATTACCATTCAGATTATGGCCCTTGCTTTTCATTCAGCCACGATTTGAGCGACATAATGCCTGATGCCCCATTGCATCATAAAGGGGCAAAAAGTTGGAGTGAATCAATTAGAAGCGCTAAAGGAATTACTATTGGTTTAAGCGTGTGGAACAATAAGGGCCATAACAGTTTGCATGAAGGGAGCCTCAAACTCATTCGCGAGTAAATAGCCCATGACAGTCTTACAAGGACGAGTAGCCGTTGTTACAGGCGGTGCAAGAAGCATTGGCCTGGCATGCTCTGCTGCTCTATTAAGAGTTGGAACACGGGTTATTATTGCCGATAAGGATGATGATGTCGCCCAAACCACTGCCGCTAACCTTAACTGTGAGGCATGGGCGGTGGACGTATCTGATCCTGGCCAGGTGGAGCGACTGGCCACACACTTACGGCAAGGGTACGGGCGTGTTGATATTCTAGTTAACAATGCTGGAATCTATCCACGTCGGCGATTTCTCGAGATGACTCTGGACGACTGGCGCCAGATTATGGCGGTTAACCTTGATGGAGTTTTCCTATGTTGTAAGGCCTTTGTTCCACTAATGATTGAGCATGGTTGGGGCCGCATCATAAATATCGCAAGCTGCGCATACTGGACAACGCCTCCCGGACTAGCTCACTATATTGCGAGCAAGGCTGGTGTGATGGGTCTAACTCATGCCCTGGCAGAAGAATTGGGGCCCTACGGGATTACAGTCAACTCTGTTGCGCCTGGGATGATTCCAATACATGAGATGAACGCTCAGCGGGAGGCAATATTTGCTGAGCGGTTGAAGCATCAACCAATTAAACGCTTGGGGACTCCTGAGGATGTTGCTGAAGCTGTGCTCTACCTGGCTGGGGAGAGTGCAGGTTACGTATCAGGCCAATGCCTTCTTGTCAACGGAGGATTCACCAAACTTTAGCACTCACTAATAGATTTCTGTATGTCGAAGAGATCAATATGCCCAAGGAAGCCCAAACATTGGGGGAATTGATTAATAAGTTAGACAAGAGTTATTTCAAGAGGCCTGCCCTTGTAATTTATAAGGAGATCTTATCTTACCATGACCTGGTGGAACAGGCACGAATTATTGCCTGCCACCTATTGGGTAGTGGGTTTGAAAGAGGAGACCGGGTTGCGGTATGGCTTCCCAATGGAACTGACTTTGTCAAATTGGCATTTGGTGTTGCGATGGCCGGCATGGTTCTCGTTCCCTTAAACACTCGACTTAAGTCCGTTGACGCCACAGAAACATTACATAAGAGTAACACCCAGGCCTTATTTTTTACCGAAGAATTTTTGGGGATAGATTTTTTTCGTATGGTTCAGACAATCCAAACCAGTGGGAAGGTCCCAGACCTCCGACTGGTGGTTAACATGGGCACTAACAGTTTAATGGGTATCCATACCTGGGCTCAATGGCAAGCCAAGACAGTGCCCGTTAAGGATCTCCCTTCAGTGAGTGCAGATTTTCCAGCGACCATTAATTCCACCTCTGGAACCACCTCATCTCCTAAGGGCGCTGTGATTAGCCATGGGAGCCTGCTGCACATCGCACGTGAGGTGGGAATTCGTATGGGAATAAGTGAGACGGACCGCATGGTCAGCGCCATGCCATTTTACCATAATGGGGGTTTTGTACCCACCCTCCTAACCTCCTTAATGTTCGGTTGTACACTTTACACACAACCCCGGTTCGATCCGGAGTATGTCTTGTCCACTATTACCAGAAACCGATGCACGATGGTGGGGGGGGTTGGCGCGATGTTCAGCATGATGATGGACAGCCCGGCGCTTGCTAAGGCTGACTTGAGCTCTTTGCGACTAGTAAGGATCACGGGGTCATCGGATATACGGCGGGCTGTATATGAACGTTTTGGTCGCCTCCCCATTTTCAGTCTTTACGGTATGACTGAGAGTACTGCAGCTGTTACTTTGAACTGCCCGGGCGATACTATTGAGGAACAGTTGAACACTAATGGCAAACCCCTGCCTGAAACCTGCATTCGCATTGTTGGATCGAAGGGGGAAAAACTGCCTTTAGAAACTCAAGGGGAGATTTGGATTGGTGGGAAGAGCTTGATGCAGGGCTATTTCAGAGACCCGGATGCTACGTCTCAGGTACTCACCTCAGATGGCTGGTTGCGTTCAGGGGACTTAGGGTATTTAGATCGGGGTGGAAATTTGGTTTTTGTCGGACGGATCAAGGACATGTACCGCAGTGGAGGAGAAAACGTTGCTTGCCCGGAAGTGGAAGAATTCCTACGGAGCCATCCGGCAGTACTTAATGCTGCTGTCATGGGGGTTCCAGACTCTCGCCTTGGGGAGGTCGGCTTTGGTTTTTTGGAGCTGCGACCTGGTGCTTCAGCTACAGTTGAAGGAATACAGGCTTTTTGCCGGGAGAACTTGGCGAACTTTAAGGTACCCCGGTACATTCACTTCCGTAAAGAACTACCGATGACAGCCAGTGGACGGGTATTAAAGTATCGCTTGATTGATGAGGCGCTGGCTCTGTTAAGTAAGAAGACTAATTGAGCAGAAGCTGATATGGAAAGTGAGGACTTCGGAACTGTTAGCATTTTTCCTGTATTTACTTACCAGTTATAAAAATTTTGCATGAGTTAGTTTTAAAGATTTGTCCTCGAATTAAATAAACACGGATGGAAGAGGATATGATAATTGATGTCCATACTCATATATTTGAATCTCTAGATGTATTTCAGAAATCATGGTTGGATAATTTTTTAGCTCACAAGAAAATACAATTAGGTGACAAAGGGTATAAAAATTGGGAGGCGGCCTTTGAGGGTACGGTAGAATCTCTTATTAAGGATATGGACGAAGCAGGTATAGACAAATCAATTGTTTTGCCAGCTTATCCATCTGTTGGGCATGGAGAAGAATTACCAAAAATATCTCTCTGGAGATGTAACGAATATGGAGCGGAGGCGCAAAGAAAATACCCTGAACGAATTATAGGTTTTGTTCGTATTGATCCATTAAGAAAAGATGCGATTGAGCTTTTGATAAAAGCGGTAACCGAATGGGGAATGAAGGGGGTGAAACTCCATCCGACTATTCCTCTAACTGATGGAGCAATACAGCCACTTTTGAACAAGATAAACGAGATGGAGATTCCGGTAATAGTGCACATGGGTGTAGATCCAATTCCTTTTCTTGCTGAGCATGGTAATCCAATATTTTTGGACACGCTTACAGTCAGATTTCCAAAAATTAAAATCATAGCAGCCCATCACGCTAGAGGCTTTGAAGAACTTCTTACAGCGATAATTTTGAATAGAGGCGGGAGAATTTACTCGGATCTAGCCTTTTGGCAACATGAATACGCTTTTAGCCCATGGCGGTTCATTATGAAAATGAGATATTTCATGGATAGAATTCCACGTTTTATTCTAATGGGAAGTGATTGGCCATTTACAAAAACGAAACCCCCTTTATCGCATAAGGAATGGTTTGATGTTATCAGAAATCTGAAAATCCCTGAGCAAGTTCTCCAGCTAGGTTTAGGAATAAAGGATTTCTCCCAGGAAGAAAAGGATAGGATCTTAGGGGAAAATGCCAGATCATTATTCAGTATTTAAATTCTTCTTTCAGCAGGGATAAGGAGCTATAGCAATTTTTTCAATTGCTTTCCCAACCGATCCAGTTTTGCACCCTTGATCAAAATATTCCGCAAACCCTTCCTCACCTCTCCATCATCAATCTTTTGGAGGAGGCTTTCGATTCGATTTAAAGTTCCTTCATCAAGATCTTCCCCTCGCCAGAGCTAGGTCTTTGAAGGGGCTGGGGGAGGCTTAGAGATTTTTCCCAATTTGAATCGAATGTCTTGGATGTTTGGCTCACCTAAAAAGGCATTGATCATTTTCCCAAGAGTGTAGGTTTTAAAAATTGAAGCTGTTGCATCCAGGTCGAATGGGAAACCTCAATGAAAAGGATTTGGTTTCGGATAGAACGAGGTTGCGTATGAAGAGCCAAGGACTCGCCTACGATCTCTCTCCAGGCTCCAAAGATGGAGTAGGTTTTCAATGGGACATCGATCTCCAAAGACTTCAGAGTCTTCTCCAAGATTGAATGAATCGGTTGGGGTTTCTTCATAGTCAGTTAGTGATAAAATCCGAAATCCGAATATCGAAATCCCTGCCTTCGCCGGAGCGGCTTCGCGCAGGCAGGCGAAACAAATCCCAAATTCAAGTTTCAAACGTTAAAAACATTTCTGTTTGTTTGGGTCATTTGTATTTTGAGAATTCGTGTTTGTTTCGAATTTCGGATTTCGTGCTTCGGATTTAGGATTCGTCTTCCCTTGCTATTCTGCGCCCAATTTCATCGGGAAGAGAGTAATGCCAATAGGCTGTAACGATCATATCGATTCCTTCGGGAAAGTTGCTCCTTACTACGACACCGGTCTCGATCTCATTACCTTTGGAATGTACGCCCGGTTTCTGAGGCGGGCGGTTGAGATTCTCGCTCCCAGAAAGGGAGAGAGGATTCTGGACCTCTGTTCAGGAACAGGAAGAGTCGCATCATGGATCGCACAGGCCGTTGGGAAAGAAGGTGAAGTGGTGGGGATGGATATCTCGATATCTCTAAAGGTATGGTGGAGTGGGCAAAGAAGCGGTACGGGGGATTAAAGAAGGTCATGTTTCTCCATAAAGATGTGACGAAATCATGGGAATATCAAAATTATTTTGATGGTATTTTTACTTCCTTTGCTATCCATGAGCTCCCCGAAAAAAACGTTTGGCGGCTTTCGAACATTCTTATCTGGCATTAAAAGAGAAAGGGAGGATACTGATTGCAGACTTTAATCCACAAATATCTGGGCGCGGAAAGACCTTGCTTCTTGTCTTTTTCAA
>Ga0315288_10010712_pt1 | contig 11566 bp, 9 predicted proteins | sample YL17G11_20_MG_FD_203454 | JGI IMG/M metagenome (GOLD analysis project Ga0315288, IMG submission 203454) | Sediment microbial communities from Yellowstone Lake, YNP, Wyoming, USA - YL17G11_20 | ecosystem: Environmental > Aquatic > Freshwater > Lake > Sediment | place: USA: Wyoming | collected... | reverse complement strand
TCTCTACAACCCATAGCCAGGATAATTGCTTTCGGTTCTAATGTTCTAACACCATTCTTATTACATAAAGTCACCTTTTTATCAGAAGTAATATTTAAAACCATACTATCAATCAGTATATTAATCCCTAAATCTTTAACTCTATTAATAAATTTTTTGGCATATTCTGGCCCAGTCATATCATGACCAAAATACCACAATCCAAAACCATTATGAATACATTGATGTAATAATCCACCAAGCACTCTATCTCTCTCTACAATCAATACATTTGATATACCTTCTTCTTTTGCTCTAATGGCAGCCGCTAATCCGGCAGGCCCTGCACCAATAATTAAAATATCAATATTTTTATCTTCTAAAGTCATTTTGCAAAAACCTCTTCTTTCTCTAATAATATTTCTTTTGCTTTATAAGGAATAAGAACTGAATTAGAACTTCTTTTAACTACCTCCGTTACTGGAATCTTTAGCTCCCTTGCTAAAATTTCTATAACCCGAGGACCACAAAAGCCTCTTTTACAACGACCCATACCTGCTCTCGTTCTAAATTTAATGCCTTGTTCACATATAGCTCCCCTTTTGATTGCTTCTACTATTTCACCTTCTGTGACAGTTTCGCAACGACATATGACATGACCATATCTAGGATCTTGTTTGATTAGTTCATTACGTTCCTCATCTGAAAGTTCACGGAATCTGGGGATAGATTTCCTTCGAGGATTAAAATTATTTTTCTTTTCCAGTTTCAATCCTGCTTCCGAAAGCATTTTAACAATATGCCTAGATAAACCTAAAGATCCTGTAATTCCAGGAGCCCTAAGTACTATATTAATCATTTTATTATTGAAAGGAGAAAATTCAACAAGATAATCATCCGGCACTTTGGTACTAAATACTCTGACACCTCGCCATAAATTAATCACATCTTTTCTTGTTATACTAGGGACAAGCCCAGAAACCTCATTAGCACCTTTAATACCTTGTTCAAGAATAATTTCTGTGTCTTCTGGGTTATCAACTTCACCGTAATTTCCAGATGTTCCCATCAGATTGCCATGAGCGGTCGGCTTTAAAAAAGCAAGAAAACCCGGTTTACAGGGCGTTCGAACCATTGAATTGATCAAATTTCTTTTAGTCCTATCAAAAATTATCAAAGTACTGGTTTTCAAATTATATTTAAAATCACACCCTCCTCCCATTTGGGCAATCTTATAAGCATAACCACCGGCGCAATTAATAATATAATTAGTCTTAATATTGCCTTGTTTCGTTTTTACAATCTGGTGTGTATTATTCTGACTTATGTTAGTCACTTCAGAATCTAACAATACCTCCACACCATTTTGGGTAGCATTTTCAGCTAAGGCAATAGCAAGTTCAGGTGGGAATACATCAATTAAATGATTTTCATCATATAAGCCTCTAATTGCATCTTTAGTCAAATTTGGTTCAAGTTCAAAAATTTCATCTCTATCAACTTTTCTGTAACTATTCTCATATTCACCACCCATTTGATGAGCTACTTTTTCATAATGATCCAAGCCTTTAAGTTCTTCTTCATCCCGGGCAAATACCAATACAGGTAAACGAATATATTTTACATCCAAGTCCTCAAAAATTTTAGGCCACTCCTTAAAACCCATCTCGCACCATTTCATCTTAAAACCATTTGAATCGCATAAAGGTTCTCCTAGTTTAAGTAAAATACTCTTTGCAATCAGCGAGCCTATCATAGCTAAACCGGAATAAACACTTGCGGTTGCCATCTTGGTTTGTCCATTGGCTAATTCACATCCTTTTTCAACTAAAATTATTTTTACGTTGTACTTCGATAATTCTCGTGCAATAGCTGTTCCTGCAATTCCACCTCCAATGATTAAAACATCTGCTTCTTTATTTTTCTTCATTCCTTACCTACCCCCTATATTTTTGTGAAATAATTTTCAATATATCAATATGCTCTTTCTTTTTAGTTTGAATCAATAATTAAATTAATTTGCTATCAACTTTTTTAACTGCATTTTCAAGAATCCCTAATCCCTCAGCTAATTCCTCATCAGTTATAACTAGGGGAACTAATATTCTTACTACATTACCAAACTCTCCTGCTTTAAACAATAATAAACCATTTTCACGGCAATGTTTCAGTATCTCTACTGTCTCACTTGTTGCTGGTTCTTTTGTAATTCTATCCTTAACTAGTTCGAATGCTACCATAGCACCTTTTCCTCTTACGTCTCCAATAATTTTATATTTTTTCTGCATATTTAAGAATTCTTGAAATATAATGTTACCTATTTTATTTGACTTCTCAATCAGATTTTCTTTCTCTATTAAATTTATAACTTCTTCTGCAGCAACACATCCTAAAGCGTTCCCTCCAAAAGTAGTCCCCATTGCTGCAAATTGGGGTGCATCCATTATTTCTTTTTTACCTACTACTGCAGCTAAGGGAATCCCTGCAGCTATTGATTTGCCTAAGGTTATTAAATCTGGGTCTATTCCCCAATGTTCAATAGCAAACATTTTTCCAGATCTTGCAAACCCACTTTGAATTTCGTCTATTATCAAAACAATATTATATTTATTACAAATTTCCCTAATTTTTTGAAAATAATCTTCTACTGGAACAATAAACCCTCCTTCACCTTGAATTGGTTCTATTACAATCGAAGAAACATCCTCAGGGTTAATCCATGTCTTAAGGGCTTCTTCTAAATAAGTAGCACACCTAGTTTCACATTTAGGATATTCCAAACCAAATGAACACCGATAGCAATAACAAGATGGTAATCTATGAATACCTGGAGGATAAGGTCCAAAATATTGTTTAAGAGGTTTCGCTTTGCTAGTCATTTCAAGTGTTAAATTAGTCCTTCCATGAAAAGAATTCTCAAATACAATTATGTCAGATTTCTTATTATAAGCTTTAGCAAATTTTACAGCATTCTCCACTGCTTCTGCACCGCTATTTAAAAACATTACCTTTTTTTCAAAATTTCCTGGAGTTACCTCAGTAAGTTTTTTAGCTAGATTTAAAAATGATTCAGGTATTGCTACAAAAGTATTACTGTGGATATATTTTTGCAATTGCAACTTAATTTTTTCAATAATTTCTGGATTACTATGACCAACATTCATAACACCTATGTTACCTACAAAATCTATATATCTCCTATCATCTATAGTTACTATTATTGCCCCTTTTGCATTCTTTATAAAAAGTTTATCTGTTGGTGAAAATATCGCTCGCGGTATAAACTTTTCTGTCATTTCAGCTAATTTTTTACATTTATTTCTGGCTTCTTCAACTGTAAAATCATCATCAAAAGTATCATTTAGAGCAACCATTTTATCTTTACTCCTCCATTTAAATTATTTCTTATACATATTTAATCTATGCAAGTTACTAATATCCCATATTTTCGGAAAATTGCTTTTCATCACCCCCTTATATGTTAGCATTTTTTATTTATTGAGATATTTTATTTATGTTTCAAAACCTTTTCACTAATTTTTTTATTCTTTATAAGACTCAGTAATTTTGTTATTATAAAATTTTTAACTTGACTTTTTTTCATCTAACCTATTTTTTCTTCCAATCTTCTAAAATATTTATTAATATATTAATTAATCATTTATTAATCTAATTTTTATTCCACTTTTGACCTATACTAACAAAACCTTTGCTCAAAGACTTCATTAACAGCAAAAAAAATTGTATTTTACCTTTTTAATTTGCTAAAAACTTCATAACAACCCTAAGCTAGTTATAATAGTTTTACCTTTATCTACTACATCATATAAAGAATTTTTCGGTTTTAAAAAAGATATTTAAATAGGACATTTCATAATTTAAAAGATTCTCTTATTAACAAATAAATTAAAGTTAAAAAATAAGGAAAATTATATTGCCTTCAATTCCTCTAATACCATGGTATAAATTGAAAAAAAATCTTAAAACTTATATCAAAGATATTTTAAATAAAATCAATAAATTTTAAGGCGACATAAAATTGCCTCTTAGTATCATAATTTATTTTTCCAAAATCATTTAGAAAAATGTCTTATATCTTTTGTTCATCACTTTTTGCTTTTTAAAATATCTTATCTTAAATACCAATTATATAAACCAATGGAAGCAACAATAAAAAAAGTTAAATATCTATTTCTAAGTTCAGATTAACTCAACCCAAAAATAACATTTAGTTCTGCTGAATTTTCAAAGACGCATGTACTAATTCAACAAAGATTCTTTTCTTTAACATTTATAACCTTAAATCTAAATCCTATATATTTCTGATCGAGTAGGAGGTAGATAATTAATTTATCTACCGTCCCCTCACACCACCGTACGTACCGTTCGGTATACGGCGGTTCACAAAGCACTACGAATATCACAATAACGATTTGTTAGGCTCATAAGCCCAAGATTATCCCAATAGGCATTTGGTAGTACGCTGTTTAAAGAATCACCTGCAATATGCCAGTAAGCCTTACGGGTATTAGCTAAACTAAGAGCTGCCCAATCTGGAAGCCCTAATTTAATTAGGTTATGATATTTGGTACGTATCTTCTTCCACTGTTTCCATAGACACATCCGCAATCTTCTTTTCTAATCCAACCCTCCAACATCTTTAAAATATAGGGGGTATCAGATAAAGAGAAGTATTGTATCCAACCTCTTAGGTAGAGATTTAGTCTTAAGATTCGTTTTATTATATTTTGTCCATTGCTCCTTGAGGTTATTTCGCGAATTTTAATCTTAAATCTTTTGATAGTTTGAGGGACTATACGAATACGAATACCTTCGTGGTAATGATACAGATTAAAGCCTAAGAACTTTCTTTTATCGGATATATCTACTGCACTCTTTTGTAAATTTACCTTTAGTCTTAGTTTAACCTTTAAGAAAGTAGTTATACTTTCCATTACCCTTTGGCCTGCCCTTTTACTTTTGAGATAGATGTTACTATCATCGGCGTACCTTACGAATCTATGGCCTCTTCTCTCTAGTTCCTTATCTAGGTCATCAAGGAGTATATTGGCAAGTAGAGGGCTTAGGGGTCCCCCTTGAGGCGTCCCTTCCTTGTTGAATACTTTAACTCCGTTTACCATAACTCCTGATTGAAGGTAGAGACGGATTAGTTTTAGTATTCTTTTATCTTTTACCTTAAGGGCAACTCTGGCCATAAGTAGGTCATGATTTATGTGGTCAAAGAATCTTTCTATGTCTAAATCCACTACCCACTGGTATCCTTCTTCAATGTATTGTTTTGCTTTTATTACTGCATCATGTGCCTTTCGATTTAGACGAAAGCCGAAACTAAAAGGAGAAAAGTCCGGGTCAAAGATATCCGTCAGTACCTGTAGTAGAGTCTGTTAGATAAGTCGATCGATGACTGTAGGTATCCCCAATAGCCTCTTCCCTTCGCTGGGCTTGTCAATCTCTACCCGTAAAACGGGTTGAGGTTTATAGTCTCCTTTTAATAGCTGTTCTTTGATGGATAACCAGTTTTGACGAAGATAGGGCTTAAGGCTCTCTACGGTTAGGTTATCTATGCCAGGAGCTCCTTTGTTCTTTTCTATCCTCCTTAATGCTTTTAGCATATTTTGTCTAGATAGTACCTCCTCCATTAAATCGTTATTCTGTTCTCCGTGGGATTTACCTTTGGTTTGTGCCGGATACATATTCGGCTCTCCCTGAGTATTCTGCAGTTGCACCGCTTTCTTTTCAGGGTAGGCTCTTCTTAGAGTTTTCTACCTTCTTGACATGTTTCTCGAACTTACCATGTTAATCTCTCACTTCATGTTCAGCCCTTCACTGGTATTAACCAGCTAATATGGCTTCTGCTGACTTCTGACCATTTTAAGGTCAGACCTCTCCCTGGGTAAGAATAATAGCCTTCACCCCATCTACCTGCTACATCTACCATACAGTCTTTTGACAGTATTGGATTTCGTTTTGGCTAGCAAACTCATCCAGATTGTATGGCCTTATATGTAGTTCGGGTTCCTCAGGCCGGAGCTTTGCCGCAGGCAACCTTTCAGATTCCACCTCGCGATGGACACCCTTGCTGTTCAGCTAATGGTTGCTACTGCCGACTCCATAGCAGACTTTCACTGCCAAGCTATTACCCATGCCGGGCGCACTAGATACCCACGGGCAAGCCCGTGGGGTTCTGCCCTCCGGGTTAATAAATCTAACAAGCAAAAAATAAAATAACCAGAATTAGAATTTAAATTGTTTGTAATATTTCCCATTATGAAAATCCTAGAAAAGAATTTTATTCCTTTTTGATATTTAATTTCAAAAGAGTAAACTATGTTGAAATTTCTACTTTTTATTCTTAGAGAGTTAATTATTTAAATATACCGGCCAATCAAATCAAATATTCCATCAGCTAAAAATATCAATTTGATTTCATGATTATCTAGCTTTCTCACCATGAATTCCATATACTTCTCTAAACCCACCATGATGAACATACTCCTTACCCGAATTAGTTACCTTAATCCCTATGAGAGCAAGAGAACTATTTTTATAAACACCTGTTGAGGCAATAAAAGAATTCATATCGAATTCACCAAATGTTTTACCGCTTTTAATTTCATATATACCTTTTATATAAAAATTGAATATCCATTTCTCTCTTTTAAATAATCTTTCACAAAATAAATCAGGAGATTCAAATTTTATAGAACCTTCTCGGTCCAATAAATTTCCAATTTTATTATTTTTGTAAAAAACATCAATTTCTTTATTCAACAAGTTTGGCTTGATTTCAATTTCTTCTCCTATTATTAAATTAGAGATATTTATACTATTATCAATAATAAATCCCATATTATAAAAGTACATTTGGTTCTCCTTTTTTGACAAAAAATATTAAAATTAGGATTTCAATATACTAATATTGTGTAATGTTTACAATTTAATTTACCCAAAAATGCGCAATAAAATTCTTATTAATTTATAACAAAACTTATTTCTTACTCTAATTCGTTAATATATTTTATATACTCTTCTAAACCAAGCTTTTCTAATGATTCATTCGTTGGAATACCATTTTTATCCCAATCCCTCATTTTATAATATTCATCCAAACTTTCTTCAAAAGGTTCAGGGATTGATCCAATTCGTCCACCTTTAGTAGCAGGTATAGTCATCTTTTTTGGCAGAGAATCATCTTTTCTTCTAATACCATCTCTGACATTAACTAAACGTTGAATCTGAAAAACTCTTCTACCTGCATCATTTATATCATCTACTGTCCAATTCCATCCAGTGATAGCATTAAATATTTCGCAAATCTGTGTTAATGTTATACCACCTATTACTACATGAAATTGGCAAAATGACATCATTCCAAAAAAACAACTCGCATTTTGGCAAATATAAGCAATTTCAGCAGCTTCTTCCATATTATTTGCAGGATCAGGTAAGCCAAATTCTGGATAATTAATTCCACGTCCTGAACTAGTTACGATTAAAGAAAATCCTCGATTATGATCAGCACCTCTGGTTCCGGTCGCATAATTTATGGCAAGATTTACAGCGAATCTAGCATCATGTGCGGGATAATCCATATTTTTAACTTCCACAATCATATCTTCTGTTTCTGGTCCAATTAATTTAGCCGCACCCCTTATACCCTTTTTAAACAGTGAACCAATTCCTTTTAAATAAGCAATTTTTTCTATGAGCTTAAGTGTAATATCACCATCTCCCCATTTAATTTCCAATCCTTCGGTATCTTTCTTGGTTATCAGTTTCTTCTCCCAACATTCCATCAAAAAGCCTATCCAGAAACCGCAAGAAATAGTATCTATCCCCAGTCTATTGCAAAGATCATTTGCTTTAGCAATTGATTTCAAATTACTATTTAACAAATTTGTTCCAAAACTACATAATGTTTCATACTCTGGCCCATTGCCTTCCATTTCATAATCTTTTGGCTCTATGACTTTTATTTGCCTATGGCAACCTATCGGGCAATTAGGACAAAATTTTGGTTTGCTTAGTAATGTTTCATTATATATATCTCCTGCAATTAATTTTGCATCTGGCCAAGTATCTTGATTCCAATAGCGCATAGGAGTATCGCCAATGGGTTCCTTGATAGCAGGTGAAATAGTTGTACCATATTTTCTCCAATTTTTGCTATTTTTTGCAATTAGTGTCATTGCTTCATGTGCTTTCTTAGTGGCTTTCTCAAAATCAAATACAGGTACTTGCTTTTCTCCAAATACAGCAATAGCTTTTACATTTTTAGATCCTAAAACGGCACCTGCACCACCACGCCCAGCAAAACTATGACCATCACAAGTAATCATAGCAATGGGGCAACCTTTTTCACCTGCAGGTCCAATATTCAAAATGCTTACTTTTTTACCTAATTTACTTTTTATAATATCTGTTGTTTCTCTCGTATCCTTTCCCCAAATAGATGTAGCATCCTTAAATTCAACATCATTTTCTCTAATATATAAGTAAATGGGATTATTACTTTTACCTTCAAGAATTAAAGCATCATATCCAGCTTTTTTAAACAGTATACCCCAATCACCACTACCAGCTGAATCTAAAAAGGTTTTTGTTAAAGGAGATTTAGTTTCAACAGACCATTTTGCATTTCCAGGAGTCCTAATTGCCTGCCAGCAACCTCCTCCAAAGATAATCTTATTTTTTGGAGAAAAAGGATCGACTTTGGGAGGAGTTTCTTCTAATAATATTTTTGCTCCAAATCCACTTCCTCCAACAAATTTCTTCCAAATATTTTCAGAAACGTTTTCTATTTTATAGTCCTTATTGCTTAAATTAATTCTTAGCACCTTACCCCAATATCCGTACAAAGTTATTCCTCCTTTTATAAATTATAATTATTCCCCAAAACCTAACTTTTTTTAATACAAATTTATTTAACCTTAGCAACAAATTTAACTCAATGTATTCTTTGAAAACACAATATCGAAAATCAATGATTAATAATAGATTAAAAAGATTAGGCATAAAACAATTTATTAAATCTTTTGCTAATCTCTTACAACTTATTATTGCTGATACCTTACCTTAAATAGACCTTTAAGTATATTAACTCTCTTATAGGTATATACACAGATGATCTCTATTATGCTTTCTCCTTTTTTAAAGATAGTGTGCCTTTCAGAAAACTCTGAAACTCCTGTTTTAAAAGAGTTTCAGCACACCTCTATTTTATTCTTCACCTCTACCTTTCTTCAGGATGTGATTACATATCGGCATGCCAGAATTTCCTTTTTTATTTTTTCTATCTTCACAGAATCGTAGGCTAAATTTAAATTATCTTGCACCTCCTCTCTGTCTTTGATTAATATTGGATAACCCATCTTCTTATAGAAATACGGGGCTAACCCAATATTATTCACTACTTCACTCACTTTTTCCCACGTTTGGTAATAAGTTTAATAATTTCTTTTTTTATTCAGCAGCAAATCTCTTCTTTCCCATTAGCTCAACGCTTTCTCTCATACTTTTATTATACAAAACTTTCTTTGTGTCCAGCTAATAGGGTACAGGCCAATCTATCATATAAGTAAAGATGTAATTTCTGATATATCTGTAATATTTTCTAGATTTAAAAGCTTGAATACTAATTGTTCTAATTGATTTTGATTAAATCTTTTAATTCCAAAACGGGCACATTTTTTAAATTTTTCAATATATTCTCTATCAGTTAGAGGATTATTTGGATTCCCCTTAAAAATATTGATCTTATGATTTAATATTTTTCCATTTTTTAAATACAGTTTAATGGATGCAGATTTGATATCCCTTTGGTCTAATTCTTTATCTTCAATAACCGTTATTTTGTCTGTCAAGTGTAGTTTTTTAAAAGAGTTCACTTTATAATTGTAAAAATCATCGATAAATGGTTTCCCTTTAGTTAAAGCCACACTAACTGTATATGGAATGCTGAACTGAGCATCTACTTGTGGATTTTCTCTAATCTCAAAAGAATTTCCAACCATATCTTTTACCATTTTAGAAGTATACAACTCAACTTTTTCAATATCATTTATCTCAAATACGTAATTTTTCCTTAAATACAGAGCAGCATCAATGGACGCATGAGTCATTCGGCAACTTGGATAAGGTTTAATACTTACTTTTGTACCAAAAAATTCTTCTCCTAAATTCTTTAAAATCCTAGATCTATCATAATTCCCCTTTTCATATAAATTGAAATAACCAAATTTACCTTCAAATACATCTTTAGCTCCAGTTAATCCTGATTCAGACATTAATGCTGACAAAACACCTGCCCTAGCTGCAAAAGCGGGTTGCATTCTTTTGACCAATCCTCCATCAATGAGACATTGTGCATTCCCAGAAGTTTGGCTATATACAATTCCCAAAGCATTTAATATTTTTTCCTTTTCTAAATTAATTATTTTACAGGCTGCTAATGCTGAAGCAAAAGATCCACATGTAGCAGTTCTTATCCAACTTAAAGGACTATTAATTGCGGCACCCAATCTAGCACATATATCAACTCCTAAAGCAACCGCATTAATCAATTCTTTGCCGCTAATATTATTTCTAGATTCAGCAAGAGCGATAGCAGCAGGAAGTACACTTGTATAGCAATGCATAGCTGCAGGGTCATAAGTGTCATCAAAATCTAATGCATGTATCATCATACTATTAATAAAAGCAACGGCAGGGGATGGCAATTTTTTATCAAAACCTATTACCGTAGACTCTGGAGTTCCTCCAAATTTTGTAAACAACTCAACCACTTCTTTACACCCAGGGGCACAGGTCCCTGCTAAACCAGTACCAATTGAATCCATTATAAACTTTTTAGTTATATTAATTAAATTATCTGGTAGAGAACAATAGGAAATTTCAGAATATTTTTCAGAAATAATTTTAGCTATATCTTCCAAAACAAAATTACCCCAACCTTAAAATTTAAAATTAAATATATGATATATAATATATATAATACAAATAACACATATCTTTATGAAAGTCAACATTTTTATTTGTCTTTGTCATTTAAAAATCAAAACCGGACTGTTTTTTAATGATTTAAAATTCAAAAGTGGACTACCTAAAAACAGTAAAAAGGTATAATTTAGAACTAAATTCTAAAGAGAAAAGAGGTTCTAAATTATGTCCAAACAATTACACAAAAACTTTACCGATGGTCAGGTTAAATTACTTTTTGAAAAATATTCGAAAGGAGAAATCAAACTTAATTATATCTTGCAAATTCTTAGAATCAAGAGAAGTAGATTCTTTGAGTTACTAGCAAAATACCGCAAAGATCCAGATAGCTTTTCTATCCAGTATGAAAGAAAAACAATTAATCGAAAAATAAATCCAGATATCGAGAAAAATATTGTAAAAGAACTAAAGATAGAAAAAGATTTAATCAAGAATAAAGATATACCGATTAAGTGGTATAACTACAGTTACATAAAAGATCTTTTAGAACAAAAATATAGCCAAAAGGTATCTCTGCCTACCATCATCGACCGGGCAAAAAGAAATAATTTTTATTTTTTAAGGCCAA
>Ga0315288_10010711_pt1 | contig 11567 bp, 9 predicted proteins | sample YL17G11_20_MG_FD_203454 | JGI IMG/M metagenome (GOLD analysis project Ga0315288, IMG submission 203454) | Sediment microbial communities from Yellowstone Lake, YNP, Wyoming, USA - YL17G11_20 | ecosystem: Environmental > Aquatic > Freshwater > Lake > Sediment | place: USA: Wyoming | collected... | reverse complement strand
ATTCGGCAGTAGCCCACAGTTGACCAAGAGTTGTGGCTTGCACTCGGACGCGGATCAGTTATAATTATGCCTTCGCGCGGCGAAACGTGCCCGCAGTTGTGGCTTGCACTCGGACGCGGATCAGTTATAATATACGCGGCACGGAGTATAATGAATATAGAGTTGTGGCTTGCACTCGGACGCGGATCAGTTATAATATTACAATTTCGGAGTCAGTTTCGACTATGTTGTGGCTTGCACTCGGACGCGGATCAGTTATAATTGTTCACCCTAATTGCCGGCCAGAAAATATGTTGTGGCTTGCACTCGGACGCGGATCAGTTATAATCGTTCTCAAGCATGGAATGCTGCCCGGAATGTTGTGGCTTGCACTCGGACGCGGATCAGTTATAATTATAAGGTCAAGGGGACCATTACGCAGCATGTTGTGGCTTGCACTCGGACGCGGATCAGTTATAATTATCGTCATTCGCGGGGGAATCCTCGATGGGTTGTGGCTTGCACTCGGACGCGGATCAGTTATAATGAATCTACCTGTTCACCTGCCTGCGGACCAGTTGTGGCTTGCACTCGGACGCGGATCAGTTATAATTTTTGGCGAAGCCAGCGAAGCGACAGGGACGTTGTGGCTTGCACTCGGACGCGGATCAGTTATAATGGTAAACCCCCTCTACCCCCTGCGGTTCAGGTTGTGGCTTGCACTCGGACGCGGATCAGTTATAATTCAACCTGAAAGGAGGCCTGATTATGGCTCGTTGTGGCTTGCACTCGGACGCGGATCAGTTATAATGGGTGAGCCGCAAACCCTTTGCTGTTAAGGGTTTGCGGCTAAATTTTTCAAAATAATTCGAGCTGTCTCGGCTGAACAGCAGGGGGTTTCCGCATTTTTCCCCAGAAAGTCTCCATCCGCCCGAATTGCTTATCGGTAATAGCAACAAGCTGAACTTCTCCATCAGGAGGCAAAAAATTTTTGACCCTTCCATAATGCACATCTGCATTTTCCTCACTCGCACAATGCCTGACATACACCGAATATTGTAGCATACTAAAGCCGTCTTTCAACAAATTTTTCCTAAAATCCGTATAGTCTTTCCTTGCCTTTTTTGTGTCCGTTGGCAAATCAAACATCGTGAAAATCCACATCGCTCTGTAACTGCTCAAAATCATATCTCAGGCAAATCCAGCTCCTTCTGCTCTCCCGCAAAGCACCTTTGCAGAGATGCCATTGTTCGATGAAGCCCGACCATTAAAGGCCCCTCGAAACCCGTGATTGTTACCGGCTCATATAACACCTCTAAAAGCCGGGCCTTAATCGGCTGACTTAATTCATCCGGCACACCATTTGCCTTGACTATATCTCGCACTTTCTCCTCAACAAATCCCCGAAATGGCTCTAACATATCATCAGCTAAGCAAAATGCGTTGTAGCGGTTGCGATGATGAATCCCAAGACAGGGCAAAAGACCCGCTGAACATAGTGCCCGCGCAACAGCCGCCCGCATTACCATATACCCATAGTTGAGCATATTATTGGGCGGCCTGCCCTCGATGTCCCTGTGAAACTCAGAAATAATATCCTGCACATACACAGGCCAGAACTTCTTGCTCGCCTGCGCTTCTATATTTTCAGGGTCGCCCGAGCGCACCTTATCCCGCAACACCATTAATACTTTATAAACGTCGCTATCCTGCCCGACTAATTTCGCTTGATGTTTTATCTTTGCTCGGACAATCTGTCTCCACAATCTCTTTTTTACCGGCTCCTTCGCCTCTATCTGCTGCCGAAATCTCTCTGTCTGCATACTGTTGCTTTCGATGGGTAGTAACATCCCTGTCGGCTGATGATTCCCTCCGCACAGAACCACCGCCGCACCCTGACGCAGTAACTCTGTAAAAACCGAGTGTGTGTACGTCACGCCGATGTGGTCAACCAAAAGAACCCCCACGTCCTCGCAAGGTATGCTGCTGATTTGCGCACCGTCTCGCTTAACGATTAACTGGGCGTGCCGAACTGCTAAATGTGCCCCTGCCTCCGATATCTCAATTATCTTCTTTATCATTTTGCCGATATCCCGCCTTCATCCCTCCATTACATTATCGGCAAATTTACTCCGCGAGATAATCTATCAATCAATCGAAAACCGGCAAGCAGAAATCGCTAATTACTTCAATCATTTGCCCTCCAAACCCGACCCAATGGGTCAACCGTAACCTTATGACCCTCGAAAAGATGCGCCGTCTTGTCTATGTATGTTTCCTTCCGGTCAATCGTTGATGCCGTATGGTGACGGAACCTGACCATCTTGTTTGCATCCATCTTCTGAACTCGGTAGAGATCCATTTCACCCGTCTTATTTTTCATCATGACCATATCATTAATCGCTAATGAGCAGACAAATCTTGTCCCTGGCCCGTGGTTACGTTGAACCACTGGCTTACCTGACTGACTACGACGAACCGCCTCAAACATGCTTACCACCTCCGCGTCTCGCTTCCCTTCTTTCTTTCCTTCTGTGTACTCCCAAATCTCTACATGGTGATTTCTCCCAGGATTAACATACCGATATACCTTTCCCTCTTGATTTCGGATACCCTCAGCATTGCTTAGCACCTTCCTAATTCTCACTTTCTTGATTGGCACTTTCTTATCGCTTCTTGTGTTCTTCATATACAATGGCTTACTCCACACATCCTTAGGAGGAATTTTCTTGTCTTTCGCAAGGTCTATTCCATATTCGGCAAGCCGCCCGATAACAATTTCTCTAACAACAGGGTCAACAATTTTGATTATCATCTGGTTGGTTAAATCCTCCAATTTCTTACGATAGACAAAAATGTCCTGTCCCTTTTTATCCTTCAGCCCCGTCAGTCCATAGTTCGTCTCCTCATGAAGAGCTCCAGATACCTTACGGCTGGGCTTATGTGAGACATTAATATGTTTAACCCTCTCAGATAATTCCTCTCGAAAGTGTGGCCACGGTGGTTGAAAACTAATCGTTCCCTTTGAATACTTACTCTTTCCCAATTGCCGCAAATGCTCGGGCTGGGTAACGGCAATTACTGCTGCGTCTATCGCATGATGTCGATGGTCGTTCCTGTCCTTGATAAATCCCCACTGATACCCGAGCTCAGATGTTATTTTCCCTTTTGTCCCGCTTGTATTGCTGCAGATTTGCTTAAGATATTTAACCACCTCTCGATTTATATATCGTGTATCATTGAGTTCTCGGCTTATGATATTATCTGTATCGATTTCTTTTTGCCAAAACTTCTGCTTTTTCCAATATGGCATCTTTGTCCTGTTTACCCTTTGTTTCAACTGCTCAAACTTCTCCTCATCATGACCATATGCCTCAAAGGGAGTCTGGTTCCTTTTAACGTCCTTGTTTTCGTGAACCTCGCACAGTGTCTTGTTCATAAAACTGTCGTCCAGCGTCCGGTCATAGGGCAGAATGTGCTCAACCTGAAACTCGGGATTCGGCCCAAACAAAGCTGCCTGAGAAATCGATTTGCCTGTGTAGGGACATATCTTCCCGCATTCTATCCAGAGATTGTATTTGATGATGTCGTCCCTCGTAGGACTTACTATCTTCATGTCCTCTATTAATCTTTTTCTCGTCTGCTCGTTTCGCCTCTCATTGTCCAGCATCTTGAAGTGGCTTTTCCTTCTTTCTCTTGTGGTGCCTCTGACATCTCTTGCCATCTCAATCTTTATTTTTGCTGGCTTTCCGTACTCTCGAACTATAGCGTTAACAACTTTTCGAACCTCAAACATAGCACGATTAACTAATGGATTACGCAAATCTTTGGGTAACTGCAGTTTGTTGGTTTCTTCTACCTCGTCATACTCGTTGCGCTCCGGATAAACCTTGTCCAATGCCTCGTCTGTTCGCTTTCCCTCTTCCATTAGAGGCAGCAGTTTTTGTATCGCCTTGCGCGAGAAACTCATATAACCCTGTGGCAGTGATATTTTCAGAACGGATTCTATCTGCTTATCATTAAAGTTGTATTCGCTTCGCAGCTTTTCTCCGATCTGGTCATCCTCGAACTCCACAAGCCACTCATTAAGCTTAATCTTTTCTTCCTCATCCATTCCATCCCAGACCTTGGAGCCGAATATCTTTTTGCTCCTCATTGATGCGCAGAAAACATCACCTTTGAGTTTTTCATTCTTCTTACCCTTCTCATCGACCTCGTATTCAGCATTAAATTTCTGTGACTCCAACAGGCCGAGTCTCTTCCGTAAAGACGTGAATTTCACTTCCTTCTTTTTGCTTAGCTCATCCAGCAGAATTTGCCGTTGTTCTTCTGTCAAAGAATCAACGGTTCCGTCTGGATTACAGATTTTAAGATTATTAACATCCTGTAGAATTCGAAATCGTTTCGCGTACCAGTCTCCTCTCGGACAGCGTTTTTCCCCAAGCTCAAGTACGCAGTCACCAATTGTCTTAGGGTCCCATCTCATCGGTCGTTGGAAAAATATAATCTTGTCTCGTACCTTCTCTTGAAGTTCCTCAGTCAACACCTTCGGATAAAACTTACTTTGCTTTGCCCACAACAAGTCGAATTCTTCCTCATACATTGACCGGAATGTATATTTCTCTCTTATCCGTTGCTCCTCCGGGTTCAGCCCTGCAAAGTACTCTCCTAATGTCCTGCACTTTGCGTCGTTGATTCTTTTCTGTAACTCTCCTGCTCCCTTTGCAATCGGCCCGTCCTCTTTCTTCTTGTCGCTTTTGCGATTGCTCTTAAACCCGCGCCGTTGGTTAATATGAAAAAGTGCGCGTCCAAAATCATATAAATCCAGTTTCTCATCCAAACCCTTTTTGCGTAATTCGTACGGGTCTTTATTGCTCAGCAGCTCAGCTAATTCTTTATTTCCTTCCGGTAATAGTCCCGCCTTCTTTAGAGTCTTTACAAGCTGGTCTCGTCTTAGATTCCTTCTTTGATGCGTTCTTCTTGCTCCTCTGGCTTCTCGTCGCGTAGCGTTCTTCGATTTTTCCTGCCCTTTTTCTTTGTTAACCCCTTCTGGAAAAACCCGCACCCCCATACCGACTATTGTGGGCCTTTCCCCTACGTCAAGCAATGCCCAGCCGATACTGTTCGACCCAATATCTAACCCCAGTGTGTAAGAATCCATAAATTCCCTCCAAGAACTAAAATTTTTTGATTTTTCTACTTGACTATCTGCACCACTACTTTTTATAATTATTATTGATCCGCGTCCGCGTGCTTTTCACAACAAGGGTGAAAACCCGCGGACTCCGCCCCATCGAGCATTGTAACAAATGTTCGGTGGGGCGAATCCTTTTTAATCCGCGATAGAAGAGTCTGTTTTGAGTTAGAAGCGGCATTGCGTATTCCTCATTGATATTCGCACCGGAGGAAATGATAAAGGAAAGTGGATTCCGTGTCAAGTTATTGAAAAAATCCATCGGAACCATTAAAAAAATAAGTAATCCTGTGATAAATACTTGTATAGAAAGTTGGGCTGTGCTATAAGAGAATTTGCAGGCAGGATGCTGCATTTAGGAACCCCGGAACGACTCGTAATGAAAGGAGTTTTAAGGAGGCACCAATTATGAAAATGGCTCTTGAGCAGTATGACCCGCAAATATATGAGCTTATAAGACAGGAAGAGGCCCTTGAGAGCGGCTCAATCCGTCTTATCCCTTCCGAGAACTATGTATCCAAGGCGGTGATGCTGGCCAGCGGAAGCTGCCTTACCAACAGATACTCGGAGGGTTATCCGGGCAGGCGATACTATGAAGGCCAGCAGGTAACCGACCTTATTGAAAAGGTGGCTCAGGAACGGGCGAAGAAATTATTTAAGGCCGACCATGCGAATGTCCAGCCCTACTCCGGCTCGGTTGCGAACCTGGCTGCTTATGCGGCCCTGATAGAGCCGGGGGATACCATTATGGGAATGTCCCTTGTGCACGGCGGACACCTGACGCACGGCTGGAAGGTGTCTCTGACAAGTAAGTTCTATAACTCCGTCCCTTATCCTGTAAATCCTGATACAGGCAGATTGGATTTTAACGTGATTGAGGAGCTTGCTAAAAAACACCGCCCAAAGATAATTATCTCCGGCGCCACTGCGTATCCGAGGGAGATTGATTTTGAGATATTCGGCCAGATAGCAAAAAAGGTGGGGGCATACCACGTCAGTGACATAGCGCACGTTGCGGGTCTTGTGGTGGCGGGGATACACAAAAGTCCGGTGCCTTATGCCGATATAGTCTCAACCACAACACATAAAACATTGCGTGGCCCTCGCGGCGGAATGCTGTTGTGTAAAGCCGAGCACGCGGAAAAGGTCGATAGGGCGGTTTTCCCCGGTCTGCAGGGCGGCCCGCATATGCACACGCTAACGGCTATTGCTGTGGCACTGGCTGAGGCCGATACGCCGGAGTTCGTCGCTTATGCAGAGCAGATAGTCAAGAATGCGAGGGCGCTGGCTGAGAAACTGTTAGAATATGGTTTTAAGCTTGTATCCGGCGGGACGGACAATCATTTAATTTTAATTGATTTGCGGAACAAAAAAATCCCCGGAAAGAAATTAGCCAAGGCATTGGACAGGGCCAGGATAGTGGCTAATTATAATACTGTCCCCGGTGACACTGCTCCGCCGGCAGACCCAAGCGGAGTGCGCCTCGGGACGCCGGCGATTACCACGAGGGGAATGAAGGAAGAGGAATGCCGGCAGATTGCCACCTTTATAAATAGGGTGACTGAAGGTATCGACAATGAGTCGGTAATCGAACAGGTCAGCAGAGAGGCGTTGCTTTTGTGCTCACGATTCCCTGTGCCGGAGCACTTTATCATACCAAATAGGAATGTTGGAGTAATGGAGGTCCAGGAACATTTAACGCCGTGGCTGTTTGGTAAGTAGTGAGTGATGGGTCAGGGTATCAGGTTATCGGGAGAGCAGGGAGCAGGGTATCGGGAGAACAGGAAATCAGGAGAATAGGGATTAGCGAATTAGTTTCCTAACAAGGATTAGCAGAATGGCGCAGGAAGAACAGGTGCTGGTTGTCGAGCGAAAGGTCCTTGAGCAGGCAGGGATGTTCCAGGGCCTTGTCTTTGACGTCCGGCGATATCTCGATAAGCTCTTCGTTCCGGGCGTTCCGCGATTTATGCCGAGGCCGCAGGCCGAAGCCGACCCCGGCTACAAGCAGCTTATTCCCTACGTGATAATGAGCTGCGACGGCAAATACCTTAGCTACGTCCGGGGCAGGCGGGCAGGGGAGGCCCGGCTTACGGGACTGAGGTCTATCGGCATAGGAGGCCATATAAATCCGATTGATGCTGATAATAGTCCTTTATTTGCCTACTTATACGAAAATTATCTTACCGCCGTTAAGCGTGAAGTTGCGGAGGAAGTCTCCGTAGAAGCCGGCCACACCGACAGCATTGTTGCTTTGCTTAATGACGACTCTACCGAGGTCGGAAGCGTGCACTTAGGAATAGTTCACCACTGGGTTCTGGATTCGCCGAGCGTCAGCAGGCGAGAGCAGGTGATTACGCAAATGGCGTTTATGAGTCCAGCCGAGCTGCGCAAGGTCCAGGATTCTATGGAGACCTGGTCACAACTATGCCTCGCACTACTTGAGAAGTAGATGAAATGAACCACAGATTTCGCTGATTAACACAGATATACTTGAAAAATAGGAAGTGGGGTATCGGGAAAACAGGGTATCAGGGCGCAGGGGAGCAGGATAACAGAATATCAGGAGAACAGGGGATTAGCGAATTAGTTGATTGGTTAAATGGTCAGCGGACGATGGACGAGAGACGAGCGATTCATCCTTCGCAGTCCCTTAGGGACGGAGAACGGACGAATTTGTTTGGCGGGAATTGCGGGTGCCTCGCCGGCACGTGTTTGGTGGGCTGCCTTGGCCATAGCTTAGTGCGAGATAGTTGAAGTAAAGTGTAACGGCAAATTTTGCCTTTAGGGTCTTGAAATCCGGGCGATAAAGGGTAGAATTGAAAGACAAGATGGAAGTGGAATTTTGATATTGCGAAAGACGAATGATTACCGCTAATTTCTAAAGACTTGCGAAGAATAAAAAGGACAACAAAATATGAATTACCTTTATGTCGATAACTTTCGGGGTTTTCGAGATTCGCTGATCCCAATCAAGCAAGTCAATTTCTTAGTAGGCGAGAACAGTACTGGCAAGTCATCCATTCTCAGTCTAATAAAGTTATTGCTTCAACCGCAATTCTACTATAGTTTTTCTTTTGATGATAAAGACATAGATTTAGGTTCCTACTCTGATATTGCATCTAAGAATTCTGATCAGAAATCGTTTACAATTGGTTATGTAATTAAAATTGGCGAAAAAGGATGGGTCGGGATGTTTTTTTCTTTTACAGAACGAGAAGGTTATCCGAAATTAACCGACTGTTTTTGCACAGGACAATCTTATGATTTAGCATTATGTTTTAATGACAATTCAGTTAAATATTACTTCAGAGATGCAACGTTGGTTAACGATCCTATTAAGGTAAAAGAAAATTGGAACAACTGGAGCAAATCCCAAGTTCCTAAAAGGCAATATAGTGAATTTAAAACCGAATATAAAATTGACTTTGACTTTAGAATACCACTTCCTTATGTCATTCAACAGATAGAATTAAGAAGCAAGAAGAAATCCGAGACATTGTATAGTCATCTTCTTTTCAGGTTTGTTGAATTAACGTGGTTTGCACCAATAAGAACAACGCCCAAAAAAACATATGACGACTACAAACCAAATTTTGATCCTTCAGGTTCTCATACACCATATGTGATAAAGTCATTGCTTGGGTCAGATGCAGCAGAGGGATTCAGGTTATTTATATCGAAATTTGGCAAGCTAAGCGGCCTTTTCGATGCAGTATCTATAAGCAAATTTGCTGTTAAGGATAAAGACAAAGATGTAGATTCTGTTTTACCATTTTCAATTAACATAGAGTTTGGCAACCTTAAATTTAACATAAAAAATGTTGGTTATGGTATATCACAGATTTTGCCGCTTATTGTTGAAATATATCAAGGAAAAAAGAGATGCTGGTATGCCATTCAGCAACCCGAAATACACCTGCATCCTAAAGCCCAGTCTGCTATGGGTGATTTAATTTTTGGGCACGCAAATAACGACCAGAAAACCTTTTTAATTGAGACACATTCCGATTATACCATCGATCGTTTCCGACAACGTTTGGGGAAACAAAAACATACAATTGATTCACAGATATTATTTTTTAGCCGCAAAAATGGATACAATACTGTGACTCCAATTGAAATCGAGCAAAATGGGGCTATTTCCGTTGTTCAACCAGAGGATTACAGAGAGTTTTTCATCCGTGAAAGTCAGTCGCTTCTGGAGATATAAACGGTGGTAATCGATACAAATGTATTACCTAAAATGTTTAATCGTAAGAACACGGATTATTGTAAATACAATAAATTTAGGGAATGGATTTATGGGCCGAAAGGCCATATAAAATACGGTGGTTCAAAATATCTTATGGAACTCAAGAGACTTGTCAAAATAGTGCGTCTCATAAACGAATTTGGGCGATCAGGGAAAGCCAAATGTTTACCGCGAACTGAAGTTGATGCGGAACAGATAAGAATCGAGGGTTTATGTAATCAAAAGCGTTTTAATGACGCACATATTCTGGCTATTGCCATTGTCGGTAGATGTAAATGTATATGCTCCGAAGACAAATCTGCACATCAATTTTTTAAAGATAGAGATAATCTCTATCCTAATGCAGGCCTACCACGATTTAATGTCATACATAGCAGCACCACAGGTCTAGATGTTTCTCACCTATATGAATAATTTATAATTTCTGTTCCGCCAAACATACTTACATAACGCTCTGCTTATGACGGGTTTAATCCCGTTTAATTACATGATAATGGGGAAAGCCACGAATGGCGGTTTCTGCTGTTTTGGTCGGTCGGAATTGAGAACTCGTATTTCGTCGTTCGTATGTCGTATATCGTTTAGAACATTTTAACGTAATTTCTGGCGGATAAATCCGTATCTTACCTATTTTCTGTCTTTGCGTTCTCCGTGGTGAATCTATTTGTATATGATTTTTCTGGCGGGTTTTCCCTTCTTATTTTTGCCGCAAAAAAGATATGATTGGTGGGCGAAGCTTATTCTAAGCGATTTAATATGAATCTCATTCTTCAGGTTCTATTGACCTGACAATTTCCTTGCCGCAATTCTTGCAGGTGCCTTTGAGGGTGAGAAATTTACCCTTCATTCTTCCTTCGGCCAATTCAATAGGAACACTTTTAAGGCACTTTCCGCACCACACCGCGTTGAGTATCTTTATCTTCGCCCAGTCCGGAATCTTGTTCCATCTTGCTCTGGCATCAGGCGCGAATTCAGGAAATTTGGTGATTGAATCGCTCATCTTTCATTCATCCGGGCGGCATCGAGCATATCCCACAAATATGAAATGTCGCTGGTTTCAGGCCGCATATACTACCTTGTGGTTTTGAAGAATTTCGTGCCGGCGGAAAGGATTTCGCAGGGCGTCTTTTTCCACCAGGTCAACGGTTCGCTCAAATAAGTGCTGGAGTCCTTCTCGCATATCCATCAGGTCCCACATACTCCAGAGGGCATCGGGTTGGAAAGTTACGAGAACATCTATATCGCTGCCGGGACCGAAGTCGTCGCGCAGGACTGAGCCGAAAAGCGACAGTTCCTTGACCTTCCATTTCCGGCAGAATTCAGCAAGCCGATTTTCTGAAATATCTATTCCGTGGTAATTCATTATTGCTTTCCAGTAACTTAACCATTTATTTTAACTGATTTTGCTCTGGAAGAAATCATAGAGGAAAGCGGATTCCGTGTCAAGTACGGAAGGACAATTACGTGGATTTTTGGTTTCTTTTTTGTAAAGTAGAAGTAAAATTAAGAAGTAGATGAGCGAAGGCAAATTGAAAACTGCAATACTGGGTCTGGATGGGGATGGTCAGCTTTTAGTCAAAGCGGCATCTCAAACTGATTATTTTCAGATTCAGGCGGTAGCCGACAGGGACACTAATCTTGCTGAAAAGGTCGCTGCGGAATATAAGTGTGCTGGCTATGATGATTACAGGCAGCTTGTGATACAAAACGAGCTTGATTGCCTGCTGGTCGCAGCCGGTATGCATAGCTGCGATGAGCATATACGTGCGGCGATGAAGAAGAAATTCAATATACTCAAATTAGCTCCGCCCGCGAGAAATTTTGAGGAGGCGGTGGAATTTGTGCGGCTTGCGGAGGATGAGGGTGTGAAGTTTGCCGTAGCCAATCCGTATCGGTTCGCTGGGAGCTTTCGTGCGTTTCGGCGGTTTCTGCTGGAAGGGCGGCTTGAGGAAGTTTTTCTTATAACTGCCTTCTGCAATGTCGGAGATGAAAGTCGCTCTGGCTGGCGCAGTGACCCGAAATTGGCCGGCGGGGGAGTGCTGCTGCGAGACTGCTACCAGATAATCGACCATATAATGTGGGATTTTCCGATGCCGCAGCAGGTTTTTTCGCTAAATACCAGCCAGGCGGTGGATAAAAAGC
>Ga0315288_10010710_pt1 | contig 11567 bp, 16 predicted proteins | sample YL17G11_20_MG_FD_203454 | JGI IMG/M metagenome (GOLD analysis project Ga0315288, IMG submission 203454) | Sediment microbial communities from Yellowstone Lake, YNP, Wyoming, USA - YL17G11_20 | ecosystem: Environmental > Aquatic > Freshwater > Lake > Sediment | place: USA: Wyoming | collected... | reverse complement strand
GCAACCGGCAAGGTGAATTTGAACTCAACCTGACCGTCGGGGTGGGCCTCGGTCCTTTCTGACTCGCACCAAATCCGCCCCCCGTGCGCGTTCACTACCTTCTGAGCGATAGCGAGCCCGAGTCCGGCACCACCCTTCTTGCCGCTGGTGAAGAACGCCTCAAACAGTTTGGCCAGGTTTTCAGGCGGAATAACCGAACCGGCGTTACCCAGGCTAAACTCAATAAACGGACAATTGTCCACGGTCGACTCACGGGTACTGAACCAAAGCTGACCCTTCATGTTCATCGCCTGCACTGCATTGCCGACGATGTTGCTGAACACGCGACCGACCTTTTGCGCATGGACACTGACGGCATGGCTATGGCCGAAGCGGTAGGATATCGAAACATCGGCCTTGGGATATACCCGGAAGATTTCGCCGAGCGTCTGCTCGATAAGCGCCTCGGGACTTACGGGCTCCTGGATAAGTTGAGTGGACGTTGAACCCAATAGGTAACGCCCTCTCTCACTCGAAGCTCTGGTTTTGAATACGCGAGGCAATTGGCCGGGATATCTTGTCTGACGACGGTATTGGCACCGATGATGGAACTGTCGCCAATGTTCAGGCCGCGAGGAATCACCACATTCATATGGATTGCCACATTGTCACCAATGACAAGGGGGCGCCTGTCCCGTTCAATTGGCTGACCGTCTAGGTGATGAAACGTATGGCCATCGTCATCTATTGCCGTGAAATTCCAGGATGCAGACGAGTTCTTGCCAATTTCGATACTGCTCTTGCATATCATCGTCGCGTTGTGCGCGATGAAGTTGTTCCCTTTGAACCGCATCGTGGCACCTGCGCCAATATAGACGCCGCTGCCGTTAGCTATGAAGACGTCATCCTCCAAGACCAAGCTGCCATTCTTGCCAATCTCAATAATCGTTGCGGAGTGGCCTGGATAGCCAAGCTGGGCTCCAGGCAGAGGGAAGCCGATGGTTACTCGCCCACGGACCTCAATGCTGGCGCCTTCGCCGAGAGAGAAGCGTACGTTCTTGGCGAAGTAGAATTCGGCTTTTTCTCTGGCTAGCCTGACATGCCGCATCACCTTGAACCGGCGGATGAAACTCATCACTGGGCAACCCAGCGGCGAAGCTCCTGCAAAAGACGCCGGCGATGACCGACCAGCAGATGCAAGTCGTCAAGCTCCAAGTAGGTGACGTTGGAGCCCAAGGCTGCTACGAACTCGGAGCTGTTTTTAACTGGTAGGACCGGGTCGCGGGTTCCGTGGATGACCATCACCCGCTTGTCTTTGCATTTGGCAACCATGCTATCGAAAGGATAGGCCGTGGCCAGCTCTTCGAACTCTGCAAAGAGCGATTCGCGCGTATACACACTGCATTCCTGAGGGGATTCTTCAAACAGGCCGTCAACCAAATTCCAAAGGTCTTGGCCCTTAGGGACACGGGTGAGAGGCGCCAGCACCACGACATCATCGGCCAGCTCAGCTAGTGCCAAGGCGAGGAAGCCACCCCAACTATGGCCGACGACCGTCACCGGCCGCCCAGGATTTACTGAACGAACCTGCGCAATTAGTGCCGCTGTCTCTTCGACCGACCTTTTGAAGGAGAATTGGCCCTGGCTCAGCCCCAAACCAATATGGTGGGCCACTACTGAGAAGAAACCATCAAGGGCAAGCGTTTCGGCGATGTCGTAGTTCTTGGTGCTCCAAGCAGGAAACCCGTGAAGCAGTAGAAAGACCGGTTGGTCTTTCGTCTCTGCAGCCGGCAATATCTCCAGGACGTACTGCTCACCAAGCATTTTTGCTTGCATGGACATTATGCTTTTCGCTCCTTCCGCCACGGGCTGCCTCCGAGTTAAGAATTAAATTTCTCGACGCTTTCCTGCGGTAACGTTTCAGTTGCCGTTGGTATGGGCAGCGGCGACAGTGGCCTTGGCAACCACAATGCCAGCAACGAAGATACGGCCCATCAGTGGCGAGGACGAAAGGTACATCTTGATTTTGTTAGCGACGCGTTTCATGGTGACCCCTTTATTTACGATGTAGAAGTTGCCCGTTATGGGCCTGGGAAGGAGGCCCTTTTACCACACATTTGGTTCGTTTCAGCCACCGACTGGCCAAGCGCCCAACATGTCATGCATTTTTGTTTATGTGACGCCTTGCTCGTAGGTGCCGCATACTTGGCCTGCTTGAAGACGCAGAGGCAGACGCAGAGGCATCGCTAAAACGAGGATCCAAGCTATGTGGTAAAGGGAAGGACTGCTCCGAATTGCAGGAAATTCGAGGCCTTCTAAAAAGCTTTCTGTTTAGCGGCCAGATAGTACGCGCACCTCCGCGACTGATCTTGGGATGTTCCTCATCTATAATCCGCTTTGATGGAGGTCTAAAATGAATCAGATTAGGACACTAGAGTTTACTGTTCAAGACCTTCCAAAAGAAGTCACCTTGGACCTTGCAGATGCCGGTGGTGAAGCGCTGCTCAAAAGCGCTATAGAAGGCCTCGAGTCTGAGGTCCTCTACAACTCCCGGTTTGACGACGATACAGCCGAGGGTACGCTCACAGCTGAGGTCTTGGACCACAAGGGAACGACCTATCGGCTACGTTTGTCCTTCAGCAAGAAATCGGCCTGAGCTAGAGCAGCTGGTACAGCGGCTTAGGAGCCAACTAAGCATATACCCAGGTCGCAAGCCCTCAGGTATTGAACTCCACTGCTACAGTTGCAATATCGAACTCTTCGGGTTGCCACTCACCGAGCCAAGCTAGCAGATCCTCCCGATCATCCGTCCGAAGACCCTGCGTCGCCCTCACGCAGTCCTCGTAACCACCCAGTCCGCCGCAGTCTTCGGGTGGAAATGCTCTGGCGCCGTCTAGCAGCTTGCGCGTGAACTTCCCCGGCAACTCAATACACCTCCGCAGCTCCACAGTGTGCCGCCATCCGTCACCAAAGTCGTATAGGTACCGACACTTCTTGTGCCGCTTGCCGTCCTTAAAGTAGGCCGCGATCTTTTTGCGGCGCGCGTCCGGCGGAACCGGCTCGCCCCATTCCTTCAAATTCTCACGGCCATGCGGGCTGGTGGCAATGTCGCCTTCGTCGTCGTCTTTGCTCCAAGGCAAGAAACTATAAAGATGCGCGTCTTGCCAGCCGCAGGCGACCTGAATGGCGTGGTGCAGCGCATCAAACGTCGCCTCTTTTTTAAGCCAGAACGTCCGCCAGATTGGCGGCTTCACGCCATCTAGAGTCACTTTGAATTCGTAGTAGTTTGCCATATGCACCTCAGAGGGAGTTGAACCGTCTCAACAAAATCCCGTAAACACGGAAAAAGGCCCCCAATTCGGGATCCTCTATATTTCCGGTAGGTCGTTAAAACGCCCTACATCCGAGTGTGTGGCGTCCGCCAAGGGATTAACTTAGGACGTTTTTGCCGTCAAGAGCAGGAGCGCCTCACGAACTCTTCCTTTTGGCAGCCGCGACCGACCTGACGTGGTCCATCAGCACCATCCGCAGGTACGGCTGATAACCAAGCCCCTTTTCGACGGCTAAAAGCTTTAACTGGGCAATAAGCTGCTTCTGAAGCCGGACCGAGATGACCTGGAGACCCATAGCCTCATCCATCTCCTGCTCGTCCTCAGTACTCGTCGGCTTGGCATGGGCCTCGTCTGCGCCAAGCTTCCTGAGGTCCCAGTCATTCACGTCATGGAGGTACTCAGGTTCTGAAGGCTGGGTATTTCGCGCCATAGATTGACTCCTCTTGGGCATTTGGCTCATATGCGGTCTTCAGCATGAATTGCTTGAGCTTTTTGTCGAACAGGTAGACCACTTTTAAAGTCCGGCCACCATCGGTCTCCGAGATAAACCATTGAGTCGGCGGAAAGGTCCGGTTCTCTGCGCGGTCGTCGGTTAAGCTGCCGAATAGCTTGTTCTGGAAGCACTCCAGCACCTCTAAAGGCGTAACTCCATGTTATCCTTCAACTTCTTTTCAACTGCCGGATGTATATGGAGATTCACAGGTACCCCCTACCACTCTAGTAACATAACAGCAATACAGGGGCAACGTAATGTATATCGGAAGGATAGCGCTTAGCCTTTAGGGATTTTTTTGCCGATTGGCAATATTGGCAAGTCTACCGCCTACTTTTGCCAAGTCCATCGAGACGCGTTCACCCAACACCTTAGCAAACTCAAGCACCAGGTTCGCCTCAACCAGGTCGAACCCGTCCACCTGGTGGCCCATACACCACGTCTGTGGTGACGAGGTCAGGCCGGGCGGCGAGCTTGACTAGACCCTCTGCTCCATCCTTGGCTTCAGCCACAATTACAAAAGCTGCCAGCTCCGGGGTCCTTGCCAAGGACGATACCAGGGCAGGCAGACCAAGAACCGGATGGCGCAGTACAAGCTCGGCACCGCGCGCGCCATAACAGGCGAAGCCATGCGGTTGTGCGAAATTATCGGTCAACGTGTTCACATCCCATCTTGGCACTATTCCTGCTTATACAGGAACAGTGCTGCTAGTAGACGCTCGTAACTATCTAGTTCTATGAGTCCTCCTACTGCTCCAGGTCCCTAATGGACTGAATTCGGACCGCCTCCGGTATACTTTTGCGCACCTCAGAAGGACGACACATGAAGAGCTCACCCCTAATTGCATTCTTTGCCGGTGCCACGTTACTTAACTGCGGTGCATCTCAATCATCGGGACCAAAGGACGTTGCCGTGGAGGCCCCCTCTCGGAAGCCTCTTCGCTTATCTTCATGCAGAACTCAAAAAAAGGTTCTCAATGTAGGTGAACTCATGATGAAACTAACCGGACTTTATATCTACCGAATGTCCATTCTCTGTGCAGGTGTGTTTGCCGGTTTGTTCTCACAGCAGGCTACCGCCTCTTGGATTGGTGATAAAGCTCGCGACGTTGGTAGGGCTGTTGAAAGTGTCGTGCACGAATTAAGTACGACCACCACAGACGCCGCGGGCACGATCGTCACAGTAGGCAAGAATGCCGCCGGTGCTGCCACGACTGTGACTAAATGGGCCAACGGCGTCAGCGTCTCTGAAGTCAAGGAGGCTTCAGGAAAAATTACGACGGTGACAGACTTTGCGAATGGCAACATTGAAGTCGTAACCAAAGAGGTGGGAGGCAAAGTTTCCACAGCCACTTCGTGGGCCAATGGCGTTAGCAGCGACCTCGCGACGGAAACCTCTGGTGCATTTAATAAAATGACCCATATGCCAGACAGCTCGTTTGTGAATGAGATCAGGGACGCGGCCGGTAATATGACGAGGATCGGGAAAGACGCGGCCGGCGCCACATTCACCGAAGTTACGCCAGTGACGGGCTATATCACTGGAGATTGGCGCGATCCTTTGGGCAATACGCGGACTTGGAAGGAAAAGTTGGATGGCACCATCCTTAGTTTGCACACGGACAATATCAACGGCATTTTTGACCATCTGGACGTAACTGACTTTGGCAAGATAAAAGAAAGCTTCTCAGGTACCTTCAAATATAAAGAGACCTTTGATTCAGCCGATCATCTATTGACGGCCGTAGCCACTGATACAAAGCGCGGTATCGTCACAGCAACCACTTACGGTAGTGGCATCACGAACACCGTCACGACAGACTTGACCGGTAAGTTAATCAGCTCTGTTGCGGCCACGGCTAAGGATAGCGCGGGGGCTTGGACGTTGGTCAAAACCGATGCTGCTGGCCTGGTCAAGACATTGGCGATCGATGCCAGAGGAGCAACCATCACGTCCTTCACGGACGCTAAAGGCACGGCGCTTGCAGTTTCCACCGATGCTAGGGGTAAATGGGTTGGTGCCACCTCTAAATACACCAACGGCGCCATCATGCAAAGCTACCATGACGCCGCTGGCGGCCTGGTCAATGAATGGAAAAACGCCGACGGCAGCGTTTATAGATCCGTCAAGGGCCTAGACGGAATCATCACCGGAGTCGGATCGAGTTCAATACGGACGTGGACAACCTTGAAAAATGTCGCAGGAGAAGTCACTACGGTCGGAAAGAACATAGCCGACGGAAGCGTTAATACGCTAGTCAAGGCCGCAGATGGCAAGTGGCTACGTGATTCGTCGACCTATCTCAATGGCAATGTTGTCGACCGTTTCCACGCAGCAGACGGTAGTATCGCCTACAACTGGAAATATGCAAATGGCAGCATTTCTAGCGTCGTCGTCGCTATTGATGGGACGTCGGTCGAAACATGGAAGCGCTTCGATGGGATCTCTGGAACGACATTGAGGAATGCTGCCGGGGTCGCCACATCGACTTGGAAAGATGCTGATGGAGGCATTAACTCCACTGTGATCGATCCAAGTGGCAAATGGTTGAGCGATACCACCACGACTGCGGAGGGCGCTGTTGCTAGCCGCATTCATGAGGCCAGCGGTTCCGTGACGGAGCATTGGAAGTTTAGCAATGGCGGTGCATCAACCGTAGTCAAGAATATCGACGGCACCGTCACTGATATTGGTAACAACTCTAAGTCATCATGGACCTGGCTTACCAACGCGGCAGGTCAAAGCGCGATCTTCGAGAAATATGCGGATGGCGGCATTCGCAGAGCGATTAGAAACGGGCTGCAGGATGCAGTCAATCAATGGAATGAAGTGAGTGGTGTTGTGGTTACAGAATTTTCGCGGGCAGGGAAGATCATCCTTTCTACTAAGGAAGACATCGACAGCACCGTCGATACTATGATCAATATCGCCGACTCTTGCATACGAATCACGACGCTCAAGTCAGGCAAGGTCATCACTGAGGTTCTGGAAAAGGGTGGCGACTACGTAGCCAGCCTCAGTATTGAATCGAAGGTCTCCAACCATCAATTTAGCCCGCTTGACGCCCATGTGTTTGAGCATTTAAAGAGCGGATTTTTGAAAAAGGCATTCAAAGGAATGGAAAATCGTTACCTCGGATGGCAGCATACAATCATACCGAAGGTAAATGCCGTATTTGACGGTGATGACCACGGCCACCTGAGTCCCGAAGAGATCGTTAAGCAGGTTCAGGCAAGCTTGGACGCCCAAAAAATGTGCTTCACTAGAGCAGAGCAAAGAGCTGTCACCTATAAGGGGGAGATGGCTAAGCTCGACATTTCCACGTGGAGTGCCAACGAATCTGAGATCACCCTGAGTCATCTGGCCAACGCTCGGCAGGTTCTACAGGCGCAGGGTTCGGCTCTCATCGAGGGTATTGCAGAAATTTCAGCTAATAGCTCCTGTCACGATGTGAATATGAATGCCTCACTGGAGGATCTCCTAACCGATGTGGACGAGTGGCTAGTTTGGACCGATAACATGCGTCTTCAAATCATCACTGCCGACCACACCTAAGAGAAAATCAATGAACATCAAAAACAGTGAACATCTATATCGCAATGTCCTAGCCCTCCTCCTGATGTTCGCCAGCGCCTGTGGTGGGTCCGCCAATAAGAGCTCTCTGCACGCCAGCCATCAGGCCGCTGCTGCGGACGAAACCAGCGATCTGCCTCTGTGCCCGGTCGGCTGTGCTCCTATCATTACTGGTCCAAGCGAGGGTAGCTTTCACCCCGTCAGTCCAGGTGGGGACATCGGCACAGAGCCGATCACACCGGCACGTGCTGCTACAGAGCCGGCTCCAGCCCCTCCTGTCCACGAGGGCAGCGGCGGATCCGGTCTAGCGCCGCTGCCACCACTGCCAGCTTTGCCCGCACCAGAGCCTGCTCCCACCGACGCAGGCTCGTCGTCTGCGCCGAAGGCTGCGCCAGACACGGCATCCCTGCCAAATTTCACCCCCAACTTTCCTCCGGTCCCTCAATCTCCAGACTTTAAATTGCCTAACCAGCCCGATCCCAGCACCACCGGTGCCGGCAACTCTAGCACTGGTGCGACGCTTGCTTCGCTTTACGCCGCCTACTTTGGTACTCAGGTGGCAAAGTTGGACGCTGACGTGGTCGCCGCGAATGCTTCAGCTGCGGCTGCCCTAGCTAGCGGCAGGGAGTCCCGAGCGAAGCATCAGCCGAAAGCCCCAGGCAAGATCTCCGCTGGAGCACATCCAGTCTCATCGTCGCTTCGCCCGGAGGACGCCGCCCGTCTTACCGAAGCCTGGATGTACCGAGACAAAGTCGCCGCTGCCATTGAGCCGACCGATCCGCGAGCTCAGGACCGCCAGGACCTGGTTAAAGCGGCTGACTCTGGCCTGTCCCAAGCCGACGACGCTTTTACCAAAGGTGAACGAGCCGTCGGGGAATTTTCCTACCGCTTCGCGGTCATGGCTTTGGATATGGCCATCAGTGTCAGTCCTGCTGGTTGGGCGAAATTTGGCATGGAAGCCGTCACCGGTCGCGACATGCTAACGCACGAGCCTTTGAGCACCTTCAGCCGTGGGGTCGCGATAGCCGTGACTGCCGGCACCCTCGCCGGCTTAGTTGCCACCTCGGAACTAAGCATCCCTGCGCTTGTCGCTATCGATGTCATGGGCAGCATGCTCAAGACCCTGGGCAAGGAAGAGGCCGTCTTATCAAGTGTCAAGGTCGCCAGAGACGTAAGCAAAAGTCTTTTCGCCTCCAGGTTCGGAGAGGCCTTTTTTTGGTCAGGTAGGTTAAACGGCACGAGTGTTTCAAACGCTGTAAGAGACCTCGCTCAGGCGCAGGGTGGTGTCACCTTGGAGCAATTGATGGAGATGCGTGGTATCACTCTGGCCAACTACAACCCGGCCATTCCAGAAACCGTTGCTGCATGGACAAAAGCTTCCCTCGAGTATGCGCAAAGTGCCTCGGGAGAAGTCACGGCCTTGCTAGGTGACATGCGGCCCGGCAGCATCTGGCTTAATCAAGAGCTTCCAGCGCTGTTGAAAAATCCCGACGTATCACTCATCAAGACAGTCAATGCCGCCACCGGCGAAGTCACCGTTGTCTTTAAAAAATAACATCAACTTGGGGAGTGATGGCATGAGCAGCATTTACACCTTCGAAGTCCATTGGAAAGAAGAGCTCATCTGCCATTGCGGCGGTCAGAGCATCAGCTTTGATTACCCTATGGGCACAACTGACCGTACAGTTTATTTCCCGTCGGTCAGCAGGTGGCCGTTTGAGGCTCCGGCTTGGGCTCAGGGACATCGGTCCGAAATTCTTGAAGCCCTAACTAGTTGGTGTGTAGCCCATAAGGTCGCATTAGTTGTCGATTCCGAGCTGCCGGCCTGAACTTTGGCGCGTCGAAGCAGCTGAACAAGCTAAAAAGCAATAGCCTCAGGAGGCAGCAACGCATAGGCCGCTTCAAGATGCGACTCAGTTACTGCCCAACTACGAAGAAGTTCTTCACTGGCCACGTTGCGCCCCCGAGGGATTTGAACCATCTCAACAAAATCCCGTAAACACGGAAAAAGGCCCCCAATTCGGGAGCCCCTATATTTCCGGTAGGTCGTTAAAACGTCCTACATCCGAGTGTGTGGCGTCCCCCGCGTTCATAACGTAGAACCCTAATGCTTCCAAGCCTGAGATGTCTGCCGCCCAAGGCATCCAAGGTCCGGCTTGTATTTTCCCCAACGTTTCTGGACCTATATCGGCATATAAGTGGACCAATGGTGCTTGAAATATGTGGAGCCAGGCGGCAGGGGAAGCGCCACTGGTCATCATTCCCTGCTCAAATCTTCAGCACCTCTAGTGGCACTAGGCAATGCGCACGCTGCACGCTCAGTCGCTCTACGGTCGCACGTGTCCCAGCTTGTGCCTCTATCTTAATCTGCGAACCATTCCCAGTCGCGGCGATAGCCCTTGGACGCCTAGCGCGCCAAAATTGCTGCACGACGAGGTCGCTAAACGGCGGCAAGCGCGGACCCGGTCGTTTTAGCACCCATGCCCTAATCCCACCCACGCCATCCTCATAGCTTGATTATGTACTACCCCGCAGATATCACAGATGTTTTCAAGATTACTTCAGATTTCAGACTCAGACTCCGAGGTTGTTCTCAACTAGAAAGCTAGGAACGATTTGCGGGCGGGTCAAGGTTTCCTTCGACCCGAGTGGGCCAATATCTATTTTGGGCACCCCTGAACAAAACGCTCTAAAAAGCGCGCTTGCTCGTAGATGCGTTATACCGCCGCCTTCGCGTAGTCATCGCACAGCTGCTCGTACCTGGCTCTCAGCTCCTCCAAGTAATTTTTCTCCACTGAATCGTTCGCGCTCTTTTCCGGCGTGTCGGCGGCCTGACCAATCAGCGTATCCAGCGCCACAAACGAAGTCGTCCCATGCCAAATTTCCCGCAGCAGTTCGATGAATCCGTCACAAATCGAAGGAGGCGGGACCCTCAAATCTGGGCCTGCGTCAGCAAAGATGCAGTACGAAGCGCGCAGTCCCACCCAAGGGCGGTCCAGCCAAAGCTGACGTACCAGCATCTTAAATGCTGCTCCACCTTTTACGCGGATTAACGCGGCAGCCGCCCTATCAGCAATGTCCTCGAAGGTGTCAGGTCCAGGCTCAAAAATCTCGTGAATCAGATGCTCTGCGGCATACCTAGTCATCAGGTCTTGAAAATCACGAATACAGGCACCAAAGTCGCTGGCCATTAGGCTTTGCGTCTCAGTCGTCGGTGTTGCCATTTTGAAACCCTCCTTTCGTAGTGATACGTGGAAGGTAAGGGATAAACATAGTTCGCACCACTATGTTGGCACCCGGCGATGGACAGCCGACAAATGTTTGGCGAGCCTAACACACGCGCGGACGACGAACGATTAATTCTTCGTAAGCGGTACGGTCCAGTTGGAAGTCGTAAAGGGCGATGGATAGCTGCCCGCAGCCACCTTCAACACCGGTGTCGACCCCGAAGCGTTTATAATCACCCTAATTGCGCCCGCCGAACCTACCCAGCAGTAATACGTCTGGTCGGAAGAGGACGATTTGAAGTTAGTATTGCATGTGCCAACTATAGGACCGTTTAGGTAGAGTTCAGTTCCAACAGCACTTGAGCCGTCTGCGTATACGGTTACTTTTGCGGAGCCGACAGCAGATGGTGACATCCCTACACCAAATGCCACGTCCGGAGCAGTTGTAATGTCGTTGCCTGAATACAAAAAGGTCCAAATACTAGCAATCGAGAGTCCTGAAGCGCCGGTCGCGCCAACCGCCCCAGCTGTTCCAGTCGCACCTGTAGCGCCGGTGGCGCCAGTCGTTCCTGTCGCTCCAGAGGGTCCCGTTGCTCCGGTTGTCCCTGTGGTACCAGTCGACCCAGGTTTACCATCTGGACCCTTAAGCTCTTTGAATCTGCCGCACGCGGCAAGCAGGACAAAAATCAAGACAGTCGATTTGATGCAATGTTTCATGGCGACCTCGTTAAGACATCTACCGGTTCACTTTTGACCTTCTGCAACCCCAGTCCGAGGTCGCCAACACACATAATCAACGCTGGTTATTCGAGTTGCCCGGGAGCATGACCGCAATTGTAATAATTACGGTCGTTTGGTTCTAGGCGGCGTCCGGCGGAAAAGCAGCCTAGAGTAAGCGCTTTTGCCTTGGTTTGCTGGTCCTGCAGTGATACTTCCCTGCCCGAATGAATTTTGGCAGGGGT
>Ga0315288_10010709_pt1 | contig 11567 bp, 11 predicted proteins | sample YL17G11_20_MG_FD_203454 | JGI IMG/M metagenome (GOLD analysis project Ga0315288, IMG submission 203454) | Sediment microbial communities from Yellowstone Lake, YNP, Wyoming, USA - YL17G11_20 | ecosystem: Environmental > Aquatic > Freshwater > Lake > Sediment | place: USA: Wyoming | collected... | reverse complement strand
CCCGATCTTATCCAGGGCCTTCGCGCCGGCCGCGCTCGCCGCCAGCGATTCGGCAATCCGTTCCGGCAGCGTGTTCAGCAACCGGATCCATTCAGGGTTGGGCTCCGGGCGCTGCGCGTCCGGCGCCTTGCCGGTTTCCGTGGCGACGGCCGTGGTCTGGGCGCCGGGCCCGCCGGCCGCGGGCGCCGCCGGCCTGCCGTCGAACGCCGAGGAAATCGGCGGCACCGCCGTGGCGCTCCTGCCGGCGCCGGCCAGGAGGAGCCCCGCCGCCGGCGCGGTCGAGGCCGCCGTCCACGGTTTCGCGCCCACGCCGGCGCGTCGCGGTCTCTCGACGCGCGCCACGCCGAACCATGACTTTACCCGATCCACCAGATTCCGTTGGCTCATTCCACCCGTCTCGCTTTCCGGGGAGGGGAAGAGCGTACGCCGGCCCGATTTGAGCACGACGTTGGCGGTCCCTCGCTCCCAGGCGTGTTATCGGACGTTGGGTCGGCGAGGCTTGAAGAAAACCCGGGGATGAAAGGACGGAGGGACAAAGAGCGCGTCAATGACGAAGAACGAAATCCGAATGACGAATCAATTCCGAATGACGAAATCCGAATCGTGCGCCCGCGTTTCGTCATTCGGGTTTCGGATTTGAATCGTCATTCGGATTTCGCCATTCGGATTTTGGCTTTGCGAGAAAGCGGAGCCGAAACCCTGCACCCCTTCGTCCCTGATGCAAGACGACGGGAGAGGGTTCAAACTTCCATCACCTCTTTCGTTTTGTGTTCGAGGACTTCGCCGATTTCTTTCTCACACGTGTGAACCAGTTCGGTCGCTTCGTCACGAGCGGCCCGGGCGTTATCCTCGCTGGCGAGTTTCTGTTTTTCTTCGGCGTCGATGTGGTGGATGGCGTCGCGGCGAATGTTCCGCAGGGCGACCTTGATCGCCTCGGCCATTTCCTTAATCTGGTGTACGAGTTGTTTCCGCCGCTCCTCCGACAGGGGAGGGATCGCCAGGCGGATGACCTTCCCGTCGGTGGTCGGCGTGATGCCGAGGTCGGAGGCCTGGATGCTTTTCGCGATGCCCGCGGCCGAGCCCGGATCGAACGGCTTGATGACCAGCAGCAGCGGGTCCGGGACGGTGATGGTGGCCAGTTGCCTCAGTTCCGTCGGCGAGCCGTAGTAGTCCACTTTCAGGTGTTCGACGAGGCCGGCCGACGCCCGGCCGGTCCGCACCGTCCGGAACTGCTGGCGGAGATGGTCGACGGCTTTCTTCATTTTGTCTTCGGCTTCGAGGAGGATGTCGTCGATCGGCACGGTCAGGAGTCTCCTATGAAGGTTCCGATGGGTTCGCCCGCCACGACTCGGCGGATGCTGCCTTCGTGTTTCAGGTTGAAGACGACGATGGGGATGTGGTTATCGCGGCAGAGGCTGATCGCCGCCGTGTCCATGATCCTCAGGTTCTGCCGGATCACGTCGTCGTAGGTCAGTCGATCGAATCGCCGGGCCTTCGGGTTCTTCTGCGGATCGTCCGAGTACACGCCGTCCACCTTCGTCGCCTTCAGCAGACAATCGGCGCCCAATTCGTTCGCCCGCAGGGCCGCGCAGGTGTCGGTCGTGAAGAACGGGTTTCCCGTGCCGCCCGCGAGGATGACGACGCGCTTCTTTTCGAGGTGGCGGATGGCGCGTCGGCGGATGAAAGGCTCGGCCACGTCTTTCATCTCGATCGCCGACTGGACGCGCGTGCTGACGCCCAGCGTCTCCAGGCTGTCCTGAAGCGCGAGGGCGTTGATGACGGTCGCGACCATGCCCATGTAGTCGGCCGTCGCGCGCTTGACGTGGGCCTTTTCGGAGAGCGTGACGCCGCGGAGGAAGTTTCCTCCTCCGACGACGATGGCCAGTTCGCACCCCGTTTCGGCCACTTCCTGCACCTGCCGGGCGATCGTAGCGACTTCCGCGGAATCCAGGCCGGAGCCGCCCGGCTTACAGAATCCTTCACCGCTGACTTTCAGGAGCACCCGCTTGTACGGGCGTTCGGCCATCGGAGTTCCCCGGTTCATCCTACCACGTTATTTCACCGCAGAGACGCAGAGGACGCAGAGAAAGACCATCAAGATGCTAAATACATTGTTGCTTGCCGTTCCCCTGTTTTTGCTGTTCTCTGCGTTCTCCGCGCCTCCCTGGCAGGGGTACGGCCCCTGCCGTGGCCCGCTGCGGTGACATCAAGACGTTTCTTCACCCACCTCGAACCGCGCGAATCGTTGGATGACGATGTTCTCCCCCGTCCGCGCCACCAGGTCCGTCAGCAGGTCCTTGACCGTCCGGTCGGGGTCTTTGACGAACGGCTGCTCGAGGAGGACGTTGTCGGCGAACCACTTCGCCAGTTTTCCCTCGACGATTTTCTCGAGCACCTTTTCGGGTTTGCCGGCCGCCTGTTCGCGCGCAATGCGCCGCTCCCGCTCGACGATCGCCTCGGGCACCTGTTCGCGGCGGACGGCGATCGGCGAGGCGGCGCACACGTGCAGGCACACGTCGTTCAGAAACGTCTGAAACTGCTCGTTCTTCGCGACGAAGTCCGTCTCGCAGTTCACCTCGACCATCACGCCCACTTTGCCGTTGTGATGGATGTAGGAGTGGATGCGGCCCTCGGCGGCGGTGCGCGTCGCCTTCTTCTCGGCCGTCGCAAGACCCTTCTTGCGAAGGATCTCAATGGCCTTCTCCTCGTCGCCGGCCGCCTCCTCCAGGGCCCGTTTGCAGTCCATCATTCCCAGGCCCGTCCGCTGCCGCAGTTTCAGAACCTCTTCGGTGCCGATAGCCATCAAGCATGCTCCTTAACGCTATCTCAACGCAGAGATCGCAGAGAAAGCCGAGGCCTGGGTAACAACAAACAGCAGCCAACAACTGACGCCTTCCCTTTTCGTCTTTACCCAATTTGTGCCGTTCTCTGCGTTCTCGGTCCCGGCGCGCCGGGATTGAAGAACACAGCGTAGTAGTATTACGCGCCGGCGCTCGGAGCATCCGAGGCCGGTTCCTCGCCCGCAGCCGATTCGGCCGGGCCGCCGGCCCCCGTGTCGCCGGCGACCGCCTCCCCGGCGGGACGTTCCGCTTGCGTGGCCGGATGCGGCCTGGGCAGGGGCATCTCGGGCACCGGCCGCTCGGCGCCTTTGGTCGGCCGGCGGCTGGCCCGTGCCTGCGGGCGTGCCGGCGTGCGCGCCGGCGCCGGGTCCTCGCCTTCCTTGGCGGCGAGGGTGGCCCGGTTCGCTTTGCCCTCGATGACGGCGTCGGCCAGGTGCGTGAGCACGATCTCGATCGCACGCATCGCGTCGTCGTTCCCCGGAATGACGACCGTCAGGTCGTCCGGGTCCGCTTCCGTGTCGGCCATGGCGACGACCGGCACATCCAGCTTCCGAGCCTCCCGGACGGCGTTCTTCTCGCGGATCGTGTCCACGATGATGAGGGCGGCCGGCAGGCGCTCCATCATCCGGATGCCTTCCAGGTTCCGCCGGATCTTCTGGTGCTCGCGCTGGAGGCTGGCGATCATCTTCTTCGAATGCCGGTTGATCGTTCCGGTGACTTCCATCTGATCGAGTTCGTCCAGCCGCCCCAGACGCGACCGGATGCTTCGGAAATTCGTCAGCGTCCCGCCCAGCCACCGGTGGTTGACGTACGGCATGCCGCAGCGCTTCGCCTGTTGCTCGGCCGCCACGCGCGCCTGGCGCTTCGTCCCGACGAACACGACGTCTCCGCCGGCCGCCACCAGCCGCGAGAGAAACTTCTTCGCCCGGACGATGCCCTTGACGGTTTCTTTCAGGTCGATGATATGGATGAAGTTCCGTTTCCCGAAGATGTATGGCTTCATCTTGGGGTTCCACCGGCTCGCCGGGTGGCCGAAGTGGATGCCGGCTTCAATCAGTTCCTGCACTTCCAACTTTGCCAAATGCCTTTCTCCTATCCGTTTAGCGCGCAAACAGACCCTGCAACGAACCCGGAACCCTATCCCTCCGGCCCCTGCTTGTCAAGCCTTTTCCGGTTCCTCGAACCGGTCCAGAGCCTGGCCGACGGCCGCCAGGATCTGCGCCTCGACCGCCTCCAGGCTTCCTTGAACGCGGGCGCCCGCGGCATAGCGGTGCCCCCCGCCCCCGAACCGCGTCGCCACGCCGAGGACGTCCGTCCCCGGCCGCGACCGCAGGCTGACCCGCACGTGGCCGTTCCCGCTGTCGGTCAGCATCACGCCGACCTCCACGCCGCGCACTTTCATGCACTCGTTGATAAGATTTTCGGTGTCGTCGGCGTCGGTAGCGGTCTGGTGGAACATCGCCTGCGTCAGACGCATGACCATCACCTGTCCCCCGAGGGCGGGACGCAGCCCGCCGACGGCAAGCCCCAGGAGCCGCATCTTCGCCAGATCGTTGTTCCAGTACAGTTGCTCGTAGAGGAGGTTCGGCTTGGCGCCGGCTTCCACGAGCCGCGCCGCCAACCGCAGCGTCTCGGCCCCCGAGGTCGGCAACCGAAACCAGTCCGTGTCCATCGCGAGGCCGGCAAAAAGGTACGTCGCGGTTTCCGCGTCGATGGCGGCCCCGGCCTCGACGAGGAGATCGTGCACCAGGACGGCGGTGGCGGGCGCCTCGGCATCGACGAGGGCGACCTGAGCCGGCACGTCCTGCGTCCGGTGGTGATCGATGACGAGGACCCGGCGCGCCTCCTTCACGAGCGCTTCCACGCCGGCCAGTTGCTGCCAGGCGCCCGTATCGACGAGGCAAACCAGGTCGGGCGGATCCGCGGCCGCAGAATCCGCGTCCCGCCCCGCCACCTGCACCGTCCCGTCCGGGTCGAGAAAGGCGTATCGCGTCGGCACCGGCGTCGGGACGATGGTCTCGACCTGCTTGCCCTCCGCCCGCAGCCAGCGCCGAAGCGCCGCGATCGACCCCATCGCGTCGCCGTCCGGCTTGACGTGCGTCGTCAGGACGATGCGGTCGGCCCGGCGCAGTTCTTCAACCGCATGCCGGTAGTTTTCCTTGGGTATCATGGGTCACTCGCGAGGGGCCGCGGGCCCGCCCGCCAAGAAGGCGGCTGCCCGTCCGAGCGGCCGGGCCCGCCACGGCGGGTAAACTTCGCCCCTCCACAGGATGCTGCGCAGGCGTAGCGTCCCGACGACTCGTCACGGCGTAGTCCGAAGGACGAAGCCGGAAGCCGGGCAGTCGCACGTCCTCGTTCACGTCGCACGCCCTGTAGTGTCATACTACAGGGCACGTCGGTCAGGTCTGGCTGATCGCTTCAACCGGGCACGCTTCCGCGCATGTCCCGCAGTCGGTGCACTTCTTGGCGTCGATGAGATACTTGCCTTCGCCCTCGCGGATGGCCTCCACGGGGCATTCAGGCTCGCACTGCCCGCACGAAACGCACTCGTCGCTGATCTGGTACGCCACGGCTTGCTCCTTTCAACCCATCGAACCTTGGAACTCGAGCGCCTGGACTAGACACTTTCGACGCGCTGAATCTCCGGGACCTTCAACTTGATGCGGCGTTCGACGGCCATCTTCAGGGTCATCTGCGCCCCGGGGCATCCGGCGCACGCGCCCCGCAGCCGCACCTTCACCACGCCGTCCTCCACCCCCACCAGTTCGATATCGCCGCCGTCCGCCTGGAGCAGCGGACGGATCTCGTCGATGACGGCCGACACTTTCTCTTGCATGCCTCATCTCCGCTTCTGAGCGCGCCGGACCGGCGCTCGGCCCTTGCCGGGCGGCCCCGCGCGCAACCCGCGTATTATATCCACGGCGAAAGTGAAGTCCACTCCTTGTCGCCCGGAATGCGCCAAACGGCCCATTCAACCCAGTTCCACCGTTGCCCCGTTTGCCCATTTTGCCAGGGTTTACACGGTTTGGCGTCGGATTTGCCTCTCGGCCATTTTCGAGTATACTTCAACATGCCGACAGAGATAGTTCTGGCGGCAGCAGGGCTTGAGAAACATGATTCGCCGGATCAAGATCGTGATTCTGACACTCGCTACGTTCCTGGCGTTGTGCTAGGTCGCGGTGACCTATGCGCCGGGGCGAGTGCGGGATGACCTCCTGGGCGGACGGCCCGGGAGGTTCTTTTTGCGCGGCGACAGCGCGCGGTATCAGGCGCGCCGACGGCATCAGCGAGCCGAACGCTTGGCGACGAGGGCGAGGACGCCGCCGGCGAGCAGGGGTTCGCGCTGCCGCTCCGACGCCGCCAGAAGCGCCTTGAACGCCGTGCCGCGCGCCGCGATGCGGACCGTGACGGCGCCGCCCTTGGCCACGGCATCGCGAAGGCCTTCCATCGCCAACTCGTCGTCCGCCGCCACGGCGTCGTAGTCCTTCGGGTTCTCGAAGACGAGCGGCAGGATGCCGAAGTTCACCAGGTTCGCCTGGTGAATGCGTTCGATGGATTTTGCGAGGACCGCCCGTACGCCCAGGTACCGGGGGCAGAGGGCGGCGTGTTCGCGGCTCGAACCCTGGCCGTAACTCTCACCCGCCACGATGAAGTTCGCCCGGCCCGCGTCGCGGGTCGCCGACGCACGCGACGCGAACGACGCATCCACGCGCGTGAAGACGTACTCAGCGTACTTCGGCACGTTGCTCCGATAAATGGCGAGGCTGCCCGCCGGCATGATGTGGTCGGTCGTGATCTTGTCGCCCACCTTGAGCGCGACGGGTCCGGCGAGGCGGTCCGGCAGGGCGTCCATCGGCGGCGGGCCCACCAGGTTCGGGCCGCGGAACACTTCGATCCCGGCGCGCCGGGAATCCGCCGCCGGCGCCAGGATCATTGTGTCGTCAATGACGTAGCGCTCGGGCTCGGCGATCTCGGGGCAGGGGACGCCGAGGTCCCGCGGGTCGGTCATCTCGCCCTCGAGCGCGCACGCCGCCGCCGTCTCCGGGCTCACGAGGTACACCTGCGCGCCCTTCGTGCCGCTCCGGCCCTCGAAGTTGCGGTTCGAGGTGCGGACGCTGACAGCGTCGGTCTGGGGCGCCTGGGCGGCCCCGATGCAGAACCCACAGGCCGCCTCGTCCAGCCGCGCCCCCGCCGCCAGGAGGTCGAACACCGCGTCCGTGCGGGCGATCGTCTCCAGCACCTGCCGCGATCCCGGCGCCACCACGAGGCTCACTTCCGGCCGGGCCTGCCGGCCCTTCAGCATCGCCGCCACCATCATGAGGTCCCGGTAACTGGAGTTCGTGCACGAGCCGATGCACACCTGGTGGACCTTCAGGCCCGCCAACTCGCGCACCGTTTTGATCTGGTCCGGCGAGTGGGGGCAGGCGGCCATCGGCTCGACCGTCGAAAGGTCGATCCCGATCGTCCGGTCGTAGGGGGCGCCCTTGTCGGCCGCCAGGGCCCGCCAGGCGTCCTCGCGGTCCTCGCGCCGCAAAAACTCGCGCGTGACTTCGTCCGAGGGGAACAGGCTCGCCGTCACGCCGAGTTCCGCCCCCATGTTCGTGATCGTCGCCCGCTCGGGGACGGAGAGCGTCAGGATGCCCGGCCCGGTGTACTCGACGGCCCAGCCGACGTTCCCCTTCGTCGTCAGGATCGAAAGGAGTTTGAGGATTACGTCCTTGGCCGAGACGAACGGCCGCAGGCGGCCGGTCAATTCGACGGCGAGCACCTTCGGGCACGCCAGGTGAAACGGCATCCCGGCGATGGCGCACGCGACGTCCAGGCCGCCGGCCCCGATGGCGAGCATCGCCGCGCCGCCCGAGGTCGGCGTGTGGCTGTCGGCCCCGAGGAGCGTCTTGCCCGGCGCGCTGAACCGCTCCAGGTGGACCTGGTGGCAGATGCCGTTCCCCGGCTTCGAAAAATGCATGCCGTGCTTCGCCGAGAACGTCCGCAGGAACTCGTGGTCGTCGGCGTTCTCGAACCCGAGTTGCATCATGTTGTGGTCGACATAGTTGACCGAGAGTTCGGTGGCGGGTGGCGGGGCGCCCATCGCCTCGTACTCCATCATCGCCATCGTGCCCGTGATGTCCTGCGTCAGGGTCTGGTCGATGCGGATGCCGATGTCGGCGCCGGCCTCGAGTTTCCCCTCGACGAGATGCGCTTCGAGGATCTTATAGGTGAGCGTCTTGGCCATGACGGGCTTTCCTCCACGCGACCGGATTCAGGGAGGAATTATAAGGTGGCGGACGCGGTTCCTCAAGGCGAAAGGGGCGAAGCGGCACGGGGGAGTGTGACTAGATTTTCTGGCAGGCGTAACCGGTGGGATGTTTTGCGATGGAGTGCCGAATGCACGTTTGACGTTAGCCACGGGCTTGCGAACATTTTGCATCGTCAACCACAACCGACTATCAGAGCCTTACTTGTAGCGCGGGGGTTTACCCCCCGCGCAAAACGCCCTATATTCCAAGGCCGCGGGGGATAAACCCCCGCGCTACAGAGCCTGATGCAAAATGTTCTTGCGCCCGTGGCTACCCGTCAGGTGCCCCTTCCGGGGCTGCCAGAAAATCTTGGCACACCCGCACGGATGCGGCCGTCGAGGGCGCCGCTCGCTCAAGCGTCCGAGGGCGTGTACACCTCGGGCGGGAACGCCTCGGCGATGGCCCGGCGGGATTCTTCGAGGTTGGCGAAGTGGCCCAAAGCCCGGGCCTGGACGGCGATGTTGCCCAGGGCGGTCGCCTCCGTGGGCCCGGCGTAAACGGGAATCCGGACGGCGTCGGCCGTCATCTGGTTCAGCAGCCGGACCTGGCACCCGCCGCCGACGATGTGCAGGCGCTCGAATCGCCGGCCCGTCACGTGCTGGAGACGATCCAGTTCGCGCTGGTACGCTCCGGCGAGGCTCAAGTAGCAGCAGCGTGCGATGTCGGCTTCGTTGCGGGGGAGGGGGGCGCCGCGGCTCGCGAGGTCCTGGACGATCTCCTCAGGCATGTTCCGTGGGGCGAAGAAGCGCGGGGCATTCGGATCGATCGTTTCGCCGTAGTCGGAGGCCTCGGCCGCCGCCGCAATCTCCGAGAACGTCATGGCCTTGCCTTGCTCGGCCCAGAGGCGCCGGCATTCCTGGATGAGCCACAGGCCGTTGATGTTTTTCAGGAACCGGATCGTGCCGTCCACGCCTCCTTCGTTGGTGAAGTTGAAGGCCGAGGCTTCGGGCGTGAGAACGGGTTCCTCGAGTTCGGCCCCGATCAGGGACCACGTGCCGGAACTCAGGTACGCCCACACGCCGCCCCCCACCGCGGGGACGGCCGCCACCGCGCTGGCCGTGTCGTGCGTCGCGGGGAAGTGGACCGCCGTGCCCCCGAAACGGCCGGCAGGAGCGCCCGGCATGGCGATCTCGCCGAAAAGGCGTTCCGGCAGACCCAGCGCCCGGACCAGGTCGGCGTCCCAGTCGCGGGCCTTGGCGTTCAGCAGGCCCGTCGTGCTCGAAATGCTATACTCGGCCCGCGCCTCGCCCGTCAGCAGGTACGTCACGAGTTCCGGCATCAGGAGCATCCGGGCGGCGCGCCGGATCATCTCCGGACGCTTCTGCTGTTCGGCGACCAGTTGGAAGACGGTGTTGAACGTCAGTTCCTGAAGGCCGGTGATGGCATAGAGGCGGTCCCGGGGGACGAGGCGATAGACATAGGGCACGGCGTCCTGGTGGCGCGCGTCGCGGTAGGCGAACGGCAGGTCCAGCAGGTCGCCGTCCGCATCGATCAGCCCGTAATCCACGCCCCAGGTGTCGATGCCGAGGCTGTCCACCCGGCCGGAGGCCGCGATGCCCCGCCGGACCTCCTCCACGAGCGCCGGCACGTCCCACCGTTTCGTCCCGTTGACGTCCCGCGGGCCGTTGGCGAAGCGATGGGTCTCCTCCAGTTCGATCCGCCCTCGCTCGACCGTGCCGACGATCGTCCGTCCGCTTGAAGCCCCAAGGTCAATCGCAAGGATTCTCACCGGTTGCTCCTGACGCTAAGCGATTTTACATAAGTTTTGCGCGGTGGTTCGCCGCGGGGCTTGCCCCGCGCTCGGAACAGCCAGCGCCCCGCAAGCGGGGCGGCGAACCCGCCGCGCGGCCTGCTTTCCGGAGCCCGCCTTCATCCATTGACGACGTTCTGGGACCGGCCCGCCAGGAACGCCCGCACGTTCGCGACGACGGTTTTCATCATCCGCTCGCGCGCCGCCCGCGTCGCCCACGCGAAGTGCGGCGTGATGAAGCAGTTCTTCGCCGCGAGCAGGGGATTGTCGGCCTTCGGCGGCTCGGTCGAGAGGACGTCCAGGCCCGCCCCGGCGATCCGCCCTGCGTTCAGCGCCTCGGCCAGGTCGCGCTCGTTGACGACGGGCCCCCGGCTCGTGTTGATCAGAAACGCCGTCGGCTTCATCAGCGCCAGCCGCCCGGCGTTCACCAACCCTTCCGTCTCCGGCGTCAGGGGGCAGTGCAGGCTCACGACGTCGCTTCGGCGTAAGAGCGTCGCGAGGTCCACAAACTCGACGCCTGGCCCGGCCGTCGGCGTCCGCGTGTGCACCAGGACGCGCATCCCGAACGCCCGCGCCAGGTCCGCCACCGCCCGGCCCGTCTGCCCGAACCCGACGATCCCCATCGCCAGGCCGTCCAGTTCGACGAGCGGCCAGTCCCAATAGGCGAAGTCGGGGCTGCGAGTCCATCGACCCTCGTGCACGCCGCGCGAATGGTCCCCCACGTGGTGCGCCAGTTCCAGCACCAGGGCCATCACCAGTTGCGCCACGGAACGCGTTGAATAGGCCGGCACGTTCGTCACCACGATTCCCCGCTCGCGCGCCGCGGCCGTGTCCACGACGTTGTACCCTGTCGCCAGGACGCCGATGTACTTAAGGGCCGGCAGCCGGGCCATCACCGCGCCGTCGAGGACGACCTTGTTGGTCAAAACGACCTCGGCCCCCGCCGCTCGCTCCACGACTCTTTCGGGCGGCGTCCGCTCGTACACCGCGCACTCGCCGAGTTCCTCGAGGCCCTCCCAACTCAGGTCCCCCGGATTCATCGTGTAGCCGTCCAGGACGACGATCTTCACCGCGCGGCTCCCTAATTCCACAAGGTGCCCCGCGTGTATTCACGCGGGGCTAAATAGTTAGCCCCCGGTGAATACACCGGGGGCCATGCATTCGATGACCATCTCCAATTCCACGGGGGCGCCTAGGGGGAGTTCGACGGCGCCGACGGCGATTCGGCTGTGCCGGCCCGCCTCGCCGAAAACATCCGCCAGCAACTCGCTCGCCGCGTTCAGCACCTTGGCCTGGTCCGTGAAGCCGGGCGCGCTCGCCACGTAACCCGTCAGGCGGACGATGCGGGCGACGTGCTTAAGGCCGCCGACCTCGGCCGCGACCACGGCCAAAGCGTTGAGCACCGCTTGGCGGGCGCAGTCTTGCGCCTCTTCCACGGTCACCTCGCCGCCCACGTGGCCCAGGGTCATCAGTTCACCGTCCTTCATCGGCAACTGCCCGCTGACGAAAACGAGGTTGCCGGTGCGCACCGCCGGCACGTACGCGCCCACGGGCTTGGGGGCCGGGGGGAGTTCGAGGCCCAGCGCGCGGAGTTTTTCTTCGGGAGTCATCGGTTGTGCCCTCATGGAGATAACCGCAACCTTACGGTCCCGGCGCGTGCGTTACAAACTCCAGCCCTTC
>Ga0315288_10010708_pt1 | contig 11567 bp, 10 predicted proteins | sample YL17G11_20_MG_FD_203454 | JGI IMG/M metagenome (GOLD analysis project Ga0315288, IMG submission 203454) | Sediment microbial communities from Yellowstone Lake, YNP, Wyoming, USA - YL17G11_20 | ecosystem: Environmental > Aquatic > Freshwater > Lake > Sediment | place: USA: Wyoming | collected... | reverse complement strand
GTTCGTCCAAGAAGACGAGTTCGGTCCGCTTGGCCAGGGCGCAGACGACGGCGACCTTCTGCTTCATCCCGGTGGAGAGGTTCACGAGCGGCTCGTTGGCCCGGTCAGCCAGGCCGAAACGCTCGAGGAGGCTCTCCCAGTAGTCGCGGTGGACCCGGTGGTCGAGGCCGTGGAGTCCGGAGAAGAACCGGACGTTCTCCCTGGCCGTCATGCGCCAGTAGATGTTCCGAGCCCCTTCGAGAACGGCGCTGGCGTGCTGGATGGCCTGGCCATGATGGGTGCCCACGTTGTGGCCGCAGATCGAGATGTCGCCGGCGGTGGGTCGGACCAGACCGAGAGCGCACTTGATGATGGTCGTCTTCCCGGCGCCGTTCGGGCCGAGCAGGCCGACGATCTCGCCGGGCTGGAGTTCGAGATTCACCCCTTGGACCGCCCGGACGGCGGCCTTCTTGCGGCGAGGGAAGACCTTGACGAGGCCTTTGACGCTCAGAACGGGCCCTTCCGGTAGTCCGGTCATCCGTGTCCCTCCTTAGTAGTGACCCAACATCCCCCGGTCCCGGGCCACCTTGAGGCAGTAGCTGAAGAAAGCAAGACCAACGAGAAGGTAGGCGGCGCCTACCCCGACCGCCAAGAGCACATCGTCGGCCGGCAACTGCCAGACCCTGAGGCCGTCGACCATCACCTTCCTGAGGAGCTGATTGCCCAGGGCCAGGGGCAGGAGCTTCATCCAAACGTGCTTGGCGACCGGCGCGGCTAGAAAGGCCACGAAGACGAACATGAGAATCTGGAAGAGCGACTGGATGCGTTTGAAAACCACGGCCAGGCCGGCCAGGATGAAGCCGAGGCCGTAGGCCGCCATAATGGTAATGAGAATCAGGGGAAGCAGGCTCAAGGCGTCCAGATGGAGCCACCGCCCACTGGTCAACATCATCAAGAGCAGCACCAGGCCGGACGTCATGAGGTTGATCAGGAAGGCGGCGATCATGTACGAGCCACCCAGCCAGGCCAGACCGGTCGGCGTCAGGAAGAGTTGCTCCAAAGTCCCGACCTCGGCCTCGTTGGCGACATGGTTCGCCAAATCCTGATAGGCCATGACGGACATTGCCCAGACCAGGTATCCGACGACAAGACCCTCCAGGCCACTCCCCGTGCTGAAAGTCCCGCCCAGCGAACGGGCTCCGAGGAAGAGGATTAGGAAGGCGATGTACAGGGTCGCGATACTGGAGATAGTGCTGAAGAGATAGCGCTTCAACTCGAGCAGCAACTTGACCAGAACCGCCCGGAAGACCGCCCAATGGTTCACGCCGCGTCACCACCCTTGATGACCCGGAGGAAGGCTTCCTCGAGGTCCGGCTCCTTCTGCGTTATGGTCTCGAGGACGGCCCCGCCCTGACGGACGATGTCGATGACGGCGAAGAGCCCTTCCGCCGACGGCAGGGTGAAGTTGATTTCCGTCTGGTTGCCCAGACGCTCGACCCTGTGGTTGGGCGCCACGGCCCCGAGTTGCCCGGCAAGCTCGGCGCTCAGGCCGTCCGAGAGCACGATGCGGTAGGCGCGCGTTCGGAACAGGGCGAGAAGATTCTCCACCGTGTCGTCGGCGACGACCCGGCCCTCCTTGAGAATGATGACGCGACGGCAGACGTCCTGGATGACGTCCATGTCGTGGCTGGAAAGGACGATGGCCCGGTGCCCCTCGGCCGCGAGTTCGCGTAGGATGCCGCGCAGTTCAAGCGAGGTCTCCACGTCCAAACCAGCGTGGGTTCGTCCAGGAAAACGAGTTCGGTCCGCTTGGCCAGGGCGCAGACCACGGCAACCTTCTGCTTCATTCCGGTGGAGAGGTTCACGAGCGGCTCGTTGGCCCGGTCGGCCAGGCCGAAACGCTCGAGAAGTCCTTCGCAGTAGTCGCGGTGCACCCGGTAGTCCAGACCGTGGAGGCCGGAGAAGAACCGGATGTTCTCCCTGGCCGTCATACGCCAGTAGATGTTCCGAGCCCCTTCGAGCACGGCGCTGGCGTGCCGGATGGCCTGGCCATGATGGGTGCCCACGTTGCGTCCGCAGATCGAGATGTCGCCGGCGGTGGGCCGGACCAGACCAAGAGCGCATTTGATGATGGTCGTCTTCCCGGCTCCGTTCGGGCCGAGCAGGCCGACGATCTCGCCGGGCTGGAGTTCGAGATTCACCCCTTGGACCGCCCGGACGGCGGCCTTCTTGCGGCGAGGGAAGATCTTGACGAAACCTCTGATGCTCAGAACGGGCCCTTCCGGTAGTCCTGTCATCCGTGGTCCTCCTTCCGTAGGTCGGGGCAGGCCCAGCGTTCCATGAGCGCCTCCGCCTCCCGGCGGGCCTCCGCCGTCCAGCAGCCCGGCCGCAGGGCCAGCCCGGCCCGCTGCCGTGCGGCGTAGAAGGCGCGACCGCTCCAGTCGACCGAGGGATACCTGGCCTTAAGGGACTCTATCCACCGGGTGTCCTCCTCTTCCAGGCGTCTGACCACCGGCATGTAGCACGGCTGAAAGCCTTCGTAGAACGAGAGGAGGGCGTGAAAAGCGCTCAGGGCCCAGGCGCCGACAGTGGTTTCGTCGACCCGGTCCATGTAGGGCGGCAGTTCGAAGCTGGTCATCTCGGGACGGCGCAGCGTGAGTTCCAGGCGCAGCGGGGTAGGGAACGTCACCGGCGCCTTGCGGGCCGCGTCGCGCACCGCCGCCTCGGCCCGCGAGGCGATGAGCGCCCGAGCCTCGTCCTCGGGCAGAAGGCGCTCCGACCCATCCGCCAGGCGCTCCTTGACCGGCACGCTCTCCACGGCCGGGCAGAGGGCCCGGGCCTCCTCGCAGGCGGCCCTGTCTCCGGTCACCAGGCCGAGGGGGACGCCCAGCGTGCCGAACAGACCGGCCATCATCCCTATCTCGCCAACGCTCCGGCCGCCATAGCGGAGGTCGGCGATGGGGGCGTGCACGGTGTGTGGAAAGATGGCCGGGCCCGGGTCGCTGGCCGACGGGGCAGCCTTGGCGTGGGCGCCCACCAGGAGCAGGACGTCGTGGTCGCGATCGAGACCGCCGAAAGGCACCAGGTAGTCGAAGATGCCGCGCAGCGTCGCGCCTGTCGGCAGCGCCTCCAGGCGAATGGAATCCCCCGTGTCATGGAAGTCGAAGATGTTCACGGCCTCGGCTCCGCCAGCCAGGGCCCCGCGGGCGGCGGCCACGACATCGGCGGTCATGCGGTCGCGGCCGAGGGACTCCCAGTCCTCCATGTGGCAGTTCACCCACGAAACGCGATCCGTGCCGATACCCGAAACACCTTCCATGTCGGCAATGACGATGGCCTTCAAAGACAAAACACCTCCTAAGAGGTAGCCTCCACGTTCTAGGGTAGCCTCCGCCAATCCGGCTGTCCATGCCCCGGGGTCGCGGGCCGGACTGGCCGGGAGGACCGGCCGGGAGGTTGGACCGGAGGACGATGCCCTACGGGAGGATCGGGCGGAGCCCTGGTAGGCGGCAGGAGACCGCGCCGAGAGGTCGGGCGTACCGGCGAGGCGAGACCTCTACATCGACCCGGTCTACGCCTTCGCCTGCCTACGCCTCGGGGTGTGAGCGCAGGTGGTCGCGGAAGAGGATGTGGCGCCGCAATTCAGCGCTGTCCTGCCCGCGGAGGTAGAGAGGTCGCCCAGGCCTCGCCGCGGTCCACTACTGGAACTTCCCCCGCGCCGCTATCGGAATCATCGTCTCGACCTTGCCGTGGCGGACGCCGTAAGCGACCTCGAAGTTGGCGAGGCTGGCGCAGACGTGGTTCGGGATGACCTCCAGCCGGTCGCCGACCTTGAGGGCGCTACCCTGAGCGCCGATGTGAACGACCCCGTGTTCCTCGCTGAGCCTGTCCAGGACCAGCCCCGGGTGGTTCCTCACCAGACCGAACCCCGGGACCTCGGGATGGAGGCTTGGGTCGTGCGACAGGACCTTGCTGCCAGCATCGACAACGAGGCGGTCGGCTGCCGGTCGGGAGACGACCGTCGCGACCACCCAGGCCGCGCAGTCCTCCCAGGTCGCCGCCCACCGGGCTACGGTGTTGACGTCGTTGAAGACGTAGGTCCCCGGGCGCACCTCGGTCACGCCCGGAACCCCCAGCGCCTGGCGGGTGGTCGGGGTCGAACCGGGGCTGACCTCCCGGATGTCGAAGCCGGCCTGCCTAAGGCCCTCGGCTGTGCGAACCAGGGTCCGGGCGTCGTCTTCCCCGACGCGAGCCGCCTCCTCGGGGGTCGCGGCGGCGGCGACGTGCCCCGCGTGGCCCATCACGCCCACGACCTCCAGGGCCCCCAGGTCGCGGATGGCCCGGGCCAGCCGCACGACGGGCTCACCCGGTTCCAGCCCCAGGCGGTGGAGGCCGGTGTCGACCTCGAGGTAGACGGGGATGTCCCGTCCCACCTGCCGGCCGACCTGAGAGATGCCTGTGGCCACCTCCACGGAGTCCACGGCAACCCTTATCTCCGTGCGCCGGCAAAGGTCGGCCAGTCGGCGGAGCTTGGGCTCGCCGACGATGGGATAGGCGATGAGGATGTCGGTAAGACCGGCGTCGGCCATCACTTCGGCCTCACCCAGCTTGGCCACGGCGATGCCGACGGCGCCCCGGTCGAACTGCCACCGGGCGATGAGCGGCGACTTGTGCGTCTTGACGTGAGGCCGGAGCTTGACTCCCGCCTGGTGGGTCAGCTTGGCCATGGCGTCAAGGTTGCGCTCCAAGCGGTCGAGGTCGATGACGAAAGCGGGAGTGTCGAAGTCCAAAACGGGCAACTGATCCATGAAGGTAGACCGACCTCCTTGATTCCACTCTACATAGAGGGAGCCCGAAGTCAAGCCTGGAATTCGGAGAGGACGGCAACTCTAGGGACAGGAGCGGATGCTGGCGTGCGGGCGACCACCGGGCGGGCGCTGACAGCGGTGCTCGTGGCCCTGTTCTTGACCTTGGCAACGGGAGCGGGGCCTGCGAACAGCGCGAGCCCGGCCACCCCGGCAGCCCCGGTCCCCCCAATCCCTCCTAAGGTCACGGTGAACGGGCAGCCCGTTTCCTGGGACCTGCCTCCCTTCATGTTCGAAGGCCTGGTCGTCGTTCCCCTGAAATCCCTGGCTGAGCCCCTGGACTACACCTACCAATGGGACTCGACTGCCCGCCGGACCACCCTCAAACGCGGTCCGCGCGCGGTTTCCTTCGCCCCCTGGAGCAGGAGATACATCGCCGCCGGGAGGGGCCACTTCGCCGGTGTGCCAGCCAAGGTCGTGGAAGGCCGCCTCTGCGTCTCCCTGCGCTTCTTGGCCCAGGCCTTGGACATCAGTCTCACCTTCGACCCGAAGACCGGAGTCGTGGACCTCGACCCCGCTCGCCCCTACACGGCGGTCGCGCGGAAGCCGCGCCCCGGCTATGTCGCCTACATCACTTTCGATGACGGCCCGGCCCCGGACACGCCGGCCATCCTCGACGTCCTCGCCGAGTACCGGGCCCCGGCCACGTTCTTCCTCATCGGCTGGCCGGCCAAGGCTCAGCCCGGGATGGTCAAGCGCATCCTGGCCGAGGGCCACGCCCTCGGCAACCACACCCTCAGCCACGCGCATGACCCCAAGCAGGCCAGTTGGCGCCTCCGATCCGTGGAGGCCTACATCGCCGAACTCGACGGCTGCGATCGCATCATTTTCGATATCGCCGACGTCCATACGACGGCCACCCGAGCCCCGGGCGGCTCAGGGCCGTACCTGACGGAAGAGTTCCAGAAGGCTTTGCGTGAGCGGGGCTACGTGGACTACATGTGGAACGCCAGCACGGGCGACTCCGCCTGGCCGCGGCCCACCCCGGACCAGATGCTGGACGCGGTGGTGGAGAGGTTATGGAACGGCAAGTTGACCAACCCCATCATCCTGATGCACGACGGGGTCTCCAAGCACACGCAGACCGTGGAGGCCTTGTCGGCCATCATCGAGTACCTTCGGTATGCCGGCTACACGCTGGAGATCCTCGAGTGAACCACGTCGACCAAGCCACGGGTCGTGAGCTTCAGTTCGGGAACGGTGGCCAGGGTCAGGAAGGCCAGGGCCATGAAAGGGTCGAGCGAGCCGGGCGCACCCCAGGACCGGGCAAGGTCCCGCAGGCGTCCCAGGCGGTCCGCCACCTCACCTAGCGGCCGGTCGGACATGAGGCCGGCGATGGGCAGGGGCAGAACCTCGACGACCCGGCCGTCCCGGACAGCCGCCAGCCCGCCACCCGCCTCGGCCACGGCCCGCACGGCCACGGCCATGTCCGTGTCGTCCAGCCCGGCCACGACGATGTTGTGGGCGTCGTGCGAGACGGAGGAGGCCAGGGCGCCGCACCTAAGACCCAAACCGCGGACAAACCCCTTACCGATGCGGCCGGTGGCCTGATGGCGTTCGACCACGGCCAGCTTGGCGACACCGCCCGCCGGGTCGGCCTGCCAGCAGCCGTCCTTCACGGGAAGGCTGAGCCGCGCCTGCCGCGTGACGATCCGCCCTGGCACGACCTCGATGACCAGGGCCGGCCCGTCGCCCGCCGCAACGCGAAAGTCGGCCGCAAGAACGGGGAGGACGTGGCAGGTCCCGCTGAGACCGCCGCCGGCCCGCTCCCCTGGCCTCTCCCCTCGCCCCTCCCCCGCCTTCGCCGCGCTCTGGGGCGGCCCCAGGCCGGTGACCAGCTCACCGCCCGCGTAGACCCGGTCGACCCGGAAGGTCACCAGGTCGTCGAGGACGACCACGTCGGCGGCAAAACCCGGGGCCAGGGCGCCGCGCGGGACGAGGGCGCGGTCGAGCCCGAAGTACTCGGCCGGGTTCAGGGTGGCCATCTGGATGGCGGTGACGGGGTCGAGCCCCGCCCGCACGGCCTGGCGAACGAGATGGTCGAGATGGCCCTCTCGGAGGAGGTCCTCGGGGTTGCGGTCGTCGGTCACGAGAAGACAGCGCCGGCTGTTGGCCGGCGTGACCGCGGGGAGGAGAGCCTCAAGGTCGCGGGCGGCCGACCCCTCCCGGATCATCAGGCGCATCCCGAGACTTAGCCGTTCCCGAGCTTCGTCCGGCGTGGTGCACTCGTGGTCCGAACCGGCGCCGGAGAGGACATAGGCCGCAAGGTCGGGGCCGCTCAGCCCTGGGGCGTGTCCGTCGATGACCTTGCCGGCCGAGCGGGCGAGGTCGAGCTTGGCCGCCAGGCCCGGGTCGCCGCCAAGGACCGCCGGGACATCCATGACCTCGCCCAAGGCCACCATCCGGGGCTCGTCCAGAAGGGTGGCCAGATCCTCAGCCGCCAGCGCGGCGCCGGCGTCGTCAAAGGGAGAGGCGGGAACGCAGGACGGCAGACTCAAGAAGACGGCGAGGGGAAGGGTGTCCGAAGCCCGAAGCATGAAGAGGATGCCCTCCAGGCCGCAGACGTTGGCTATCTCGTGGGGGTCGGCGACCACGGCTGTCGTCCCGCGGGGCACGACGGCCCGGGCGAACTCCGCCGGCATGACCATCGCGCTCTCGAGGTGGACGTGGCCGTCGATGAGGCCAGGGCAGACCCAGCGGCCGCCGAGGTCCACCTCGGTCTGACCGGAGTAGCGCCGGGCGTGTTGTCCGGCGCGGCACCCGGCGTCCGAGAGCGATCCCATCCCGACGATGCGGCCGCCGGCGATGGCGATGTCCGCTGGAGGGTCGACCTGGCCGGTGAAGACATTGACCACCCGGGCGTTCTTGAGGACCAGGGGCGCCGGCCACAGGCCTCGGGCGATGAGTATTTCGGTCAGGGTGAAGGTCTCCTCGGTCGTAGTCGCGTTCCCGGATGTTTCCATGGAGTGGCCCCGGGTCCTTCCGACCTGGTTTGAGCGCAAGAAACGGATAGTCCGTTCGGGCTGCTAGGAGTATGCTCAATGGCATAGCAGCACGCTTGGTCTGGAGGCTATCCGGGGATGGGCTCTAAGAACTGGGGGGCGCTCGTTCTCCTCTCCGCCCTGTGGGGCGGCTCCTATCTCTTCATGCGCGTCGCCGCCCCCGCTCTTGGCCCCATCCTGCTCATCGAGGCCCGGGTGCTCATCGCGGGACTGGCCCTGCTCGCGTACGCCCTCCTCACCAGGAGTCTCCCGCCTCTCCGCGACCACTGGCGGCACTACCTCGTCCTCGGCGCTTTCAACTCCGCCGTACCGTTCGTCCTCATCTCCACGGCCGAGCTCTACCTCCCGGCCTCCCTGGCGGCCACCGTCAACGCCACCACCCCGCTGTTCGGGGCCGTGGTGGCCGCCGGCTGGATGGGCGAGGCCCTGACGTGGCGCAAGGTGTTCGGGCTGCTCCTGGGGTTTGCCGGAGTGGCCGTCCTGGCCGGGTTCGGCCCCCTGCCACTCACCTCCACGACCCTGTGGTCGATTGGCGCGTCGCTGCTGGCGGCCTTCTGCTACGGCTTCACCGCCGTCTACACCAAGGTGAGGATCCAGGGAGCGCGGCCGCAGGCGATGGCTCTCTACACCCAGTTTGCCGCCGCCCTGGTCCTCGTGCCGCTCGTGCCCTTCTCCCTCCCCACCCAGTGGCCCTCGACCTTGGTCGTCATCTGCGTCCTGCTGCTCGCCCTCCTCTCGACGGCCTTCGCCTACATCCTCTACTTCGGCCTGATTGTCAATGTCGGGCCGACCCGGGCCATCATGGTCGCCTACCTGGTTCCCGTCTTCGCCCTGCTGTGGGGAGGTCTCTTCCTGAAGGAGTCCCTGGGAGCGGCCTTCCTGGCCGGCCTCACCCTCATCCTCTTCAGCGTGGCGCTGGTCTCCGGGGCGAGGCGCCCAGGGCGGGCCGGACGGGCCCGACCCGCCCCGACCCCCGGCGCGACAGGCGCGACCGACATGCCTGCCGGGAAAGGGGGCCCGAAACCATGACCCCGCCCTTCGCGGCCGACGACGCCCGCTGGGCGGCCGTCACGTCCCGCGACCCGGCCGCCGACGGGGTTTTCTTCTACGGGGTGAGGTCGACCGGCATCTACTGCCACCCCACGTGCCCGGCGCGCCGGCCTTCACGCTCCAGGGTGGCCTTCTTCGAGACCACCGAGGCGGCCGAGGTCCAGGGCTTCCGGCCGTGCCGGCGGTGCCGGCCGGGGCCCGATGCTCCTGGCCGCGACGCCGAAGGGCATCTGCGCCCTTCGCTTCGGCGGCGGGCCGGACCCGGAGGGCCGCGGGGAGCTAGGCCGGGAGAGCCTGCTTGCCGGACTCCGCGAGGAGTTCCCCAAGGCGACCCTGGTCGAGGACGAGGGCGACCTGGACGGGTGCGTCCAAACCGTCACCTCGTACCTAAGGGGAGAGCGGCGCCGGCTCGACCTGACCGCCGACCTGGCCCCGACCGCCTTCCAGCAGAAGGTGTGGAGCGCCCTTCAGGCCATTCCCTACGGGGAGACGAGGTCGTACGCCGAAGTGGCGGAGGGCATCGGCCGGTCCACGGCCGCGCGAGCCGTGGCCCGGGCCTGCGCCGCGAACCCGGTGGCCCTGGTCGTGCCCTGTCACCGGGTGGTGCGGTCCGACGGCGGGCTCGCCGGCTACCGCTGGGGCGCCGACCGGAAGCGCCGGCTGCTAGAGCAAGAGGGGGCGGTTCGGGAGCGGCCGGAGTAGCGGGCGCGCCGTGCCGCTAGACCACCTCGCCGCCCGACACGGTGAGGTCGGCCTTCATCCCCCGTATCGCCTCCAGGTTCCCCTCCGCCTCCGCCGCCAACGGGTTCCCCGACAACACGACAAGGTCGGCCAGCTTCCCGGGCTCTAGGCTGCCCTTCGAGGCTTCCTCGTAGGACGCGTAGGCCCCACCGAGGGTGTAGGCCGCGAGGGCTTCGGCCACGGTCAGGCGCTGCTCCGGCCCGACGACCTGGCCGCCCATGGTCTGGCGCGTGACGGCCACGTAGACGTTCAGCATCGGGTCCGGGAAGGTCACCGGGCAGTCGGTGCTCAAGGCGAAGGGAACCCCGTCGCGGAGGAAGGCGCCGGCCGCGAACATCTCCGCCGCTCGGGCGGGGCCGTAGTTCCGGACGTAGCCGTCGCCAAACTCGTGGAAGAAGACCGGCTGGAGGACGGGCACGATGCCTAGGGCCTTGATGCGGGCCCGCAAGGCGGGGTCGGTCATCGCGCAGTGCTCGATGCGGTGGCGGGGGGGCCGGGCGGGGGCGCCCGCTATCCGCGGCCCCGGCGCTCCGGAGCCATTCGTCGCCGAACCCGCTGGCGAGACCTGTCGACAGGAAAGCCTCGTGAAAAGCCCTGTCGCTGGGCTCGAGCATGGCGTAAACCCGCAGCCGCGGGCCGCGGCCTGCCAGATGGGCCTGGAAGGCCCGCAACCCGAGGGCGTCGGCGCCCGCCTCGTGGACCGAGGTGATGCCTCGGCCGAGGTAGTCCTGGCTCCCGGCGGCGACGGCGGCGATGTGGTCATCGAGCGTTGGAGCGGCCAAGCCGGCCAGGGCCAGACCGGCGGCCTCGCGAAGGACTCCGTTCGGCACGCCGCGCTCGTCACGGTCGAACTTGCCCCCCGCCGGGTCGGGCGTGTCGGCGGTGATGCGGGCCATTTCGAGGACTTTCGAGTTGACCACGACGATGTGGCCGCAGACCCGCGTGAGAAGGGCCGGGTGGTCGGGGCAAGCGGCGTCGAGGTCGAAGCGGGTCGGATGGCGCTGCTCCTCCAGGCGCGACTGGTCGTAGCCCCAGGCCCGCACCCAGGCGCCGGGGGCGGTGGTGGCGGCCTGTTCGGCCAGGCGGGCCTGGATGTCCCGGATGGAGCGGACGTTGGGATACTTGCAGTTGACCTGCAGCCGGCCCGCTCCATGGGCGATGAGGTGCGCGGTGAGCGTCGATGAACCCCGGGACGAGGAGGCGACCCCGAAGGTCGATGACCCGGGTCCGGGGGCCGGCCAGGTCCATGATGTCCCGGGTCTGGCCGGCAGCGAGGATGCGGTCGCCTCGGGTAGCGACGGCGTCGGGGGGCGGACTGGCGGGGACGGGCCGGGAGCCGCGCGAGGCGCGACGCCGGGGACCCGTCGCCGCGAAGACCGGGCCGTCACGGAAGATGATGTCGGCTACGCCCCGGAGCGGAGAAGCCATGCCGGGACCTCCTTCGACACGTCCGACCCGCTCGTCGCCCGGGCGGACGATACTGCTCCCCCTTTTGCAGTCTGTGCTGGACTCCTCCTGCCCACGCAGGGGGAACTGCGGCAGGAGTCTTCAGCGCCGGAAAGAACCTCGACTGTCGGAGGTCGACGATGGTCCTCAAGACGGGAAACGACTACATCGACAGCCCCAAGGGCCGTCGCCTTGACGCCTACTTCCTGGGCGAGAAGGTGACCGACCCGACGCATCACCCGGTCATCGGTTCCTCCATTCGCTCCCTGGCCGCCACCTACGACCTCGCCCACGACCCCGACCCGGCCCGCCGCGCCCTCGCCACGGCCGAGACGCCGGAGGGCGCTGTCGTCAGTTCCACCGGCAGAGCTACGGGGGCTGCAAGGCGGGCATCGGCGACGTCCTCATCGGCGCGGTGGCGCTCGCGGCCGACTACAACGGGGTGGCCGGCGCCTCCCACGTGCGGGACAAGCTGGTCGAGATG
>Ga0315288_10010707_pt1 | contig 11567 bp, 11 predicted proteins | sample YL17G11_20_MG_FD_203454 | JGI IMG/M metagenome (GOLD analysis project Ga0315288, IMG submission 203454) | Sediment microbial communities from Yellowstone Lake, YNP, Wyoming, USA - YL17G11_20 | ecosystem: Environmental > Aquatic > Freshwater > Lake > Sediment | place: USA: Wyoming | collected... | reverse complement strand
AGGGGGCTTCCTCTACCTCGGCAGCCTCGTGGCTGCACCCGAGGGCTTCGCCCCCAAAGCAGGGGGCTTCCTCGACCTCAGCAGCCTCACGGCTGTACATAAGGGCTTCGCCCCCCAAGTAGGGGGCAGCCTCGACCTCGGCAGCCTCGTGGCTGCACCCGAGGGCTTTGCCCCCCAAGCAGGGGGCGACCTCTACCTCGGCAGCCTCGTGGCTGCACCCGAAGGCTTCGCCCCTATCTGCCGTGAGTACCTCTTGGCGGATGGGGTGTGGAGGAGAGGATGTGCCTGACCCCCGCTGCAACTGCGCCGTCTGCCCCCTCGCTCCCGCGAGCGTCAATACCCGTGGTGTGCCGTCGCGCGGCGCTTCTAATCCCGCGATCTTCCTTGTGGGTCAGTGCCCCGGCCGTGAGGAGGATGCGCAGGGCCTCTCCTTCTGTGGCCCCGCTGGCAGGGAACTGGATGCCTGCCTCGCCGAGGCCGGCATACCCTCGGAAGTCTGCCGTTGGGGCAACTGCGTCAGGTGCCGCCCCATTAACGGGATCGGCGGCGACCGCGATCCCGTAGGGGCGGAACTCGAGGCTTGCGCCCCTGCGTTGTGGGCCGAGATTGTGGAGACCCGTCCGAAGGTTGTCGTGGCCTTGGGTGCTATCGCGGCGACGGTGTTGCGCGGATGGAAAACATCGGTGCAGCGGGTGCGGGGGGAGGTCCTCGACCTCCCGGTTCGAGTGTCGCCTCCCCCCGCTGTGGGGGATTCCGTGACGTTCAGGGCCGTCTGCACCTATCACCCCGCATCCATTCTCCACAGCGCGGGCCGCACACGGGCCTCTGTGGTCCATGATCTCCGTGTGGCTGCCATCGCGGCGGGCCTCGTCGCCGCGCCTAAAGGTGGCATTGCCGGTACGTACCAGATGCTCATTGACCCCGAGGAGATTACGGCGTGGGTTGAGAGGGCGATGCGGGCTCCACTGTTGTCCGTGGACTTGGAGACCGCTGGTGAGGTGTGGGATGCTGATGGCAGGGTCACGATGGTGGGGATGAGTTATGCCGAGGGGACCGGTGTAGCGATTCCGCTACAGCACCGTCAGGGTCCGTGGCAGGACACGGCGAGCCAAACCCTCGTCCTCAATACCCTGCGGCCCCTCCTGGAGGCTGTGCCTGTCATTGGTGCCCATTTCGCCTACGACGACCACTGGCTCAGGCTCAAACTTGGGATCACATGCAAGCTCGCCTTCGATGTCCTGGACGTGTATCGCATGCTCAACATGGGCAGGACATCCAAGGACGTTAATTTGCAGACCTTGGCCGTGGACCTCCTTGGGATGCCGCCGTACAAGCGAGAACTCGACCAGTACACAGGGGGCAGCCGTGATGGGTTGGTGATGGAGGAGAAGGTGCCCCTTGAGGTCTATGCTCGTTACTGCGCCACTGATGTCGATGCGGCGCTCCGCCTCCGTACCGTTTTGATGCGGGATTTGGTGCCGTCGGGTATGGAAGCGTTTTATCGCTCGTTTCTGCTCCGAGTGTGGGCCTTGCTGCAGAAGATGGAGCGGAGTGGCATCCAAGTGGACCGCGAGATGCTGCAACACCTAGAATCGGAGTTTCCGGCTATACTGACGCAGCGGGAGGCCGCATTCAGGGCCACGGAGGCGGTGCGGCGGTACGAGGCTGAGGCCCTCCGAGCCGTCGCGGCGCGCCGGCTCTACGAGCGGTTGCTGAAGCGGAAGAAGCTCTCGAAGGACGAGCAGGAACTTATGGGCCAAGCCCAAGTGCTGGCAGGAGCGGGAGGTGATGCCCACGATGCGGTGCCTCCTATCCAGGTTGTGACTTGGGAACAGTTAGTGGCGACGCTGGGCCGTTGCCCCCGCCAACTCCGTTACTGGGATGAGGATTGTGTCCTGTCCGTGAGTTCCCCGAAACAGTTGGTGCCGTTCCTCTACCAGTTTCTCGCCTTGCCCATGATTGAGGAGGACGATACCCAATGGAGCCCCACGGCGGCACAGTGCTTACTGACCCGCGAGAATGGTGGGCCGTCTACTGAGGAGGACTATCTACAGCGGGCTCTGGACTGGGCCCGCACGGAACGGCCCCAAGCTGTTGCACCCATCGAGGCGATCCTATCCTACAGGACCGGCGCAAAAACGTACAGCACATGGATTAAGGGGATGAGCAGCCTCTTAGACCCTGATGGGATCGTGAGGACCAAGTTTCATCTTCTCGGTGCCGACACGGGCCGATTGTCCTGCTCGGGGCCTGCGATGCACCAGATCCCCGAGGGGCCCGTGGAGTCGCTGCTCGTAAGCCGCTGGGCCCCCATTGGCGGGCTTATAGTCGTGGCGGACGAATCGCAGGTCGAGATGCGCTTATTTGCGGTGCTTACGGGTGAACCCGGTTTGATCGAGGCATATGCGAGGGGGGAGGATATTCACTCCTTTGTCGCAACCCACATCTACGGCATCCCCAGGGAAGAGGTCACGAGTGAGTTACGCGAGATCGCCAAACAAGGTGCGTTCGCCATCATCAATGGTGGTGGGCCCAAGGCGGTGGTGAGGGCCACGAGTTGTACGCCCCGAAGGGCGAAGGAGACGATTCACCAATTCTACTCGCGGTTCTCACATGTGGAGGGTTACGTGGAGGGCCAGCGCCGGCAGGTACTGACATGGGGCTGTGTCTATACCCCTACTGGGCGAATCCGCTGGATTCCCGAGGCCATCGGGGCCCGAGATCCCGGGCTGCTTGCCAGAGCGGAGCGGCAGGCCATCAATACCCCGATTCAGGGAGCGGCGAGCGACCTCGTGCTGTGGGCTGCTCTTAGGGCCGAAGCGGAGTTGGAAGATCGGGGGCTCAAGACCAAGTTGGTGCTGCAGGTTCACGATGATCTTCGCTACGATGTTTACCCCGGTGAGCTCCCCGTCATGCTGCCGATCCTGCGGTGGTCGATGACGACGTACCTGCATGCTCTTTTTGATTGGCTCACGGTCCCACTGGACGTGGGGATCAAGATCGGCACGTCGTTTGGCTCGCTGGCAACGGTGCGGAACATAGAAGGCAACAGGCTTCAGATCCAGGCTGATTCGACTACTATAGCGTCGGTCATCGCTGCTTTGGGTCTCCACTACCGAGGGCTGGCCGTGGAGGAGCAGCAGGCCGTGGTGGAGAAGAAGAAAGAGGAGCTTCGGCTTTCGCTTCTTCTACAGTGAGGAGTCAGGAATGCCAGCGTTTGCAGTCAACTCTGATTGGGTCAAGGCCCAAGCCGCCAAGGCGGCGGCGCGCAAGGCGGCCCAGCCCCAGTACGACGATAGCAAGGGCCGCTACTGGGACTTCCCGTTCGGGACATGGACGATTCGATTCCTGCCTCCTGCCGATGCCTCCGGCGAGTTCCTGGTGTGGTCCTCGTGGCACTACCGCCTCGTGATGCCTGATGGGGGCCTGCGGACCCTAATCTGCCTCCGCGACTCATTTGGCCTCCCCTGTCCCGTGTGCGAGGCCATCGCGCAGACCGGCAACAAGGTCAATGTGCAGCGGCAAGTCGCGGCGGCCAAGGCGAGCGGCAACATCATCATCAGGCAGAGCGGCGGCACCGAGGTCAAGATCGGCAGCTTCAACGACCGTATCGCCACCGTTTTCCTCGAAACGGCGAACGACTTGCTGGCCCGGACCGGTGCCGTGGGCTTCGTTGACCCCTACACCGGCTGGGACTGGACGGTTGAGAAGATCAAAACGGCCAAAGGCAAGACCACCTACCCTGCCCCACGCATCATTCCGGTGCCGTGTGGCCTCGTGGAGGGGAATGTGTATGACCCCGCGGTGCAGGCTCGGATCGCGCAACTCCTCACCATTGCCCGTAACCTGCATGACGTGTATCGGCCCCCGCAGGACATTGCGGCGCACCAGCAAGCGGCGCAGCACATGCTTGGTTGTCCCGCTGCCTATGCGGCTGGCCCTGCGCGTGCCGCCGTTCCTGGCTGGACCCCGCCCCCTGGAGCAGGGGTGCCGATGCAGCCTTGGGGTGCCCCCGCGCCTGCTCCTGCTGGCGCACCCGAGGAGTTCTGGGTCGTGGTCAATGGCTCGTCCACGCGGGTCAAGCGGGCCGAGGTCGAGAGAATGATGGTGTTGGGTGGGCCACAGATTCCGTGCATGCGCGTCGGCGAGACTTCATGGCAGGTCCCCGCGGTCTATGGCATCGCTCCTCCAGCCCCCCCGGCTCCTGCTCCGCCTCCCGCCCCATCTTATCCCGTGCCTCCGCCCCCGGCCCCAGTTGCCCCTCCCGCTCCGGCTCCCGCCCCCCCCTATGCTCCACCCCCTCCAGTCGTCGCTGCCCCCCCAGCACCGCCCGCTTCCCCCATACCCGCGGCGGCCCCTCAATTCGTGCCGGAGCCTTCTCCGCCGCCCCCTCCGCCTCCTGCCCCCGCGGCTGGAGTCGCTGCGGGCTTGCCGGAGTGCTACGGGAAGTATAAGAGCCCCGCTGGGGATAGGAATTGCGTCTTGTGCCCCCTGGAGGTCGTATGCCAGCAGCGGACTCCGAAGACGCCGTAAGCGAGTCAGGTATAGTGGCTAGAGATATTTGGGACAAAGCGGCGCATCTGTTGGACGAGGAGAAGAAGCAGCCGGCTCGGCTCAGCCGTGCCTCCGAGGGCATTGCATCCGATGTTAGGTACAAGGTCCCTACGGGTGTTGGTGCTCTGGACTGTTTGCTCAATGGGGGCTGGCCCGGTGGTAGGATCATCGAGCTTACGGGCCCGTGGGGTAGTGGCAAGTCAACTCTGATGCTCATGGCCCTCCGCAGCGCCGTTGCTGCGGGGGGCTGGGGCGTCTTGATTGATCAGGAGGGTGGATTCGATAGGGACCGTGCGGTGCAACTTGGCCTCGACCCCGCGCAACTCGTGATCTCCGAGCCCCCAACAATGGAGGACGCCTTCTTCCACATCGACCAGTACTGCGAGCGGTGCCGCGACGAGAAACAAGGGCTTCCTCCAGACCGTCCCATCGTCATTTGTGTCGATACACTGAGCGCCTTGAAGACCCAGCCCGAAGTCGAACATTTTAAGGGGCGGGGGAAGGGGCGGTTCCAGGACGGTATGATGAGCCGTCCTAGAATCGTGCGCGGTCTCCTTCGCCAAATCGTAAGGTCCGTGTCGCTTGCTGGCGTCGTTGTGATATTTGGGACGCATACGATCAAGAACCCGGAAGGTGCAATGGAAATCAGGATTGGGGAGAAGGAATCCATCGAGGTTGACGATAGCGGCGAGGGTGGTGGACTCAAGCTCTACGCGACGCATCGGATCAATCTGCTGGTCCAGAACCTCCTCGTCGTGGAGGCCACGGGGGAGGTGGTGGGCCAGAACGTCATGGCCGTGGACCGCAAGTCGAAGCGGGGCCGCCCGTACCAGGTCGTGGAACTTCCGCTCTACTACTCCACTGGGTTCAGCGATGACGAGGCCCTGTTCCGCGCCGTCAATCGCTACGCCCTCACGGAGCATCGGGGATCATGGTGTGTCGTCACGCATGACGGGGAGGAATACAAGTACCAGAACGAGCGGCAGTTTCAGAGCCATCTGGCCAAGGTCGAGGGATTGCGGGCCGGCCTTCTGGCCCGGCTCCAGCGCTCGATACAGGGAGATACCGATGTCCGGGTCCAGCCCAAATCGTGACCCTCTGGGCCGGGCCCGATGCGTCAAGGCCCGGATCGAACGGGGTGAGGACGTGCCTTTTGCCGACGTGGCAGGGGCCGCACAGGAATTGAAGGCGACGATCTCGACGCTGCGCCGGCACGTCGGTAAGCGGACGCCGAGAGCGTGACGCGAGTGTGAAAGGAGAGCAGGATGGCTACCGATAGTTACTATGATAGGGGATACTTTACGGCTAGGATCAATGCCCACCGGAAGGAATGTGCCCGGATTGCCGCCGGGTTCATCACCGTCCCGGACGACAAGGACCTCATTCAAGTGGTGTTTGCCTTCGCTCTATCAGAAGCAGAGAATGACCGACCCACCGTCGAGAACGGAGTGGAGGAATGAAGGTTGGTCTGATCGCCGACATTCATCTGAACCCCTACGGGATTTTTGCATCCCTGGGAGAACGCTCGGCCCGTGTCGCCCACGCCGTCCTCGACGCCCTAGCCTACTGCCGGCAGCGTTGTGTCGAAGAGGTCTGGGTTCTGGGCGATCTCTTCCACAACCGCCAACGCATCCCCGTGAGGGAGTTCAACCTGATTCGTAGGGCTCTGGAGTGGGCGGAGAAGCAGGGGATAAGGGTCACGCTCGTCGCCGGCAACCACGACTATGTGACCACGGAGGGCGACGAGAGCGTCCTAGACGCCTTGGCTCCCGTGGTCCATCGCGTCGTATGGAAGGAGCCGGTATGGTGCCACTATGTGGGGAAGAATGACATTGGGGACGCCGATGTGCTCTTTGCGCCTTGGGGCAAGCTCACAACCGAGACAATGGCACTGCCCGATCCGTTGTGGCGGACCCACCGCCTCATCCTCGCCGGCCACCAAGCCATACATGGTGCCGTGGCAGCATGTGGTGAGTACGTGCCACGTGAAGGCATCGATCCCAGGGGCCTCGATGACTTCGCCCTCGTCGTCCTGGGACATTACCACAAGCCGCAGGAGGTGACGAGACCCACGATTCGCTATGTCGGTTCCCTGCTTCAGCACGACTTCGGGGACGTAGGTAGTGCCCGTGGCCTCTGGATACTGGATACGATCTCGCTCCACATGGAGTTTGTGGAGAGTGGTGCCCCCAAGTTTATTGTGCTCCCAGCGGGCCAGGGCATCATGAAGGAACAGGTGGCGAACTGCTATGTCAAGATGGAGGGAGTGGACATTGCAGCGGAGGAGCGGACCAAGGCGACGCTGGTAGGCTACGGAGCCCTGGATGTGACATTCCGACGGCCCAACGTCGCGGAGGATACCCGCCGCCTCCCCGTGGACGCTGCGACGCCGCTCCGTGACATCATGGGGGCCTACGTTGGGGCGAAGGCGGGGACACTGAATCCTGAACGCTTGATGGCCGTTGGGGAGGCCATTACACAGGAGGGACAAGGATGAAGCTGGAGGTGGATGCTACATGCTGAGTTTCCCCGAGATCAAACTCCAGAACTTCCTGAGTCATGCCAGCAGCGTAGTTCGGCTCGCCGAGCCCGGCTTGACCGTGGTGGTCGGCGAGAATAGGGATAGCGCTGTGGCGTCATCGAATGGGGCGGGCAAGAGCACCCCGTTCAATGCCCTGTTTTGGTGCCTCTATGGTGAGACCCTTTCGCGCGATCACAAGGGTCTCCGGGGGGAGGACGTGATTCGGCGAGGTTCTGATGGGGCCTGCCGCGTCGATCTCACCGTTGCCGATTCTGCTGGTAAGGCGTGGATTATCTCAAGGGAGCAGAAGGGCAGCAAGGGCATGCTCCATGTCTTCAATCGCTCCGACACCGGTTCGCCCCTGGCGCTCGGGGGCGAGCGAGCGACCCAGGCGTGGGTTGAGGCACTGTTGGGGATGGACGCGGAGTTGTTCGCCCAGTGCATCATCCTCGGCCAGGACTCGCCTGTGTTCGCTGCCTCGACCGACGCCCACCGCAAAGAGGCCCTGGAGAGGGTGGCTGGGGTTGGGGATTACGGAGATTATCGGGATGTTGCCTCGAAGCGTTTGACCAAATTGAGTAGGGACATAGAGACTGTCGAATCCGAGCGCAAGCAGCATCTTGCCGCCGCTGCCACTGCTCTGGGCATTGTTGATCCCACAAGCATGTCTCAGGATAGTTTATCGGCCCAGGCCGATGCCGCGGTACGCGAGGCCGAACGGACGCTCTCCCGCGAGCCCGAACTGAAAGCGGCCCTTACTCTCTTGGAGCAGGAGCGGCAGGAGCTGCAGCGTCGGGATAGCGGTCTTCGCTCCGCGCTCTCGGATGTGGCGATACGCCACACGATGGCGGCGGAGTCGGCGAAACAATGGGAACGCGGTTTGGCCGATCTCAAGACCAAATGTCCCACTTGCAAGCGCCCCTTCGATCCTGAATCCTTGGGTCAGAGCCGAATGAGTCTGGAGCAGAGCCTCGCCGTGGCCGTGGCGGCGCGGGATGCTGCCGCGGCTCGGGTTCGGGAGGCGCGGTCCCGTTTCGATACCGAGGACGCTGTAGTTGCGGGCCAGATGCAGAGGGTGCAGGCCGCGATCATGAAGGCGACGGCGGAACTAGGGGGTTTGGAGGCCCAACGTGGCAAGGAACGGATGTTGCGTGGAGCCGCGGACCGTCTCGCCAAAGCCGACCTCTGTGCTGTTACATTGCGCACCTTGGCCGAGGAGCGGCCCTACTTGGAGTTTTGGGTTGATGCATGGGGTCCCAAAGGTGTGAAGTCCTATGTCTTCGACAGCGTAGCCGTGTTCCTCAACTCTGCTATACGTCGCTATGCCGATACGATCCTGGGCGGGGACATTGAGGTCCAGTTCCATACCCAGCGACCCCTCAAGGGTGGAGGGGTCTCCGAGGACTTCCATGTCACCGCTCTCAATAGAGTAGGTTCTGACCTCTACGCCAGCAAGAGCGCGGGGGAGCGGCAGCGGGTTGATCTCTGCGTTGCCCTCGCGCTCCAGACCCTAGCGCGCCAGAGGGCCAAAACATCGGTGCAACTCCTCGTCCTCGATGAGATTTGCACCAACATCGACGCCGTGGGCGAGGAGTTGGTCTACAAGATGCTGATGCAGCTTGCCCAGGACGTGCCAGTGTACCTCATCAGCCACAAGGCAGGGCTCCAGGACGTGGGGGCCAATCTCATTTCTGTGGTCAAGAGTAAGGGCGTTTCGACCGTAGTGCAGCGTCAGTGAGGTGTTTGCGATGAGTGGCTTGTCTCTGCCTGGTCCATTGGTCATCGAGGTCACGGTCAGTGGGGACGAGGCTAGGTACAGCCTCGATGAACCGAGCATGCGGCGCGTTTGCGCCGTGTGCGTACCACTTCGTCCCACGAAGTACATTGTGGTTTCGAGCGATACGATAGATGAGTTCGTGGGCTCCTGGCGGGATACTGTCCCTCACATGATTCTGGCCACTGTGGGTCTTAGGCTCGGAGACGTGATAGCATTGGGAGGCGTTCGGGTTAAGAACGTCATGACAGGCGAGATCATTCAGGAGTGGCCGCAGAGGCCACGGGATAATGGAGAGGATGGGGCATGCCCACAACTGTCTTGAACATACGGATCGACACTGGGGCGATCCGAGAGGCCGAAGCCGAGGGCCGCTGCGTCGTGATCGACCGGACCTCGAAGTGGGGCAACCCGTTTAGGATCGGCAGGGATGGGACCCGTGGGGAAGTGATTGCCAAGTATCGCGCTTGGATACTGACTCAGCCCCAGTTGCTCGCTGCTCTCCCGACCCTGAAAGACAAGGTGCTTGCATGCTGGTGCCGCCCACATCTGCCCTGTCATGGTGATGTGCTGGCGGAGATGGTAGATGAGGGGTTCTAATGAACGAGTTCATTGTCGGGGACTTCCGCACCGTCCTCCCTACCCTGCCTGAGCGGTCCTATGCTCTGATCCTTACGTCGCCACCGTATAATGTTGGGCTGGATTACGGGTCTGAGATCACTGACTATGTTGACCGGATGCATTGGCGTGACTATTGGCGGCTGCTGGATGATTTCATGAAGGCCGCGAAGCGGCTGCTAGTGGAGGGTGGTAGGGTCGCCGTGAATCTTCCGGGATATGCGGTGGGGAAGCGGCCGGGTTATGCTCATCATCACTACATGGGTGAGATTGCCCGCGAGTTGGGCTATACGCTCCTCACCGAAATCATCTGGGACCAGGGCGTATCCGGCCACCGGACCGCCTGGGGCAGCTTCGCTTCCCCCTCGGCTCCCCGGTTCCCCTCCACGCATGAGTTCATTGAGGTATTCTGCGTCGAGCCGAAGCGGAAGGACCGCAAGGGCCGGGGTGACATCACCAATGCTGAGTTCTCGGAGTGGTCCTCACCGATCTGGCACATCTCTGGGAGGCAGCGGGGAGAGAGGCCAGGTAGCTTCCCGGAGGCAATACCCGATCGTTTGATCCGACTCTTTACATGGCAGGGAGATGGTGTGCTTGATCCCTTTGCGGGCTGCGGAACGACTGGGACCGTAGCGCGTCGGCTCAAAAGGCGCTACACCTTGATCGATGTGGTGCCGCGGTGTAAGGAGATGTTCGAGGCTTTACTGGAAGGGGAACCACTTTGCTCCCAGGTAGCGTCGCCACGATTAATGGCTCGACCTTCTCCTACGACGTGAGGGGCATGGGCACGGCCTCTGGGGCATACCCAGGCGAGTTCACGGTGCCGGTGCTGCGCCTCATCCGCGTCGTCATCGCGCATGCCCAGGAGCAGCCGTGGGGCTGCTGCGGGCCGGTCCTGCACCTTTTTAGTGGGGCGTCTGTGTTGGGGGACTGGCGGATTGACCTCAGCCATGACGCTGCCACTATCAAGGCGGATGTCTTCGAGTGGATCAAAACCATTGAGGCTCAGCGACCGTGGAGCGTCGTGCTCTTGGACCCGCCCTATGAGTTATCAACCCAGAAGAAGCATGCGATTGGTTATCCTGCTGCCGGGTCGAGGCCATTATCCACCTCGGTCCCCAACCGCCGCGTCTTCGCGGCGTGGGCGCGGGCCAATGTCTGCTCGCTCCTGTGGCTCGACGCCTGCGCGCCGAGGCCCACTGGGTTCGACCGGGCCGCCATGTATACCCTGCTTCCTGGGGGCTACCATCGGGTTCGCATCCTCAGTTTTCTTGTCAATCGTGATGCCGCGGCGATTGCTGCTCGGGCCACTTGATTCTAGGGGTGAGGGAGAGAGTAGCAAGGAGAACTCAATGTGCCAATTCCGTTCCGGCGAAGCCATGAGGGTGGATGACTCGGAGGTCGAGGTCCTGTTCTCCGAACAGGAGGACTCCCACATCGCCAACCGTGCCACTCACAAGATTGGGGAGGATCGGGGTACAGGCGGCTTGAGCCGCTTCCACACCCCCGTCGAGTTCGTCCCCACCGGGGGACTCTACGAATGGGACAAATACGAGTTCCGATTCGATGCCGGCAGGCCCGATTGGTGGACGGACTCCCACACCGCGAGCGCGGCGAGGCAATGCCTCGCTGAGGTCAAGAGCGTCCTCTTGACCCGTGCGGGGAAGCCCCGCAAGACCCTCGCATGGAAAGGCGACCTCGACCTCGGCAGCCTCGTGGCTGCACCCGAGGGCTTCGCCCCCCAAGCAGGGGGCAGCCTCAACCTCCGCAGCCTCACCACTGTACCCGAAGGCTTCGCCCCCCAGGCAGGGGGCGACCTCGACCTCGGCAGCCTCGTGGCTGCACCCGAGGGCTTCGCCCCCCAGGCAGGGGGCGACCTTTACCTCGGCAGCCTCGTGGCTGCACCCGAAGGCTTCGCCCCCCAGGCAGGGGGCTACCTCAACCTCAGCAGCCTCACGGCTGTACATAAGGGCTTCGCCCCCCAGGCAGGGGGCGACCTCAACCTCCGCAGCCTCGTGGCTGCACCCGAAGGCTTCGCCCCCAAAGTAGGGGGCAACCTTTACCTCGGCAGCCTCGTGGCTGCACCCGAGGGCTTTGCCC
>Ga0315288_10010706_pt1 | contig 11569 bp, 9 predicted proteins | sample YL17G11_20_MG_FD_203454 | JGI IMG/M metagenome (GOLD analysis project Ga0315288, IMG submission 203454) | Sediment microbial communities from Yellowstone Lake, YNP, Wyoming, USA - YL17G11_20 | ecosystem: Environmental > Aquatic > Freshwater > Lake > Sediment | place: USA: Wyoming | collected... | reverse complement strand
ATACTGCTGAAGCTTATCTTTCGTGGGTGGGTACTTCAGGGTTCGTCGAAGGTTTTTGGCGTAAAGACTGCTCTGTTCTCTTCGAGAGTGCCAATCATCAGGAGCAGACTTCAACGCGTTAAGAATGAGCTGGTTGGCTTCCTTAGGGTACGTGTCCCGGTTGTTGTTCCCGTTGGAGTCGGGAAGGGGGATCCCCTCACTTTTACCGATGGCTCCGATCTCGGTGAGAAATCTCCGGACGCCCTCTTGTGTCTCCACACGGAGAATATACGCTACTTTTCCTGTCCCTTTATAGAGACCTGGCACATATTCACGGATCTTGGATGGCACACCGAACTTCCAGAGAAGCGCCTGTACTTCATGGATGAGACGTATTGAAATAGAACAGTACTCAATGGAGTACTTAGAGGAGCTATTCTTTTTTACGTGGCCGTCAGTAGACCACAGCCGATTTAGAAACAGGGCTGTCTTTTCCCGGCTGAGGTTGAAAGCCCAGACAGGGATAAACTTGGTGGCTGAATGCGTACCGTACAGCCCGTCTTCTTTCAGCCATATTGAAACAGGACCGAGAGAAGATAGACGTATTGAACAAGCAGTAGTTCCGGTCTTCTCGTAGATCTTTACCCGCTCTCCAAGACTTCCTGCCAGACGTATGAACTCCTCCATCTTTGAACCTGGGGCAGAGCATAGGTCTACTCCGTCTCCGATGGCGCCGTCCCCTATCAGGTACGCTGTCAGGCAAATGCGGGTATCCCCACCAACAGGGTCCTCGTTCATGAAGGACCCGACACGTCGGACAACAGCTAACCGATCCCCAACTTTGGCATCCCCAGCTTCCATCCACCGCTCCCACATTCGCAGGGGATGTGTGATCGCTACCTCCGCAATATGTCCTTGACGGGTCTTGACTCGCAAGCAAGGTTTCCGATACCTGCGAGACACCCAGGTGACGAGCCCCGATGTTGTGTGGGACCCATCGGGGTGCATTGTCGCCAGGGATTCCCCCAAGCGCACGTCCCCTGCCAAGATCGTGCTGCCGTTCTCCGCAACGCACGGGCTGGTTATGGGGACCGTCTTCTCAACCTGGCGGCCAGCCACCAGAAGAATGCGTTGGCTGTTCGAATCGTAGATGGGCCGCATGTACTCGCGACCACCGAAGCTGAAGTTGACGATCTTTCCGCCCACTGGAAGGCGAAGGGAGAACTCCACGAACTGTGAAGGAGTAATCTCTATCAGCTCATCGCGAGAGATTTCCCCCTCGCCGTCCATGTCGGGTACTGCACCCGAGTACCAATCCGCGTCACTGTAGGGCTCTTCAACAGGCTGCAGCATTTCGCTCATCAAAATCTCCTGGAATCTGGTATAAGAATCTCGATGAATGCAGCCCAAGAGCGTTTAAGATGGCTCGAGGATGCACGCCAAGGACTCATTCGAGCTCTTGGCGATGGCGTAGTAGAACCCAACATCAGCATCTTCACAACTGTCGATCCTATCAAATTTATCCTGAAGATCAAACTGATCGTTCCTCTTGGCAAGGGAACACGCAATCCGCTACGCGCCTACTTACGATGCTGGGCTAAGAAAAGCGAGTGCGAGATGCCAATCATCAACATCGACGACAAGCGCATCCAGGCCGAGCTGCTCACCAAGCGACGGTTCTGGAGAAGTGATGACGACATCAAAAAGCTCCTGGAGGAGAGACGCAATGCAAAAGATAGTGGTGGGGTCAAATCTGATAATCGGACTGGATGAAGTCGGCCGAGGCTGCCTAGCCGGACCAATGGTGGCCGTAGCTGCAGCCTTCCACGACATCCCAAAACCAACAGACCTTGCACAACTGACGGATTCCAAGAAGCTCTCAGAGGAAGTTCGAGAGAAGCTGTTCGGTATTCTCATGTGGCACGTTGGTGATTTCGGTGTCGGTTACGTCAGCGCAGAAGACATTGATGTAATGGGAATGACAGCTGCATGGAACTACACCTGCCTTGCAGCTCTTGAAGAGCTTCACCCGAAAATACCTGCCACTTACAAGACGAAGCTCGTTGTAGACGGGCGTGATGAAGTACCCCGGTATGACTATCCGCAGGAAGCTGTAGTGAAGGCGGACCTCAAAGTGTGGCAGGTGTCAGCCGCAAGCGTCATAGCCAAAGTCTTGCGGGATCGAGACATGAAGTACTTGTCTGAGTTCTATCCCGAATATCGTTGGTCGGTGAACAAGGGCTATGGGACAAAGGACCATCAGGAGGCGATCTTGAAGTACGGGCCAACGCCTCTGCACCGTCGGCTATTTCTTCGGAAGCTCCTCGGTAGGGAGGCCGACTAGCCGATCATGTGTTCGCGCGATGGCTCTCCCAGCCCGCGCAGCTTGTTGGCCAAGGTAGGTACCAGTTCGGACTACCTCGCCAAGAATCTTCTCCGGAAGTGTCGGGTTGAAGTTGGAAAGGAAGTCATCCACTTTCTTGCGTGACTCGAGCCTGCCCATCTCATACTTCTCTCGAAGCTCATCCTTCAGGGACCGCACAACATCCTTAGCGAAAGCTTTCTCGCGCATGATGGTGTGACGATCAGTATCAGAGGTCTTCGGGTCAAGATGGTCGAGTTTGTAGCCTACGCGCAAATGCTCAACAAGCGACTCCCAACCCCCGCCGTATGCGGGGAGAAGGTACTTCATAGTTTTCCGTGCGTACGGAATAGCAGCTCCCATCTCATCGGGCTTTTCAAAGTGGGCGCCGAGGTCTGCAATCATGTGGCTGGCTTCACCAATGTTCTTCAGCCCGCGGAATGCTCGAGCACCTTGTGAAGCACCATCCAATGCAATGGCTTTGGCCACATCCTGAACACCTTGGTCCTTCTTCTTTTCGATGTTGGAAAGGATGGTTGGCTTCTCCTGTGTCGGAAATGAGTGAAGCTCGTCAGTCCAGGGAAGCAGCGGGAAGCGCACACCGTAATCTGCTTGCACTGCGCCGCCAACAATAGCCGCCCGAACACCAGGTGACATCTCTTTGTGCATCTTGTCGGCAAGTACACCAGCAAGCTCAGCATGGGCCTCAGGACTATACGCGATCTTCTGCAGTTCGGAGGAGAAGCTGGCGAGCATTGCTCGCTTCTCCTTTTTAGCCTTCACTCGTTCAGGTAGGGTCTCGTAGTTGGTTGCATTCGACCATTCCTTCGCCACTGGACGAGAGATCTCTCCTCGGTTCACCTTGGCCCAGAACAGTCGCTGCTGCGCTCTTGATTTGAATGGCACTGGCTACTCCAGAATGGACACGAGCTCAGTAATGAACCCGCACCACCCAGCTCGTTTTTCAATGTTGCCCTTATCCAAGTGCTACTCCTTGAAACCCTGCCAGCCGAAGGCGTGCTTGGTGAGAGGCATGGACCGAAGTTCTGCAGCAGCTGAAGCTCCCCCACGAGATAGAAGATGCCTGGCCCTCTGCTCATTCAACACCGCTTGGAAGGTCTTGGTACCTCCAGGTGTGGGACGAAGTTTAGTTGCCATTCGAAAAAGGGCATCGTCGCTATGACCCAGGATTGCTTTTCGAAAGCCCTCCATCGAAGCGATCTTTCGCATCTCGTCAACGAAGCCACCCCACATGGCTCCCTTCTCGATGTCACCCTTATCCATGTGCCACTCCTTGAAACGTGGTTGGAACAGTGCGCCCTTGCCATCGCCGAAGACCTTGGCAGCTCTTACCTTTGCAACCCTGCCGATGTACCGGTCTGGGTTGGCAAGCATATTGCGGGCTTCGTCGTGCTTGAACCCGCCCAGCTGTCCAACGATAGCACCGCGAGGAGTCCAAGAGTAAGAGACCGCTCCCGCTCGGTCATGCGGCTGACCGGTACTTCCACTGACTGCCGGGTGAACATCCCGCACATAGACGTCAAAGTCTGGGGCAAACTTGGCTTTAACGGGAACACCAGGTTTGTCTCGGTCAACGAGTACGACTCCTTCTTCAGTGAGCGGGTGCTTCTTCTGACGGATCGCATTGAGCATCTCCACCTTTTCTTGTGGCGTTGTCGCCATGGGCGGAGTCATCAGCTCGGTCAGAGACCGCTCCACCTTCCTCAGCACCTCCAGCTTCTCGCTGAACGGTGCGTTCTCCATGTTCTTGCCCTTGTACGTCACGACGCTGAACGGGAAAGCCTTGAGCTTGACGCCCTCTTCTTCCTGCTTGCGCCGGCTCTCCCAGACCTTGGAGTTGAGCAGTCCTCCAGTTCGCTGAGCCTCGATGGGCCGGCCGTCATTCCGATGACCACCATCCTCGACACCGACGACTTCAGCCCGGAGAACAGTACCGTCAAGCTCCTTTGGCACCTTCGTCTTGAGGAGCTCGGGCATCTTGTGCGTGTGCTCGATGAGGCCCGTGCCTGAGACCTTCCCTGGACGATACGAGAACACCCGCGGAGCTCGGCCAGCCTTGAGGTCGATGATCCCTTGGGCACCATCCAGCTTGGGCATCATGGCCTGCTGGTGATTGCCAGCATCAATCTCGTCTACCGAGATCTCCTTGTACTTTGGTTTGAAGGCTGGAATGTCCGTGCGAGGAGGGCGGGTCTGGGTCTTGTTGTGCAGGAACCAGTTGCCCTTGTCGTCCTTGCGGATCGCGAACTCTTCCGGTGCTTGACCTTCGTAGAGGTTGAACCTCAGCTTCGTCCCAGCTGAGTCTGCCGGGTCAGCATGGTAGACCTCGGTCTGTGCACGCCGGCCGCGGACCACCTTTCCTTTGCCATAGCCTTCACCGATCTCACCAGTGAAGTCCATGTACGGGATTGTGTGGTCGAACGTTGGAATGACACGAGCAGCCTCTCCAGGACCGGGGAGGGTTTCCCTCTTAGGAAGTACGAAGGAATGTGCGATTCCTGTTTCAGGATTACCAAGACGGAGATCAATGTGAGGCCCGGCCTTCTCCGCATGGTGCGGATGAGCAGACAGTTCCCAGACTTGGGGCTTCTTCACCTCTGGCAGCGGCGTAATCTTGCCCTTGGTCGGCAGACCCGAAGCAAACTCCGCCAGCTTACTGAGGTGCAGTAGCCTCATGGTTCATCACGAACCAGTGATCGCGACGATCTGGCCGTCCGTCACTTGAATCGTCGAGATAGTCGTGAAGGGACCAGCCGTGATCGCGTTCTTCGACAGGAAGTTGTTGTGGGCGTACGCCGACGTGTGGCCACTGACCAGGCCAGCTGCGACGCCAGTGTTCTCTTTACCGCTGGCATAACCGTCGTAAGTGCTCTTCAACGCTGTCGTGAAGGCTTCTTGGATGAGGTCCAAGGTCGCCTTGTTCGAGTGCGCGTGGGCCGCAGTGACCGCTGCGTCATAGGCGCTCTTCAACGCCGTGGTGAATGCCGCTGTGACCAGGTCCAGCGTTGCCTTGTTGGAGTGGGTATGTGCCCCACTGCCATCGATCTCGGTCGCCACGCGAGCAAGAGCATTGCTGACGTCCGAGCGCAGATCTGCAACCTCACCTTTTGAAAGGTGTGGTGTCGCTGGACCTTCGATTGTTGCCAAGAAACGGTCGGTTGACATTTCGCTTCTCCTAAATCCTCGGTAGTGAGGTCAAGCTATTGAACCATGTAGACGTCCCGATAGGAACTCTACTTCTCCAAACTCGCGTCGAAGGCATCAAAGAACGTCTCGAGCATTTTGAGCATTTGCTCCTCTGCGATGCTCACGTCCTGGAACTGAACCACCACAGCACCAAGCTCTTGCATGGGCTCGATGGCGACGCTGCCCTCCCAAGCTGCATCAACAGCTGATTTGACACGCGTCAAAACATCCGGAGGAAATCTCACCTTGGGAGCATTCTCGACACGGCCAGGCACGTAGACCAGCCCAACATGGCCACAGGTAGGGCAAGGCTTACGCGCCTGCGCGAGCTCCCGTGGAACATCCCGTCGGCAGGCTCGGCACTTCGGTAGATAGTAGCCATTCTCCCATTTGTCCTCAGAGCCACCGCGCGGGAACAGATGAATCAGGACAGTGCCCTTCTTCATCTCCCACTCGGCGAAATACGTCGAGTAGTTGGTAATGCGCTCGAGGCTCTCAACCTTGAAGTTCTCGGCGACCGATTCGCCGCCGATGAACTCACGCATCTGCTTCTTCAGGTCCTCGTCCCACTGTGGCTCCGGCATCGCTTCGGTCGTCATCGTCATCTCCCTTTCCATCGGTGAGGAAGGCCACCCCGGAACCGCTATGGTTACCGTGTGGGGCCAGGCTCTTGAGCGCTGCGATCTTTGGCTTCCAGGTCTTCATTGAGATTACCCTGAGTTCTTTCAGGATGTCATCCAGACCTGCGCCATCGCCGTATAGAACGGTAAAGATGTTGCCCAACTCTTTCGTCAGACGCGTCAGCATGCCAACGACTTCCTCATTGTCGGGCATGTAGCGCGTAGCCTCGAGACGGAAGTACACCCCGCGAAGTGCCTCTCTCAGGGTCTTCTTGCCCTCAACCTTTGGCTGGAACCCAGCCCGGTACCTTGCTTGATCTGGGCTGCTGTGGAGACTGGCCAGAATTGAACTGCGCATTGAGCGGCCGCGCAGCAGAATCTCCCACTCGCTATAGCTCGTTGCCTCAACATCCCAGAAGAACTTGCGGAGCATGTCGACAGCCTCAGCGGAAACCTTCAGGTGATGCTTCTTGAGCAGCTTCTCCGATATTTCAGCTGATTCAAGACGACCAGCAATGAGCACCTGCGTCGTTTCAACAGCCTGGGCGTTGCTCCCCAGCATCCGCAGAACATCAGCCATACTGATTGGCGGATTCCAGAGTTCGTACACATCCTGCTTCTTCATGAACTCTGCAGTGACTTTGTGCTGCGGGCTATGGAAGCGAAGACCGCGAGGAGGTTTTGCCGTCATCACAGCCATGTCCTTGAACTTGTCCTCAGCAATGGACAGGATGTGAATACGCTCGAGGAGTGAGCACACCTCTTTCCACTCGATTGGAGTTCCCGTGACCTGAGCCTTCAGAAGAAGGTATTTCAGGTATCGATGACTTGGGTGTGCCATCAGTCTTTACTCCCCGTGATGCAATTCTTTCTGCTTCAGGGTGCGAAGGCCGTTGATGACGTCCTCGAGAGCTGCCAGCATGCGCTCAACAGCAGTCTCGGAAACTTCCCGAACGCCAAGCCGCACGGCGAGAAGCAACTCGGCCAGTTTGGACTGAGCGTCTTCTAGCCCAGGCAGCATGTCCACGAAGGTAGCGATGTTCTCGGCGTTGATGAAGCCCAGGCCCAGAATCTTGTCTGCAGTCAGGGCGTCATCCAGGATCGAGGCCTCCTTCAACAGGAAGTAGTTCCGGATCGGGTGGGGCAGGTTTTGGAGCTCGTTCTTCACCATCGCTCGAGCTTCGGCCATCTTTTCCTGAGCAGGCACGATGATGCGCAGGTTGCGGAAGGCGACATTCTGCCCTGCGGCCGCACGAGCCATGGCGGTCTTCATGAGGTTGGTAGGGATCCCCAGTAGACCCCCAATAAACTCCGTTTGAGGCTTGTCGATGAAGTTCTTGAATTCCGAGGCCAGCTTGGTCACCGCCGGGCCACGGAACGAGAACACATCGCCATCGCCAATCAGCTCAGCGGTGGAGGTGTACTTCTTCACTGCAGTTGCTGTCTTGGTGAACATCGAAGGGTCGCTGACCAGCTCGGTCGGGCTGCGCAACGAAAGCCAACCGCAGCCTGATGGAACGATGACCTGGCCCGGGGCCACTGGCACGATGTCCTTGACAGCATCGGAGAAGTAGAAGGTGACCTGTTGACCATCGTCAGTTTGTGCGAGGTAGTTCACCATCCCCTGTGGGTCTCGGAATGTGCTGGTGATCTTCATCGGGGAGTAGACCTTGGCCGACCCATCCTTGGAGCTGAACAGCGCGCCGTAGCCCTGGGGCTGCGACTTCGGCAGGTCTGCCACCTTGCCCATCATCTTGCCGGCGATGGCTTCCTGAATGGAGTGCTGCGAACCGTTGGTGAAGAGCATCGCAGGCGTTGCACCTCCATCGAACGAATTGATCCTCGGGAACACCCAGCCGATCATCTGGTTGCCAGCGGTGTCCTCAACCTTCCACAGGCCGAACTGGTCGACCGGCCGAACCTCCACATCATCCTCTGCCAACTCGGCTGGCATCTGCGGAGTCATGGTGGCTGTACCGTCTGGACCGACCGGAGGTTGAGCGTTGGGGTCCTGCTGACCCATCAGCTGGGCTGCTTCCTGCGGAGGCACCTGCTCCTGCTGTGGGGCGAATGGAGCTGCAGCTGCCCACTTCACCAGGTAGTTGCCATTGTCCAGCCGACGAATCTGCACCACGTCGGGGCGAATGCTGTCCTTGAGTGCGTCGGCTGTCTTCTGCAGGTTGATGGGATCGAGCTGCATTGCCGAGAACAGGGCAGCTTGCACACCATCAGAAGCGTTGGCAAAGGATGCACGCAGGCTGATGCTCGCCATCGCTGTCTTGATGCGCTCGATGTGCTGTGGCAGCACTCGGCCATTGAGCTGCGGCAGAATCGGAATGATCTCTGCGGTCTTCGCAGGCAGAGACTCGCCAGCCGAGAACTGAGAGAGCGATGGCGCTGGCGGCGGCACTGCAGCCTGGTTGGCCGAGGTAGCCGGGAGAGACGAGGTTGACCCCGACATCTGCGTCTGAAGCGGGGGTGGAGGAGGCGGAGTCGAGGTCAGGTTGCCAGGGTTGGCACCGCCCTTGTTCAGCGCTGCGGTAGCCCCGATGGCCGCACCCATCTTGATGCCTGCGCCGTAGTGCATGCCCTGAGCAGGCGGCATGAGGTCCTGACCGAACGGCATATCGGGTGGCACATCCTGGGAGCTGTCAAACGCGTCTGGCCGGAACAGCACCGCGCGCAGGCGTGCCTCGGTCAGATGGCCGTACCGCTTGCCATGGACGAACACATCAAGCGGCTGGAGAATCTGCTCCTTGATGAGAATCGGAATGTGGATCATCCGGAGCTTCTTGCGGCGGTCCTCTGCTGGTAGGTCGGTGACCGTTCGAACTTCAAGCGAGCCAAATCCGTAGCCACGCTCTTCGTCGATCTTGTCGAGCTCGACATTGACTTCGAAGTTCCCAAGAAAGGGCAGACGCTTGTACGCCTCGCCCAGAATCTCTTGGGGCCACAGGGCAGAGTTGTCGCTCATGCGGGTGGTCGAGCCTGCGGTCTTCTCGGGACCGAAGTCCAGCTGGTCATCCAGAAACAGAGATTGCGAACTCATTGGTTCTCCTTCAGCTTGTCGTGTTCGTTTTGCTGGTCAGACCAGCCAGCTGCCCCATCAAAGCGTTGATTGCAGGAGCTGCAATGACTGGCTTTGACGGGACCGAGGTCTTCTCTTGGCCAAGCATGTTCAAAAGGGAAGTCAGGAACGATGTGAGCATGTCTCCGTACACCAAAGGGTGAACAGCAGAATTACCGCCGATCTTGCAGACGGGAGCATCAAGGACAGCCAATGCCCCGCCTTTCAAGGTTGCCTTTGCCCCTGCTTCGACGATTGCGTTCACAGCAGCCTTCTCGGTTAGATCGGTACCTGCTTCCACCTTGACTGAGGTTCCAGCCTTGACCTCGATCTTGCCACCGACCTCCACTTTGGAGTCGCCGTCTATCTTAACCTCAGACTTACCCTTTATGGTAGCCGTGAAGTCCTTGGCAAATTCGAAATTGACATTCCCATCCTTGTCGAATGTCGCAAGGATCTTGACTGCCCCGCCTTTTCCATCCGCAAAGATCTTCAGCTGCATCTTGACTGGGCCGTCCCCACCATCTGGTGAGCCGATGAGAAGTTCAGCAACATGGTCTGAATCGTTGGCCTTCTCCTTCACCAGTATGCGAAGCTCAGTCTTTGCATCCCCAGCGGTATCCTTCTCCGTCCGATGGACCACCCACTCCATCTCTCCAGCAATGGAATGCAGCCCATAGTTCTCACAGAAATCCCGGATGGTGTTCTTGATGGGCATGTAGATGCGCTGAGCTGCAGGGGTTGCTCCGACCTGCACTACGCCACCGCGTCGCAGGATGATGAAGTTCTCATCCCGCGTCTTCATCATGATGTCGCCTGGGTTCAGCTGCGGGCGGTTGGAACGAAAGCTCTTAGCAGCGTCATCAAACGGAGACTGAAACGCAAGTATGAAAGCGTGAGCATCAAGACCCGAAGACGGACGGCAAAGCCAACAGTACGCACCCACCTCGGGCATGACATAGATGCCTTCTCCATTTGCATAGTGGAAGTACGGAGAGCCAACCTGGATGTCCAGGTAGAGCTTGTCGCCGTACTCCGTCACAACATCCACGGACCAGTCCCGGATGTTGACGTTGATGATGCGCGCCGTCTCAACTCGTGGGGCTATGAATCCGCCGCCAGTCGACATCGTTTCTCCTCAGTAAAGCCAAGGCGCGTCTTTGGTTCCAATCCCAAACTCTTTTCCCCAAGCCATGCCAGGTATCGGATGCGGGCCATGGAGGTTGGCCCTCCATCCCTTGGCTGCACCCTCGAGCAGTGTATCCTTGAGTCGGGTCGTGTGCATACGCGCAAGCCAATCCGTTTGCATCTCGATGGGCATGATGTTCACGCCTTTCAACACAGGCGTGTGCTTGATCTGCCGTTCACCAGCCTTCAGACCAGAGTTGTAGGAGTTGAGAACCGAGGTCGGAGCATAGTCTCCACGGAAAAACTCTCCGTTGGACCCGTCATCGGTGACCTCACTCAAGTTGGTAATGGCTCGAACCACAACCTCGACATTGCGTCGGTGCAACGGAGTCGACTTGCTGTAGACCTTGGTAATTTCGTCTGTCAGGTACCGCTGAACCGAGCTCAGGCCAGTGAGCGGCAGCATCTCTCGCGGGTTCTTCACGCCGGAGGAGATGGCGTCGCCCTTCTTGATGGCCTGACCAATCTTGACAGCCAGCTCACGTCGCGCAGGAACGAAGTGCTTTTGGTCTCCGATGTAGACACCCCAGCCACCTGCTGGATCCTTCTCGATCTTCGAGACTTTCCCTTCCCCATGCGCAAGGGTAGCAGAATCCTTGAGTGTCTCGGGCAGCTCGAGCAAGTTCTTCAATCGGGTGAATTTGTCCACCGCATTGGAGCCTACCGCACCCGAGACACCTCCGGTATGAAAAGCATTCATAGCCAGCTGGGTAGCGGGCTCGCCGAGTGCCTGGGCTGCGATGACACCCACGTTGGTACCCTTCTCAAACGGCTTGCCATGTTCGTTCAAGCCCATACACTTGGCACAGATGCCTTCGCCATGGGAGCACTTGAGCGGGGTTCGAACGGTCACTTCCTTGACACCATTGTTCTTCAGCCGGGTCAGAACTCGAGGGGTCACCAGCGTACCAGCAGGGATCAACCCCTTGTCCTTACCGCCACGAGTCCCAATCTTGACGTCGGTTGCCGTGTATCTGTCGATGGCATGCTTGTCGTTCACATCGAAGGCAACGCCGCGGCTCGTGCCGCAGTCATCGCTGGCGACTATCTGATTGATGGCCGTGTTCACGACCTCCTTGAACAAGGCACCCGGCATCTCGGTTCCTTGGACACGACCGATGGTACCCATACGCGCACCGTGCATTG
>Ga0315288_10010703_pt1 | contig 11571 bp, 10 predicted proteins | sample YL17G11_20_MG_FD_203454 | JGI IMG/M metagenome (GOLD analysis project Ga0315288, IMG submission 203454) | Sediment microbial communities from Yellowstone Lake, YNP, Wyoming, USA - YL17G11_20 | ecosystem: Environmental > Aquatic > Freshwater > Lake > Sediment | place: USA: Wyoming | collected... | reverse complement strand
GAGCCAGGCAAGGGGAGCAGGTTCTTCGTGTCTTTGCCAAACATCGGTAGATAGTAGTGTGAGGATACATCCTCCGTAAGGGGGCTGCAATGCCCGGTACTCTAAGCGCAGGCTGGCTACTCAAGAGTTGCCCAAAATGTGGCGGCGATATGTATTACAACGTGGAACTTGATGGCGCATATATAGAGTGTCTGCAATGCGCGTACGAGAGCGATGCCCTGGGCGAAATCCAGAGAGCTGACCCCCGGCGTATTTTGGGGTATCGCAAATTTCCGTCTCAGTTGGTGAGTTCGGGCTGAAGCGGCGAGCACGCATAGGGCGCCGCCGGAAGCGGACACCCCTACATAAGGGCGTCGGCTGGTGAGAGCCAGGAACGGCTCCCCTGGTAAACTCAGGACAGGCTCAGGGCGAACGGGCGCTAATCCCCCTTGCCCCCTCCCTGAACGAGTCAGGGACAAGTTTAGGAAAGGGGGAATGAGGACATTTGCTGGCGTTCTTCTACGCGCAGTTCCAGAACTATGTGTCCCCAACCACCGCATTGTACGCCTACATCGAAGCAACCAGTTCGCTTGAATCTCATTTCATTGGGGTCAACCCCGGCGTAGAAGAGCTCATTCGATGTGAAAATCAACGGTGCAACCGAGGATAAGGCGTAGATGCAAATCCTCTTCGGGCAGAGCTTGGTTATGAGATTGCCTGCCCCATCAAAGTAGAACTTGTCACCAATCTTGTGGTGGCTGTTACACCCGTTGGATTCGACCACTTCTGCAATGACTGTCTTGTTCATTAAAGCCGCAGCCTTGGATAAGACATCTTCATTCCTGGGATTCCGCTTGAAAACCTTCATTTCCTTGTCGGTGTACCCCAGATGGTCTTGCATAAACTTCCATTGATTCTGGCTGACTTTCACCTTGTCACCTCCTAATTTCCATAGCGTTGCAGGGCTTTGTAGATGGCGTTGCTGCCGAAGTCCAGGGATTCTACGGGGATGCGTTCGTCGGCAGCGTGCGCTGTCTGTAAAAGGTCAAGACCTTGCGGCGAGTTCATGGGGGTGAAGCCGTAGGTCTGGATGCCCAGACGGGAGAAGTGGCGTCCGTCGGTAACCCCTGGAAGCAATGCAGGGAAGGGCACAGCGCCCGGGTCTGCCACACGCAGAATGTCTGCCAAGGTGTCGAAGAATCCCATGTCTGGCTCAGAGGGACCGGAGTCGTGTCGGACTACTTCCAGTTCTACTTCGTCGCCGATAAACTTGCGTAGCTCGGCTATCATGTCATCGGGGACGAAGCCGGGCAGCAAGCGTCCGTCTAATTCCAACGTAATCTCGGTGGGGATGACGTTGACTTTCTCGCCGCCGCGGACAATGGTGGCGTTGACTGTATTGCGCAGCATCGGCTCCAGCGCTTTCGCTTTTACGCCCAATATCTTCAAAAGCGGGTCGGTCAATGCAGGGTTGAGGATTTGGCGTAGAACCAAGTTCGAAGGGAACGAGAGAGCGGATGCCATGCGCTCAATCATCTGCCGTGCTATGGGTGTTATGTGCACTGGCAAACGCCTTTGCTCCAGTTGCTGAAGCAGTCGAGCCAGCTTCGCCATAGCACCGCCGCGCATGGGGAAGGAACCGTGCCCGCCGGGACCACGTACAAAAGCCTTCATCCAGCAGAGCTGCTTTTCCGAGACCATGATGGGGTAGAGCTTCTTATTGCCGAAGTAAATTCTGGAGCCGCCGAACTCCCCGAGGGCATAGCGTACGCCCTTGAAGTGCTCGGGGTGGTTCTCCACAAGGTATTTGGCCCCGAAGTCTCCGCCAGCCTCTTCGTCGGACAGGATAGCGAGCACGATGTCGCCAGCCGGGGAGAAGCCTTCTGCCCTGGCTCTGAGGAAGGCGCAGAGCATCATGGCGATTCCGCCTTTCATGTCAAGGGCGCCTCTGCCCCAGATGCAGCCGTCAACGACTTTCCCTTCGAAGGGCGGGTGTGTCCAGACCTGTCCAAGGGTTGTTACTACGTCCACGTGTCCGTAGAGCAGGAGAGGCGGCGCGATGCCCTGTCCTTTCAGGCGCGCGATGAGGTTGGGTCGGCTGGGCGTCTTGGCTAATATAGTTGTCTCGAAGCCTGCCCCGGTCAGGATTTTGTCTACATAAGTAATACAATCGGACTCGTTGCCAGGGGGGTTGGTGGTGTCGAAGCGGATGAGGTTACGCAGTATTTCCAGGGGGCGCTGGTGGAGGGGCTGGTTGTCGGAAGACGCAACGGACATAATGCTCTCCTGGTTGTATTTTCGGAAAGAGCATACACCATTGGGGTGGGCGTTTGTCAAGGAAGACGAAAGGGGAGGCTTCCGCGAAGCTAGTTCCTGTGCGAGCATGCTCGAAGCTAGCCGTGTGGGTTTAACGGAGATCGCTGTAGCTTGAGTCGAAGCTGTAACTGAAGAAAGTTAGCGTTTCGCGGAAGCCTCAAAGGGATAGGGTGTAACTGGTTAAAAATGCCTTTGCACCTTTGAGGAAAAGTGGCTATAATAACCCGCACATTATCTTTTAGAGGACCAGGAGGTTTCAGGTGATACGGAGCTTCGACGGAAAGGCACCAAAGATTTCGGAAACAGCTTTTATCAGCGAGGCAGCTTACATAATCGGCGATGTCGAGATAGGGGAATACTCCAATGTCTGGCCCGGCGCTGTGATAAGGGGCGATTTCGCCAAGATAAAAATAGGGCGCTATGTGGATATCGAGGATAACTGCAGCTTGCATGCAGGGAACGATATGGAGATCGGCGACAATATAATCATAGGGCACGGGGCTGTGGTGCACGGCAAGAAGGTGGGGAACAATGTGCTCATCGGCATGAATGCCACCACCTTGCATAACTCCGAGATAGGCGATTACTGCGTTATCGCAGCCGGCTCGGTGGTAACCGAGGGCATGAAGATCCCCTCGGGCTCTTTCGTTGCCGGGGTGCCGGCGAAGATAAGAGGCGAGGCTACGGATAAGCAGAAGAGCTGGACGGAAGGGCATTTTGCCTTCTATCCCCTGCTGGCGAAGAAATACAAAGACCAGAAGCTTTAAAGGATTACATCCACTCCGGCGCGTTCATCCCCATCAGCCCCAGGGTCCTGGCGAGCACTATTTGTGTCGCCTCTACCAGTTTGAGGCGGGCGCAACTCAAAGCGCTATCTTCGGAGACCACGCGGCATTGCTTGTAGAAGGCGTGGAAGGAAGTCGCCAGGTCCTGGGCGAAGTAGGGGAGGTGGTGAGGCTCGAGCTTCTGGGACGCAAGCTCGACCAGCTCGGGAAGCGCCACCATCTTGCGAATCAGTTCCAATTCCGCCGGATGCGTCAGCAATCCCACATCGCCTATTGAGTAATCCAAGTTCTTCTCCTGAGCCAGGCGCAGGATGCTGGCGATTCGTGCGTGGGCATACTGAACGTAATAAACAGGGTTATCTGCCGACTCCTTCTTGGCTAGCTCAAGGTCGAAGTCCATCTGGCTATCTGCGGAGCGGGAGAGGAAGAAGAAGCGGCAGGCATCCGGACCCACCTCCTCCACAAGCTCGCGGAGGGTGATGAGCTCGCCGGTGCGTTTGGATATCCTTATCTGGACTTCGCCGCGGCGGAGGGTGACCATCTGAGAGATTATTATCTCCAGCCTGTCGGGATTGATTCCCAGCGCGCCGACAACGGCTTTCATTCGGGATACGTGCCCCTGGTGGTCAGCTCCCCAGATGTCTATTACGCGTTCGAAGCCGCGCTCCAGGAACTTGTTGTAATGGTAGGCTATGTCTGAGGCGAAGTAGGTGGGAGAGCCATTGGAGCGCACCAGCACGTTATCCTTGTCCTCGCCGAGGGCAGTGGAGACGAACCACAGCGCCCCTTCTCTTTCCTCGATATGTCCGGCTCTTTTCAGCGCAGCCATGGACTGCTCATACTGTCCCTGCTCGAAGAGGGTGCGCTCGCTGAACCAGACATCGAAGTCCACTTTGAGAAGCTCGAGGTCAGCCTTGATGTCCGCTATAACCCTGGGCAGCGCAAGCCTGCCTATCTCCGGGACAGCTTTCTCGGCGGGCATTTTGAGGAAGGCGTCGCCTTTCTCAGCGGCGATTGCCTTGCCGAGCTCCACAGGGTAGAAGCCTTTGTAGCCGTCTGAGGGCAGCTCGCACTCCTCTCCCAGTGCCTGCAGGTAGCGGCAGTGCAGGGAGCGGAAGAAGGCGTCCATCTGGTTGCCGGCGTCGTTTACATAATATTCTCTTTGCACTGAGTAGCCGGCGGCTTTGAGCACGTTTGCCAGGGTGCTGCCCAGTACCGCGCCTCGTCCGTGTCCGACGTGGATGGGTCCTGTGGGGTTGACGCTGACGAACTCAATCTGCACTCGGGCGTTTTCTCCCAGGGTGAGGTTGCCGTAGTTCATGCCCTCCTTCAATATCTCCTGCACTTGCTCGGTGAGCCATTTGTCCGTGAGGAAGAAGTTGATGAAACCTGGCGCTGCTACCGAGACTCTTGCTACTTCTGGGGTTTCGGTGAGGAGTTTTGCCAGGGTGTTCGCTATGGTCATGGGGTTCATGCGGGCTACCTTGGCTAATTTCAGGGGGAGGCTGGAGGCGTAGTCGCCGTGCTCGGGGTTCTGAGGGTGTTCGATGACTATCTCGGGCAAGGCGATGGCAGGAAGCGAGCCCTCCGCCTGGGCTGTTTTGGCTGCTTTTTCCAGAAGCTGGGCGATTTTATATTTAAGCATAGCTAGCTTGCCTCTCCTTCTGTTTCCCAGAGTCTGCCGGCCTCTCTGGCAAGCAGCCTGTGCTCAGGCTGCTTAAGATAAGGGTCGGCGTGGAAAAGTTCTATAGCCTCTTTGCGGGCAAGCTCCAGAATCACAGCATCGGAGAGCCTTGCCATCTTCAGGTCGGGTAGCCCGCTCTGACGGGTGCCGAAGAACTCGCCGGGGCCCCTGAGCATTAAATCCTTCTCTGCAAGTTCGAATCCGTCCTTTGTGGTTTCGAGGATTTTGAGGCGCTCCTCAGCCTCTGCTGAAGGCGATTCTGTGAGGAGAATGCAGTAGCTCTGGTGCTGCCCTCTGCCCACGCGACCCCGGAACTGGTGCAACTGAGCCAGTCCGAATCGGTCAGCGCCCTCTATGAGCATCACCGTGGCGTTGGGCACGTCCACGCCCACCTCCACCACCGGCGTTGATACCAGTATGTCGGTCTCGCCGTTGCGGAAGCGCCGCATCACCTTCTCTTTCTCTGCGCCATTGAGGCGCCCGTGGAGCAATCCCAGCCTCAGGTCGGGGAATACGCTCTGCGAGAGGCGTTTGTATTCGGTAACGGCTGCTTTAGCCTCTATTGCCTCGGACTCCTCTATCAGGGGACAGATTATGAATGCCTGGCGTCCCTCGGCAGTCTGTTTGCGCACGAAGTCGTAGGCTCTCTCGCGGTACTCGGGTCCCAGGGACCTGGTTTTTATCTCTATTCTGCCCGGGGGCAGTTCATTGAGTATGGAGAGGTCGAGGTCGCCGTAGAGCGTGAGCGCCAGGGTGCGCGGGATGGGGGTGGCGCTCATCACCAGGACGTGCGGTCGAGTGCCTTTGGAGCGCAGTTCAGCGCGCTGCATCACGCCGAAGCGGTGCTGCTCGTCCACCACACACAAGCCTAACTGGGGGAACTCGACCCCTTTCTGGATGAGGGCGTGTGTGCCGATGATTATATTTATCTCGCCTGCCGAGATGCGTTCCTGAACTTCCCGTTTTGCGCTCCCTTTGAGGCTTCCGATAAGGAGCCCTACGCCTACGGGGTGAGGTTGTATCGCGGGGTAGTTGTGAACAGTCTTGCTGTCATTTTCCTCACTGGATGCTTTGTTCAGCAGATTGCAAATTGTATTGAAGTGCTGCTCTGCCAGTATCTCTGTGGGCGCCATGAGGGCAGCCTGATAGCCGTTGGCAGCGGCAAGCAGCATCGCTGCTGTAGCCACCACTGTCTTGCCGCTGCCAACCTCGCCTTGCAGCAGTCGGCTCATCGGCTTGGGCTTGAGCAGGTCGCTCTGAATCTCTGCAAGTGCGCGCCTCTGGGCTGAGGTCAATTTGTAGGGTAGGGAATCTAAAAAGGGCTCAAGGCACTTGCTCTCTGCGTTAAAGGCAATACCAGCCTCCTCCTGCCAGTCTCGTTTTTTGGATAGCACGCCGAGCTGGATGAGGAAGAGCTCGTCGAAAGCAAGGCGCTTTCTAGCCTGGTCCTTGCCCAGCTCGCTATCAGGGAAGTGAGCCAGCCTGATTGCCTCGGCGAGCGGGAGCAGCCCTGCGCTGACTCTTACGTTCTCCGGCAAAAAGTCCTCAAGCTCAGGCAGCCAGCGGTCGAGGGTTGCTTTTACCAGTCTGCGCACTGTTCTGGGGGAGAGCCCGGCGGTCAGAGGGTAAACAGGCACCAGCCTGCCCGTGTGAATGAGGTCGTCCGATTCCAGAAGCTCCCACTCGGGGGACACGAACACCATTCTGCCGCGAAACGCCTCCACTCTGCCGCTGAGCACAACCGTGGAGTTGGTGGTGAGCGTTTTAGCTAGGTAGGGCTGGTTGAACCAGATGACCCTCATGTTGCCGGACTCATCGCCGACCGTTGCCTCGGTGGCGCGCCTTCTGTGGCCGAGGGTTTTCTGAGCAGCCTCCCACACAGTGGCAACTATGGTCTGCTCTTCGCCTTCCTTGAGTTCTGAAATGAGTTTTTTCTGGCTGTAGTCTACATGGCGGCGGGGGAAGAAATAGATGAGTTCACGTATCGTTTTCACTCCCAGCTTATCGAATTTGCTGGCTAGCTTTGCGTGTATTCCCTTAAGAGACGTTATGGGAGCGTTTAGAGTCTGCGCGCTGGCATGTTTGACGCGAGTGGACAGGGGTTTCCGTTCGGGCAGGGTAGCCCTGGGGAGGGGTGAAGCCTTCTGCTCTCCTGAGTCTAGCTGCTTCAGAATGGCGTTGACCCATTGCTCACGCGCCCTTATGTCAAGTGTGGAGTAGCTCTGGGAAAGCAGTCGGGATAGCTCGCGGTTGGGTGGGGTCAGGTTGCGTAGGTATCTATCCAAGCCGCCCATCACGGCTTTGTCGTTGAATCCTTTTGCCTGTTCCAGTTTCAGGACTTTTCGCAGGCTATCGATGGTTTGGTTCAAAGGGCTTTCTCCAAGCAATCAGCTTTCAGCGGTCAGCGTTTTAGAAATATAGCTGATGGCTTTATCTTGATTCGGGAAAAAGGGTTAGCCAATTGGTCACAATTGTGACTTGAAGTGAGATTCGCTATTCAACGGAGATGATGTAATTATAGTGCGGTTGCCCACCGGCAACGACCTCAACTTCTTGAGCAGGGAATTTCTCCTTGACTGACTCGCCTATTTGCTCAGCCTCGGTGCAGTCGGTGTCTGCGCCGTAGTATATGGTGACCAGCCCGCTCTGTTCGACATCCATCTGGTCCAGCAGTTTGAGGATAGCCTTCGCTATGCTGTCGTCGGAAATCACGAGCTCGCCGTCAAGGAAGGCGATGGCTTGCCCCTTTTTCACCGCCAGCCCGTCGCGGGTCATAGACCTCACGGCGGTGGTGACCTCTCCGCTGCGAACCGCTTCGACCGCAGCCTTCATGGCTTCGACGTTTGTCTCCAGGTCAGCCTCGTAATTGAAGGCAAGTAGCGCGGCTATGCCCTGGGGTATGGTCTCTGAGGGCACAATCTCCACCATTTTCTTGGTAAGCGCTCTAACCTGGCGCGCTGCCATGGCGATGTTGGCGTTGTTGGGCAGGATAATAACCTGGTCTGAGTGAGTTGCCTCCACAGCCTGGAGGAGGTCCTGGACGCTGGGGTTCATGGTCTCGCCGCCGGGGACGACGATGGTTGTTCCGACGCTGTAGAAGACCTGGCTGAGCCCGTCGCCGGAGGCTACGGCTATGGTGGAGATATTGCCTATGGGGGGCTGGGGTTTGGCGACGAGGAAGTCCTTGTGCTGGTCGTCCATGTTCTCCACCTTGACCTGGCGCAGGGTGCCTAAGGAGGTGGCGTAGCTCAAGGCTGAGCCTGGGTCGAAGGTATGGAGGTGGACTCTCAAGGTGGACTCATCGCCGACCACCAGAACGGATTCGCCGATAGAGGTCAGTTTCTCCCTGATGGGTTCCGGGTCGAGAGTGATTCCGTAGAGCAGGAACTCTGTGCAGTATCCGTAATGTGGCTTTTCCTCTGAGCCCTGGGCTGCGAAGGCTGTGGCTGCTGCGGGGGCTTCCTGCTCCGCCTCGGCTTCCGACTCGCCCCGCAGGTAGCGAAGAGCGCCTTCGAGCACTACGAAGAGTCCCTGCCCTCCGGCATCCACTACGCCTGCCTGACGCAGCACGGGTAGCAGGGAGGGCGTTCTCGCCACGGAGGCTTTAGCCTCTTCGACTATGGTTTCCATGATTTGAAGAACGTTTATGTTGTTGGAGGCGCTTTTCGCCTGAGCGGCTTCCGCGGCTTCTCGAATGACGGTGAGGATGGTTCCTTCAACAGGCTTGGTCACGCCTCTATATGCGAATTTGGAGGATTCCGCTAAGGCTTTGGCGAAATCGCCGGCACTGAAGGAGGGCTTGCCGTCCAGCCCCTTAGCTAATCCGCGAAGTATCTGGGAGAGTATCACGCCGCTGTTGCCGCGTGCGCCCATGAGAGAACCCTTAGCCATAGCCTGAGCTACGGAGGAAGCCCCACCATCGTGGCAACGGCTGGCTTCATCCATGGCTGCCCGCATGGTCAAGAGCATGTTGATGCCGGTGTCACCATCGGGCACGGGGAAGACGTTAAGTGCGTTAATAGACTGTGCGCTGCGCTCCAGCCACAGGGTGGCTGCGCTGAACATGGCTTTAAGTTCATGCCCATCGCAATAGGCAATATCATTCACAGCCGGGCTCCTTTTGACTCGCTGTCCTCGCGTTTTTCGGGATTGATGTTGTTTGGTCACTTGCCAGACTCGCTTTATTGTGTTATATTTTTAAATTGAATTCTACTAGAAATCAAGGCTCTAGTCAAAGGAGAAGGCGTTGAAGTGTGAGTTGTGTGGGAAGGAACCGAAGTTTGGAGATAATGTGTCCCACTCCAAGCGCCATACCCAGCGGCGCTGGTACCCCAACATCAGCAAGACAACCATCTTGGTAGACGGCAAAAGGAAGCGGATCAACATCTGCACCAGGTGTCTGCGTACTCGGCAAAAGGTAGCTGCCTAGTCTCGTTTTCACCCCTTTTCAATCCTGCTCAGGCTCTCCCTGAGCCTCCCTATCGCTTGAGCTACACTCTCCTTTTTGTTGAACACCGCTGCGCCAGCTACCAGCACTCGCGCCCCAGCTTTAGCCACTCTCGGGGCTATCTCGGCATTGACCCCGCCATCCACCTCAAGCTCGGTAGCTAATCCCAGTTCGTCCAGCCTGCGCCTGAGGCGGGCTATTTTGTCTATGGTGCCCTCTATGAATTTCTGTCCCCCGAAGCCGGGGTTCACCGACATCAGCAGCACCAGGTCGAGCGAGGGCAGCATTTCGTCGACCGCAGCCAGGGAGGTGCTCGGGTTCAGCGACGCACCAGCCTTAACCCCCAGCTCTTTGATAGATTCTACCACCCTGTGCAAGTGGGGGCATACCTCAACGTGGACTGTGATGATATCGGCTCCTGCCTGCGCGAACTGCTGGATGTACTTCTCGGGCGACTCTATCATGAGGTGTACGTCGAGGGGGAGGGGGGTGTGGGGGCGTATGGCTGCTACCACTAGGGGACCGACGGTGATGTTGGGCACGAAGTGCCCGTCCATGACGTCTACGTGAATGTAGTCTGCACCCGCCTTGGTGGCTTCGACGACCTGCTCGCCCAGCCGACCGAAGTCGGCGGAGAGTATGGACGGGGCGAGCTTGATTTTATTTGCCATCAAGCATCCTTCTCGCTGCCGCCAGGGCTTTATGCACCTGCTCGGGGGCGGTGCCGCCGGGCACGCTGCGCGCCTCCAGCGAGGATTCCACTGTGATAGATTTCACGTCATCGTCGAACTTGGGCGAGAATTTTCTATACTCAGTTATGTCGAGCTGGGACAGGGTTTTCCCGTTATCTATGGCGTAGCGCACCAGCTTGCCCACGATGGCATGAGCCTGGCGGAAGGGGACATTCTTCTTCACCAGGTAATCGGCTATATCGGTGGCAAGGGCGTAGCTCTCCCCGGCAGCCTGGCGGGTACGCTCCTTGTTCACGTGCAGGTTACCTATCATGGCGGCGAAGACCTCAAGGGTGGAGTTCAGGGTGTCCACTGTATCGAACAGCCCCTCTTTGTCCTCCTGCATATCGCGGTTGTAGGACAGGGGCAGCCCTTTCATCGTGGTAAGCATGGCCGTGAGATGTCCGTAGACCCTGCCCGTCTTGCCCCGAGCCAGCTCTGCCACATCAGGGTTCTTCTTCTGGGGCATGATGCTGGAGCCTGTGGCGAAGGCGTCGTCTATCTCGATGAAGCCGAACTCCGCTGTCGACCAGAGCACAATCTCCTCGGCAAAGCGGGAGATATGCATCATAGTTATGCTTGCCGCCGACTCGTATTCTATGACGAAGTCGCGGTCGGATACCGCGTCTATGCTATTGGCACTCACCTTGCTGAAGCCTAGCTCTTTTGCCACCTGGGAGCGGTCTACGGGATAAGGCACGCCTGCCAGGGCGCCGCTGCCTAGCGGCATGACGTCGGTGCGCTCCAGGCACTGCTGAAAGCGTTCGATGTCGCGCTGACACATCTCGAAGTAGGCGAGCAGGTGGTGTGCTAGCAGCACCGGCTGCGCCCTTTGCAGATGGGTATACCCAGGCATGGACACGCCCTTGTTGGCTTCCGCCAGGTCTAAGAGGGCGCGTTGCAGCGCCTTGAGCCTATCAATGGTTTCAGAGATGGCCTCTTTGGTGAACAGCCTCATATCCAGGGCTACCTGGTCGTTGCGGGAGCGTGCTGTGTGGAGCATGGCTCCGACATCGCCTATCTTCTCGATGAGGCGAGCCTCTATGTTCATGTGAACATCTTCGAACTCCTCTTTGAACTGGAACTTGCCCTGCTCGATTTCCTCCCTGATGGAGATGAGTCCCATGATGATTAGCTCGGCGTCCTTTTCGGGGAAGATCCCCTCCTTCCAGAGCATGCGGGCATGCGCGATGGAGCCAGCGATGTCGTGGCGATAGAGGCGCTTGTCGAAGGGCACCGAGACTGTGTAGTCCTTCGCCAGCTTATTCAGCTCTTTTTCGAAGCGGCTTCGCAAGGGTTCACTCCTTTTTCGAGCATTAAGCCGTCAGCAATCAGCTTTCAGCGGGGCAATTCATGAATTGCCCCTACTTTTTAGCAGCCTCTCTAAACGAATTCGCCCTTCGAGATTTTGCGCAGGCTGGTGTTCAGTCTCTTTTGCACCTGCGCCTGAATCTTGACGGGTAGTCCGAATATCTGAATGAAGCCGACTGCATGGCTCTGGTCGAACTTGTCCTCCTTGTCGTAGGTGGCAAGGTGGTAGCTGTAGAGCGACTTGGGCGACTTGCGTCCCACCACGGTCGCCTTGCCTTTGAGTAGCTTCACCCTTACCTCACCATCCACGTGGGTCTG
>Ga0315288_10010702_pt1 | contig 11573 bp, 3 predicted proteins | sample YL17G11_20_MG_FD_203454 | JGI IMG/M metagenome (GOLD analysis project Ga0315288, IMG submission 203454) | Sediment microbial communities from Yellowstone Lake, YNP, Wyoming, USA - YL17G11_20 | ecosystem: Environmental > Aquatic > Freshwater > Lake > Sediment | place: USA: Wyoming | collected... | reverse complement strand
CGAACTGTCTTGGAGAAGGAATTTCCATAATGGGATCCATTCGATGTTCTTGCCCTTTGATGGCTCGGTGCGCTCTTCATCCATCGTGATTATCGTCCCTTCGTCCATTCCAAGGTCATCCATGCAGGCGATGAGGGAGGCGAGCTCTCGTTCCCTGGTCCGCTCCTGCCGCGCATCGTAACATACCTGGAGCAACTGGTGAACTTTGGATTGTCCGGACCGCTTGGTGACGAAATCCACCTCGCGCTTACATTCCCCTTTCCAATAAAAGACCTCCTCCCCCCGGCGCTTAAGCTCGAGGAACACGGCATTCTCCATCAGTCGACCGGCCATCTGCGGGTCCTCGGCCATGCTGTGGACCAGCCCCGTGTCGGCAAGGAAGGCCTTTTTATTGTTCCTGAGCCGGACCATGTACTTGCGGCTCGCCATTTCCACAAGAAAGAGAAGTTCCGCCTCTTGCAGATGGTCGACGTAGCTGGATATCGTGTCAACATGGGCATCTAGCGCCGACGATATCCGCCGGTACGAGAAATCCCGTCCGATGTTCTGCAAGAGGTAATAAGCTAACTTGGATACCGTCTCGCGCCTGGCCCCGAACCGGGCCACCACATCTTTTACAACGATATCGTTGAAGATGTTCGAATGCACAGGCGTCCTTACGCCCTCGGCCGTCCCGAGGGTTTCAGGAAAACCGCCCTCGAAGAGGAATTGGTCCGATAGATGGACCAACCGCCGCTGATCATCGAGCGAGACCATGGCAAGATCGACGGGTATACCTTTGAAGGAAAGATATTCCTTGAAGGAAAAGGTCATCAATTGGAAGGTAAGATGCCTGCCTGTGAGCATGCGGCCCATATCCGAGGAGAGCAGCGATGCGGACGAACCGGTGACGAAAATCTGCTCGAATCGTCGTGTATCGTAGAATGCCTTGACCCAAGATTCCCAACCAACCTTTGATTGCACCTCATCGAGGAACAGATATTTTGTGGCAGGGTTCATCCTGTCCGCTGTCTTTTGAATGTCATCGAATTTCTCGGAGGAGAGCCGGACATCATCGAAGTTCAACAGAAGTATTTCCTTGGCATCATGACCAGAGTCTAGAAGCCGTCCTATCAATTGGCGCTGGACCGTTGACTTCCCGCATCGACGGATACCGACGATATCCTTGATGTGCCTGACCTGCAACATCCCCATGAGCCGCTCGGTCAGTTCTCGGGGTATCCCTAGGGTCGCGCGGTCAACCGTCCCTGTGGCCCACCAGGGATTCCATAATTTGATCGCTTCTTCTATCATATTGACCATTAATATATATGGTCAAACCGGGTATTTATAATTGTCCATTGCGGTGGACAAGATTCCCATTTTTTGTCCATCATGGTGGACAAGTATATAAAGAAACCGAGATTGACCTCTTCCCGATGACCTGAAATGCACATTGGGGCCATCCCAAAGACATCCCACAGATATCCTAAATAATTGTACATACAAGATATCAATCGCCGGACGAAGGCGGAAGGTGAAGGGAATGGCAGTGAACGGGATGAGGAAGGTCGTCAAGAGGCTCCGCATCCAGGGTCCGGCCCACGATGACGTGGACTGGGAGGACGAGTTCACGGAGGAGGCCCGGGAGGAGCTCGAGCTCGACCGCTACGTGGGCCATCCCGAGGAACATTTCGCGGAGGAGGACCTCAGTGACCGTGTGGACTGGGACGAGGAGGTCGACTGGGACGACGAGCTGCCCTTCGTGGTGATGGATATGGACGAGCCGGACTGGGACGATGAAGTCGATTGGGACATGACCTATTTCGAAGAGATCGAGGAGAACGACGATGAGGGCCCCGCCTTTGATGACGGGGTATCTGACCTCTTCATGATCGTGGCCCTGGGCATCTAAGGTTTAGAAGTTTTAGGTGACCGGGACTTTTTCTTGTGAGACCGTCCTTTCAAGTGCTTGCGCCTAATCACAAGGACAATAATGACCGTCCCCGCCAGGGGCGCGATGATCTCCTTGAACTCGGGGATGAGCGTCAGCTTCGATGACAATTGGTTGTTGTACCACTCGTCCACCTCGTTCACGCGGTCCGGGTTCGCCGGTTTGGCGCTCTCGTTGTTCGTGATGTCGACGCGGGCCGTGACGTTGTAGTTTCCGGCCGGCGAGGCGGCCTTCCACAGGAAGCTCACAATCACCTTGGAATCGTAAGGTGGATACGGGTCCGGGGCCAGCCCGCCGGCCACGGTGACCTGGCCCAGGTAGTTCGATGACCACGAGGCGGACGCGTTGCCCTTATAGAAATTGACTATGAATGGCCTGTGGCCCGCCGATGGCGTGTCCTTCAGGACGACGGGACTGGACCCATGGCCAACCACGAGGCCGGGACCGTAAAGCGGCCAACGCGTGTTGTTGTAGGCCGCGCCGTATAAAGTCCGCTGGGTCCCAGTGCTGACCTGCTCGAAATGGCCGTCGTACCCGAAATATTGCCAGGCCCCGCCGCCCGAGCCCACGATCAGGGCTTGCGAGCAGTCAGGCGTCTGGCCCGTTGTTGTGTGATCCTGGCGGTAGACGACATCCCAAAGGGAGGCGGTAGTGTTGATGAACGTCAGGTTCGTGAAGGCGTTGTTGGTCGAATTGTATAGTTGGACCTTGCCGTTATCCCCCACAACGAGGGCGGTCTTGGATTGCGGCTTGAACGAGACGGCCCGTAAGTCCTCAGAAGTATTAGTTGTTGTGAGTTTCGTGAGCGCCCCGGAGCTGAACTTCCAGGCCACGCCGTCGTCCCCTACGATCACGGCCTTGTCGGCCCCCGGTACGAAGGCGACGCCGTTCAGGACGGCAGAGCTGCCGCCGGACGGGTAGGATAACCTTGCGGCTGCATAGGTGGTCTTGTTGATCCGGAAATCGTCCACCCACCATTGGCGGTTCCCGACGGTCGCATCACTAATGCCGTCCAGGCGCACCTTGAGCTTGGTTGTCGGGAAGTACTGGAAGAGGTCTATAGTCTCGTTATACCATCCGACCGCGCCTGCGGTGTAGGATTGGTAGGTGGAGACGGTCGTCCAGTTCCCGCCGGCGTCTTTCGAAACGTTCACGTAATAATCATCGGACCCTAGGGAGAAATATCGGTTTTTGAAGTTCAGATAGGCCGACCGCAGGTCGGTACCCGAGATGTCCTGATTGTTCTTGAGCGTGGCCCAGGCTACCTTGCCGCTCTTGCTTGCGGTCAGGGGAAGGTAGAACGAATGGGTGGGGCTCGTAGATTGGGCAACCGTCGTCGTCCATATCGTGCCGGCCTCTAAGGTCCAATTGCCGGTCCCGCCCTCGAACTTGTCGATAAAGATCGTTGTGATGTTCGGGAATGTATATGCGGTCCCGTTCTTCCCCACGATCAGCGCCCTGGTCCCCATCGTGTTCCAACCGACGTCAAGGAACGACTCGTTCTTCAGGGGGCCGGTCACATTGAAGAAGGTAGTCCCGTTGTAATCCACGATGGTCCCGTTCGTACCGACCAAAAGGGCCTCGGGGAGGTTCGTGTTTCCGCCGTGGCCCTTGGGATTGAAGGCCACCCCTTCAAAGTCTGTGAAGGGAAGCTTGCTCGTGTCTAGCTTGGTAACTGTCTTTGTCGCGGTATCGTATTTAAGGACGACCCTGTTCTTCCCAACAAGAAGGGCGAATTTTCCATCATGTGAGAAGGCCACATCCGTGAGATCCTGGCTCGTCAAGCCGCTGATGTCGAGTGAGCCAAGGCCGACCCGAGCGAGTGGAGGGGTGTCCTCGGAGCCCTTGTTGATGATCGTGGCCTTCAGTGTCACATCGTCCCCCGCGTTCGGCGAGGCCGGCGTCGAGGTCACGGCCGTGACCTTGAGGTCCGGAACCATCTCCCCGGAAATGACCAGCGCGAACGGCTGTGGGCCATGGGTTATCGTCTTCGGGGATACGGTGACGGTATAGGTCCCGTTCGTTGGCTGCTTGATGTACACATTCTCGACATTGTTGAGGGTGTCCGCGTTGCCGCCCGTGTTCGACCAGCCGTTCGCGAACACATTCCCGAGGTATGTGCTGCCGCCGGGGTCTTTAACCTTGAGGTTAAGGTCGTTGATGAGCTTCGCAGAATTTTGGTTCCCTGCCGAAGAACCTGGATAGTCAGTCCAGACAAGCGTCACCTTGAACGGCACCTTGGCCTCGCCTAGGGTGAAGTTGAAGGTCAGGTCCGGGTCGTTGGAACTGAATCCCGTGTTGTTATCGATATATCGCATGACGCGCGGTTTCTCGGGGAACAGGCTGTTTGTGAGGTTCAGCTGGCCCCAGCCCTCGTATTTGTTCGGGATGTCCGCTGTGCCCAGGTCATTGGCCCCGTTTATCAAAGTGGCCTTCATCAATGCTGCGGATGGGGTGATGTTCTCGTAGTCCGTGTAGTATTGCCGTACTAGTAGCGCAGAGCCAGAGACCAAAGGTGCGGCCTGGCTCGTCCCGCCACACCACAAATAATAATCATTGTACCATCCCCAGAGAGGATTGATGCCCAGAGACGACCGGTCAGACAGTATCCAGGCACCGGGAGCTGCGATGTCCGGCTTGATCCGGCCGTCCAGGGTTGTGCCCCGGCTGCTGAAGGTCATGATGCCCCCGGAGGCAAGGTTCTTGTATGCCCGGTCGCTCGAGCTGGCGGCGACCGTGAGGACGTCCTTGGCCGTGCCTGGCGCCGTGACGGACTTGTCCCCTTGGGAGCCGGAATTGCCTGCCGAGAAAACGATCAGCATGGACTTGTTCTCCCAGTTCCATTTGTCCGTTTCTTCGGAAAGGGAAAGGTACTTCCCAAGGTCGACGTTGTTCTTACCGGTGGTCCCCCAGCTATTCGTGTGGACACGCGCGCCATCGTCGTAGGTTTCACCGTATATGTCGCCCATGTCGCCTGAGAAGTAGAGGGAGGTCGAGCCATCATCCGCACCCGCGGCCTGGAAGACTATCTTAGCTTCCGGAGCCGCTCCCCGGAGTTGGCCGTTCGTTGCGTTGCCATTGCCCACCGCTATGCCGGTCACATGGGTCCCGTGATTGTTACGGTCGTCGGTGCAGTCGTTGTCGTCGCAAAGGGAATTGTCCGCATCATATGCTAGGTCGTACCACTTGATGACACGCCCGTTGACGTCTGGGTGGTCCGGCTGCCCATCCGCATCATCACCGGTATCGAGCCCGGAATCGAGTATGGCGATGGTCTGCCCCTTGCCTGTGAGCCCGAAGGTGTCTTTTACAGGATTGACCCAGGTGAGGGACCGGGCGACATCGTTCTGGATATCGCGCGACGAGATGGAATTGACCCATTTTACCTGCGGGATCCCGGCGATGGCCGGAAGCTTGCCAGAATCGGTCTTCACCTCAATGACATTGCCGAGGCTGTGATTGATCTCGACCCCGAGGTCGTCCAGGGCTTTGACCACGGACAGGGCATCATCATAAATATTCAGCCTGAGTTCGAGATGGCCCGTCGCATTGATAAGATCCGGCTCCACCTTGAAGGCCGGTTGTTGAGCACCGACCCATCGGACATGCTCCAGCGCCCGAACATTATCAAAGTCGTTCGATGGCAACTTCAGGACCATACCGTAGGTCGGGATGAATTCCAGCGCCTTTGCACCTGTTTCTAGGGCCTCGACCTTTGCCACGAGCTGGTCTGTTATCGGGACATTGAACTGGACCACAAAATAGCCCGCAGGCTTGACGATGGTATAACCCGCAGGAAGATTGGGCAAACCGTCCAGTGGGTCGAAGCTCGCGATGGCGAACTGCAGGAACGCCCTGAGGTCCTCCCCGCCGGTATCCTGGACCTTGCGCGTCCAGTCCGTGGTCCTGACGAAGGTGCCGTATCCTGAGCCCACCAAAGGCAAGAGGGCCAGGCCCAACCCGGCCTCCAAGCGCGAACCGCCGTCCCCGCCGGTGGCGGCATCTATGGCGGCGAGCTTGTTCCACATCCAAGAGTCGTCGGTATCTCCCACGAACTCGTAAAGGATAGCAGATAGGACGACGCCGTTCCTTCCTTCGATCGCTACCATGTATTGCGCGTGGATTGGCAACCAGGACGGGTGATAGCCGGTGCTCGTCAGCGGGTCGATGAATATCTCGGTCCTGTCTGTTCCGAGCCTCGGCTCCGGGGCCGGCGGTATGGTGCCGCCTCCGCCACCGCCTCCAGATGGTCCCGGCGCCAGCGCCTTCAGCGCCTTGTAGGGGATGGCCGAGCCGGCCATGGCCATGCCCGAAACACGCGTCGAGAGAAAGAGCGACCCGTTGTCCATGAGGCTCGAGACGTCCGTCAGGTCCAGGTTGGTAAGGTTGGCATCCCCTGCCGGGTCCGAGACCTTGCGGACCTTGTCGCCCATGGAATCCCAGTCCAAGAAGGAACCATCAATCCGTATGCCGTCGGCCTTCCCCACGAACGCCCTCGGGCCCCAGCCAGACACTGCAGCCTCCGGGGCCACCGGGAACGCCATGGTGGTATTTCCATCGGCCATCAGGGACACGACATCGGCCCCGGTGATGCCAACAGCTCCCGTGATGCCCGTGGCCTTGAGGGTGGCCCATAGGTGGATGGATGCCGTGGGTGCGAGCTGCAACGGCTGTGAGAAAATGATATTGGCTGTAAAATCCTTCGAGGCCAGATCCGAGGCCGGCAGGTCCAGCGTGGCCTTGCCCAGCACCGGGTCCGTGGTTCCCATCTGGCCGTCACCGTCGTCCATCCGGATGGCGACATCTAACTTGCCAAGGACTATCGCCGAATAGGTCGCGTTCACATGCAGTTCCAATGATGGAACAGATAGCGGGAGCCCCGTCGCCCCGAACAGATCGATAGACGCCAGGGGAGCCTCCTCGCTGGCACCCACAATGTCCTGGGCATGCGGCGCCAGCTTGGCGTAAGGCATAGGAACTATCGAAATGGGCCGGTCGAGGGTATCGGTCCTCCCTGCCGGGTCGAAGGCCTGGACCCTGATGAAAGGGACCCCCTCGAGGTTCAGCGGGACGCAGCCCTCGACGCGCCCGTCGACCGCATGGGCCCAGCCCGACAGCTCCGGGGCCCACCCGGACCAGTCCCGGACCGACCGCCCTCCATCCCAATCATAGAGCGTCAATCCCGTGGGCTTGCCGTTCACGCCCGCGAGCTCCACGAGCCTGTCGGCGCCAATCCCCTCATAGTCGTAGCCGGTCGCCGGGTCCCGGTCCGTATCGATCAGAAGGTAGAAGACGTCAAGGCCGCGCGAGGCAGGATCGCCCTTCATTGCCTCGCCCAAGACCTCGTACATGAAAAAGAGCTGGCCGTCGGATTCGTGCAATTTGACGGTCATGATATCTATGTTGGTGGCCCCGCTGGCGTCCCCCGCCGGGTCCTCGAACGCGGCTATGCCGTTCCAGTCATTGAAGTCCCCGTCGATGGTGATAATTTTTGTCCCGGGTCCTGAAAAGAGCGTGAGAAGAGGGAGTACCATGAGGAGCCCGACCACCACCAGGACCATCACGATGTCCCTGGTCAGGACCCTGCGACCGCCCTTCCTTCCTCCGGAATGGCCGCCTCGGCTGACCCCGTTGGTGAGCCCGTTGCCGTTCGTGAGCCCCCGGCCGTTGACCAGTCCCCTTCCATTGATAAGGCCACGGCCATTGACAAGCCCGTTGCCATTGGTCAGGCCCCGTCCATTGACGAGCCCGCGGCCGTTCACAAGCCCGTTGCCGTTGACAAGGCCTCTGCCATTCGATAGATGCTTCCGATCGTCCGACCGGTTGCCGTTCGTTAGGCCGTTTACATTTCCCAATGTGGGCTTGACCGGGGTTGTCACCCCATTTCGCATCCGGCCGCGTTCGTTATTTCGGTCCATTACGATTGCCTCGGTCCACCCCGTCCGAGGAATCGGGGCATAAGAATGGAATATATATGGTACAAAGAGGCATTAATCTATCTATTATTATTCTAAGGAAAGAATATTACTATAAACCCTATTGAAATATCAATCACAATTGATCGGACATCGCCGCCGCCGGCCTAGGCCAACTTCTTCTGCCCTTCCTCCGTGAGCACGAAGTGAAACCTGGCCCCCTTCGAGCAGGTCCCGTCGTCCTGGACCTTCCGTAGCATCGGCCGACCGGTCACGAGACCGCGGGTCAGCGCGTCCAGGGCATCGGTGCATGCCATCAGGATGAAGACCGGCGGCGTGAGCGTTGCGAGGCCTTCGACCATGATGTCCTCGGCCATCTTGGGGTCCCGCCAGGTCAGGTAGGCCATGACCGCCGTGCTCGTGAGCTTGAGCATGTCGAACGGGGATATCAGGTTCCACAGGCCCTCGGCCAGGTCCTCTTCTGTGAACCCCAGGACCGGTTTATCCTCCTCGGCCCACAGGGAGTCGAGCAATGCCGGGTCCGGCATCAGGTCGTCCTCGCTGTCGGGGGATTCCACGGTCCCGCCGCGGGCCCTGAGAAGGTGCGCCGCTATCACGGTCTGGACGAGCCCCAGAAGCATCCTGCTCATGAGCGGGTAATCGCATATCGCCAATGGCCCGCGGTCCTCCAGCTCCTGGACCTTGAGGACCTCGAAGGCCTCCAGCGCGTCGAGCTCCCGCTGGATCCTCATCTTCTTGATGAACACGTCCGAGATGAAGTACTTGAACAGCTCCTTGCGGCCGTCGGGGCCCAGGCCCTTGGCCTTCTCGACGTCCAAAGATTTCATTGTCACACCGAGCTCGTCCAGGTCCTTGAGAAGGGTGATGAACTCCTCTGGAGGGATGTCATCCTGGCCGATGGCCCTGACTATGTCGTCCATGTATCGTAGGAAATCGACAACATCCCCGAAGGCCGACCGCCAGTCGCCTTCCTGGAGGGCCGGGCCCATCTCGACGGGACCGTGGTCGTGGCCGCAGCTGCATGGTTCGGGAGCGGGCGGCCCGGGTGCGACCACCGTGACGGCCTTCCTCTTGACCGGGGCCTTCCGCTTCGCCTTGGCCTTGGGTGACGGCTTCTTCTTCTTCGCTTTGGCTGTCCTACCGACCTTCTTGCCCTTTGCCATGGGAACACCGAATTGGAGGTACGGCAAGGCCACACGGGCGCAGGGCCCGAAATGACAATGGCGCCGCTCCACCAGGACAATCTATCATGATTACTAATAATCTTTCTGTTCATAATATAATACAAGACCGGAACGGGGACGGAAAGCCAATAGCAACTATTTTATAGGGTGAGCCTTTTTGGCAGTATCATTAGAACATACAACAAAGCATTGGATTGAAAGATTGGAGGATAAGACATGTTCAAGAAGACCGCATGCATGAGCTTGATACTGATAATGATGAGCGCGGCGCTACTGCCATTCATACCGATGGCGGGCGCAACGAACGACCCGAACGACACCCACGCCCACGTGGATGTCATCCTTGACTGGACCGTCACCGACACGAGGACCTACACGGCCGGAACACAGATCCACATGAATAACGTCAACGTGCACGTGACCGGCACGGGAAGGCTGACCCTGGACGCCTCGTCCATACTGTTCACCGATGCCGCCGATGGCGCCAAGGGCATAACCGTCGATGCGGGCGGTTACTTCGAGATCAAGAACAATGGCGGGATGTCCACGTTCGCAGGCACGAACACATACTACTGCACGTTCATGCCCGACTCCACCATCAAGATAGACCATGGCGCGATACTGTACGCCGGCGGGGACCACTCGACCCCTGAAAAGACGGGCATCTACATCGGCACGAAGAACACCACCGTAGATAACGGCGTCTTCGGCTGGAACCACAACCCGGCAGCGGTGGTATACACCGATGCGCCCATGACCTTCAGGAACACCACTTTCATGACGTACCAGTTCGATGCCATCTTTGCCGCCGCCGATATCACGCTCTACGACTGCGGGATCGGGTCGAACAACATCGGAGCTAACACGGCCGGGCTTCGCACTGACGATTACACATCGGCAACGGTCGTCAATACCCAGATCACCAACCAGAACGGGGATGGCATAGTCCTGGGCGACTTCGCGACCCTGACGGCAAAGACCAACAGGATCCACAACAACACCGGCTCCGGCATAAGAACGGGGTTCTTCTCGCAAGCGGACCTGGTTGACAACCTCCTCAACGACGATTACGACGGATTATTCGTCTCCGCCGGCGCGATCGCCAACCTCACGGGCAGCAACCGTATAATCAACAGCAAGCACCACGGCATCAGCGCCACCAACCTGGGCCAGGTGGGCTCCGTGGGCACCTATGTCAAGAACAGCAACAACGCCAACCTGTATGCCCAGACCGGCACGATCGATTTCGCGAAGGGCAACATCATACAGGTCGGAGGTCAGTTCAACGCCCAGTTCATGAGCCGCAGCACGGGCACCATCCAGAACACGAACGTGATGGGCCCTGTAAGCAATGCTGACATCACGGCCACCGATGACTCCACATTGGACGTCGTGGACTGCACCATCGATGGTGCCAACGAGTTCGGCGTCATTTCGAGCGGGGCCGGCGCAAAGGTAACGGTCAAAGGGACCACGATCGTCAACTCCCAGGTGACGATGCTGGCCAGCTCCGACGGCCATCTCCTGAGCAAGGGCAACACCTTCAACCAGTTCGGAATGATGTTCTTCAGCTTCCTGTCGTCCACCGTCGTTTCCGAGAATGACAAGGGCGCCTCAAGCATTGGCAACGCGGGCATCGCGGAAAGCATGTACAAAGGGAGCATAACGATGACCGGCGCGAACATCCAGCTGACCGGCGCCACCTCCGTGATCGGCATCGCCGTATCGGAATCGACGTTCTTCGTGTACGACAGCCTCATCACCCAGCCCACTCCGTGGGCAAGCTACCTCGCCGGTGACGGCGGGCGCACGATGGAGATAAACTCGTCCGGGGACCCGGAACTGGCAATGGCGTTCTCGAACGGCAACTGCGACTTCGGCTGGCACACGGAGGTGCTGACCCAGTGGCAGAACGGGGCCGTGGCCCCCATGGCCGATGTCGAGTTCGCCGACACCAACGCGACGGTGATGGAAACCCTGACGACGGACGCGAACGGCTTCGCGGCCGCGGATGTCATCGCCATAACGGTCAACGAGACCGACACCAACTACCGCAACTACTACAATATCTCGGCCACATCGAACGGGATGAGCGGCCTGACGAACCTCAACATCAGCGACAACAAGATCGGGGCCGAGGCCATCGTGATCGAGATCGATGACACCTCCAAGCCCTTCGTTAACATCACGAGCCCGATGGACAACCTGCTCACGAACGGGTCCACGCTCGACATCACCGGCTCGGTCTCCGACATAGGCGCTGGCATAGAGAAGGTCCAGTTCCGGTTCGGGACGACCGGCGCCTGGAGGGACATCACCGACATCCAGGCCGGCATCTACAGGGTGACCGGCGTAGACTTGGCCGAGGACGACCAGGATTACTACGTCAGCGTTACTGACTTCGCTGGGAACGTCGTCACAGCCAAGCACAACATAACCGTTGATTGGACTGCCCCGCCGCTGACCGTGACGGAGCCAGCTGGGCTCTACGTCACGAGCGGCACCTTCTACCTGAACGGC
>Ga0315288_10010701_pt1 | contig 11573 bp, 10 predicted proteins | sample YL17G11_20_MG_FD_203454 | JGI IMG/M metagenome (GOLD analysis project Ga0315288, IMG submission 203454) | Sediment microbial communities from Yellowstone Lake, YNP, Wyoming, USA - YL17G11_20 | ecosystem: Environmental > Aquatic > Freshwater > Lake > Sediment | place: USA: Wyoming | collected... | reverse complement strand
CTCCTTTCTTGGTGAATAGCCTCACCCATTATATTTGTTTATTTTCTTTCATCCTTTTTTTCAGATATGCCATTGGATCTGGAGCATAATCTTTGAAATAATCTCCTTCACAGTTTATTCCTGGTATGGGCGGCTCCCACTCAACGCTCAGCAACTCGTCAGGATCCCCATACTTAACAGCAAGGGTTCTAATTTGGGGATCATCCAGGGTCGTAAGGTGGCCTTTATCAACAATTTTAAGCCAGTGTCCAGTATCCCGTAATTTTATCTCATAAGTCGTAAAGTAGTTGTGCATATGGATATGAGTATGAGGCAGATTATGCTCTTTAACATATTTGTCGAATATCTCACTAAAATGTCTTCGGGAGCCAAACCCATGATGGAATATACCTGCCCTGTTCCTCTCCGGAGTGTTTGGAAGGCTCCAATAGCTATGGAACATATCTGAGGTTCGTCTGAAAGATTTGACCGATGTACACAGGGCTGAATCACAGAACCAGAAAAATCCTTTATCGGGATAACCTGGCCAATGAGTATCCTTGTACTTGTCCATCATCTCCCTTATTAAATCACCGTATTTACCCCCACCCTTCACTTCAACCAGTCGGGCGTGCTCAAAATAAAGCTCGATCCGGGGCAAGAAGCCAAAATGATTTGCTGTTCCAGCCAAGACACCATTCAAGTCATGAAAAACCGGGGGAACATTCCAATTGTAAGGCCATGTGGATATTGCACACTCTTGCGATGTTGCTTGTAAAGGGTCTAAAAAGAGGTGGCCAGATAACCATGCACACTTTTGAAATCTCAGCGCCTCTTCTTCTGTCAGAGGATATTCAAGGTATGTCCCTTCAGGATCTGTTATCCTCACTTTGGAGGCCTTTCCTATGGCCTCGATAATCGGCCTTTCAATTTCTATCCAGAGTTCGTCAGGAAAAGTCCAGGCTTTGGAGACAAGCTCCTCCCAATTGTTGAACACATAGTTATTTCTAAACTTACTCCCATGGTGACCCAGAGCAAGCAGTGTATGCGCCCTCCCCCCTAAGCCCCAAAAAACGCCTGTATATTCAGGATGCTTATCAAGATATTTACGTAATTTTTCAGGCGTCTCGCCCAAAAGTGCTATTTCCGACGTTCCCTTCGGTCCTTTTTCAACATTCTCAGCTTCTTTCCAACCATTTTCCACGCTCAGAACTTCAGGCTTCATCCCGACTATTTCATGTTCATTTACAAAATGAACTACCTCAGCGCCCTCCTCTTCTAACGCTTGGGTGAGTGCTCCCTGTACATATTTATCTTGGTCAGGATAAGTAAGGATAAGTATCTGGTCCGCTCTTTTTATTGGACCCATTGCTGCTCTGCCGTGCTGTTTCTTTGCCATTGTCCTTGATTGAGGCAGACAATCTTCCACACTGGTTGGTTTCTTATACTCTGGTGCACATGGCGCTGGGTAACTATATATAGCCATTTATGAACCCCCTTTCGTTGAAACTGTTACATCGATTTTAAATCGCAAAAATAAAAACCACATTCTCTCATTATTTTCAAGGCAAATATGACTGAAGTTTCCTGAATTCTTAATTGGCTTTATTCCTTAAAGACCATATTTTTTGAAAACCGGGATCCATTTCTGCATATCTTCGATGGAACTCTTGATTTCCTCTTTTAATTCTTTTCCGAAGAGAGGCTGTTCCACATCTGCCTTCCTTTTCTTACAGAACTCTATCCACCCAGGATCGGCAAGCATCTTTTTTCCTGCGGCGATAAGGAGTCGATCACGTTCCGGGTCAAGATTGGGCGGCCCCATAAACATCCTGTTAACCCTCTTTATATATTTCACACAATCGGGAAATCCTTTTTCCACAATGGTAGGAACCCATGGAAGAATTTTCGCTTCTGTGAAGGATACAAGGGTATTGACCTCTTTCGCTTCGCATACGGTGGCCACTGAGTCATAAGAAACAAGGGCAGCATCGGCATCTCCCCTGATGACTGCATTAATGACATCGGCCGTCCCTTCCATGGAGACAATCTTGGCCGGTATTTTAGTTATCTCTACTGCGTAAATGCAGTCGAGGTGTGCCGTTGTACCGAATTGAGGTATGAGGAAAGTGATCGGTCCTTTTTTAGATTTGGCCATCAACTCCTCCCATGTGGCAATCCCTTTTTTATTGCTAATAAAGACACGGACGGTCCGGGTGATGGAATAAAGCCATGTATACTCTCTGGGATCGAAGGCAATTTTTTGAGAACCATAAAGCATCGCGTAAAGAGCCCCAGGATTGAAATCGCCATAAGTATAGCCATCGGGCTTGGCATCTTTAAAGAGATACTCATAGGCTTGTAACCCGCTGGCCCCAGGCATATTCTTAACTTTTACCTCCCCACCCTTTGCACCAGGAGAGAGCTCCTTTAAATACTTAGTCATATAAGGAGCTGCCATCCTCGCAAAAATGTCAAATCCACCTCCGGGGGCAGAATTACAAATGAGAGTGATGTCCTTGGAAGGATAGACATCCTGGGCCATCGTTCCCATAGGTAATAGGTAAAAAGAGGTCATGATAAAAACCGCAACAAACATTCCTATAAAATTTATCCTTCTCATTTTTTTCCTCCTTCCTAATGTGTATTTTTTCGCTTATTCAGCGAGAGTGTTCTTGCCAATATTTTGTTACAATTCCCTAAATTGGCTTGTTTTCTTTCATACGCTTTTTTAGATAGCCTAACGGATCTGGGGCATAATCTTTGAAATAGTCTCCTTCGCAGTTGATTCCAGGTAGAGGAGGCACCCAGTCATAGCTCAGGAGTTCATCGGGATCCCCGTATTTTACTGCAATGGCTCTGATCTCTGGGTCATCCATACAAGTAAACCACCCTTTATCAACAATTTTATACCAGTACTCGGCCCCCTGTACCTTTACTTCGAAGGTTGCAAAATAATTGTGTATATGAATATGACCCATCGGTAAATCGTGCTCTTTGGCATATTTCCCGTATTCATCTCCATGTTTTCGAGAGCCCATTCCCATATGAAATATGCCTGCTCTATTCCGTTCGGGAGTATTTGGCATTGCCCAGTAGGAATTAAACATATCGGAAGTTCTCCTAAATGATTTTACGGTTGTGCATAATGCACAATCGCAAAACCAGAAGTAGCCTTTATCAGGATAAAATGGCCATTGAGCATCCTTATATCTATCCATCATTTCTCTTATCCCATCGCCATATTTACCGCCGCCCTTTACCTCCACAAGGCGTCCATGCTCAAAATAGAGCTCTATACGGGGAAAGAAACCCTTATGATTTGCTGTACCTGCTAAGACTCCATTATAATCAGGAAAAACCGGAGGGACTTTTGGGGAGACAGGGATGACTGCGCACCCCTCCGTTGTTGATTGATGTGGGCAAAAATAAAGGTGGCCACTCCTCCCTGCGGTCATTTGCCATCTTTTCGCCTCTTCAGCGGTCAAAGTGTATTCTAAGTGTGTGCCTTCAGGGTCAGTGATCTTTACTGCAGAGGCTTTTCCTAAAGCTTCGAGAAGTCTTCTCTCGATTTCTACCGAGAGTTCATCCGGATAGACCCAAGCCTTAGACAAAAACTCTTCCCAATTGTTAAATAACCAGTTATTTTTAAATTTACTCCCGTGGTTCTGTAACAGTCTGATCATTTGTGGCCTTCCTCCTGCAGCCACAAAAAGACCTGTATATAGATGCCCATCTAAATATTTACGTAAGGCTGCTCCCATATCCATACCCGTTAGCCCGTCCCTTCGGCCCACTGCACCTGATGCCATATTCTGCTTCAGCATCTCAACCTCTTTCCAGCCATCTTCGACACTAACTGGCTTAACTTCCTTGGCTCCTAATAATTGAACCAAATCTATGAAATCTGCATTCTCAGCCCCCTCTTCCTTTAGGGCTTGGGTAATAGCTTCTTTTACATATTCATCCTGGTCCGGATAAGTGACGATAAGCAACTTGTCACCCTTCTTCACTGGACCCATTGCTGCCCTGCCGTGTTGTTTTTTTGCCAATAGTCTTGCCTGGGGAAGGCAATCCTCTATACTTGTCGGTTTCTTATAGCTCGGATTACGTGGTGACGGATAGTTGTACACTGCCATTATTTATACCTCCCTTTTAAAAAGATTACGTTGAAAATAATATTAAAAAACCTCCTCTCCCCTGGCGGGAGAGGATTGAGGTGAGGGGGAACTGAGGTCGATTATTCACCCCCACCCCCACCCTCACCCTCCCCCATCAAGGGGGAGGGGAATGAGTTGGATTTTCATGGTTCGCGGGTGAGGAATTCGTCATGCAAGATTTATTTCCTTAGTTTTATGTAGAGGGATGAGGGAACAGCGGGATCTCTTCCCAGATGAAGTTCTTGCCCGATTTTTTCCTTTAAAGCTAACTGATAAATACGTGCTGCAATCGCCACATATTCAATGCCTATACCGCCGGACAAAAATAGGGTGATCTCTTTTTCATCCTTTCTTCCCTGTTTCTTGCCAGCAATAACCTCTCCGAGTTCTCCGTATATGTGGTCTGGCTTAATGAGTCCTTCCTTGATCGGAATGAGCACCTCGCCTTCTTCTTTGAGAACCCTATCTTTAGAATCAGCGACTAATTTGCTTCTCTGGACACTGACACTATCCAATTCACGCCGGTCTGGGTCGTGTGCTCCAATCGCATTGATGTGGGTGCCCTGCTCTATTAAATTTCCGTCAAAGACTGGTGTGGATGAGTTGCTGGTAGTAGAAATGATCTCGCTTCCCTTCACCGCTTCTTCAGGTGAATCCACCGGGAGGACATTTAAATTTAGCAAATTTCTCATCTCTTCACAGTATTGATCCCGGTGCTTTTTTTGAGGACTGTAGACCTTTATCAACTCGAGATCTCGCACAAGAGCGACGGCGGGAAGCTGTGATTTTGCTTGTCGCCCTGAACCAAAAATTGCCATGACCTTGGCTCCTTTCTTGGCCAAATACTTGGTTGCAACGGCGCTCAATGCCCCTGGAACCAACCAACCGATCCGGTCCGATTCAATGACTGCTTGAAGATCTCCTGTATTCGTATCGAAGAGGAAAATGACCTTCGTAAAAGTCCCAATTCCACTTACCGTGTAGGCATGGATTCCCGCCACCTCTAATGCTGAGAAAGATGCAGGCAATATCTTTAGAAATCCTGGTTTGCTAAGCGTATCAAGCTTAATTCGAGGCAGCATGGTGGCGCTTCCTTGTCCCATTTGTTGGTAAGCGCTCTCAATGATCTCGATATAATCTTTCATGCTTAGGAGAGGCTCTATCTCTTGACTGGAAAGGAAGAGGACCATCGTTTAATCTCCTTCGTTTATTAGGAATTTCAAAGTACGGGTGTGATGCAAAAGAGAACTGATATTCGAACGGATTTCATTTCCCTTTACACTCAGGCGCATTCTCTACCTGTTCCCATTATTCAAACCTTAGAAGTCGAGGTTTTAGGTTTTTTGTAAAGTTTCTCTATGTAGGGCCAAAAAATTACTGCTAAAACACAAAGGAAGATAATCAGACTGGGAATACGGGTAATAAATACTAATAGACCATTCCTCGAAAACGAAAGGGCCTGGAAAAAACCGTTTTCAGCAATCGGACCTAAGACTATTCCCAGAACCAGCGGGATGGGATGATAACCATGTTTCTTCAAATAGTAGCCAAAGATCCCGAAGATTGTGGCTACCATCATGTCTTGCCAGTACTCCCGGCCAATATAGGAGCCGATCAGGCATAAAACAATAATGAGCGGTGAGATAATCTCTGCTTGAACCTTGGTCAGCTTTTCCATTCCACGGGAGAAGCCTACTGCCATGACAACACTGAGGCAGTGTGCAACAAAGAGAGTAAACCCCGTTAGAAATTCCAGCGGGGCATTAAACCCCGCCGGAATTATTCTAAAATCTAACCCCGCTGCAGCCGACGGCCCAGAGGGCCTCTGGCTCGGAGGGAGCAGCGGGGCATTATTTCTAACGGGGTAAAGATAATAAGATAGACCAGGTAAAAATATTTTCTTTTTTATTAACAAGTAGATAATTTTTTGTCAAGGACTTTACCGGGTGATTTCTGATAAAGTCTCGAAATCTCGGATTACACACCTGCCTGCCGGTAGGCAGGGATTATGAACGATTAAACAGATATGAAATGAATTGAAAATAATTGAAAATCTGTGTAATCATTTTTTGAAATCAGTGTAATCAAGAGTACGATTTACAAAATTTTTAGTAATTTTGCTAAAAATATGCTAAGGTCTTTAAAATTAAAGTTAATCATCTTGATTTTTCTCATGACTCAGTTTAAATAAAGGGGAACGCAAGGAGAATCAGATTCCCCGCTCATCCTGCTACCGGCGAGATGAGGCACTTTGCGGGAAAAGAAACGATGAACAAAAGAGGGTTATTTCGTTATTGGGATCTTCTTAGGAAAGGAGATGTCCTTTTTCTTTTAGCCATTTTTTTGATCTTTTTATTCTTTTTAAAAGAATCTTTCAATTACCCGCATGAAAGTCGGAGTTTTCCTGAAGTTATCATACTAAGCACACTCATTCTAAGTGGAATCCTCCTTGTAGTCTATTTCTTTTTCCCATCCCTAAAAAATACCATTGTTTCCCCTGAGCCTGACGGTGAGAGAGAAGCCCAAAGGGAATGGAAGACCAGAGGGCGTTTCTACCGGGGGTGGCTGAGCATCGCCATCTCCATTCTGACGGCATTTCTCTTTGGTTTTCTTTTCTTAATTCCTGCTTCCTTCATTTCTTATACATTGCTTCTTGGCCGCAAAGGAATGTTCCTGAAGATCCTTCTCCTTTCTCTGGCAACTACCCTCTTGGTCTACATAGTGTTTGACCGGTTTTTAGGAATTCCTACAATGCGAGGTTATCTGTGGACCCAATAGGGTGCTTATTAAAAATTCCTTTCCCTCGAGGTAGAGGTATGAGATGATCGATCACTGGAACCTGATCACTGGCGGCATCACCTTGGCCTTTTCGCTGAAGAACATCTTGGTTCTTATCCTGGGTACAGTTATTGGGATCATTGTTGGGGTCTTACCGGGGATCGGTCCAACGGCGGGTATGGCCTTGCTTCTCCCCTTGACTTTTGGTTGGCCTCCGGCTACGGCTTTGATCCTCATGGGTGCCATCTTCTTCAGTTCGAATTTTGGGGGATCCATCACCAGCATCCTTATTAATGCACCTGGCGATGCTTCCAATTCTGCAACCATGATGGACGGATATCCCATGACCGAGAATGGTCGTGGGAACGAAGCTCTGGGAATTAGCGCCACTAGCGTCATCGTTGGCGGAGGGATTGGTGTCATCCTCTTAGTTTTTTCTGCACCCCTCATTGCCATGTTTGCCCTCAGGTTCGGTCCGGCAGAAAATACTCTTATAGCAGTTTTTGCCCTCTCCATCATTGCTGCCTTAGTTGTGGGGTCTCCTTTCAAAGGGTTGATTTCTGCGGGTATGGGCCTTTTTTTGGCAACCGTAGGCTATGATGGAGTCTCTGGAAATATCCGGTTTTCTTTCGGGATTCCTTATTTTGAGGACGAAATCCAACTGATTCCAGTAGTCGTAGGGCTTTTTGCCGTCTCACAAGTCATCACTTTGGGTGAAGGGGGAGGAACTATCGCCAAGGTGGGAAAGTTAGCTGGCAGTCTTATAGAAGGTATGAAGACCTATTTCTATCACCCTGTCACAGTCCTTCGTTCTCTGGTGGTAGGAATTTTTGTTGGTGCCCTCCCTGCGGCCGGAAGGGTAACCGCTTCATTCATGGCCTATGCTGATGCAGTCCGCTCTTCAAAGAACCCAGAGAGCTTTGGCAAAGGAAACCCGGAAGGAGTGATCGCCCCGGAGACGGCCAACAACTCTTGCGCCATGGGTGACCTGATCCCCACTCTTGCTTTAGGAATCCCGGGTAGTACGGCTGCAGCAGTATTTTTGGGGATCATGATCATGCACGGAGTTGTCCCTGGCCCCCGGGCCTTTGTAGACAATGGGCAGGTCCTCTATGCACTTCTTACAAGTCTGGTCTTAGTGACTTTGGTCGTTTTTGCCTTTGGTATCAGTTGCTCCAAGTATTTTGCCAAGATTTCACTTCTTTCTAACGAAATCATCGTCCCTTATATTTTGATTTTCAGCCTTGTAGGTGCCTTTGCCATCCGTAATTCTTTTGCCGACGTTCTTCTGACCTGCTTCTTCGGTCTTTTGGGATATATCATGAACCGGCTTGGATACAATCCGGTCCCGATGATTCTGGGACTCGTGCTTGGTGAGATGGCCGAGAAAAACTTCAGGAGGGCACTCATTATTTCCGAAGGATCATACGAGATTTTCTACACTTCTTGGATCGCTAAGATTCTCTTGGCCATGAGTATTTTGTCAGTGATTTATCCCTACTTAAAGCTTGCTTTGCATAAACTCGGCTCAGGGAAAAGGAAGATAGAAAGTCCATCTTGAAAACAGATCAAAAGAATCGTAAAAATAGTTTAACTGATGTGTGAGATCTGGTGGCTAAAAAGTTGATTTTAAAAAAGTTATGGGTAATCATATTTTATTAGAAAGGAGGTTTCTTATGAGAGAAAAAGAGATTAGAAACGGAGGAATCGGACAGTGGGTATTATTTACGTTCTTCATGATCATGATTGTTCTTTCCTTTACCTTACGAGCCAATGGGGCTGAGAAGTTTCCCGTAAACCCAGTGAAGATAGTCATTACTCATGCAGCAGGCACCTCCAATGATATCGAAGCACGAACGGTCGCGCCTTCCCTTCAGAAATACCTTGGGGTACCCTTCGTGATCGAAAACATGCCTGGAACTGGAGGTAGGAAATCCAGAGAATTTGTCATCAAAGAGAAACCCAATGGTTATACTCTACTTTCCACGGGCATGCCTTCCTGTCAGATTGGGGAGATCCTTTTCAATGGTCGGTATAATACACTGAACTTCACCCACATCTTTTCCTTGTTCAGTGAATCCACAGCACTTTTAGTAAAATCCGATTCCCCTTATAAGGATATGAGTGACTTTGTGGATAAGTACAAGGGAAAGGCTCTTTCCTGTGCGGTCCCCGGAGTAGGCAGCACAGCTCATTTAAACGGTATGAAATTGATGCGCTACCTGGGGCTAACAGCTAAGTGGGTCCCTTTTGATGGTGGAACCGAGGCTCTAACCGCCTTGGCAGGAGGCCATGTGGATTACGTCATCTGCGACACAGGGAGTGCTACATCTATGCTTTCTGCCAAGATAGCCCGACTTTTAATGATATTCGACGAAAGACGAGATCCCCGTTACCCGGACGTCCCTATCCAAAAAGATCTGAAGTACGACGTGATCACCATCCCCAGCCTTCGCGGTGTGGTTGGTCCTCCAGGAGTTTCCGCCGATGTAGTAAAGATATTAGAATCAGCCTTTAACAAGGCTGCCCAGGATAAGGAGTTTCTTGCCCTGGCAACCAGGGCCAATGTGAAGGTGAACCCAAAGAACTCTCAGGAATTCTTCGCTATTTCCAAGAACATCTGGAACGAGATTAAAGGACAAGAGGAAAACCTGAAATCAATGATCAAACCTTAATAATGAACATGGAGGCAACGATGGAGCTTAAAGATGAAGTGGCGATTGTTACTGGAGGAGGTTATGGGATAGGGGAAGCGGTCTCTTTGAAATTGGCCAAAGAGGGAGCGACTGTCGGAATTGCAGACCTAAACTTGGATTCTGCAAAACGTGTTGCTGACAATATTATTTCCCAAGGTGGAAAAGCCCTGCCTATGAAAACTGACGTTTGCATTAGTGCGGAAGTTAAAAAAATGGTACAGCAAGTCGTGGACAAATATGGCAAAGTGGATATTTTGGTGAACAATGTAGGTGTCTCTCCCAAAGGACCCAAAGGTGAAGGGTTACGGACATGGTTGATACCGGATGAGGAATGGGAATTTACGATCAGGGTCAATCTCACCAGTACATTTTATTGCACCCGAGAAGTGATACCTCATATGATCAAACGAAAGGCAGGAAAGATTGTACTCATGTCTTCCTCGGTAGGCAAGCACGGAGCCGGAGGAGGAACTGCTATAGCACCCTATGGGGCCGCTAAGGCAGGAATCATCAACCTAACTTTCACTTTGGCGAAGGAGCTTGTTTCTTATAATATTCGGGTCAATTCTGTCTGCCCGGGTATGGTGGAAGAAACGATGATGCGGGCAAGTGCTTCTCCTGAATCGAATGAGAAGGCTATTCAAAAAATCCCAATGAAGCGGTTTGGTAAGCCTGCAGAATTGGCTGAGGCGGTCTACTTTCTGGTTTCTCCGGCATCCAGTTACATCACTGGCGAGATCTTGGACTGCAACGGCGGTTTTTTGATGGATTAAATCTAACAACGCAAGTTTAAGGTTGAGGTTTAGGTTAAGGTTTGAAATAAAGCCCAACCAAATCTCAAGTGTTAGAAGAAAATTCTCAGACTTAAACGTGTAAGAATCTAAAATCTTTTGAAGTGGAGAGAAATGTGTATGACTGAAGGGAAAAAGCTTGAACTGGCTCCACCTATACTCGGTAAAGACAAGACAGGTTGGGGCGTGGAGGATATGCCCAGTCCAAAGGGTGTGGCGTTGATTCAGGCGCGGTGGGATTTGTGCATAGGCTGCGGCGCCTGTGAGATTGCTTGTTCGATGTTTCATTACGGCGTGATCAACCGGGAACTCTCCCGTATCAGGATTTTCCGGTACCACCTGCCTATCCCAAAGTCCGTGCAGAATGTCTGCTGCCAGTGTTCAGAAAAAGAAAGGGAATGCCAGAAGGCCTGTCCCTTAGATCCACCGGTTATCCACTATGATAAAGAGAAGTTCCACATAGTCGTGGATGTTGACCGTTGTCTGGGTTCCTCATGCGGACAATGCGCTTCAGCTTGTCCTGCAGCAGTGCCAAGGTTTTATCCCCCAGATCATGATTACTCTATGGTCTGTGACCTCTGTGAGAGGGACGGCGTAAGGAAACCCCAGTGTGTAGAGATTTGTCCCCACTTTGCCTTAGAGTTTATGGCACCCCAGTTTCCCCAGCACCTCGAGCGCATCCATCCAGATGAGAAAGCAATATATTTAGCCAAACGTCTATATCCACTACCCGCGGACAAGGTCCAGAGATCACCAGAAGAGATATGGCCCGAAGAGATGAAGGGAGAATAACATGCCTGAAATGAAATACAATCTTTTGGAAATTGATTTAACCACGGGTAAAAAAGATGTTCATGATGTCACTTCAGAAATGCGAAAGTTTTTAGGAGGACGAGGGGTGGGGGCTAAGGTCATGTGGGACCGAGTGCCTGAGAATGCTGATCCCCTTGGTCCAGAGAATATTTTATATTTCGGTGTCGGCCCGATCACTGGTTTTTTGGGGTCGGTCATTAATGTGAGTGCAAAATCCCCTTTAACTTTGAGGGGCGGTACCTCCAATATGAACGGCCATTTTGGAATCGAGTTGATCTATGCAGGCTATAACGGGGGGCTTCTACTTACTGGCAAGGCATCTAAACCATCCTATATCTATATTAAAGATGGAACCG
>Ga0315288_10010700_pt1 | contig 11574 bp, 20 predicted proteins | sample YL17G11_20_MG_FD_203454 | JGI IMG/M metagenome (GOLD analysis project Ga0315288, IMG submission 203454) | Sediment microbial communities from Yellowstone Lake, YNP, Wyoming, USA - YL17G11_20 | ecosystem: Environmental > Aquatic > Freshwater > Lake > Sediment | place: USA: Wyoming | collected... | reverse complement strand
AGGCACTCTCCGGGACCGGGGAACCGAAACCACCAACAGGACGCAGGCGCGTCCGAGGGAGGAATTTTCCTTGACAGCGAAAAAACGGACGGGTCCCCCTTTACGAAGCTCGGAATGGGAAGGCGGGTCCCTCCTGTGGCCGGAGGTCCCGGCCGCATGCACGCTCGCGAAAAGTATAAAAAGTATCCTACGTCCCGCTTTCGACGAAGAATAGGGTGGCCCGTGCGGTAGTCTTGAGAGGTGTGCCATGTTGATGGAGTACACTCAGAAGGCATTGGAAGGGGCAGAGTACAAAAGATTAGATGACGGTACCTGGTTTGGCGAGATCCCGGGGTTCGAGGGGGTATGGGCGAATGGTCCCACCGTGGAGTCCTGCAGGAGGGAACTCGTTGAGGTCCTGGAAGAGTGGCTGATCTTAAAGCTCCGGGACGGCGATCCAATGCCTGTGGTGGGCGGTGTCGAGATCAAGGTCAGCGAAGTCGGGTCCGGGTAGAGATGCCCCGCACGCTGTCCCGTCGAGAGCTGATCCGGAGGTTCAGAGCTTTGGGCTACACGGGGCCTTTTTCCGGGGGACGGCACCAGTTCATGGTGAGGGGGGAGAAGAAAATCCGCATCCCGAATCCCCACGGCAGTGGGAATGTCCACATCAGCTTGGTGAAGGAGATCCTCAGACAGGCGAGGATCTCAGAGACTGAGTGGGAAGAAGCGTGATCGTAGGGAACCCGACGTGTCCCCCACGTCTGGCCGTCCTCTCTCCTCCCGAGCAAGTAGCAAGATTGAACGGAAAGAAGTGGCAAGTTGTTTTGGAACCTACGTCCCTCTTTACATGCTTCCTCCGTTGGCTGCCTTCCGCCCACAGTCTTCTGGCCTTTCAACTATCGGTTGTCCATCGTCCGTGGTCTATGGTCGGATGGGCGTAAGTTAACGTAGGCAACAACGTCCCCCATTACTTTCGTACCCTGTTGTAGATGATTCCGCATTCGACAGATGCAAGTCCACTCCGTCAACAACGTCCCTTACCCCGCGCTTCACTTCATCCGCATCGGGCGCTATAATTCCCCGGGAGGCTGAGGAAGGCGAGTCTGCCGGACCAGTGCCTCACTGGAGAGCGGTATGCTGGCAAGTTACATTGACAAGGCCATCGAGCAGGCCGTCTACGAGATCATCGAAGATGAGGGGACGTACTGGGGGGAGATCCCCGGCCTGCAGGGGGTCTGGGCACGACATTCCACGTTAGTGGGGTGTCAACGGGAGTTACGGGAAGCCCTGAGCGATTGGCTGGCCTTGCGTCTCCGACTCGGCTTGCCGATCCCCGTCGTGGCCGGGATCGACCTGAATCAGCTCACCCAGCCCGTCTGACGGTTCCCCATGTCTCGCTTGGCCCCTGTGAGCTGGAGTGCGCTGGTCCAGCGGCTCCGACAGCTCGGGTTCGAGGGGCCGTACGCGGGCGGAAGACACCCGTAGATGCGGCGCGGTGAGGTGACCGTCATCATCCCGAATCCCCATGAGGGAGACATCGGTGTGGGCCTGCTAAGCCGTCTCCTACGCCAAGCGGGCGTGTCACGCGAGGAGTGGCTCGGAGAATAGAGCTTCGCAGCCTCCTCGCGTCCCAGCATCCTAGCGGTGTGGCATTCCGCATTCCACATTTGAAATGATTCCGCATTCCGAATTCGGGTACCCTCTGGGTGTTCCGCGTTTCGGAGCGTCCCAGCATGCAACCTGGCGTCCCAGCCAGTGTCTCGTCCCCTCGGCGGCAAAGGTGTTTTGGAACCTACGTGCCCCTTTCCCCATTCAAATGGACCTTGGACCTTGAACCTCGCACCGGTTGTTGAGTTTCCATTCCGCACTCCGCAATCGGGTACCCTTTGGGTGTTCCGCATTGGAAACGTACCCTCGTCCCGTCGTACCTTCGTACGCCTTTGGCTTGCGTGTTCATTCCGCACTCCGCATTCCGCATTTGTAGTCGTACCCTCGTCCCCTCGTACCTTCGTACGCCTTTGACGTGAGAAGCTTCCCAGCCTCCCAGCCTTCTAGCGTGCCAGCTTGCTAGCCTGATAGCGTATGTACGTGGCACCTTGGACCTTGGACTTTGAACGTTGGACTTTGGACCTTGCGCATTGCACCTCAGCCCGGCCGCGATAGCAAATTATCAAAGCCTGACCCCGTGCCACGGGCATGTTAAGCCTCGAAGAGGGCAAGGTGTTCAGCCGATTGCACAAGCTGCGTGAAGAGGCGGACTACGGGATGGACCGGGATTATGCGGGCTGTGCAACGTTCCAGCTTCCCAGCATCCCAGCATTCTAGCATCCTAGCGATGTGTCATTCCGCATTTGGGAGTGGCCATGCGGCGGAGGAGGGACTACAAGGATGTCGTTGGCAGATGAGCTGAAAGCGATCGGTGCCCGGTACGGGATCGCGGCGCTCTACGCGTTCGGCAGTCGGGCGCCCGAGATGGCCGGCCGTGTTCGTCGCCAGGCCGTCTCCGCCGAGCTTCCTGAGTCTGATGTAGATATCGGGGTCCAGCCTGCGCCCGGTCAACGGCTGACCGCAGAGGAGCGGGTCCGCCTGACCGTGGAGCTGGAAGGGCTTCTGGCGGCAAAACGCGTGGACCTCGTTGTGCTGCCGGAGGCCGATCCCTTTCTCGCCTTGGATGTGATTCGAGGGGAGCTGCTTTATTGTGCCGATGCCGACCAGCAGGCCGAGGATGAGCTATACGTGCTCCGGCGTGCCGGGGACCTGGTATCGTATGCGCATGAGCGTTGGCGCCTGATCCTGACCGGGACGGCTTCGTGACCCCGTCGCAATTGCGTGCCAAAGTCGTGGCCGAGCGCGCGGCCTGGATCCGTCAGATGCTGGCCGGGCTGCGGGCCCTGCCCCTGGACACATACGTGGCATTCGAGGCCGATCGGCGCAACCCGGCGGCGGCTGAATCCCACCTGCGCCGAGCCCTGGAGGCACTGCTCGATCTGGGGCGCCATGTCTTGGCGAAAGGCTTCGGCCGGGCGGTGATCGAGTACAAGGACGTGGCGAAAGGGCTGGCCGAGGTCGGTGTGCTGGATAAGGAGAAGGCGATGGCGCTTCGCACCCTCGCCGGCTATCGTAATCGGCTGGTCCACTTCTACCACGAGATTTCCACCCGGGAGTTGTACGAAATCTGTGCTGGTCAGCTCGGCGACATTGAAACTGTCCTGGCTGCAATACTGGATTGGATAGCGGCCCACCCAGAAAAAATCGACCGTCAACCGTGAGGGGAAGCCGTTAAATTCGAAATCGGCACGCGTCCCAGCTTCCTCGCGTCCCAGCGTTCTAGCGATGTGTGATTCCGCATTTGGACGAGCGTCCCAGCCTCCTAGCATCCAAGCGTTCTAGCGATGTTCCATTCCGCATTCCGCACTTCGCATTTCCCATTAAAGGGGGAGAAACGGTGAACCGGTGAATCGGAGCGCCGGCGAGTCGGTGGAACGGAGAATCGCGGATCCGGAGACATGGTGAGGAAAGAGCTGATCGGCTCCTATCGTGATCTGGACATGTATAAGATGGCCATGGAAGGCGCAATTCGAATCTTTGAGTTGACAAGGAATTTCCCCGCGGAGGAGGAGTTCTCTCTCGTTGACCAGATTCGCCGCTCCTCGCGTTCCGTGTGCGCGAACATCGGGGAAGCCTGGAGGAAAAGGAGGTACGAAGCCGCGTTCGTGAGCAAGCTGAGCGATACGGAGACGGAGGCTGCCGAGACGCAAGTCTGGGGGGAGGTGGCCTTTCGCTGTGGGTATTGGCACGAGGAGACCTTTCGCGGGACAGATGAGCACTACGACCAGATCATGGGCAAGCTTGTCAGGATGATAGACAATCCTCGCCCTTGGCTGATCGCGAGTAGCAAGTAGTATATGCTCCGTTTCCCCGTTTCACCGATTCTCCGGTTCGCCGTTTCTCGGTTTCCCTGTTTCTCCGGATACTCGGCTCTCGACACTTCGTTCAGCCATGCCCCATTTCTCCGTTTCCCCGATTCTCCGTTTCTCCGGTTCCCCGGTTCTCCGAATCCCTCAGTCTTCATAGGGTTGCACCTTGCACTCTAGCGCGAGCCTTCCAGCTTGCCAGAGGGGCTTGCTAGCAGGTCGACCTTGCACTTTGGACGTTGAGCTATGAGTTCTCCCCAGCCCCCACGCTCCTCTGCCCCTCAGCCCAGGAGGACCGCACTGATCACCGGCATCACGGGCCAGGACGGCTCCTCCCTGGCCGATCCCGTTGACCAATCGGCAGGATAGAGGGTATCCTCAGTCCGGCCTGATCTTCACGATGTGGCCAGGAGGGGATGGCACAATGCGGCGAACGGATTGGAGAGACCGCGTGATTGTTGATCCGGAGATCCATCACGGCGATCCGTGCATCAAGGGAACGCGGATACCCGTGACGGTCATTGTGGGGAGCGTGGCGGATGGATTGAGCCTGGATGAGATTCGCGCCACATACCCCCAACTATCGGTCGAGGATGTCCGGGCTGCCCAAGCCTATGCCGCGGAGGTCTTGCATCGAGAAGTCATTCTGCCGCTGGCGAGCTGATCGATGGGGCTGGCCGTCAAGGTTGACGAAGATCTCCCTGCGCGGGTGAATGGCTGGGCGGCGGACCACCCCCCAACGTCCCCCAATACCCGCCGTCCGCCTAGCGGCCCGAGGAGCCTCTCAGCCATTGAGTGTCTGACCGCTGATAGCTGACGCCTGATGGCTGCTTCAAATAGCAAATTATCAAAGCCTGATCCCCGACACCTATTTATTTTCTGCACCTCTCCCCCCTAGGGCACCCGCTCGCTGGCCTGTCCCCCTCTTTTTCCCGCCCCCCGCTGCCATGCGCCTTCAGGGTTTTTGCCCCGCTGTCTCAGGTTTTCCCTGATTGTCTCCTCCTCTGGCGGCACTTAACGTAGTTTCTGCTCGGAAAGTCGATCAGGAGAGCTTGGGGGTGGCGTGAAGAAGGCGCGAGGGATCGCCGGGACCGCTTGCGGTTGCTACCGCAGTCCCGAAGCTTTGGTTTTCTACCGATTGCCGGCGTCTGACGGTGTCCTTTGGGCAAACCACCTCCTTTCTCTCTACGGCAGGGAGACGCTGGGAACAGCGGGGAGAACTCACGGGGGCTTGGCCAGGAAAGCCCGGTGGGCGTTCAGGGCGGCGGCGCCGAGCCCAATCCAGGCGAGCTCGTGGTCCGGGTTTCTGGCGCGGCACTTGCCCCACCCGAACTTGCGCTTGCCCAGGGAGATGAGCGCTTCGATGGGCAGGCGTTGGCGGATCCGGCGGCGGTGCGCGGGGGAGGGGTCTCGGATCTTACCGCGCGGCTGAAGGCCCGAGCGGATGCCCATCGCCTGGAGGCGGCGCGCCCGCCAGCGGGCGTAAAACCCCCGGTCGCCGAGGACTTCTTTGGGCAGGCGGCCGAAGGTCGTTTTGAACCAGCGCAGGGCGGGCGTGACCAAGGTGGCGTCGGCCACGTTGTGTTGGAAGCCCCGGATGACATGGACGCATCGCCGGACGAGGGCCACGAGCACCTTGGGGCCGAACTCGGTGCCCAGGGGGAACTTGCCCCGCACGATGGGCCGGACGTGCGCCTTATGAAAGGAGACGATCCGGTGGGGGATATGCACGAGCCCCCGGCGCACGAGGCTCTGCTGATGCAGGATCGTGCGGATCTTGCGTTCGGACTCCTTGAGGGTCTTCAGGAACCCCCCGATCGCGGGGTCGGCCGCGCACCGCGGGCCCAGGGCGCGGGTCGCCCGCTGCCGCAGGTCCATGAGCTGTTTGAGGTTGCGGCGGACAAACTGGAACAGCTGCTTGTGCACCCGCTGGCGGGTCTGCTCTTTGGGCTTGGCGAGCTTGGCAAAGGTCACGAACACCTCCCGGGCGGTGCGGCTGTAGGTGCGGTAGCAAAGCGGGAGGCCAAACGCCTTGGCTCGTTTCATCAGGCGCAGGACCTCCCGCCGGCAGCGCTCCAGGAGCCCCGCCTGGGCGGGGTGGGATAGAGGATATCGAGGGGCACGCAGGTCGTGTCCAGGATGAGCTTGCCCCCCTTCGTGAGGGGCTTCCCGCGCGCGGCGCACGTGAGGACCCCTGAGATGAGCGCCATGCCTTCGGGGCCGATCTTGGCCCGGAAGTGCGTCAACCCAGTCGCGGGGTGCATGTAGCCGACCGCCTGAGCGGGGGTGAGGCCACAGAAGCGCTGGGCGTAGAGGTTTTCCTCCACGTAGCGCACCGCCTCCCGATCGGAGAGGTGCTTGAGATACTTGAGCATGAGGGTGCTCGCCTGGGCCCGCACGGGAACGGAGGGACGGCCCTGGTCCGGGCTGTAGCCGGCCGCCAGTTGCCGCAGGAGGTTCTCCCAGCGGATGGCGGCGGCCAGCTTCAGGAGGGGATGGGTGGCGTTGAAGACGCAGTCCGCAAAGGGGAGGTCGCCGAAGTGGGCCTGGGCGTCGGCTTTGACGTACATCGCTCAGGCCTCCTGGGAGAGGGTTACTCCGGCGTTGAGTTCGAAGATGCGCAGGCAGGTTTTCCACCAGCGCTCGTAGTTCTTGAGGGCCCGCCGGATCTGGGGGACTTGATGCGTGTGGAACTTCCGCATTTTGGTCCGCCCCCCTGGTTGACGGAGAGGTACCAGTAGGGGCCGTACCGACCGTTGGGGTGGCAGCGGCAGCCTTCATGGTAGTACCGGACCAAGCTGCCTCGGATGAGGTCGGCGAAAGGGGGCAGGCTGGCGATCAGGCGGTCGCGTTGTCGTGTCCTGCACATGGCCTCCTCCTTCTATAATGCTCTATAGCATTAGATTCACACCCGAGGGTCCTGTCAAGTGCCAAGTGCAGGGGTTTGGCGACTTTCGAGGGGATTTCCTTGCAGTTAGTGGCCTGGTGGGAGGGGGCGCTGGCGGTCGTGCCGACGGAGAAAGGTCAAACTTTCCGAGCAGAAACTATTTAACGACCAGTGGCGAGGGAAACGGTATGCCGTCAGGCAGGTAGCTCCTGTTGTAACGGAAGAGGCTGACCGCCTGGTGGTTGTGACGGTTTTCGTTTTCTACTTCTGAAAGACGAGGACGACGATGAAAATGACGTACGATCCGACCGTAGATGCCTTGACTATTCGTTTCGTGGAGGAGAGGGTCGAGTGCGAAGTCCTCCGGCTGAATGATCAGGTGGCAGTGGACATTGGTCCGGGTGAGCGCATCGTGGCGATTGAAATCCTGGATGCTAGTGAGTTGATCTCAGGACTTAAGGAGCGTGGCGTATCGTTGGAAAACCTCAAGGTTTCCGCCTGACGCCAGCCGGCGTTGCAGGATCAATTCGCAATCCGAAATTCGAGATCCGAAATGAATAACCTCGCTCCCTCTTTCGCCTCTCGCCTTACGGCACGGAAATAAGCTGTGAGTCCCGCGAGAGAAATCGAACTTTTCGAGCAACGTCTCCCATTACGAACGGTTCAGGGAGATCCTTGGCCACCTAGACCACCTCTATCGGCGCCTGGAACGACTGGAGCAAGAGTACCAGGCGATCCTCGAAGGCCTCCGCCGGATCGAGGCTCTGTTGGCGGATGAGAAGGCCAGGCGGGAAGACCTGGAGCGCGGGGTGGCTGCGCTCCAGAGCAGGATCGAGGCCCTGGAGCAGAGCCTCCGGCAGTGAGCGCCGATGCGCCACGGAGCAGCGTGCGCCGCGAACGCCGGCCGAGAGTCAGGAGGAAAATTCCGAAGGCCCGGCCCCACGACCGAGCGATCCATGCGTTCTCACTCAGGCTGGCAAGCGTCTTGTCTTCTCCGCCGTCCTGTGATAGAAGAGTGCGCCACGGGAGGGTGGTTTTCCGGTTCCTCGCTCCGTCCACGCACCGTTGCGATCCGGATGCTGACCTCGACGCCTACGGCAGGACGGCAGGGGGCGGTCCCGCGGGCTCCTGACTGTAAGTGAGAGGGCGCAAGCCTGCCCGGGACTTGCGTCTGAACCTCACCCGATCCGCATTCTGAAATCTGCCATCGAATGGTCCTTCCGCATCCCCCAATAGATCAAATGGACTGCCTGCCCCCCTGCACCGGAGGGGAGTCGACCTTTCCGAGCGACGTCCCTCTTTCAGGTGCAAGTTAACGTTGGAAACAACGTCCTCCAAAACGTGAAGGGGGATGACTCTCGTGGCTGAGGGGGAGGTGGGCGGATTGCTGCCGACCTTCGTATCGGACGTGCGGCTCCAGACGCGCCGCATCACGCCCGAGTTGGTGGCGTACGTGGTGGAGGTGATCGTTCGCGAGGTGGCCCCTCGCCAGATCATCGTGTTCGGGTCGCACGCCCGAGGGGCTGCGACGGAGCTAAGTGATCTCGACCTGTTCGTTGTGAATGACAGCCCGCGCTCCAACCGCGAGGTCCGCCGGGCGATCGAGCGACTGCTCGTAGGACGTCGGTTCGGCCTGGATCTGGTGGTGCGACGGCCGGAAGAGGTGGCGTGGAACATGGCGGACGGGAACCCCTTTTACACCGCACACGTCTTCGGGGAGGGGCGGGTCCTCTATGAGCGAGCGGCCTGACCGCGCGACTGGAACCGTCCGAGAATGGCTGCGCTAGGCCGAGGAAGACCTCGGGGTGGCGGAGCGTGAAAGCGCACGCGGGACCGGCGCGCATCACGCGATCTGCTTCTTGTGCCAAGCGGCCGCGGAGAAGCTCCTGAAGGCGTATCTGATTGGCCGGGGATGGACCTTGGAGCGGACGCATGACATCGTAGCGCTTCTCGAGTTCTGCGCCGAGTATGATCCGTACTGGCGGGACCTCGCCCCGGATGGGGCGGTCCTGAACGAGTACATCGTGGCCGGCCGGTATCCGGGGGACCTCGCGCTCGAGGGGATTGGCGAGGCAGAGGCGCGGGAAGCCTTGCAGGCGGTCCGCCGCATCCGCGATCGCGTGCGCCAAGAACTGCTGTGAAGCGTTTTCAGCAGAAAACGCCTCGTGCCCTTCGAGTTTTAGTTAGCACTCGCTCGCCTCGGCTCGCAGCGGGCCGCTCGAACATGTCAATCCGGACAACAACATCCCTCAAGCGTCGCAATTTTCCATCGCAATGCTTCACCCGCAATGTCTGGATTGTCCAAGTTAACGTAGACAACGACGTCCCTCAAATTGTTACGTGCAGGAACGACCGGCCCGCGTCGAGGCCCGGCAGGCGTGACGTCGATCCGCCTCCGAGTCCCGGGGGACTTCCGAGCGGGAAGGCACCGGAAAGGAGTCGAACTCTTCGAGCGACGTCCCTCCTTACTGACTTTACCGCACTATCGTCTGGGGCAGGTCCGTGATCTCTGTCTTTCGGTCTCTGGCCTCCGACCGTCGCTTCAATTTTCAGCCTGGTCGTTCGTGGCGACTCGCGGCTCTCCCTTCTTGCTGCGCCGTAGGACTTCGGACCTTTGACCTTGAACCTTGAACTTCGAACATTGGACCCCGATTGCTTTCTCACTCTCTCACTTTGTCACTTTCTGACCGCAAGTTAACGTAGGCAACAACGTCCCCCTTTACGGACTGATAGACTTCATCGGGAGGAAGTGTGAGGAGGTTGACCGTCGGTTCGCCGACGCGATCGACCGGCGCTTCGATGCAACAGACACGAAGATTGCCGACACCCGACGGCACTTCGACGTAGTCGCCGAAGCCATGCAGGATCAAGTCCGGCTCGTGGCAGAAGGCGTATCCAACGTCGAGCAGGGGCCCCAGCGATTCAAGGAGCAGGTCGCGGCGGAGTTCGCCGAGGTCAAGAGTATGATCCGTTTCTCCTATGCCGAACTCGACCGGCGGATTCAGTTTCTTGAGCGAGGTTATGCTTCCCTGGAAGAGCGGGTCGGGCGCCTTGAGTCGCGTACGGCATGATCCCTGTAGATTATGCGCGCAGCTTCACTCTTCCCACTTCCGTCTTCCTTTTTCCACCTATTGAGCTTTCATGCATCATTCCACAATCAGCAATTCTTGAACCCAAACGTCGCACATCGAATGGTCAACCGGTGCCTGCGGCAATAAGTACAATAAATATCCTACGTCCCCTTTTTCGAACTGCTGAACTCCCCGAGTCCTGGCGTGTGCTGTTGCGGCGAGCCGGTCCAGGCGGGGGATTAGGGAAGATAGCGGGTGAAGTTTTGCTCCACGCGCTCTGCGTCGGATGCCGCGAGGCAGCCGAGGCGGCGGAGGATCAGGCGGTTGTCGAGCGTGAAGAGCTTCAGGCGGACGAGGCAGCGCAAGGGCAGGCCGGCCGCCCGGTGGTCATCGATCTCGGTATCGCCCGGCCACGGGTTATGCTCCCGAGTGGTGATCATGGCAAGCACGGTGTGGCCCGACCTGTTGAACGGCGGATTCGACAACGCCAGAGCCGGGCGCCGCTTGGCGCCGGGCCCCTCGGAAAACGGGAATGGGACCAGCACCACGTCCCATCGATCAGAGATCACGGAAGGCCTCGTCGTCGTCGGGCGAGTTCCACTCAGAGAGGGTGGCGGCGAGGGCGAGATGGTACTCGGCGTCGAATGGCTCTGCCTTCCGGAGGATGGCGACGCCGTTGTGTAGCTCATAGGCAACGTAATCGCCGGGGCGAAGCCCGATCCCGTCTCGGACTCGTTTGGGAATGGTGATCTGTCCCTTCGCGGAGATGCGGCTGGTCATTGGTGCCTCCTCCAATTCTTTACCGGTAAAGAGTAAAGCGGTTCCGGCTGTATGTCAAGTCCGAATGATCCCATGGTAATAGACCAGTTGCGCCCACCCGGACGGCACCAAGGGCTTCTCGAGGGGCAGGAGCGGATCCTGGGCCGGGTCGAGCGAATGGAGCGAGTGCTGGGCGCGATGATCCGTATCTCGTACGCCGAACTGGATGACCGGATCCGGAAATGCGAGCACGGGCTGGCCATGCTGCAAGAGCGGTGGGCCCGCGTCGAGGCGCGGCAGGTCTGAGGCCGCCGCGCTGTGTGCCGGGGTGAGGCGCACAGAGACAAAAGAAGCAACTCAGACAGCTGCGGTAGGTTGTTTTCGGAACCAAGGTCCCCCTTTACATCGAATGGTCAACCGGTGCCTGCGGCAATAAGTACGATAAGTATCCTACGTCCCCTTTTAGATGCGCCTCGAAGCCATGGAGCAGCGGCTTCACGGCTGACGCGAGCGTCTCCCTACGGCCTTTCTTCGGAGTCCGTAAGACCTGGGATGCTTGGCCGGTCGCAGCGCTCATGCCGAATCGGAGCCTCCCAGCTTTCTAGCGTTGACGCTTCCTCGCTTCCTAGCAGTAATGGTAACCTCGCACGTTGCACATTGAACCTTGAACCTCGCACCGGTTGTTGAGTTTCCATTCCGCACTCCGCATTCGCCATTCCGCATTCTTAGGAACCTTGCACCTCGCACCTTGAGCATGTTCCATGCCACTCCGCCGCAACTTGACATATTTGGCAACGTCCGCATGCCGTGGAGCTATCACGTAACGTTGGAACAATGCCGAATTTTCGGATGAGAATTTTTTCTTGACAGGATTCTTCGGTTTGGGATATTGTTCGCCCCTTGAACAGGCTCTCGCTATCCTCCGGAAAACGAGGACGCAAGCCGCACGCTCGTTCAGAATCCG
>Ga0315288_10010699_pt1 | contig 11574 bp, 22 predicted proteins | sample YL17G11_20_MG_FD_203454 | JGI IMG/M metagenome (GOLD analysis project Ga0315288, IMG submission 203454) | Sediment microbial communities from Yellowstone Lake, YNP, Wyoming, USA - YL17G11_20 | ecosystem: Environmental > Aquatic > Freshwater > Lake > Sediment | place: USA: Wyoming | collected... | reverse complement strand
ACCGGTCCCTGGAGTGCCATAGTTCGGAATCTGCGGCCCCTCGTGCATCTTCCTGCCAACACCGTGTCCGGTATATTCACGGACAACGTGAAATCCTTGAGCTTCCACATACTGCTGGATGGCAGCAGAGACATCGCCCGTTTTATTCCCGGAGCGCATCATGGCGATACCAACATTCAACGCCTGCTCGGTAACATCGATTAGCTTCCTGGCCAGCGGAGAAATCTCCCCTACTCCGGCCGTAAAAGCCGAATCGCCAATAAACCCTGCCAGAACTGTTCCACAATCCACGGAGACGATATCGCCTTCCTGGAGTTTACGATTTCCAGGAATGCCATGCACCAACTGCTCGTTGATGCTCACGCAGATGGAACCGGGGAATGGAGGTCGACCGTAGTTCTTGAACGGTGAGTAAGCGCCATGCTTCTTCAGAATTTCCTCAGCAGCCGCGTCAAGGTCTGTGGTGGTAACGCCAGGTTGTAAAAGATCTCGAACGGCCGCCAACGCTTCAGCGTTGACGCGTCCAGCTTCACGCATCAGGGCGATTTCAGCAGTATCCTTAATACTAATATCGCGATCCCAGCTCATCCTTATTTCCTGATTACTGCCAACAGGTCGGCAGTCACTTTTTCAATCGGCTGGGTGCCGTCAATTTCAGAAAGCAGGCCGCGCTTACGGTAGTAAGCGATCAGGGGAACGGTCTGTGCAAAATAGACCTGGATGCGCCGCGTGACGGTCTCGGCCCTGTCATCATCGCGCTGGTAAAGCTTTGAGCCATCGAAGTCGCAAATGCCGGTTCTTTGCGGCAGGTTGTGCTTCTCGTGGAAAACGTGTCCCTGCGCTTTGCAGGTCCAGCGTCCACTCAGACGCTCGATCAACGTGGCCTCGGAGGCAGTGATATAAGGCACATAGTTCACTTTGCCATCAAACTCTGCCAACAGGCTCGCCAGGGAATCTGCCTGCACAGTAGTGCGTGGAAAACCATCCAACAGGGCACCGCCTTTGCAGTCCGGGCGAGAGAGCCGGTCACGAATCATGCCGATAGTCACATCGTCAGGCACCAGTTCCCCTTTGTCCATGAAGGACTGGGCCAGTTTTCCGAGTTCAGTCTCGTTCTTAATGTTCTCCCGGAAAAGGTCACCCGAGGAAATGTGTGGCAGGCCAGTTGTTTCAGCAATGATTTGTGCTTGAGTACCTTTGCCAACGCCTGGAGGTCCGAGAAGAACGATGTAAGTGGGCATGCCTGAGCCTATTTCACCAGCCGAGCATCATCGTAGCCGTGCAGTTTCAGCTCAGCATCAATATTCATGAATGTATCCCGGACAACACCCACCACAATGAGCAGACCAGCCGATGAAACCAAGAAAATGGATGTGGACGACAATGCAGCTCCAATGCCTACCGCTTTTAGGATCAGGTTGATGATATATCCCAAGACTGCAACCAAACCCAGGAACAGCGCACCAGGGAGCGTAATACGACGCTGGACCTTCGTCAGGTATTTCTGAGTCGGGGCACCTCGGTTGATGCCAGGAATCTGCGCCCCAACTTTCTTCAGATTCTCCCCATAATTCTGCTGGGAGAACATCACATCAGTGTAGAAGAAGGTGAAGACCACCACCATCAGGAAGTATAGCAGTTGGTAGACCCATGAATTGGGGCTAAAGGTGGTTTGCGTAGATGTGGCAAGGTTTGCCACCCAGGTGAACTTTGAACTTGTGAAGTAACTTGAAATAATTGCCGGGAACTGAAGGATGGCGCTGGCAAAGATGAGCGGAATCATGCCTGCCAGGTTAACCATCAACGGCAGCGTTCCTTTGACCGGCATGGACATCCGGTTGCCTACACGCCTGCCCGGATACATGACCGGCATGTAGCGGCGTCCTTGTTGCACGAAAACAATGGCGTAGATAACCGCTGCCATCACGACAATCATCGCGACCACCAGGATCCAACCAAACTGCTTATCTGCAAGGAGTGTCCCAAATTGGGATGGAATCCGAGCCACGATACCGGCAAAGATTATCAACGAGAGACCCTGACCACGAATGCCATATTCAGAGATCAACTCGCCCAGCCATATGGCAAACATCGTTCCGCCAATCATCGTAACCAGGACCGCTAGCGAGGGAAGCCAGAGTGTGCTTGTAAACCCAAAGGGAACAATCGTAGTTCCAGAACTCCTGGCTGAATACGAGTTGAAGATATTAATCTGACCCAGGGCGGAAAGTGCAGCCATCGGTACAGCCAGATAATAGGTCCACTTTTCCTGCCACTTGCGAGCTTCGCGTGGATCTTCTTCCATTTTTCGCTGGAGTGCAGGGAAGATTGGGGTCAGCAATTGCAGGATAATCTGCGCTGTGATGTACGGGTAGACGCCCATGGACAGCAACGAGAAGTGTGAAACCGTGCCACCAGAGAGCAAGTCAAGAAAAGCAAAAAAAGACCCTGTACTACTCAGGTTTTGCATCAACGACTTGAGAGCATTTCCATCTATACCCGGCACAGGGACGTTCGCCGCCAACCGGTAGATAACCAGAATAATCAGGGTCACAATCAGTTTGCGACGGATATCCTGTGACTTCCAGAGGTAACGCACACCCGAAAATGGGTTCTTCATATAGGGGCTCCTCGTAGGAACAAGTTATCCAATCAGTTCCACTGTGCCACCGGCGGCTTCGATTTTTGCCTTGGCGCTCTTGGTCACGCGATCCACGCGCACTTTTAGGGCGGTCTTCAGTTCACCGCGTCCCATAAGCGCAACCGGGTTGCGCGGGTCGCGGATCAGACGAGCCTGGTCAAGGGTTTCGGGCGTGACTTCGGCGTTGGCTTTGAAGGAGGATAACTGGTCGAGATTGATTTCGTTGAATTCAACCTCCTTCGGCGGAGTAAAACCCTTGCCACGCACGAACGGCAGGCGCCGGAAGAACGGCAGGTTACCCCCTTGCCTGTACAGGTGCCCGCCCGAACCGGCGCGGGAGTTCTGGCCTTTGGTACCGCGGCCAGCCGTCTTTCCCTGACCAGCAGAAATACCGCGTCCAACGCGTTTGCGGTTCTTTTTGGACCCTGGATTGGGTTTGAGATCGTTCAGTTTCATCTTCGTCCCTATTCTTCAACACGAATCAAGTGGATAACTTTCATCAACATACCACGCATTGCAGGTGTGTCTTTGTGTTCCACAGTCTGGTTGAGATGGCGCAGGCCCAAGGCTTTTACAGTTGCCTTTTGCGGCACCGGAAAGCCAATCGGACTGCGTACCAGTGTCACTTTAATAGTTTTGCCTTCGGCATTTTTAGCCATGCTTCTTTCTCCTTTCCCAGTACGGCAGCAGTTCTTCAACGGACTTGCCGCGCCGGGTGGCCTCTTCCTGTGGCGATTTGAGCTCTTCAAGCGCCTGGAGAGTCGCCTGAACAATGTTCAGGACATTGGAGGAACCCAGCGATTTGGTCAGGATATCGCGCACGCCAACTGCTTCAAGGACAGCACGCACACCCCCGCCCGCGATCACACCCGTACCGGGAGAAGCCGGCTTGAGCAGGATGACCGCACCGCCGACCTTGCCAGTCGTTTCATGCGGGATAGTCGTACCAAAAAGAAAGACCTGGTGCATGTTCTTGCGGGCGCGCTCTGAGGCCTTTCGCATGGCATCCGGAACGGCGTTGGCCTTTCCGACGCCCAAACCCACTTTGCCGTGATTATCACCCATAACCAACGTCACGCGGAATCGGAACCGGCGACCACCTTTGACCACTTTAGCCACGCGGGCAATTTCAATAACGCGCTCGTCTAATGATTCTGCTTGCTGTTCAGCTTCTCTTACCCGGTAATCCAACATAGCGTTCTCCAATCAGGCCTTAGAATTCCAAGCCGCCTTCACGGGCGCCATCGGCCAGAGCCTTAACCCGGCCGCTATACTTGAAACCACCGCGGTCGAACACGACCACCTTTATACCCTTGCCAATCGCACGTTCGGCAACCGCTTTACCAACCAATTTTGCCTGCTCGATTTTCTTCAGGCCTTTCATCTTTCCGCGTAATTCCTCGTCGATGGTTGAAGCGGAAGCAACGGTATTCCCATTGTGATCATCAATCACTTGAACATATATTTCAGAGAGACTACGAAATACGCTCAACCGGGGGCGCTGAGTTGTACCTTGCACATTCATGCGCACACGTGCATGCCGCCGGATGCGAGCTTCAGATCGAGATTTCTCAGCCATAGATTACTTTGCTGCCTTTCCGGTCTTACCAGCCTTGCGTCGGACCTTCTCACCCTGATAATGGATGCCTTTGCCATGATACGGTTCCGGAGGGCGGACATTGCGGACATTCGCCGCGGTCTGGCCGACCAGTTCCTTGTCAAAGCCACGCACAAACACTAGGCGGGCTTTCTGTTCAACATCAAAGGAAATCCCTGCCGGCGGTTCCATCTCCACTGGGTGCGAATAGCCCATATTTAGAACCAGATTCTTACCATTCATCTCAGCCCGATAACCGACCCCTTCGATTTCCAAAATCCGTTCGAAACCGGTGCTAACACCGTGAATCATATTCGCAAGTACTGCACGGGTGGTCCCATGCAAAGCGCGCTCAGCAGGCAGGTCAGAATTGCGGGTAATAACAATTAGGCCATTTTCCATTGCAATTCCGACCAATGGAGAGAACGTGCGCTTCATTTCGCCCTTGGGGCCCTTTACCCTTACGCTCGAACCGTTGAGTTCGATCTGCACACCAGCCGGGATAACCACAGGCATTCTTCCAACTCGAGACACTTTACTTACCTCCTCTCTTACCAAACCTTGCAGAGGATCTCACCGCCCACACCCAACTGCCGAGCCCGCTGGCCGGTCATGATGCCTTTGGGGGTGGACAGGATGGCCACACCGATGCCCGAAAGAACCCAGGGAATCTCCTGTTTCTTGGTATAGACTCGGCGACCAGGACGGCTGACGCGTTCCAGATCAGTGAGGACCGGCTTGCGCTCACGACGCTCACCGATATATTTGATCTTCAGGCGCAGGACCTTCTGGCTGGGATGTTCGCCATCGGCAACTTCGAAGTTTTCCAGATAGCCTTCTTCTTTCAAGATCTTGGCAATTTCCACCTTGACTCTTGAAAGAGGCATAGCTGTAATGGCCTGACCACTCATCACGGCATTGCGGATGCGGGTCAACATATCAGCGATTGGATCAGTCATGCTCATTTCCTACCTCCACCCGGCTACCATGACGACTTCATGACGCCGGGGATTTTCCCTTCCAGCGCGAATTCGCGGAAACAAATCCGGCAAAGGCCAAAACGGCGAATATAACCGCGCGGGCGTCCACAACGCGAGCAGCGATGGCGTACTTGATTGGAATACTTGCGGCGTTCTTCACGATACTTCATGCAAGTGCTTGCCATAGTCACGCTTCCTTCTTGAACGGCATGCCCAGCAATTGCAACATCAGCCGTGCATGGTCATCAGATTTGGCTGTGGTCACAATTGTGACCTCCATGCCTCTTAACTTATCGATTTTATCGTATTCGATCTCAGGGAAGATCAACTGATCACGCAGACCAAGTGTATAGTTGCCGCGCCCATCGAAGGCATCCGGAGAAACACCGCGAAAGTCGCGTACGCGCGGCAGAGCAGTGTTAATCAACCGGTCCAGGAAGGCCCACATTTTGGCACCGCGTAAAGTCACCTTGGTGCCAATGACCCGTCCCTCGCGCAGTTTGAAGTTAGCAATACTCTTGCGCGCTTTGGTCATGACTGGTTTCTGGCCGGTAATGATGGTCATGTCGACTGCCGCCGCTTCAAGCATTTTCGGATTATCCATCGCTTCACCGCCCAGGCCGATATTGACCACGACCTTTTCGATATGCGGTACCTGCATAATATTCTTATACTGGAATGCTTTAAGCAGGGCCGAAACAACTTCTTTCTGGTATCTTTCTTGCATTCTATTCATAAATCAATGCTCCACCGGCCGCTAATCAATCAGCGCCTGACACTTTTTACAGACACGGTGTGCCCCGACTTCGTCGCGCTGGACACCGATACGGGTCGTGGCGCTGCACTTCGGGCAGACCAGCATAACATTCGAAATGTCGAGCGGGGTCTCGAACTTGATACGGCCAGGGTTAATCGTACGACCCTGAGTCTGGACCTGACGCTGGTGTTTGGTGTGGATGTTCACACCCTGCACCACCACCCGGTGCTCGTCCGGCAGAACCTTGATCACTTCGCCGCGCTTGCCCTGTTCTTCAATTTTCCCGCTGATGATTTCAACGGTGTCACCTTTACGGATCTTGACTCTCATCGTTCGCTCCTCAACTGGCCTAGAGCACTTCCGGGGCCAGTGAAACAATCTTCATAAAGCCCTTTTCGCGCAGTTCACGTGCCACCGGGCCGAAGATCCGGCTGCCCTTCGGGTTCTGACCGTCGACATCCAGGATGACAGCAGCATTGTCGTCAAAGCGGATATAGGAGCCATCTTCGCGGCGCCATTCCTTGGTACAACGCACAATCACGGCCTTGACAATCTCGGATTTCTTGATCGATCCCTGCGGTGTCGCCGATTGGACCGCCCCTACCACGATGTCACCAATCGCGCCGTATCTACGGCCCGAACCGCCCATAACGTGGATGACCAGGATTTCGCGCGCACCGGTATTATCAGCCACTTTCAAACGCGACTCGTGCTGAATCATGGCTGCGCCTCCACACCAGAATCAGCCGCGCGGATTTCACGTTTGACGATCGACTCGACCACCCAGCGCTTATCGCGTGAGATAGGACGGCTCTCCACGATCTGAACCTGATCTCCGATTTGGCAACCCAGTTCATCATGTGCCTTGACGCGCTTGCTCAAATGCACCACCTTGCGGTAGAGCGGGTGCCTGAAAGTCCGGGCAATCTCAACCACAACGGTCTTGGTCATTTTATTACTGGTAACAATACCAGTTATTCGACGACGGTCATTCATGCTTCACCTTCCTGTACAGTCGTCCGCGTACGCTCATTATAGATAGTCTCCATGCGGGCGATATCACGACGTAGCAGGCGCAGGTGGCTGGTATCGGTTAATTGCCCGGTGACCTGCTGGAAACGGAGTTTCATCAATTCTTCACGCATATCCGACAGTTTGGCCTGCATTTCTTCCACCGACATCTTACGAATCTCTTCGGTTTTCATGCCTACTCTCCTGGCGCAACATCATTACGGGTAATGATCTTGGTTTTGATCGCAAATTTGTGCCTGGCCAAGCCCAGCGCCTCACGAGCAGCAGCCTCATCCAAACCACCAATTTCAAACATAACCCGACCCGGTTTGACCACCGCCACCCAATATTCCACATTGCCCTTGCCTTTACCCATGCGGGTTTCCGGGGGCTTCTGCGTATAGGGTTTATCCGGGAAGATGCGGATCCAGACCTTGCCACGGCGCTTCATGGCATGGACAAGCGCGCGACGGGCAGCTTCGATTTGACGGGCAGTCACCCAGCCCGGTTCCATCGCCAACAGGCCATAATCGCCGAAGGAAATCTCAACACCGCGCGATTCCTTCCCTTTCATACGACCGCGCATCTGCTTGCGGTACTTCACACGTTTTGGCATTAACATAGCATCAACCTCACTTCACAGACGCCTCGTCTATTCGCTAACGTAGACGCCTTCGGTGGTTTCGATTTTTTCTTCGACTTCAGTTTTCATATCGCCGTGATAGACCCAGACCTTGATGCCGATCCGGCCATACGTCGTCGCTGCTTCGGCACGGGCAAAATCAATATCCGCACGCAAAGTTTGCAGTGGAACCCGGCCATCGCGCAGCCAAACCGTGCGAGCCATCTCTGCGCCTCCCAATCGGCCAGCGACCTCAATCTTGATACCTTGAGCGCCCTGCCGCATCGCCTGCTGGATGGCACGTTTCATTGCCCGGCGATAACTGATGCGACGTTCCAGTTGGTCTCCAATATTATGAGCAACCAGATAAGCATCGCAATCAGGAGCTTTGATTTCTTTAATATCCAAATCCACTTTTTTACCGGTCAACCCTTCGAGTGCTACACGAACCTTCTTTATGCCTTCGCCTTTGCGACCGATTAGGATGCCCGGTTTAGCCGTAAACACAGCTACTTTCAATTTCCCGGGATAGCGCTCCACATCAATACGAGAGACGCCCGCGCGGCCGGATTCTCTGTAGAGCAGGTCGCGGATAGCGAAGTCCTGCGATAATTGCTCACGGTATTGAGCACCTTCAGCGAACCAGCGGCCACGCCAGTCCTTATTGACATTCAATCGAAAACCAATCGGATGAACTTTGCGACCCATAAGATCTCCTTCGTCCTTTCTTTGCTGGTTAGGCAACCTCGCGTTCGCGCAGGACCACAGTCACGTGCGATGAACGGCGCAGGACCGGCTTGAAGCGACCGCGTGCCCCGAAACGGCGCCATTTACGCGTGGGCGCTTCGTCGGCAAAGATTTTGGCAACGAACAGGTCGTCACGGCTGACACCGAAGTTCTCCTCGGCATTGGCAACGGCAGAAGCCAGAAGTTTTCCAACCGGCAACGCCGCGTTTTGGGGCGCGAAGCGCAGAATTTCCATTGCCTGCACTGCATTTTTTCCGCGCACTAGATCCACAACCAGCCGTACTTTCTGGGCCGAGATGGTTAGGAAACGTATTTGAGCACGAATATCATGAGTCATCTCTATACTCCTACGCCGGCTTCGACGACTTCTCAGCCGCCGTATGGCCACGGAATAACCGCGTCGGCGCAAATTCACCCAGGCGATGACCCACCATATTTTCGGTAATGTAGATGGGTACATGGCGGCGGCCATCATGGATCGCAATCGTGTGTCCCACCATCTGGGGGAAAATCACACTGGCGCGGCTCCAGGTGCGGATGACCTTCTTCTCGCCTTTCTGGTTCATCGCTTCAATCTTCTTCAACAGTTTAGGGTCAATGTAAGGCCCTTTTTTCAATGAACGAGACATTTCTGCTTACCTCGCTTACTCTCAGCGCCCTAGCGGCTAGACTTGCTCCGGTGGCGCACGATGTACTTCTCCGTCGACTTGTTGCGGCGGGTCTTGTAACCACGGGCTGGTTTGCCCCACGGGGTTTTCGGGCCGGGCATACCGGTCGGCTGGCGGCCTTCACCACCGCCGTGCGGATGGTCACGCGGTGACATCGCAGTACCACGCACGGTCGGGCGAATGCCCATGTGACGTTTGCGTCCAGCTTTTCCCAACTTGATGTTGCTGTGGTCCAGGTTGCCAACCTGACCAATCGTGGCGTAGCACACCTGGCTCACCAGACGCACTTCACCCGAAGGCAGACGGATCTGGGCATACTCGCCTTCTTTGGCAAGCACCTGCGCTGAACCACCCGCCGAGCGGACGAGTTGCCCGCCCTTACCCGGTTTAAGTTCAATGTTATGGACCAGCGTACCAACAGGGATGTTCGAGAGTGGCAGACTGTTTCCAGGGCGGATTTCAGCTTGAGGTCCAGAAAGGATCGTATCACCGACCTTGATCCCGAGCGGAGCGACAATGTATCGTTTCTCGCCGTCGGCATAAAATAGCAGGGCCAGGCGGGCTGTCCGGTTAGGGTCGTATTCAATCGCTGCAACCCTGGCCGGGATGTTTTGCTTTTCACGCTTGAAATCCAAAATACGAATATAACGGCGATTCCCACCGCCACGATGGCGTACTGTGATATGGCCAGAGGTATCACGTCCTCCATGTCCACGTGGATGAAGTATCAGGCTGCGCTCAGGAGTGGACTTGGTAATCTCTTCGAACGTGTATCCGGTCATCCCCCGTTGGCCGGGCGTCGTGGGTTTATACTTTTTGACAGCCATTACTTCACCCCTTCGAGAAAGTCGAGGGTGCTTCCCTCGGCCAGGGTAACAATTGCCTTTTTGAAACCAGCTGACCGAATCAACAGGCGCCGGTTGCGGCGGCGGCTGCGTTTACCAGCCGTATTCATAATATTAACGCGCATCACCTTTACATCGAACAATTTTTCAACCGCGTCCTTCACCAAAGTTCGGGTAGCATCGGAGACAACCTCAAAGGAATATTGGCGGAGTTTGCCAGTCTGATAGTTCGACTTCTCAGTGACAAGCGGGCGGCGAAGCACATCATAAATCGTTATCATGCTGCCCTCCTACACCAGAAAAGACTTTAAAACGTCCAATGCCTTGAGCGGCATGACGAGTTTATCGTAGCCAAGCAGGTCCCGGATATTCAGATAACTAGCCATCAACAACCTGGCATCCGGGAGGTTATTGGTTGAGCGGGCAACCACATCGTACTCGGCGTCCTTCTCAGCGACCAGGATCAGGACAGTCTTATCGCCAACCAGAACATTCAGAGCTTGCGCCATCAGGCGGGTTTTCGGCTCAGGTAACACTAATTCATCCACTACCACCAGGCCAGACTCAGCTGCCTTGGCTGTCAGTGCTGACCGTAACGCAGCGCGACGCATCTTGAGCGGCATGTGCTGCGTGTACTTTCGAGGCCGTGGTGTATGGATCTTGCCACCATGGACCCACTGCGGAGCGCGCGTGGACCCCTGGCGGGCGCGACCGGTTCCCTTCTGTTTCCACGGCTTTTTGCCACCTCCGGAAACCTCGCTGCGGGTCTTGGTCTTGTGCGTACCCAGGCGGGCATTTGCCATCTGCTGAATGTAGGCCTGGTGCATCAAATCTATATTTACCGGGGCCTCAAAGATCTCAGGTGGAAGTTCAACCGTCTTGACCTTTTCACCCTTCATGTTGAGAACGTCTACTTTCATAGTACCTATGCTCCCATCATCCGCGCTATTGCTTGCGCGCTTCCTGAACCACAACCAGGCCGCCTTTTGACCCGGGGACGGCGCCAGTAACGCCAAGCAGGTTGCGCTCAGCGTCCACCAGGACGACCTTCAGGCCTTGAGCAGTCACGCGTTCGTGACCCATGTGACCAGCGCGGCGCGAGCCCTTGTAAACACGACCAGGTGTCGTACCCGAAGAGTTCGAGCCGGGAGCGCGTAGACGATCCGAAGCACCATGCGTCTTCGGTCCACCGGCGAAATGGTAGCGTTTGACCACACCGGCAAAACCTTTGCCTTTGCTCGTGCCTACCACGTCAACACGTTCGCCTACACCGAAGGCCTCGACTGTGACCTTGTCACCGACCTTGTATTCAGCGTCTTTGGTGCGAAACTCGCGCAAAAAACGCAGAGGCGGCAATTCGTTTTTCTTGAGATGGCCCAGTTCGCCTGAAGTCAGACGCTTGGGTTTTGCCTCTTGGAATCCGAGTTGCACCGCTGCGTAGCCTTCCTTCTCCGGAAGGCGTACCTGCGTTACATAGCAAGGCCCAGCTTCAATCAGCGTTATCGGCAAAGCAGCACCGGTCTCATCGAAGATCTGGGTCATGCCAATCTTCTTGCCAATCAGCCCTTTCAACATGCTCGGTTTCCTCCTTCTAAAAATTTTTCGAGACTGTCAGCCGGGCTTGGCTGCATCATCTCGGTCACAGCACAGTCAATCGGCCTGCCGCGGCACACAGGATTGTGGGGCCTACGAACAGAACCGTTCTT
>Ga0315288_10010696_pt1 | contig 11576 bp, 26 predicted proteins | sample YL17G11_20_MG_FD_203454 | JGI IMG/M metagenome (GOLD analysis project Ga0315288, IMG submission 203454) | Sediment microbial communities from Yellowstone Lake, YNP, Wyoming, USA - YL17G11_20 | ecosystem: Environmental > Aquatic > Freshwater > Lake > Sediment | place: USA: Wyoming | collected... | reverse complement strand
CCATCTTCAGGCAGGAACTTCTGAAAGCAGGAATCCCGCTGAGGAACCAATGAGCTCGGCCTGGTCTGCAATTGCAGACCAGAACACGAACACAACGAATGGAGAACCATGAAGTTCACTTCGCGAGTAGATGTGCTGCTTGCAGCCGTCAATACGGCCAGCAAAGCTGCTGGAAGTAGGGTCGAAATCCTCGGGGGAGTTCTGCTGAAGACATCAGGGGCATCCCTGGAGGTGTCAGCTACCAATATGGATGTGGTGATCATCGTCTGGAACATCCTCGTCGGGAACAAAAGAACAGTGCAAAAGAATGGCTCCGCTGTCGTCAACTCCAAGACGTTGTTCAACACTCTGAAGACGTTCGCGAAGGACGACTTCGTGACGCTGGAGGGGAGTGCGAAGGACGCGGTTGTGACGTTGACGCGAGGAGCAACATCGGTGCTGCTGCCGGCATTTGAGATCGAGGACTATCCGAAACTCCCGGATATCGTCGCAGTGGAGCTGGCCACGGTTCCGTCTGTCGAGTTTCGTTCCGCGCTGGAGCGGGTGCGCAGAAGCTGCTCGAAGGACAAGTCGCGTCCTGTCCTGTGTTCCGTCAACATGAAGTTCGCTAACGGAACACTTTGCCTGGAGAGCACCGATTCGTACAGGCTTTCACGTGCCACGGTGAGTGTCCCGGTGAACTCCGAATCGAAGATCATGGTGAGCGGCAGAAACCTGGAGTTGCTAGAACGGATACTGGGGAAGAACGACTCTTTCAGCATCGAACTATCGGACCATGTCCACAAATGGACGCGGTTTGGCTTCGGTGACACGTGCCTGCTGGTTCGCGCGAATGAGGGAGTGTTCCCTGATGTTGACAGGTTGTTGCCAAAGGAGTTCGTCGGATACATCACGTTTGACAGGGTGAAGGCACTGTCAGCGATTTCACGCATGGCAAAGCTCTCCAAAGGTAATGCGGAGATGGTGCGACTGGATGTCGGCTCAAAAGTGATCGCTTCGCTCACGTCGCGAGACGTCGTCACGGTGAAGGAGACGATCGAAGCGACGTCCACGTTTTCCACCACTTCCGCGTACGGGTTCAATCCCTCGTTCCTGGAGGATGGCCTATCCTCGCTCACGGAAGACACCGTCACTATGGCTCTTGGTTCACCACTCAAGCCAGGGCTGCTGTACGAGGGGAACCCATTGAAACCAGGACATCTCCCCGATGATTTCTATCTGCTCATGCCGATCAAGCTCGCTAGCTAGGAGGAATGATGAAGAAAGAGACGACACGCCCGACGCCGGGGAGGCACATCCTCGGACGGATACTGGTAGCGAGTGGGACTCTCGTCGTGGCCGACCCGAGCTACTACGAAGGCGACAGCCACATGTTCACGTACATCCGCAACTGCATTACAGGAACATGGATGGCGGGAACGCAAGTCTCTGATTTCGATGAATGGGGATGTAGGGTGCGCGCCCTCGCAACCTGGTTGCCCTCTCTGGAGCGCCGCAACCTGCGCGAACGGCTGCTGCGGTTCAACATGCCTAGTGCGGATCATCCGCTTCTCGGTGACCCAGTTCATCTCTGGGAACAGGCGGGCATCGCAGGAGTCGATTCTGGCCAGATGTCGATTGTCGATCAATCCGCACTGGACTCATGGGATTCCAGTGAAAGCGATGACTTCGCCCCGGAGGACCACGAGGGTGCGTTCTCCTACCTCGGAGCCTGCAATGCGACTCTCTACCGAGAAAGCGGGGGAGGCGTTCTGGATGGGTTGATGGCTGTCAGCAGCACCGGCATGGGGGACGGTGCATACCCTGTCTATGTCGGTTTGGACGAGAACGGCAACTCTGTGGCTGTCCGAATCGATTTCCTGGAGGACGCATGACACAGGGCGTCATAACAGCGAAACTGACACGATGCTTCCGCAGCACAGACGAGGAAGTGGTCGTCCGAGGAAGAGCCTGGTATCCGGAAGCTCTCGACAGGATGGAATGGCTGGCTCAGGAGACGGGCTACCTGACAGAGCAGGCGGTGGCGGTAATGGCGATCACGTCCCGTGCGGCGCAGTTGAGCTCGAACCTTAACTGGACAGAGGCCGCACTTCGCTCCGGAGGGGAGGAGCCGGTGGGGCGCTTTCCGAACCAGATGACGCCGGCGGTGCGCAAGGTGCTCGCTGACCCGTCGAACATTCTGTCCGCCATCAGCGGGCCCAAGGTCGAGTCGTTCTACCGGGCGATCATGGGTGACGAAGATGCCGTCGTGCTCGATCGTTGGGCGCTCCTGGCGGCGGGGCATACGGAGAGGGCTCCGGACCCGGGTCCCAAGCGCCGGGTGATCGAGCGCGCATACCGGCGTGCTGCCGAACTGTGCAACATCGCTCCGCGCGACTTCCAGGCTGCGATCTGGATCTCCGTGCGCGGGCAGCACCTTGCCAACATCGTCTAGCAGTCTGCAATTGCAGACCAAGAATGAGAGGTGAACATCACATGCACGACTTACATGACACGCTCCCCGGGTATGACCCGGAAGCAATCCTGTTCGACGGATGTGAACGCTGTGAGAAGCGCGCCGCAAAGGGAGTGGCGGGACTACTCGAGCTTGACCAAGGAAACCTAGACCTCCTCTGGAGACGTTGCCTCAACACGGAGTACTCCGGCAGCAATGGTGGAATGGAGGCCGGAGAGTACAGGTCCCGTGCCGAGCATCAGCTTGGCCACAACCTCTATCTGATCGGTGTTCTAGAGAACGTGTGGAACCCCGAACGCTTCGCGCAACGTTGATCGGCCGATTCTGGTACTGGTTCAATGAGCCAGTCCTGATGGCCCGGGCCTGGTATCTCCTCGCTGTAGGGTTCAGCATCTCAACTGCAGTTAACCTGATCGTGCTGGCGGTGAGGCTTCTGGTCTAATTGAGCGCGCACAGAGGGCCGGGATTTGCATCCCGACCCCACCGTCCTGGCTTGGTGTTACCTGTGGCCTTTTCGGCGAATAATGTGACCTGCCCAGGGACTCAAGTGCCAGGGTGCTACGCAAGCGTACCAGACGCCTTGGCGCCAGCGATCCCACAGGTGCTATAATGTCGAAGCCCTGGCAGGACACGATACACGCCGCAAAGGCCACATTCGACTCCAGGTCAGGGCAACAAGCTCGCCGCGAATCATCCCAGGTCGCGCGAGAGAGAGGAGAAAAAGCATGCCGCACCACGCTGATGATGAACTGCGCCGAAACCTTGTCGCCACGTTCGCGACCTGGAGAAACCTTGTCGCAGCGTTCGCGACCTTACGTCACGACGTCGAAATGCTTGAGCGGTCCATGATCGGTTTGTTAGACGGGCTCCAGGAGACCGATGTCACCGACCCGGAAGCTGAACCTAAATGCCAAAACTGAATCCCAGAAAGTGCGATCGCTGCGACAAGCGCATCACCTGGGAAACATGGATCCATTCAAACTGGTCCAACAACTACTACTGTCGCGATCTCGATGCCTGCGCTGTAAGAGCGAAGAGACGGAGGGGGAAGCAGCTTGCTCAGTCTGCAATTGCAGACTGCCATGAGAGGAAGGGTGATGCTCGGTGACACGGGTTCGCGGCAACAGCCAGAACGCTCGCATCCTGCGAGCGCTCGCTGGCGGCAGGTGGGTAACCACATCTGAGTTGTATCGAAGGTGCGGAGGGATGGTTCTTCACAGTCGAGTAAGCGAACTGCGCGGGTACGGGTACGAACTCGAGCACGACACGGTTCCGGGGAGGGTTGGGGCGCTCGGACACCGTTACCGGCTGCTCGGAAACCCGGAGATCCCGGAGGTCGTGACACAGCATCCTCCGGGAGTGGTTCTTGCCCGGGACGAGGTGCCCCGCGATCCTGACCACAGGTTCAGGATTTACAGGATGATCTACGACGAGCTGGAGTTGGTCGGGACGGCGGCCACCGCTATAGGCGTCGGCTCCGAGTTCATCAGACTGGGACGCGACGGAGTCTTCTCCGGAAGTTGCGCCGGCCTCCTGGACACACATGGAACGGACGATGCTTCTGGGACGTGGCTAATTTCGCCCTGGGACACAACTCCGTGATCCCGGTTAAGAGCAGCGCATTCCATGCCTCCACCTACGCGCGGGACTACCGGATGGACAACCTGAACGATCCCACCGACGACGCGGTTTGCCGCTGAGACGGCACTCGGCAGATCGCGCAGATGCCCGAGAGCGCGGCGTCCGCGGGTGCTACACGACTTACAGGCCACATAAAACACCAAGCTAGAAAGGAGAAGGAAGTGTCTGACGAAGTCATTAAGCAGGTAATGGGAGCGTGCGAGGCAATCGAGCAGAAGCCAGGTTCCGAGTGGACAAGGTTCCTGGTCAACGTCGGCAGACAATACCCGGTCAAGCTGGACACGAAGCTGCCTGACGTGATGGAGGCAGCTCACGCAGCAGGAGCCCAACAGGCTGTGTGGACGTGGAAGGAAATACAGGGTGGGCCGAACCCGCACAAGCCGGGAGAGTTCTTCACGAACCGCTGGCTGACCAGCGTGGAGGTAGGGGGAACACTCGACCCGTCACTGGCCACCACGCAGGTCGCACACGCTCACACTCCTACCTCCGGCGGTAAGTCTCCGGATGAGCGCGTGTCGATCGAACGGCAGGTGGTCATCAAGGCTTGCGTTCCGATCTACGCCGTGTTCGCAGACGACGATACGTTTTTCGCGTTCTGTGAACGGTGCGCTGGTTTCATCGCTGGTGCTCCGAATCAACACACGCAGACCGTGTCTACCCCTCCCGCTCCTGCTCCCACCGCGTCCGCGGAACCATACGACGATGTACCCTTCTAAAATGGGAACCCCGATTGGCCGTCCTCGCTCCTGCGATATGGAACTTGATGACCGTCAGCAGGTGATGGATTCTAGGGAGCGTTTCCAAGTTTGCAGTCAAACAAAGAAGGAGGTGAATACATGAGCAAGATTCAGCAGGTCGTATCCGACCTCTCCGGTGAGGTGATCGCGGATGGCGACTCCGCCCGCATCGTCGTGAACGTTGGGGACGACACGTTCACACTCGACGTGTCCAAGGCAGAGGCCCTGGAGATCGGGTCGAAGGGCCACAAGAGCAAGCGCAGGGGCAGGAAGCCGAAGGCGTAACCCGCTGGTGTGCGGACCCGGACCATTCCGGTCCGGGTCCGCAGTCTGCAATTGCAGACGGGCAGACGGACAACGAAAGGACTGTAGTGAACGATCTAGGAGTTTCCCGCCGCCGGATGATCGGCGAAGCATGGTTCTGGATTCTGATGGTTCTGCTCACAGCAGCCATCATCGGCGTCGGACTGTGGACGTTCGGCGTCTTCACGTCCGACATCAAGGGAGCCGGCGGAGCGATCAAGCAGCGCTTCCCAACTACGGATACGAATACGTGACCCTGGAAGGAACCCTCGAAACACCATGACAATCGACCTAGAAGAGTTGTGGGAGATGGTTGAACAGGGATACGTCCGCAAGGTAGTGCATCCAAGCGGACTTCTCGAGCTGTTCAATTACTCGGAGAAGTGCACGTATGAGGGCATGTGGAACGACACGACCAGACAGTGTCGGGGGCTGATTCTAGACCTGAACGGCAACGTCGTCGCCAGGCCTTTTCGGAAGTTCTTCAACTACGGTGAGCCCAATGCACCCGAGCTTGACCTGGATGCACCTGTTATCGTGACTGACAAGGCCGACGGGTCCTGCGGCATCCGGTATCTCGCGCCCGATGGCGAATGGGCAATAGCGACACGGGGGTCGTTCACGAGCGATCAGGCTATCCACGCAACAGCCCTCCTGAGGACGAAGTACGCGAAGGCGCGGCAGATGCGAGACGATCTCACCTACTTGTTTGAGGTTGTCTACGCCGCCAACCGAATCGTTGTGGACTACGGAGACATGGACGACCTGATCCTGCTCGACATCATCGACACGGAGACCGGAGAGGGGAGATCTCCGACATCTGTCGTCGGCTATGACCCAGACAACCCACCGTGGGGATATTGGCCCGGCCCGCGGGTCGAAGTCTTCGAGCATCACACGCTCCGCGCCGCTCTCGAGGCCCCGCCTCGGCCCGGTCAAGAAGGGCTCGTAGTCTTCTTCCCAGGCAGCGGGGAACGCCTGAAGATCAAGCAAGCCGACTACGTGGCAATTCATCGTCTCGTCTTCGGGCTCACCGCTCGGCGTATCTGGGAGAACGCAGGAGTTCACGATCTGAACCGGATCGGACTCGGAGTGAAGCAGATCGGAATCGCACTCCAGATGGACACAGGAGACGCTCAGGGAATCATCGATGCCGCACCATCGGGGAACTGGATGGAAGAGCTTCTGCGCATCGTCCCTGAGGAGTTTGCGACCTGGGCGACAGCAACGGCAGAGAGGATCACCGGGGCTGTCGATGCGTGGGAAAACAACCTCGGTGCGTTGCTGTCGGCGATCGCCGAGCAGCTTCAGATCGAGAATCTCTCACGCAAGGAATGGGCAGCTGCGATCCAGAAACAACCAGTAGACCTACGAGGGGCACTGTTCGCCGCTCTGGACGGCAAGGAAGTCAGGCCGTTCGCGTGGAGGGCGATCAGGCCGGAACACGAGACCTATAAGAGGGAGGAGTAATCATGGCGAGGCAGGCAACTCGACATGTTCGACTTGCTTACCGCCGGCGGTAATCATGCGTGACATCCTCTATCTAACCAAAGGCCGGCGTGAGTTCACGGAACACACGTTCAACCTGCTGGCAGATGCGCTGTCCGATCTGCGGCCTGTGGGCTATCTGGGTGCCGAAATGACCGGGATATGACGACGTGAGGAGGAGATGATGGAACGAACCGAACTGCGCGAGGAGTTCTTTGCGGACGCCAAGACAGATCCGTGGCTGCACGCTCTCACGCACCACATGGCCAACGCCTGGGCGAACGGCTATGAGCAGGCACTTCGAGACCACGGCCTGACGGACGAGCGATTGCGGGAGCCTCACAGTGAGCGTGTCGAAATGGCGCTTGAATGGATGACCGACGCCCGGCACAAGTCTCAGGCTCAGATGCTCGTTGCGATGGCGAACGTAGGGAAGCTACTCCCGGAGACGTTGCGTTGTGGGTAATCGAGCAGAACGGAGGATGTAAATGAAGAAGCACAGCTGTATGGAATGTGGGGCAGAGGTCATAGAGGATGACAGCCACGTGTATCTCGACACTCCGGCCGTCAAGTGGGATGGCGGAAGGGCCCAGTGGACACTGATGAATCTCGGTGGGCGCGTGATTGCCAGCACCGGAGATCCGTCACCAGATGGCACGGCCCACACACTGCACGAGCACCAGCCTCCGGATGGACCGATGGCATGACCGACCTTACGCTTTGTATTTGTAGAGGGCTTCCAGGGTGCGGTAAGACAACCTTTGCTCGAGCCTGGGTCGCCGAAGACCCGGTAACCCGTGCCCGGGTGAACAAGGATGACCTGCGCCGGCTGCTGCACGACGGCGTCTATCTCGGTCGTGACACCGAGAACACGGTCAACATGATCCGTGACAACATGATCAGTTCGCTCCTGGGGAAAGGGATCAGCGTCATCAGTGACGACACTAACCTTCCGCAGCGTGTTGTCAGAGACATCGCCGTGCTTGGCAGGAAAGCAGGAGCAACTGTGGCCACGAAGGACTTCACAGATGTCTCTCTGGATACCTGTATCTCCAGAGACCGGGAAAGGTTGGAGCACTCGGTGGGGGAGAAGGTGATCCGCGATATGCACCTTCGCTTCCTCGCCGGCAGAACGCTTCCCCTTCCCTTCCCAGATGCCGATGAGACGGAAGGTGCATCATTCGCACCGTACGTTCCGGACACGTCTCTTCCTGATGCGTGGATGGTGGACATCGATGGGACGCTGGCGCTGATGGAACGTGGTCCATTCGAGTGGCACCGTGTTGGCGAGGATGCGCTGAACAAACCAGTTGCTGAGGTCGTGCAGGCACTGGGGACACCTGGTGTCCAGCGCAAGCCCGCTAGGATCGTTGTCATGTCGGGACGTGACTCTGTCTGTCGAGAGGAGACAGAGGAGTGGTTGTCCAGGAACAGGATCGGGTACGACGTGCTTGTCATGAGACCAGAGGGCGACAAGCGCAAGGACTCCGTCGTCAAGCACGAACTCTTCTGCGCTCACGTCGCTCCGCACTTCAACGTCATCGGTGTATTCGACGATCGGGATCAAGTCGTGCGGATGTGGCGAGAAATTGGATTGACTTGCTTTCAGGTGGCCCCCGGTGCGTTCTGACGGACGCTCTGTAGTCTGCAATTGCAGACTGATCTGTATTCCAAGAAAACAACGAAAGGAACAGCATGTACTGGATCGTGTTCACAGTGTTTTTCACCGTCCTCTTCTGGATCGGAATCGGCTTGTGGGTCGGCGGCAAGGAGACACCAGAGGGGAAGCAGGAGCGCGAGCGAGATGGCAGGCCACCGCTCAGGAGAATCGGGGAGCTTCTAGCTGTCGGCTCTGCTGTCATCTGGGTCGCAGTGTCGCTCGGGATGATGTTCCACAACGTCGGCCAGCGCGAGGTTGCGATCGTCTACAACTTCTCCGGAACGATCTCCGGAAAAAAGGACGCCGGCACGATCGTGACGATGCCGTACCAGCACATCAAGAAAGAGAACATCGGAATCCGCCACAACGAGTGGACATTTGGTAAAGATAACTCAGCAGTATCGATCGACCAGCAGAAGATCACAGCCTTGGTGGCTGTCAACTACCAGATCGATCCAGCACAGGTGGTTGATCTTTACAAGCGCGTCGGTCCGTCGTGGAAGACGATCATCATCGACTCCAGGGTTCCGCAGGTGTTCAAGGAGACGACAGCGACGTACACGACTCCGGAACTGACGGCAAAGCGTGAGCAGCTGAGAATCGACACCAAGAAGCGGCTGACTGCAGAGCTCAAACCCTATGACATCGAGGTGGTGGACGTGTTCGTGAAGAACCTCGGTTTCTCGGACACGTACACCGGCGCGATCGAGGCGAAGCAGAAGCAGGTGCAGGACGCGCTCACCGCGCAGGCGAAGGTGGCGCAGGTGACGGCGGAGGCGAACCAGAAGATCGCAGAGGCGAAGGGTGAGGCGACAGCGAACGTCGAACGTGCGCGAGGAGATGCCACTGCCAACAAGTTGCGGCAGCAGTCACTGACACCTCTGCTCGTGCAGCAGCTCGCCATCGAGAAGTTGAACCCGCAAGTTACTGTAGTATACTGTGCACCTAATATTCTGTGTATTCCCAATGCCAACGTGGTACCGGTGACCAAGCCCTGAAACGACGGTTCATCGTCTCGGCGGTGCGGTGATGAGCGACAACGAGTACGGCGGCTGCATCTACGTGTTCCCTCCAGGAAGACCGGACACGATCGAGAACGACCCGTTCGCCCTGCACGACTGGCGGCTTCTCTCACGAGAATGGTTCGACTCCTCCTATTTTGGGGGAACCCTAGACCGCCCCGCCATCGTGAACAAGGATGCCGTTGGCTGGCAGGAGACGTGGTACTGCACACGCTGCCGCAAAATCGAGGAGCGTTTGACATGACATTGCCTGGAGAGCTAAGCACGCTTATCTCGAGACTGTCTCAACTCGTATCGCTTCTGATCAGGCTCGTCGAGAAGAAGTTGTCCGAGTGAGATGGGACGCATAGTCGAGATACTCGTTGGACTCAATGCATTGGGAGGCATCGCCGTGTTTCTCGGGTTCAGGCACGTAGGGCGCAAGGCACGTGATCGGATTCTCGGCCGCAGCGATGACGACGAGAAAGGAGCATCAGAACATGACTGAACCAAAGGTGGAAATCCAGATCGCTTCCAGTATGGAGAGCCGAAGAACGTTCTCTGTAAAGGAGTTCACTACCAGACCGGGGAAAAAGAAGGCCAAGTTGACGAACGAAGTAATCGGAGAGACGACAGAAGTCATGCTCGACTCGCTCGAGGTAGAACTCGGAGCAGACAAAGCCGATGTGCTGGACGCTATCAAAGCGTTGACCGACCTCGGAGTCGAGGGATGGCACTGTTACAGGTATCCGGGCGAGCGGAAACCGTGGGTGATCTACTGGCGACACCCGAACTGTCGAGTGGTGTCCAGTTCCGCGAGTGCAGCCACAGCCATCGGCATGTTCCGCGCTGCCGCCGTCGCTGAGGAGAAGCGCCAAAGGAACGTCCGGCTCTACGAGGCGCAGCGACATCTCGGACATGCGCGTGCGTCGCTGTACGGGATGGGATTCGACAGCATCCGCGATTCGCTCTCTGAGACGATAGACATGTTGCGTTGATGTCGAGAAAGGAGAAGCATGAGCACTGAAACTTCCGTGCAGGAGCCGAAGCCGCGCAAGGACGGAACATGCGTCGTCTGTCGCAAGAAGATGACTACGGTCACCCGGTACTCCGAACCTGATGCGTTCTGTTCGGCTGCGTGTGCGAGAAAGTTCTACGGATCCGAGATTCCCGTCAAAGACATGGAGCGACCACCGGGCAGGAGACGCAGATGAGCGAACGCATCCACAAGTTCGACTGGGATGAGGCACGGCGTCGCCACGCCGGCGGAGAAACGTACGCGCAGTTGGCGCGCGTGTACGGTGTTTCCTACCAGGCTGTTCAGTATGCGTGCGACGAAAAAAGGCGGGAGCAGGTAAGACGAATGTCTGCGCTGCGGCAGCGAAGCGGGTTCTGTCGCGACTGCGGTGCTCCAGGATGCGTTCCAGCGGCACTTGTCGACGGCGTCCGCCGTCATGGCCGTTGCCGTTCCTGCGCTACCAAGGCGGCTACTACGTCGGTTCGCGAAACAACGCTCTGGTGCTTCAACTGCAGCGAGTGGAAGCAGGACGCCGGCTTCCCGGGCAATCGCAGTATGCAGAGACGTCGTTTCCGTCACACGCAGTGCCGAACATGCCAAACCTGGGCGAAGCGTTCCTGGAGGGAGCGGAACAGGGAGAAGGACCGGGCCACCAATATGGAGTATGCAAGAGTGAGGCGAGCTGGGAATAAGGGGACATCGTGAAGTACCACGCGTCCAACCCAACGGGCTTCACGCTCGCGGAAGCCGAGAAGCTGATCGGGTCAAAGGCACGGTTGCCGCTCACCGGCAGGATTGTCGAAGCCGGTGAATCACCGGGAGGAGCGTTCGTCAAGTTCGAGATCGCCCCGCGATGGGGAATGCCTCCCGGCACGCGGTTCGTCGTTGACATCGAGGCTCTTGACCGCATCTGCCGGGAAGCCGCTGCCGGCGGTAAACCATGAGCACCCACTTCGACGCTTACTGCACCGCCTGCAAAGTATGGGGGCCGGAGATTCGCCGCAGTCCCAGCGGAACCAAACTGCTCGTGCGACAGGCCCAGCCGAACGTTCCGGCAGGGTTCCTCGGGGGGGATGACGCTGCCGACGCATGGGGAAGGTTTCTCACCGAGCATGAATGGTGTGAGATCGTGCTGCGGAGAGAAGGAAGTAGGCAAGGTTGATTGACACGGACTGCCAGGGGGCGACGAAAACGGGCGAGCGTCATACCGCAAGCGGCTTGAGATTGGACCAACGAAGTGCCTCCCTCCTGGGATGCGAATGCCGCAGGGGTG
>Ga0315288_10010695_pt1 | contig 11576 bp, 6 predicted proteins | sample YL17G11_20_MG_FD_203454 | JGI IMG/M metagenome (GOLD analysis project Ga0315288, IMG submission 203454) | Sediment microbial communities from Yellowstone Lake, YNP, Wyoming, USA - YL17G11_20 | ecosystem: Environmental > Aquatic > Freshwater > Lake > Sediment | place: USA: Wyoming | collected... | reverse complement strand
ACAATATCAATATGACGAAGAAAAGCGGCAGGACGCCCTGCACGTCCACGAGCGTGCCGTAGAAAACTCCCATCGGCAGAATGCAAAACACCGCCAACGCCGCGAGCGCCGCTTGCTCGTTCCACAGCCGCCGCACCAGAAGAAACAGCACAATCATCGTCAGCAGGGAAAAGAAAAGCGGCACAAGCCGCGCGGTAATCTCATACATCCCGAATGCCTTGAAGGACAGCGCAACGAGCCATTCGAGCAGCGGCGGATGATTGACATAATATATGAAATCGTCAGGCGACTTGGGGTTGATGCTGTCAACAGGCGCGAATTTCGTGGCGAGGAAACCGTAGTTGACGAAATTCCGCGCGACGTTGCTGTAGCGCGAGCCGCACTGCCCGCGGAAATCCGTCGTCCAGCGGAAGTTGATTTGCTGCATGCGCAAGAACACTCCCACCGCGAGCAAGAACACGAGAAGCGCCTTGCGCAAAACTCTGCGCCACAAGGAAGCCTTGACTTCCGCGGCAATTTTGTCTGTTATCCATCCGCTGCTCATTCCGCCGACCTAAATCACGGAGAAATTCTCGCCTCTTCGGCAAATCCCGTCTCGCGGCCGTCTTCGTCAACCGCGGTTACGATTATCGTAACCGGCGCGCGCAAGTCGTACCGCATCGCCGCTTCGCCGTTGCCGCTGAAAGTAAAATAATCGCTCGCATCAGTATAGAAAATCTGCGCGTCAAATCTTGCGTAGATATTGAAACGCTTTACCTTTTGCGACTCGTCGTGTTGCCAGGACACATTTATGCGCCAGCCGCTGTAATCAACCTTGATGTCATGCGGCGGCGCAACCCCGGCCTCGCCCAGGGCCGGCCACATCCCGGCGACATCCACCGCGAACGCCGCGGCGACCCGCATGCGATTGCTATCATGCTTAACGGCGTATTCCTGAACGGCGGTCTTGAAATTTGACATTACCGGATCGCCAGGATTTTCCATATTCATCAGGAAAACCACGCCTTCCTTGTGCGAATCGGAAACTTGAAGATTCGGCGCGCAGGGCTTTGCATACTCCATCTGATTGGCAATGTAAAACGCGAAACGGTAATTCCAGAAGTCCGGCAGTTTTTCCTCGGCCAGAATCAGCGTTCGCGGCGACACGTAATCCTTGAGGGTCCCGCCCAATCTCGCGTAATCGGCGCTGCTTTGAGTGCGCTGGAGGTTCACATCCTGTAAAGTGGACGCCGCGCACGCGGCCAGCGTAATCGCCAGGTAAAAAATCGCGCGCACGGCAGAGACGCGTGTCAAAAGCGCTTCCCCAAATCTCACAATGCACAGCGCGACCAGAAGCGCGATCGCCGGATAGAGGTAATATCCCCAGAACGGATGGACATACGCGCCCTGCTGAAAGATAACGATGTGCATAAGGCCAATGGCAAGAAGCGCCGCGAGAACTCCGTCGCCCCTGTCGCGTTCTCTCGCGATTATCTTCACAAAATAGAAAAGCGCGCCCGTCGCGGCGAGAACCAACACCGGCAGAGTGAACATCAGGCGCAGATTCTGAATGATTTTGCCGAGCCAGCCAAAGACATTGTAACTTTCGCCCGAACCCTCGTGCGCCGTGGAAACCGCGCGGTGCATGAACCAGCCGACCATCTGGTTTATGTCAAAGGATGCCTCGCCGTATTGCACCCAATTGACGTAAAGCACGAACAGCGCAATCACGGCAAGCGCGACGGCGGGCAGAAGCAGGACGCGCCACTTGCGGCCTTCCTCTCGCCTTGAAAAGAAATGGTGAACAAGAATCACGGGCACGAGATAATACGCGGGCCAGTCCGAAAGCGTAGCGAGAAAAAATGCCGCCAGAACCAGCAGCCACCTGCCCCACATGCGCTTCTCGTCAAACCGCAGGTAAAGGAAGAACGCGAGCAGGATGAAGAAGAAGGGAATCGGTCCCTGCACATCAACGAAACTGCCGTAGAACACGGCCATCGGCGCGACCGCCGCGAGAGCCATTGCGATGAGGACAACCTTCGGCTTCCAGAAGCGGCGGAATATAAGGAAAAGCAGGATGAGGCCGCCCATCGAGCAGAGCACCGACACAAGGCGCGCCGCCCACTCACAATAGCCGAAAACGCGGAAAGAGAGGGAGACCAGCCAGCCGGTCATCGGCGGGTGGTCGAGGTAATATTCGAAATGACCGGCGTCCGGCGGGTTCACGCTGCGGACCGGCGCGGCCTTCGTTTCGGCGTAGCCGAATTCCAGGTAATTGCGGGCGATGTTGCCGTAAAACGAACCGCCCCAGCCACGGGGGTCGTCCGTCCACGGGCTTCCGAAATCCCACAGCCGCAACGCCGCCGCAAGCACCAGCAGCGCGATTAATACGATTGTCCAGTAACTTTTCATTGACCGGGCGGAATCCTCTTGTTATTCCCCTGCGACAACTGCCGGGCGGAAACGCTACTTCACAACGATGTTCACGAGGCGCCCGCGGGCGATGATGACCTTGACGACCTGCTTGCCTTCAATGTGCGGGCGGACCTTCTCATCGGCGAGGGCCTTCTCCTTTATCGCGTCCTCGCTCGCGTCGGCCGGCACGACTATCTTGCCGCGCAGTTTGCCGTTGACCTGTATCGGGACCTCGATGTCGTTTTCGCGGACGAGTTCGGGATTGAATTCCGGCCAGGACTGCGAATGGACGCTGTCGGCGCGCCCGAGCAGCGCGCGCCAGACTTCCTCGGCGAAATGCGGCACGAACGGCGCCATGCACTTGAGGAACATTTCGCAGCAGCCGCGGTCCATCCCCGTGATTTCGCCTTCCGCCGTTACCGCGTTCATATATTCCATGAACGCGCTCACCGCGGTGTTGAACTTGAAGCCGTCCACGCGCTCGGTTACTTTCTGCGCCATCTTGTGCGTCTCGCGGAGAACCTTGTCCGAAGGCTTGTCCGCGAATTTCTCGATGCCGCAGAGCGCCTCCCACGCGCGTTTTAAGAAGCGGTAGCAGCCCTCGATGCCGGCCTCAGTCCACAGTTTGTCGGCCTCAGGCGGGCCCATGAACATCTCATACAGGCGCAGGCTGTCCGTGCCGTACCTGCGGACCATCTCGTCGGGCGAGACCACGTTGCCCTTGGACTTGCTCATCTTGTGCGCCTTGAACAGGGCGCGGATAAGTTCCTCGGTCTGCGAGAACTGCGCGGTCGGTTCCTTTAACGCCTTCGCGTCGCGCAGGGCGGCGAAGACGCCGTCCGCGTCGTTCGCGTCGGCGCGGAGTTTCGCGACCGCGCGGCGCAGTATATTCACCTCCTGCTCCGCCATCGAATCCGCATGCGTATTGACGACCTGCTCAATTTTGTCAATTGCCTCCGACGTGCAGTCCGGCTCCTTGATGACCATGCCAAACGCGAAAAGCCTCTGGAACGGCTCGTCGTGTTTGGTTACGCCGATGTCGTAGAGGAACTTCTGCCAGAACCGCGCGTAAAGGAGGTGCAATATCGCGTGCTCGATGCCGCCGAGGTACATGTCCACCGGCAGCCACTTGTCGATGAGGTCTTTCGCCGCGATTGCCTTGTCGTTGGCCGGGTCGAGGTAGCGCATCCAGTACCAGCACGAGCCGGCCCAGTTGGGCATGGTGTTGGTCTCGCGTTTGGCGGGGCCGCCGCATTTCGGGCATTTGGTGTTGACCCATTCCTTGAGGTTCGCCAGCGGCGACTCGCCGGTGCCGCTGGGCTGCCAGTTGTCGATTTCCGGCAGGAGCAGCGGCAGCGCGCTTTCCGGCAAGGGCACTTCGCCGCACTTGTCGCAGATGACAATGGGTATCGGCTCGCCCCAGTAGCGCTGGCGCGAGAAGACCCAGTCGCGCATCTTGTAATTCACCGTCCCTTTGGCCTTGCCGCCGAGGAACTCGACCACTGTCTTCTTGAACTCCGTCGAAGGCATGCCGTTGAACTTGCCGGAATTTATCATCGTGCCTTCGCCGATAAAGGCCTCGGCCAGATTGCCGGCGGCGTCCTTCTTGGCGGCGGGATTTGAGACCACCTCGATAATCGGCAGATGATATTTTGTCGCGAAAGCGAAGTCGCGCTCGTCGTGCGCGGGGACGGCCATTATCGCGCCGGTGCCGTAGGACATCAGCACGTAGTCGGCGATCCACACCGGGATTTTCGCGTCGTTGACCGGATTTATCGCGTAGCCACCGGTGTCCACGCCGGTCTTCTCCACCGCGGCGGTGCGGTCGATTTCCTTTTCCATCCTTGCCCATGCGACGTACTTGTCCAGTTCCGCCTTCTTCGCGGGTGCGGCGATTTCCGCCACCAGCGGGTGTTCCGGGGCGAGGACAATGTACGTCGCGCCAAAGAGCGTGTCGGGCCGCGTGGTGAAGATGACGAGGTCAAACGACTTTTTGCCGTCGTGGGAGAAGAGCGTGAACGTCGCCTCCGCGCCTTCGCTCCGCCCGATCCAGTTGCGCTGCTGGGTCTTCACCTTTTCGTCCCAGTCGAGTTTGTCCAGGTCGTAGAGCAGGCGGTCGGCGTATTTTGTTATGCGAAGGATCCACTGCATGACGTCCTTCTTGCCGGCCGTCGAGCCGCAGCGCTCGCAGCATCCGGCGACAACTTCCTCGTTGGCGAGCACTATCTTGCAGTTAGGGCACCAGTTCATCGACATGTGCTGGCGGTACGCGAGGCACTTCTTGTACATCTGCAGGAAAATCCACTGCGTCCATTTATAATATTTCGGGTCGGTGGTGTTGACCTCGCGGGACCAGTCGTACATCGCGCCGGTTTCCATCATCTGGCGCTTCATGTTGGCGACGTTTTTCGCGGTGTTCACCTTCGGGTGCAGGCCCTTTTTCACGGCGTCCTGCTCGGTGGGCAGGCCGAAGGCGTCCCAGCCGGTCGGGTGAAGCACTTCGAAGCCGCGCATCTTCTTATAGCGCGACCAGAGGTCGCTCATCACGTACGGCTCCCAGTGGCCCACGTGGAGCGCGCTGCCGGAGGGATACGGAAACATGTCCAGGCAATAATACTTGGGCTTGTTTGAATGCAAATTGCATTTGTGCAGGCCGGAGTCTTCCCAGTGCCTGCGCCATTTGGGCTCGAATTCGCTGAAGTTGTAGTCGCCTCTGGTCATGAGCGCTCCCGAAGCGTGCGAACACGGTTAAAGAACAGAGTCACGGTTTTGCCGATTGCTTAACACCAAGGAACGACTATAATAGAAAGAATCGTGCGCTTTTCAAGGAAATTCGATTCCGCGGCCACGCGAGTCAGAATTGTGGAAACCATTTTAGGAGGATTCACAATGAAGTTGACGACGTTATGCCTCATCGGGCTTCTCATCACAACCGCGGCGCTGGTCTCCTGCAAGACGGCCAAGCCGGAGGCTAATATGCGAGTTGTGGAACTGAGCAACACCGTGCCGGATGGAACGACGGCCATCAAGCCCAAATACCAGATAATCCGCATGACTGCGGCCGATGCCGGCGCTAACGGGGCCACGGAAGTCGGCAAGGATTATCCATACAAGGTCAAATTTCAATACGGTCCGACGGCCGACGGAGAAGCCACACAATCAACGCATAAGCAAGTCTTTTTTGAGGCTGGGGGAGTCGTTCCGATGCCGATACCCGGCTGGTTTGCGCAACTGCCCGAACCAATGCAGGAAAATTTGCTGGAATGGATGTTCTACCTAATGACGCACAAGCCGCCGATGGAAGGCATGCCGCCTGCGTCCGGCGCCGTGAACCCCCAAGCCGCGGGAGCGCCCAACGAGATGATGGAGCGGGTCAAGGGCGCAATCGCTGAACGTGACCAGAAGATTGAACGACTGACCTGTGCGCTCGAAGAAGCAAAGGCGCAGGGCGGCAACCCCGGCGAGATGGAGCAACGATTCAAGAGCAAACTTGAAGAGATGGAAAAGCGCATCCAGGGCCGGGAGCAGGAATTCACCGCAGCAATGGAGAAGGCCGAGGCGCGCGTGAAGGAACTCAACTCCGCGCTTGAAGAAAGCCGCAAGAACAACGCCGAAAAGGAAAACATCATCGCCAAGCAGAAGGAGCGCATCGGCGAAATGGAGAAGGCCATCCAGGAGTTAAAAGCCAAAGTCGAGAAACTGCAAGGCAAGCCGGAACCAAACGGCTGAACGCGGTCGCAGCAAGAATCGGCTACAAAAGGGGTCAGACCCCTTTTGTAGCCGATTCACATTTTCAAGAGGACGCGGCCGGGGAGGCGCTCGCGGACTTTGGAGTCCTGCCCGTCGAGAAGAATGCAGAGAATCGTCGGCGCAACGTCCTTGAGCGTGCCGTCACCGCGCAGTTCCCGCCCCGGCAGGCCGAGCACGGCGAACGGGACGCGCGCGCGAGTGTGATACGTGTTCGGCTCACCGCTGGTTTCGAGTTCCTCGATGTTTCCGTGGTCAGCGGTAATCAGCATCACGCCATCTTTCGCAAGCAGCGCCTCAGCCATTTTCTGCAGAGACTCGTCTACCGCCTCCACGCAAGTAATGCATGCCTCCATGTCGGCGGTGTGGCCGACCATGTCGGGATTGCATACGTTCACGGCAATGAAAGTCTTCTCGCCGGCCTTCCGCACTTCGCGGATAATGACCTCGGTCAACTCGTCGAGTTCGACCTTCGGGTATTTCGCGTAGGGATTTTTCTCGAAGCCGGGCCGGCCCTTGTAAACATCGTAGTCGCGGATGTACTGCGCAATGTCGGGCGGGAGCGGGACGACGATGCTTTGCTGCCCGTCGTAAAGCCCCTTCTTTTCCGCGCCGTTGAGCAGGAGGATCGCGGAGGCCTTGTCAACGCCGGAGATGAATTTCTGCCGGAAGCCGAACTCGCTGAGGAACCGGCCGAGGCTGTATTCATGCGCCTTCGCCAAAAAAGCGACGGGGCACGGAATCCCCTTGTAATACTCGACGAGCGCGGTAACTTTGAGCGTGGAGTAGTCGAGGCCTTTCCTGGTGACCTTTCTAAAATTGGCGATGTCCGAATACGTCGGGTCGCCGGATTTTCTAAGAATTTCAACGATTTCCCCTTCCGGCTCCGCGAAAAGTTTCATCAGGAATTCCGTGCGGTCGCGGCGAAAGTTGAAATGAATGAGCGAGTCGTGGTTCGCCGCGCCTCGGTAATCGCCGATGATGCTCACGGGAACGTACTGGTCGTTCAGCCCCAGCGCGTAGGCGGCCTTGAAGGCGTCGTCGATGGAGTCGATGCGCGGCGCTTCGGCCTCGACTATCGCGCGGAAGACGGAGACCGTTTTGTCCCAGTACAGCGCGCTGCGGTTCATCGTAAGGTCGCGGCCGCCGACGGTGGCGATGCGGATGTCGAATGATTTGTCGCCGCCTGTAATCTCGGCGATGCTCCGGCGGAGTTCCTTGACGAAGCGCGGTCCGGACTGCGGCGGCGCGCCGCGGCCGTCGGAGAAGAAATGCAGTTGGATTTTTTTCTGCCCCAGTTTCACCGCGCGCCGGAGAATCGCGTAAAGGTGATTTATGTCGGAATGTTCCCTGTTGTCGGAGATAAGGCCCATCAGGTGCAGGGCGGAGCCATGGGAGCGCGCGTGGTTTATCGCTGAGTCGATGACGGGCGACATCATCTCGCCGTCTTTGATTCCTTCCTCGATGAGATACATCGGGTGCTTGTAGTCAACGCCGCTCAAGACCTCATGGCCGACGGCGGTGGAGCCTTTCGCCCCATCCGGCATGCCCACGGCGGGTCCGACGGCGGTGAGCGTGGTGTAGGAAACCGGGCCGAACCTGCGCGCGAAATTCTTGTCCGCCGATTTTCCGGAGATGTAATCAAAGAAAGGCGTTTGGGATTGCGCGATTGCGTTGCCTTCGCGCTCCTCGCGTACGCCGAAGCCGTCCAGAATCACAAAGAGGAATGGGCCTTTCTTGTTCATGTTCGGCCTTTGCGGTTCCGGGTAAAGGGATGGTGAAGGAGGAGTCCTGCCGTGTCATTTGCCATTGTCTGCCGCCTCTTCGTCATATTCATGGACGATGCCCGCTATCAGTTGCACCGTCTCGTGCAGTTCGCGGTTCTGAATGACGTGACAGCCGTTCTGTATCGCCTGCTCGGTGAGGAACTGCTGGAAGGCGCGCCCGCGGACGAAGTTTGCGATTTTGTACCGGCTGCGGTGCTCGCCCTGGCCGAGGATGCGCAATTTGTGCTCTTCAGGGTCGGAGACGATGATGATGAAGTGGTGCAGGCGGACTTGGGCCTTGTCAACCTGAAGGATCCCCGGCAGGAGATGCACGCCGTCAATAATGACGTCGCGCTGTTCCACTATGGCGCGGCGGATGATCGACTCGATGGCGCTTTTCATCTGGCGCGCCTGCTCGATGAAGCCGTAGATTTCGGGGTATTTATAGTGGACGGGGGCAAGGTCCGCGGCGAGTATAGCGGAGGTGTGAAGGACGGGCAGCATTTTCTCGCTGACGCAGGAGCGCATGACCTCGCGGATCATGTCCGTGCCGATCTGCGTGGAGATGTCCATCAACTTGGCCAGTTCTATGCCGATGGTGGACTTGCCGGTGCCGTCCGATCCGCCGAGAAGGATGACTAGAGGCCTGTACACACGCGATCTCCACTAAGGCTTTTTGACACAATCTGCGCCACAGGGTTCTCTGTTCGGCACATATTATGCCATAATTGAACGATTTTTTCACCAAAAATCCGGCTTGTGCCTTCGCACGGGGACGTCTTTTTGGTTGCAAAACCGCGCCGGTTTTGGTACAAATACTCCAATAGTCCCGGCGGGGGCAGACGAGGGGGGGGAGAAAAGGCAACTCTCAGTTTCCACCACTACGCCGGCCGCCTGCCCTGTCTAGTTCAGCCTTGCCAAGTATTGGACCTATAAGACCTGTTGGACTTGTATTATGCTCAACGCGCGTGAAAACATAATCCAGATACCGATTGAAGACGAGATGAAGGATTCGTATCTGGTCTATTCGATGAGCGTCATCATCTCCCGCGCCATCCCGATGGTGGAGGACGGCCTGAAGCCCAGCCAGCGCCGGGTTTTCGTCGCGATGAACGACCTCGGCCTCAGTCCCAACTCAAGATACCGCAAATGCGCCAAGATATGCGGCGACACCTCCGGCAACTACCACCCGCACAGCGGCGAAGGCGTTTACCCGACGCTGGTGCGAATGGCGCAGGACTTCAGCATGCGCTACCCGCTTGTCCAGGGCCAGGGAAACTTCGGCTCCATCGACGGCGACCCGCCCGCGGCCATGCGTTACACGGAAGCCCGCCTCACTCCGATAACGATGCATATGCTGGAGGACCTGGACAAGGATACCGTGGACTTCGTGCCCAACTACGACGGCACGCGCATGGAGCCGGTAATCCTGCCGAGCACGTTCCCCAACCTCCTCTGCAACGGCTCATCGGGCATCGCGGTCGGCATGGCGACGAACATCCCCCCGCACAACCTCACGGAAGTCGCCACCGCCATCATCAAGGTCATCGAGAACCCCGAAGTCAAAGCCGCTGAGTTGATGAGGCACATCACCGGGCCGGACTTCCCCACCGGCGGCATAATCTGCGGAAGGTCCGGCATCATCAGCGCCTACAAGACCGGCCGCGGCAGGGTCATCGTCCGCGCAAGAGTGGGCGTGGAGCAACTGAAGAACGACAAGCGCAATATCATCGTAACCGAAATCCCCTATCAACTGAACAAGACCAACCTCATCGAAGGCATCGCCGCGCTGGCCAAGACCGGCAAGATAACGGGCATCTCCGACATCCGCGACGAGAGCGACAAGGAAGGCATGCGCCTCGTCATCGAACTGCGCCGCGGGGAAGACGAAAACGTCGTCCTCAACCAACTGTTCAGCCACACGGAACTGCAGAAGACCTTCGGCATAATCATGATAGCGCTCGTGGGCGGCAGGCCGGTAACGCTGGGCCTGCGGAGGCTGATAGACCTCTACATCGACCACAGGGTCAACGTCATCGAGCGCCGCACGAGGTTCCTGCTGGACAAGGCGGAGAAGCGCGCGCACATCATCGAAGGACTGCGCATCGCGCTGGCGAACATCGACGCGGTCATCGAGACGATAAAGAAATCGCCGGACGTCGAGACCGCGAGAGCGCGGCTGATGAAGAATTTCAAACTGTCCGAAGCGCAGGCCAACGCAATCCTCGACATGCGCCTGCAAAGGCTGACCGCGCTGGAAACCGAAAAGATCGAAAGCGAGTACAAGACGCTTCAGGCGGATATCAAGAATTACAAGGCGATCCTCGCCGACAAGAAACTTGTGCTCGACATCATCAAGGCGGATTTGAAGGAACTGCGCGACAAGTTCGGCGACGACCGCCGCACGGAAATCATCTCCGAGGAAGCGGAAACGTTCTCCGTGGAAGACCTCATCGCGGAGGAAAACGTGGCGGTAACGATAAGCCACGAGGGATATATCAAGCGCCTGCCGCTTAGCACCTACCGCAAACAGCACCGCGGCGGCAAAGGCATCACCGGCGCGTACCGCAAGGAGGGCGACTTCCTTGAGCACCTCTTCGTCGCCAGCACGCACGACTACATCCTGTTCTTCACGAATCTGGGCAGGCTGCACTGGCTCAAGGTTTACGACGTGCCGCAGATGTCGCGCATCTCCAAGGGCCGCGCCATCATCAATATGCTCAACCTCGACAAGGACGAAGTAATAACATCCATGATCCCTGTGCGCACGTTCGACGACAGGCAGGTCGTCATGGCGACGAACCTGGGCGCCATCAAGAAGACCCCGCTGGAGGCGTTCTCCCGGCCCAAGAAAGGCGGAATCATCGCGATAAATCTTGAAAAGGACGAGCGCCTCATCGGCGTGCAACTGACCCATGGCAACGACGAGATAATACTCGGCACGCACGACGGCCAGGCCATCCGCTTCAAGGAGACCGACATCCGCTCCATGGGCCGCTCCGCGCACGGAGTCAAGGGCATCACGCTCAGAAAGGGCGACTACGTCAAGGACATGATAGTGGTCGAGCCGGAGGGCGACCTGCTCACCGTGTGCGAAAACGGCCACGGCAAGAAGACGCCGTTCTCTGAATATCGCTTGCAACATCGCGGCGGAAGCGGGATAATCAATATCAAGACGAGCGAGCGCAACGGCAAGGTCGTGGGCCTCAAATCAGTGAAGCCGGACGACGATCTGGTGATAATCACCGCGCAGGGAATGGTGCTCAGGATCCCCGCGACGGAAATCCGCGCAATCGGCCGCGCCACGCAGGGCGTGCGCCTGGCCTCGCTGGAGGAAGGCGACCGGATAGTGGGCGTCGCGCGCGTGGCCAAGGATGAAGGCGGCGGCAACGGCGGCGAGGAAGCCGCTGAACCGGACGAAGCCGAGGATGCGGACACCGCGGAAGAAGAGGAAGATGTGGAAAAATCCGGCGGCCCGGAAGATTCCGAATAGCGCACGGGCGTTCAACCAAAACCAGGGCAGGAGGTATCAATCATGGCGTGGGACGGAGTAGAACGGCGGAGATGCAAACGCTACGGAGTCCGCTCTTCCACCGTAAGGTACGGCAGCGGCGGCATACTTTCGGCGCTGGCGAACCTCGGCCAGAAGTACCTGATACTGAACATCAG
>Ga0315288_10010693_pt1 | contig 11576 bp, 8 predicted proteins | sample YL17G11_20_MG_FD_203454 | JGI IMG/M metagenome (GOLD analysis project Ga0315288, IMG submission 203454) | Sediment microbial communities from Yellowstone Lake, YNP, Wyoming, USA - YL17G11_20 | ecosystem: Environmental > Aquatic > Freshwater > Lake > Sediment | place: USA: Wyoming | collected... | reverse complement strand
CCCGCGCCTCCCAGACCCGCGGAGAGAAATCGGCTGCGAACGCTCGAGTGGGCGTCGATGACCGTGACGTCATCCCCGCGGTGACCCCGCACAACCTGCCGCAGCCCCAGAAGGCCGGCTCTCTCGTCGATCGCCACGATGCGATCCACGCCCCGGGCGGCGGAAAAAAGCTCGACGTACGCCCTCTTGGTCACGACGGTGACCTCGGCGGCCGCGGTTCTCTTCAAGTGGTCCAGGAACGGGCACAGGAGGATACAATCTCCGAGGGCCCCGAACCGTATAACCGACACCTTCGCCAAGTCGACCTCCTGCCAGGCGGCGTTGAAATGAACGACCGATTTTGAGGCACCCCCGGCCCCTTGTCAATCCCGGGGGCGGGCTCGGCGGACGAAGGAGCGGAAATTCTAGTATATCTTTCAATTTTTTAATTGATTCCCCCCAATCCGTTACTTAGTATAAGGATACCCCCCCAGGGGGGCGTGATGGCATCGTGGGGTATCGCGCCGGTAGAAAAGGAGTTGGGTCAATGCCGAGCAAGCAGGAACTGGGAGAACGCATCAAACGGTTTCGCCTGGAGAGGAACCTCACTCTCAAGGAGGTGGAGCTTAAGGCCAACGTCTCCGCGACGCATGTATCCGAGATCGAGCGAGGGATGACCTCCCCGACGGTCGGGGCGCTCGCAAAGATCGCGCGGGCGCTGGGAACCGAGCCCTCCTACTTTCTCCAGAACGACGCCCACCCGTCCGTGTCCGTCGTGAGAAAAGGGAAACGGCGCGTGATGAAATACGAGGAGTGGGGGGCCCGGATCGGCTGCCTCAGTAAAGGGATCAGCCATGCCCGGATGTCCTTCCTCGAGGTCGAACTGGATCCGGGTCTCGCCCAGAGCCTGGAGCCATGGGTCCACACGGGAGAAGAGCTCATACATATACTCAAGGGGGTCGTCGAAATCCACGTGGGTCCGGAGCGACACCTCTTGAAGGAGGGCGACTGCATCCACTTCAGGTCGAGCGAACCGCACACGCTGAGAAACATCGGTGATGGACCGTCGCGGGTCTTGTGGATCGCGTTGCCTCCCTTCCAACTGTGATCGGGCCCGAGTCGGGCGGCTGGCGCCGGCGTCTGACATCTTACGAGGAGAAACACCATGCTGGACAAGGCAGAACTGGGGAAGCGGATCAAGAGAATACGAGAAAGCAAACATTTAACGCTAAAGAATATCGAGGCGGCGGCGAGCATCTCCGCCACGCACGTATCGGAAATCGAGAGAGGTAAGACCTCTCCCACTCTGGGAGTGCTCGTGCGGATCTCGAGGGCGCTTGGAAAAGACCCCGCGTATTTCATCGAAGAACAGGAGTTGGGCGACATCTCGCTCGTGACCGCCGAGAACAGGATACAGGAGTCTCTGAAAGGGGGGGCGGGGACGATCGAGCGTCTTACCTCGTCGATACCCGGCGGGCGGCTCCAGGCGTGCGTGATCACTCTCGAAGAGGCGAAGACTCACCGGGGCGAGATGCACACGCACCACGGAAATGAAGCGGCTTTGGTGCTCTCCGGACGTTTTCTCTTTAAGGTCGGGGGAGACGAGTTCGAACTCGGCGAGGGGGACTCGATTTATTACGACGCGCTCGAACCGCACTCTTACAAAAACGCGTCGAGCGACCGGAAAGCCTCGATGCTCTGGGTGTGCACGGAGCGGTCAGCGACGTGAGATTCCTTGACCTTGCCGGCCACGCGCCCCGCGCCCGCAAGAGCGCGGGGCTTTTTTTGTTGACAGCACGCGCGCGCGCGGCGGAATATTTCAGAGATTCGCAATCGCACACGGCGCCGGCAATGACGCCGCGAGATTTGGGGGTTCGATCGTGCCCGAAGACGCAGTTCCTTCACGCGACGAGATCCTTTTCCTCCAGCTGGTGTCGATGTTCCAAGTCGCCGCGATGCAGCAGCTGGGCAAGATTCCCAACCCATTGACCAACAAGATCGAGAGGGATCTCGAACAGGCCAAGATGTCGGTGGATATGCTCGGAATGATCAAGGAGAGAACGAAAGGTAATCTGACCGGGCGGGAAGAGGAATACCTCGGCAAGGTTCTTTTCGAATCCCGGATGAACTATCTCGACGAGTTGAAAAGACCACAGGGGGAGCCGGGTGGCGGGGCGGGAGAAGAATCCGAAGGCTGACGGCCGGGACCCGGCGCGCCACGCGGCGGCGCCGGACACCGGAAAGGAGAAGATTTGGTATGAGTCGTTTCCTAGCGTTTGTGATGATGGTGAGCGTCGCGTGGGGCGCGACGCCGGGGAACGCCGGAGTCGCTTTCCACGGGACGCGCGGCTTGATACGGACCCGTGCAGCCGACAACATCGGCAAGGGGAAGCTCAACTTCCAGCTGAGCGAGCACTATTTTCAGTACCCCGATGCGGAACTGGTGTCCCTCTACCCCGGCGCCACGGTCGATTACCACATGTTCATCACCCGCGCGACGTTGACTTACGCGGTGAGCGATTATCTCGAGCTCGGGGCGAACCTCGACGTGAGGAACTGGCTCCGCGACCCGAAGGACAAAGCCGGGTTCGACATCGACACTTACACCCGTGGCGGGATCGGCGACACGCAGCTTTCAGCAAAGATTAGCATCCCGCTCCCCACTCCGATCGTCAAGCTCGGAGCGCTCGGCGAGGCGGGCTTTGCGACCGGCGACGAGTCCCCCGGGTTTACCACCGGTGAGACCGAGTACGGGATTTTCGGTCTCCTCACCTTTGATTTCGTGGATCTGGAATCCTTCGTTCCGACGCGCCTCCATGTGAACGGGGGGTACCATTTCAACAAGAACGAGGAAGACGGCTACGGGATCTTTAGCCCGGATTTCCCGGACGAGACCGGTTTTATGCCGCCCGCCTACCCGCCCGTCCCGGAGGGCGAGAGCGATTCGTTCAACGACTCGTTCGTATTCAATTCGGCGATCGAGTTCCCCGCGCCGCAAGTGACGTTTTTCGTCGAGTTCGACTGGGAACAGTCACTGGTCGATCCGGACTCGCTTCCCGAAGACATCTCGAGGAGCACTTACACGCTCACCCCCGGGCTCGCGGTGAATCTCTCGAAGAATTGGGAGCTCAAGGCGGCGGGCGACATCAATCTCAATTCGGGCGACACCCCGTCGTTTGCGAATCCGCCGGACTGGGGGCTGTGGCTGATGCTGTCGGCGACCGCCGAGATCGTTCCGCAGGACCGGGACCACGACGGTGTGGCCGACAAGAACGACGGCTGCGTCGACCAGCCGGAAGACGTCGACGGGTTCCAGGACGAAGACGGATGTCCCGACGCGGACAACGACGGTGACGGGATGATGGACGCGGAAGACAAGTGTCCCGATCTCGCCGAGGACGTCGACGGGTTCGAGGACACCGACGGCTGCCCGGATCTCGACAACGACCAGGACGGGATTCCGGACAAGAATGACAAGTGCCCCAACGAACCGGAGGACTTCGACGGCGAGGCCGATACCGACGGGTGTCCCGATCTCATCAAGGACAGCGATTCCGACATGATCCCGGACGACGTCGACCGGTGCCCGCTCCAGGCGGAGGACATCGACGGGTTCCAGGATGAAGACGGCTGTCCCGATCTCGACAACGATCTCGACGGGATCCCCGATGCGACCGACAAGTGTCCGAACGCGCCGGAAACGTTCAACGGGCGCGAGGACGAGGATGGGTGCCCCGATGAGAAACCCATCGCACAACAGGGCGTTCTCAAGGGCGTCAGCTTCGAGAGCGGGAGCGCCGTGCTCACGCCGGATTCGTACCGCGTGCTCGACGAGGGAGTCAAATCGCTGATGGCGTACCCCGAAGTCAGAGTCGAGATACAGGGGTACACGGATAACGTCGGGAAGGCGAGTAACAACCTCGGGCTTTCCGATCGGCGCGCCGAGGCGGTCAAACAGTACCTGGTGAATGCGGGGATCGATCCGTCGAGAATCGTGGCAAAGGGATACGGCGAGGAGAACCCGGTGGCGGGGAACGCCACGCCGGAAGGCCGCGCGCAGAACCGCCGGATCGAGTTCAGACGGCTGAACTAGCGGCAGCGCGACACGCTTACGCGTTGAAGGATGGAGGGGCTGAAAAGCCCCTCCATTTTATTCGTGCGGTGAAGGGTTGGAGGGCGGTCCCGGGTCCAGCGCTCCGCTTCGCTCGGCTTCCCGCCGCGGGTGGCGCGGATGGAGACCCCGACCCGCGCTTGAGCCTGCGAGCTCGGGCGGGGTAATGCGCGACGGGACCCGCGGCGGGCGATCCTCGCTCGCTCCCGCGAAGGACCCGGGACCGCCCTCCAACCCTCCACCCCGCAAACAGCGAACGTGACGGCCGTTAGCCGCGTTTTTTCGCTTCCTCCCAGTAGCGGTCCATTTCTTCCAGCGTGAGATCCTCGAGGACGTGTCCGTCGCGGCGGGCGAGTGCCTCCATCGCGCGGTAGCGCGCGACGAATTTGGCGTTGGCGCGCGCGAGCGACGCCTCGCCGTCGATATCGAGGAAGCGGCTGAGGTTGGATACGGAGAAGTAGAGATCGCCGATTTCCTCGGCGAGCTCCTGCGGGCGGCCGGCGCCGAGGACGTCTTCCACCTCGGCGACCTCTTCGCGTATCTTGGCGAGTATCCCCGCGGCGTCGGGCCAGTCGAACCCGCTTTTCGCGGCGATCCTCTGGATCTTTTCCGCGCGGCGAATCGGGGAGAGATTCCGCGGAACACCGGTGATCGAAGGTTCCTCTCCGGGTTTGTCCTTTTTCTCCTCCGCTTTGACCCTGTCCCAATGGGCGAGACTCTCGCCGGAAGTCTCGGCGACCTCGTCCCCAAAGACGTGGGGATGCCGCCTCTTTATCTTTGCGTAAGCGTGCTCGGCGATTTGTTCGACGGTGAAGGACGGGTCCTTTTCCTGGAGGAGGGCGATGGCGAAAACGAGAACGAAGAGGACGTCGCCGGCTTCGTCGAACACGTCTTCGGAGGAAAGGCTCGCGCGGGCCCATTGGAGTTCGTAGGCCTCTTCGATGAGATCGGAGAGGATATCCTCGACCGTCTGCTCACGGTCCCACGGACACCCGTTCTCGCCGCGCAGCACGCGGATGAGATCGAAAAGCCTGTCCACAGCATTGGGTTCCATCCACGGAGGATACTTTTTACGACGCGCCCGTGACAAGCCCCGAATCACAACTCCCGGCCGGTGCGTCTCCAATTGCGGTCTTGCCCCGGCGGCACCACACGCGGTAAAATCACCGTTTGGCCCGTCAGACGCCGAAGAACGACCCGTGATGCTGGAAAAAATAGTCATAAGAGGAGCGAGGGAGCACAACCTGAAGAACGTGGACGTCGAGATCCCCCACGGGAGGCTTACCGTGATCAGCGGGGTGTCGGGTTCGGGGAAGTCGAGCCTCGCGTTCGACACGCTGTACGCCGAGGGCCAGAGAAGGTACATCGAGTCGCTCACCACGTACGCCAAACAGTTTCTCGAGCGGATCGCGCATCCCGATGTCGACGAAGTGTCGGGGATCAGCCCGTCGATCGCCATCCAGCAGAAAAACACGACAAGAAGCTCGCGCTCGACGGTGGGGACGACGACGGAGATATACGACTACATCCGTCTGCTCTTCGCCCGGGTCGGCAAGACCTTCTGTCCGCGGTGCGACCGCGAGGTGGTCCGGGACGAGCCCGACGAAGTCGTCGAACGGTTGCTGGAGACTTGCCGGGGCGAACCGCTACTCTTTCTCGCCCGCGTCACGGTCGACTCCGACGCGGCTTCCCTCGCCCAAAAGCTCGTCGCGAACGGTTACCGCCGGGTCTTCTCCGACGGGGCGCTCGTCAAGCTCGACGAGACGCCAAAACGAAAGCTCGCCCGCGCGAAACATTTCGACGTCGTCCTCGACCGCGTGGTGTCGGATCCGGCGCACCGGACCCGGTTGTTCGAAGCCGTGGAGGCGGCCTATCGGATGGCCGACGGCTTTGTCGTGGTTCGCAGCGAGGCGACATCCTCGGAGAGCCGCTTTACCAAGAACCGGGTGTGCGCCTCGTGTCTTCGGACCTTCGAAGAACCGCGCCCGATCCTCTTCTCCTTCAACACCCCCTACGGCGCGTGTCCGCAGTGCCGCGGGTTCGGCAACCGGATGGAGTTCGACGAGCATCTCATCGTCCCCGATCCCTCTCTTTCCATACGCGAAGGAGCCGTCGAGCCTTGGGCGTCGGAGAAGTTCGAGTACTACCGCAACGAACTGCACCGGCATTGCAGGCGGAGAAAAATACCGATGGATCGGGGGTTCAGAGACCTCGGCGCCGCCGCGCGGCGTTCGGTCCTCGAGGGGGATGACGAGTTCGTCGGCGTGATTCCTTTCCTCGAGGAGCTCCGCGAGAAATCGTACAAGAAGTACGCCCGTTTTTTCACCAGGCGCTACCTCACGTTTAGGGAATGCAGACGTTGTCGCGGGGGACGCTTGCGGGAGGAAGCCTACTTCGTCAAACTCGGCGGCAAGACCGTGCGCGACGTCGGCGCGATGACCCCGGGCGCGGCGCTCGCCTACGTCGATTCGCTCTTGCTCGACCCCCGCGAAGCAGAGATTGCAGGCGACATACTTCTCGAACTAAGGTCGAGGCTGAAGTTTATGCTCGACGTCGGTCTCCACTATGTGACGCTCGACCGGCTGACGAGAACGCTCTCCGGCGGGGAGGCCCAGCGGATCAACCTCGCGAACTCGCTTGGGGCGAACCTCGTCGGCGTGCTCTACGTGCTCGACGAGCCGAGCGTCGGTCTCCACCCGAGGGACACGGAGAATCTGGTCGGCGTGCTAAAGGAGCTTCGCGACCGGGGGAACACCGTGGTCATCGTCGAACACGACCTCGACATCATCCGCCAGGCGGACTTCCTCGTGGATCTCGGACCGGGGGCGGGCCGTTTCGGCGGAAAAGTTCTCTACCAGGGAGAACTCGCCGGCGCCGGGCACCCCGAATCGAAGACGATTCAGTATCTCAAGCAGGGTCTTCCCCTCCGGAGCCCCGCCGCTCGGCGTACGCCGCGCCGAGAAAACGTGCGGCTCGAGGGGGTGTCGGAGCACAACCTCAAGGGGATCGGGGTGTCGTTCCCGCTTGGCGCGTTCACGGCGGTCACCGGAGTATCCGGTTCGGGGAAAAGCACTCTTGTCTCCGACGTTTTGTACAACGCCCTCACCATGCCAGACGCGAGACGCTCTTTTGCGTACGAGAAGATCACCGGCAGGGAACAGGTGAAGAAAACGATGCTTGTCGATCAATCTCCGATCGGAAGGACGCCGAGATCGAATCCGATCACCTACATCAGGGGATTTTCCTTTATCAGGGACGTGTTCGCCGGCGAGAAGCTCTCGAGAAAGCGGGGGTATTCTTCGGGACGGTTCAGCTTCAACGTGCCGGGCGGGAGGTGCGGCCGCTGCGACGGGATGGGGTACGAGAAGATCGAGATGCATTTCATGGCCGACATGTTTGTCCAGTGCGCCGAATGCGAGGGGAAGCGTTTCAACCGGGAGACGCTCGAGGTGGCTCATAAGGGGAAAAACCTCTCGGACGTGCTCGATCTCACCGTTGACGAGGCGCTCACGCTTTTCGGCGACGTCAAACCGCTTGTCGACCGTCTCGCGGTGCTCGCGAAGGTGGGGTTGGGGTATCTTCAGCTCGGCCAGCCGTCGACGACGCTCTCGGGCGGCGAGTCGCAGCGGGTTAAGATCGCCCGCGAGCTTGCCGAGAACGTCGAAGCAGACTCCCTCTACCTGCTCGATGAACCCACGACGGGGCTCCACGTCGACGACGTCGATGTTCTGGTGAGGGTGCTGCGCGAGCTCGTCGATCAGGGAAACACCGTGATCGTCGTCGAACACAACCCGCAGGTGATTCTTCAGGCCGACCACGTCATCGACCTCGGACCGGGGGGTGGGGAAGAGGGCGGTTTCGTCGTGGCCGAAGGTCGCCCCGCGGAAGTCATGAGAGCGAAGGATTCGCACACCGGCGCGTATCTGAAAAAGCTTCTCGATCGAGAGAAAAGGGGGAAGGCATGAAACTCTGTGTGACCGGCGGGGCCGGCTACATCGGATCGGTTGTCGCTCAGGCGCTTATCGACGGCGGGGGCGACGTCACCGTGATCGACAACCTCTCCACGGGTCACCGGGCGGCGATCCCCAAGGGGTGCCGATTCGTCGAGGGCGACATACGCGACGGAGACGCTCTCGACCGGGCCTTTGGGTCCGGGACCGAGGCCGTGCTCCATTTCGCCGCGTTCAGCGTCGTCGCCGATTCGGTAAAGGAACCGGTCGCGTACTTCGACAACAACATCGGGGGGACGATCCGTCTTCTCGAGAGGATGCAGGTGAACGGGGTCGTACGGATCGTGTTCTCCTCGAGCGCCGCCGTGTACGGGGAGCCCGAGAGCCTGCCGATCGAGGAGACGGCGCCGCGCCGGCCCGTCAATCCGTATGGTTTCTCCAAACTCGTCGTAGAGAACATGCTCGAGACGTGCCAGACCGCATGGGGACTCGAGTTCGTGTCGCTTCGCTACTTCAACGCCGGGGGGAGCACCACGCTCCACGGAGAGCACCACGAGCCCGAGAGCCATCTGATCCCCGTCGTGCTCGACGCCGCGACCGGGAAACGCCGCAAGTTCGCCGTTTTCGGAAACGATTACGATACCCCGGATGGAACGTGTATCCGCGACTACATCCACGTCCACGATCTCGCCGTCGCTCACATCCTCGCGCTCGGCGCGATGAAAAACGGTTTCTCCGGCGCGCTCAACCTCGGTAGCGCCGAACCGTTCACCGTCCTCGACGTCGTCAAGACCGTCGAGCGGGTCACTGGAAAACCGGTCCGGTTCGAGATCGGACCGCGCCGCTCGGGCGACCCTCCCGCGCTTCTCGCCTCTTCCAAAAAAGCGGAAAGCGTCCTCGGGTGGGAAAAGACACGGAGTTCGCTCGAGGAGATCGTCCGTTCGGCGCACGAATGGCGCCTCCGCCATCCCGACGGGTACCCGTTCTGAGGCCGCCGGGCCACCCGCCGCTTCCCCCTGGCACGAAGCTTGCGAGTCCCACCCGTTCGTCATCGGGACGATACTCCCTTTTCCCTCGAGGATTTCCACAGGATGAAGAGCGCACCAACGACCGTCTCGGAGCTGGCGTTTATCTTCAAGCTCCTTCCGCTTTTCCAGGAGGTGGACACCGTTGACCGCTTGTACCGCCTCCTCCTGGCGATCGTCACGTCCGGACAATCGGTCGGATACACCAGGGCGATCCTCCTCGTTCCCGACGGGGAGGGCGCGGTGATTCGCGGGAGATTCGGCGCAGGTCGAGCGATGGACTCAGCGCGGCCGGATAGCGCCGCGGCCTCCGCGCCGGAGGGCGGATTCGAAGAGATGGCGCGCTCGGTCTTCAAGAGTTTTGAAAACGTGGACGCGAGCGATCTCACCGTAAAGGCGCGCGCGTACGCGGTGCCGTTCGGCTGGCACAGGAGCGCGATCGTCAAGGCGTTCCGGACTACCTACCCGGTCCTTGCCGAACGGGGTTTGAGCGAATTCGCCACGGACACCTTTTTCGATTTCTTCGGTGTGACGAGCTACATCGCCGTGCCCGTCGAGTTCGACCGGCGTGTGATGGCCGTTCTCGCCGTCGATCGCTCCGCACGGCTTACCGACAGATCGGCCGAGGAAATCTCGGTTCTCTACAGCATCGTCCAGCAAACCGCCGCCGCCGCCCACCGGCTCCTCGAGAGCTCGAACGACCGGCGCAAGGCGAGAATCATTGCGAAACTCCACGACTCGCTCCACGCATCTGCTTCGCCGTCCGAGTTCGAGGAGTCCTTGAGGGTGTCGCTCTCCATGATCTGCCGGGCGGTCGAGGCGAGCGCGTGCGTGTTTAGAGACGGCCACACCCGAAAATCGATTCGCGTCGAATCCCCGGACCACGCGGGCGAGACCGCGCCGGAAGCCGAGACGCGGGCGATCGAAGACTTGCTCGATCTCGTTTCGGGCAGGATCGAACCGGCGGGAGGAGACGGATCGGATCCCCGTCTCCCCGACGACGCCCGGGACCGCGTGGCGTTCTTCCAGGCGTACCCGATCGTGGCGGGCAGCGAACCGCTCGGCGCGATCGCGGTTTACACGGTCAAAGATGACCCCCGGGCGAGACTCGACGGTTTTCAACCCGGTGAAAAGGCGTTTGTCGAGCTTTGCGCGCGGGGAATCGGTTCGGCGATCCGGAACCGGCGCGCGTTGCAACGCATCGGACGTCTCGAAAACTTCATAGAAGAGATGGGGTCGAACCTCGTCCGTGAGAGAGAACGGTCGCGAATCGGCGACAAGAGCATCGAGTTTCACGGTCATATCGACGAGGCGCTCGACCGTCTCCGCAAGATTCTATCCGGAGACAACGCGTCGGCGCTTCTCGCCGAGATAGGCGACGTCGTCGAGTCGATGGGCCGTCATTCGGCGGCGTACTGGGACGAGGTTCTGTCGGACACGACGAGTTACTCGATGACGGATCTCTTCGATCTCGCGCGGCGCGCCGTTGAGGCCCGGCGGCCGGCCGCGGAGAAGAAGGGGATCCAAATCACGACTCGAATCCCCGGGCGCGGCCCGGATCTGCTTCTCGACCGCGAGAGCGTGTCGGACGCGATCGAGAGATTGCTCGTGACGACGCTGTCGGCTCTCGGCAAGGGAGACAAGATGCTCGTCGAATGCTCGCAGAGTTTTGGGCGCGCGGTCGTTTGTATAGCGGACAACGGTCACGGGCTTCCCGGCGATGTGATCTCGCGTCTCTTCATGCCCTTCGACGATGCCGGGGAGCGGGACAAGGAGACGCGCTCGCTCTCGCTCGCGGGAAATGTCCTTCGCCGGCACTCGGCCGCCATCACCGTCAAATCGTCCCGAAGCTGGCAGACGATTCTGGGTTTGAGCTTTCCGATGGCCGCCGGCCGCGACCGGCGCAAGAAAAGAGCGGATAGACGGCGGCGTAACGAGCGGCGCGTCCCCGGCCGTTCCGGGTGAGCGGGGCCGGGGCATCGGGAAATGGTTCGTCCGCGCGTTCGTCGTGGGCGGAAAGTTGCCAGGCCGGGTCATCTCCGGTCTTTCAGCCCTTACAAAATACATGAGCCAGATATCATAGTGCTATTCTAAATATGCGGTTACATGGGCGTCCATTCCGGTCGGCCGCTCGGTCGGAAAACCCCTGGCACGACGTTTGCCCTCTTAGTTAACGCCTGATCGCAGCCGGTCACGCGACGCCAAACCCAGACACCGGCGGGCGGGCCCTTGGACATGAACCGGTTCAGCAAACAATTCAGGTCATCGTTTCAACGGATACGGGACCCCCTTCTCATCGTGGATTCGGACGGGGTGATCCGGGCGGCGAACCCGGCCGCGCGCGATGTTCTCGACTTCGACGAGGAAGGGAATTTTCGAGACGCGCGGTGGATCGATCGACGGGTTGATTTCGACGGCGCCTCGATCCTCCGTCTGGCCGATGGTCCTTCGGAAGTGTGCGGACACCGCCTGACCGACCCGGACGGGAACGAAGCGGACATGGTCTTGGAC
>Ga0315288_10010692_pt1 | contig 11577 bp, 7 predicted proteins | sample YL17G11_20_MG_FD_203454 | JGI IMG/M metagenome (GOLD analysis project Ga0315288, IMG submission 203454) | Sediment microbial communities from Yellowstone Lake, YNP, Wyoming, USA - YL17G11_20 | ecosystem: Environmental > Aquatic > Freshwater > Lake > Sediment | place: USA: Wyoming | collected... | reverse complement strand
CCGACGGAGGTCGGGCTCGTTTCGGCATCTCGTTTTTAACTCCTTTATTATACCTCTGTTTACCACTCCTTTGTCAAGTACCTTGGTGCTGGAATAATTAGCGTCAAGTTGGCGTGAACTTGGCGTGAACTTAGCGTCAAATTGGCGTGAACTTGGCGTGAAATTGGCGTCAAATTGGTGGGAACTTGGCGGGAAGTCCTTGGAAGGGGCTACGATAGCGCCTTGTTAATCCTCGAGTTATGGTTTAAAAATACGGGGTATGCGGTTGGTTGAAACTTTAAAGTAGCTTACTAAGTCTTTGGTAATTAATAGGTTGGCTTTGTTGAGCTATTAGGTTTGGCCGGTAACTGAAAGGGGCCGCTGTTAAGGCGGCCCCTCTTTCTATCGCTGTAGTTACCTCGCCACCACGACCCTTCCGGTTATGCTCTCCTTCCCATCCTCGGCCCGGAGGAGATAGACCCCGCTCGGGACCTCGGAGCCGGAGTCGTCACGGCCATCCCAAAACAAAGAGTGAGAAGTAAGACGTGAGAAGTGAGAAGAAAAGAATCGAACCGCATGGCCACTGATGTCGTAGATGGTTAGGCGAACCGGGGCCTCAGTTGAAAGAGCGAAACGAATCTCGCAGCATTTTTTCGCCGGGTTCGGGAAGGCGGTGAGCCCGGGCCTTTCAGGCTCGCGCCTGGAGGGACCGACCTCCTCCCAGACTCCGGAGAGGCTGTCCGGCCTGGCCCCAAAGGCATCCTGGTTCCCGTTCCGTGTGTCCGTCCAAACCGGATAGACGTGCAGGTTGTCCGCGGCAGCCAGCCCGATGTACTCGCCCAGGTGCTCGGCTGGCAGGGCGCCCGCTAAAGGCATCCCCGGCTTCCAGTGCCGCTCCCCTTCCTTGAAGAACAGCCGCGGGTCGGAGGACACCGTGCTCACCCGCTCGTTCCGGAGCCAGGTGTTCCCCCCGTCCGTGGACCGGGTGTAGAAGCAGTCCATCATCATGTTCGCGGGGTCCAGCCTGCGGTCCAGCCAGCAGGCGTGGATGGTCCCCTGAGGGTCCACGGTCATCCAGGGATGGAACTGGTCCCGGCGGTTCCCCAGGGTGTCGTCGTTGATCCGGAGGGGCGCGCTCCAAGTGGTTCCCCCGTCCGTGGAGCGGGTGAAGTACATGTCCAGAGAGTCCTGAACCGAGCCCTGCTCATCGTCCTCGTAGACGCAGTAGACCCAGCCCCGCCGGGGGCCATTGGTGATGTCCACGTCGATCACCGGGTAGGAGAAGGTCCCGATGCCTCCGTTGATCCCCCCGTACCCGAACCTCACGTTCTGGATCGTACGCACCCCGGTAAAGGTCGCTCCTCCGTCCGTGGACTTGTTGAAATTCATGGCGCTGTACTCGTCCCAGGCGATGTACAGCTCTCCGTCCGGGCCCACGGCCGGGACCGGCCATTGCAGGGAGCCCGGGGCTGAGACCGCCACCGGGGCCTGGAAACTCGCGCCGCCGTTGGTGGAACGGCACATCATCACCCGCACCCCGGAGCCGAACCGGGCCCAGGGGACGTAAACGTACCCCCGGTAGGGACTTGTAGTCCGGTCGCAGGCGATCAGCTCCTTGTCCTCGAAGTTCCCGGAGACGTTGTCCACCACGGTCACCCTCGGCCCCCAGGTGAGGCCCCCGTTCGTGGACTTCAGGACGTACAGGGCGTTGGGTTGGCTGGTGGAGATATAGGACAGGATCACGGCGTAGAAGTTGCCGTTCGCGTCCGCGACCAGGCCCGGGTCGGAGTCCCAGATGTAATTCGAGCCGTGGGCGTAGAACAGGGTCTCCCGGGCGATGGTCCGCCACTGGTCGAAGGTCGTGGCGAAGGCGCACTCCCGGTAGCCCAGCCGGAAGTCCCGCCAGACCGCGACCACGTTGTTCGGGTTGTTGGGGTTCACCACCACCTGCTCTTCGTTCTGGAGCTGGGTCGTGGCGTCGTTGTTCAGCTTGAAATTGATGTGCCAGTCTCCGGCCGCAGCCGGGCCCGCGAGCAGGCAGGCCAGGAGAACCATCGGGAAAACAGCTGTCTTCATCTTTCCTCCCTTCTTTCAAGGATCATGGGCGGGCCTTCGGGCCCGCCCATGTCCGTCATCGCTGATGCTAATGCAGGAACACGATCCGCTGGGTATACCGCGTTCCGCCCACCTCGGCCTTGAGGAAATAGATCCCCGCGGGAAGGCGCCGTCCCTGCCGGTCCGTGCCCGCCCAGACGAGCTCGCCCGAGGATGGGATGTATTCTTCCAAGATGAGCGCACCGTTCGCGGCATAGATAGCGACCTTGCCTGGGGCGTTTCGCCCCGGCCCGGGGCTGAAGCGCAGGAGGACATGAGTCCTGAACGGGTTGGGCTGAACGACCACCTGGCCCAGGGCGACGGAAGAGTTGAATTCCTCCTCGGTGCCCACCACCCCGAAGGTGATGTCGCAGATCACCGTGTCCCCGGCCTCGCGGATGTTGCGCACGCCCACATTGGTCACCCCGCCCCCCGAGGTCCGGCTGTTGGGCCGGGTGCTGTTGTCGAAGGTCCTCCGGGTCCAGGTCCCGGGCAGGGGGTCGCTGTCCCGGCCCAGGGAATCATGATAGAGGTGGGGGTCCGGGCGCACGCCCGTGCCGTAGTCCAGGTGAAAGGTGGAGTCCTCCTCCAGGTCCACGATGTTGTGATAGGAGCCCCGCCCGGGGTCGATATGCCAGATCAGAAGGCCATGACCGTGCTGGGGGGTGTCGAAACCCTTCTTCTGCCGGTTCTCCAGGTAGAAGCAGGTGTCGCGGTTCAGGCCGTTGCGCCAGACCTTGTAGACCACGCGGCGGGTCTCCACATCCAGGATGCGCAGGTTCGTGGTGTCGCGGGTGATGACCACCGGGGTCACGAACCCGGCTTCGACCTTGCTCCAGGCCTCCATATGCGACGGGCTCCAGGGCGTGTTGCCCCCAGCGCCCCAGGCCCCGTAGCCCATCAGGCCCCAGTAGCCCACCCCCCAGGTGGTGCGGCTGTAGTCGTAGAGGTCGGGCAGGCCGACCAGGTGTCCCAGCTCGTGGCACATCACCGCGATGCAGCACATCGTGGTCTCGCGGGCCGGGGTGACCATGGCGAACTCCGGGACGTTGGTCACCCCGTCGATCACGACCCCGTCGTTCGTCGTGTAATTGAAGCTCGGGATGGCGTGCGACCAACAGTGGTTCACGTTCCCGTCGTCCGCGCCGTCGGCCCCGGCGTGGACCATGAACATCGCGTTGATGTGCCCGTCGTGGTTGAGGTCGAACTGACGGAAGTCCACCTGGGCGTCCACCTGCTGGACGTTCTCCCGGGCCAGCTGTCCCCCGGTGGAGAGCATATAGTTCCCATCGTAGTACCGGGAGTAGTTGTAGGTCGAGCTGAACCAGCGGCTTCCCCCGATCCCGCCCTTGATCTTGTAATCCCCGTAGGAGTTTTCCAGGAAGAAGTCGTTGAGGCTCCCCTGGCGGTAAGGCTGGCCGCGGTACACTCCGGTGGAGTAGAGCATGGAATCGAACACCGCGGGCCTTCTCCGCAGCGTGTCCGCCAGGTTGTCCGGGAACTGCATCAGGATCGTCACCGTCTCCAGGGAGTCCAGCGCCAGGAGCAGGTTCCTCGGCCCGGCCACCTCCACCCCGGGAGGGAATACAGGCTCCGGCCCGGGGAAGACCCCCGGCCTGGGGGGCATCGCCCAGACGGTTGTGCTCAGAACCAAAAGGATGATCGCTGTCCTCATGTCTCTCCTTTGCTTTGAATTTTTCACTTCAAGAAAAAACGACCCTCAGGGGCCGCTCCGGTCTTCTTCCAATTGCTTCTGCAAGCCCTCGTTGAGCTGCTGGATGGTGATGAAGCCCATGTTTACGAGATGCTCGCCCAGATAGACCTCGGGCTTCGACATCTGGATCCGCCGACCCTCCACGAGCTGACCCCGGTTTAGGTAGCCCATGTCGCAAAGGATTTCGCCGATCAGATGGTGGGGAGTCATCAATGCTCCGAATGGAATCGCCCTTTCATCCTACCATTTTTACCCGGATTTGTCAAGAGGGCAATTCCAGGTCAAACGGAGCAACGGTCAAGGGCCTGAGAAGAAAGAAAGAACGGCCTGCCTACCCTTTGACCCGCTAACCGTTCAACCCGTTTGACCCTGTCGTTAAAACTGCGCCGTCGCCCGTATCTGCATCTCGATGAGCGTGGTCCTCGTCTCCGGACTGTAGGAGTAAGAGAAGGAGGGCCTGAAAGCCAGGGCCGTGAAGAACCTGGCCTGGCCGTAGGTCAGCGAGGTGTAGGTCGTCTGGGTGGCATTCCCGTTCCAGGCCTCGTCCCGGGAGTACTGCCCGGAGACCTCCTGCGAGACTTGCAGCTCCTCGGACCTCCACCACTTCATCTTCTGATACGTCAAGCCCAGGGTCGCGGCGCCGTTCCGCTTCCGTCCCGAGACCGCCCGGTCTTGAGTCTTCTCCTCGCTCGCCGTGACGTTGGTCTTGGACAGGAGCGAGCGCCCCCAGCGGTTCTGCCACCAGAGGATCCCGGTGTTGCGCTGCGTGGTCCCCGGGATCTCCAGGCGCTCGTAGGTCTCCATCAGGATGACCTGCGTCGCCAGCCCCGGGTTCAGCTCCAGCCGGTTCTCAAAGAGCCTGCCCCGGCCCTCCAGCACGCTCTCCAGATTCCTGTCCTGGGTCCTGCGCCACTGTCCCCTTAGGGAGTAGGTGACCGACTCCCTGGGCCTGAGCTCCGCCCTGGCCCCGAATCGCCTGAGCTCGCTCTCCTTGGTTGCCCCCTCCGGGCTGGCATAGATGAACCAGGAGGACGGCAGACCCGTCACACGGCCTGCGAGATAGCCCCGCCAGGTCTTGTCCGAGGTGAACTCGAAGTTTAAGGGCGTCAGGGCCTTGGTCCAAACCCCCGGATACACCCGCAGGCTCGCGGAGGTGTTCTGGTCGAGCGTCACGTCCCTCAGCCCGTGGCTTGCGCGCCAGTAGACCTCCGCCCCCTCGTCCCTGCCCACCAGGCCCAGGGACAGGCTCGGGATGCGATCCACGAGGAGGAAGTACTCCGCCCACTGCTTCCGGGCCGAAAGCCAGTAGTCCGGGTCTATCCCATCCAGCTTCTCCCCGGTCCTCTCCTCCTCGTATCGCCCGGAGACGTAGACCGCGTTGACGGGCGAGGTCGCAAGGCCCAGCGAGCCCGAGCGGTGCCGGAGATTCTTCTCCTCGGTCACAATCGCGGCCTGGGGCGTATAACGCTCCTTTCCCTCGCGGTAGTAGGAGGTCATCTTGAAGGATTTCATCCCGGCCTTCTTCAAGGCCTTCGGGGACAGGGTGTAGTCCAGGTCCAACCGTCCGCTCCCCCGCGAGATGTCCAGGGTGTCGCTCACGACCGCGTCCCGCACCCCGGTGAGCCCCAGGCTGGGCAGGTTCTCTTTCGTGAACCGCCACTTCCCCTGGAGGTTGTCCTCCCTCCCTCCCAGTCGGCCTAGGGTCCTCTGAAACGAGGCCGACAGGGGCGAGGACGGCATCAGCAGGTATTCCCCGAAGGCCGTGGTCCGCTCGCGCAGCTCCCCGACCGGGGTCAGGGGGATGTACAGCGCGCTGAAGCCCCTCTCGCAATGCTCGTACCGGGTGCGGAGCTTGTATCTCGGAGAGGACAGAAGCAGGGCCCCGCTCTGGGCGCTGGCCATCCGGGCCACCAGGGAGGTCCCGAGCTCCACCGGAATGCGCAGCTCGGTCCTGCTCCCCTTCCAGCTCTGCCGGAACTCCGCCGTCACGTCGTTCTGCTGGGCCCAGAGCGTGGTGTCGGTCGCTAAACGCTCCCAGTTGGCGAACCGGCTTTCGAAGGAGAAATGGTCCGAGGGCGCGAACCCGAACCCGCTCGCCCGGTAGTGTTCTTTTTTCTCACGCACATACTCGTACACGGCCTCGACCCGGCTCTCCTGCGAGATGAGCCCCCTCCGCTGGAACACTAAGAGCCCGCTGGTGTAGTCCACCAGGTAATCCGCGCCCCGCTCCAGAAGCTCCCCGTCCACGGTGATGACCTCGGACTCCTTGACCATCGGGAATCGGGAGAGTTGGAAGAGGGGCGCCTCGGTCCGGAACCTCGCCCGCATCGTGTAGACGTGCCTCGGCATCAGGGTGTCGTAGACCGCCCTGGGAAAGGGTCGGTCCTGCGGGAAGGCGAGGATGCCCCGCTTGAAGTCCACCAGCCCGGCGTCCACCTCCCCGTCCTGGTTCGCGTCCAGCCCGAAGTCCGCGATCGGCCTCTCCCGCGCGAGGGTATCCGCGAGGGTCAGCCGGAAGCTGTTGGGCAGGATGTCCGCCCCGCCCAGATAATACCGGTTCCAGAGCTCGTGCCCGCGTTCGGTTTCGCTGTAGAGGACGGTTTCGGAATAACCCGCCCGTCCCTCGTACTGGATGACCACCCGGTCCGTGGACGCCAGAGGGGGATTGAACGCGACGATTCCTCTTCCGTAATCCATGGCATAGTCCTTTTCCCCGGTGAGCAGGTCCCAGTCCCCGGCGAGGCCGGAGAGGGTCGTGCCGGCCAGCGTATTGGGGTCATTGGTCAGAGGAAGCTGGTCGTCCCTGTAAACCTTCTCCGACCCGGAGATGATGGGCAGCGTTCCCCCGATGGCGTCGATCACGAAGTAGGTTCGTTTGGCGAACGCCACGTCGTTGACCTCCCGGACCTGTTCCTGGATGTAGCCCGTGAACCGGTCCGTGGCAAAGGCCGTGGTCCGCTCCCCGGCCTGGGCGTTGAACGAAGCGAAGGACTTGAGCGTCTCTTTGGTCTTGGGCCCGACCCCCATTCTCACCTGCCCTCCGTAGAGCCCAAGGCTCGGCAGGAACTGGGAGCCTCCCGCAAGGTAGCGGAAGTGCCCGAGGTCCGCCTGCTGCACCCAGTCCCGGTCCGCGCCCAGGTATCGCGCCCCGTAGCGCCTGCCCTCCGGGCTGGTGTTGTCGAAGTAGGCGCTGGTCGTGCGCCCCCGGCCCAGGGCCCCGACCAGGGCCAAGTTGCTCTTCCACTCCTCGGTTCCATAGGCCGGCTCGGAGTTCAGGTGGAACTCGTCCCGGAAGTACGAGGACCGTCCTTTCAGGCTCCAGGTATGCGCGGGCGAGAACGCCAGTTGCAGTCCCCCGCCCTCGCTGAGCGATAGCCCCAGTCCCCCCTCCTTCTCCGCTTTCACCGGGTGATAGGTCCAGCGCGCGGTCTTTCCGTCGTACACGCTGATCGCGGAGGGCGAGGTGGCCAGGATGAGGTCCCCGGACTTGGCCAGAGAGAGGAGCGTGTCGCTGGCCAGTCCCGCAGTCGTGCCCTCCTGCTTCCAGACTTTGGTGTCCCGGGAATAACGGTACAGGCCCTTGTCCGTGGCGAAGAGCACGTCGTTTTTGTCTAACAGCACGTCCCTCACCTCCCCCCTGGGCAGGCGGTCTTCTTCTTTGAAAGGCAGGAAGGCGTCGGACAGGGGGTCGTAGATCGAGACCCCTTCCTCGGTCACGACCCACAGCGAATCCCCGGAGGTCGTGAGGCCCCGTATCTCGCTTCCCCTTAAGGCCCCCTGCTCCCCGGGGTAGCTGCGGAACGCGTTCAGGTCCTTGCGGTATCTCAGGGCACCCTCGGGTGAGAAGAACCACAGGTTCCCGGAGCGGGACAGGATGCGCCGGATGTCCCGGTAAGCCAGCCCCTCCTTTTCCCCGTAACTGCGGAAGGTCTCGAACTCGGCATCGAAAGAGGCGACCCCTGATTCCGTGGCGAACCAGACGATGTTCCCGTCCACCGCGATGTCCTGAACCCGGTTTCCCGGCAGCCCCTCCTTGGAGGTGAACAATCGCCAGTCCTGGCTGGCGCGGTCGAAGCGCGCGGCCCCGCGAGAGGTGCCGACCCACACGTAGTCCCCCTGGAAGGCCATGGACAGGGCCTCGTCCGCGGGCAGGTCCCCCCTGGCGCTGTCCGCGGCCTGCCAGTCCAGGAGCCGGACGTCCGCATTAGCCGCTCCCTTCGGGGTCAGGGCCCACACAAAGCCCTGATCTACGGCCACCAAGCGCACCTTGTTCGCAGGCAGCCCGGCCCTGGCGCTCTGCCCGGTCCAGGTCAGGTCCGTGGGGTGGTAGATGAAAAGTCCCTGGGGCATGCCCACCCAGACCCGCTCCCCCTCCGGCCAGATGGAAAAGTCCCGGAGCACCAGGCCGAAGCACGGTACGCCGGGAAGAGCCGAAAGAACGAATACAACGATTAGTTTAGTAAGGTAAGAGGGCGAGGATATCAAAGGACTTCCCTCTCGAAGGCCCCTGGGCACGCGGGGCAGGTGGAGGGCGGCGCGGAGCAGGCGCTTGAGCACGCGGAGCAGGGGCTTGGGCACGCGGAGCGGGTGCCTGAGCACGCGGAGCAGGCCGCCCTGGGCGTGTTTTGGACTTAACCTACTATTTAACAACCTTTTATAAGGAGAAACGGACAGGCCTTAGGATAGACTGGTCACTGCCCTCATGAACCTCGTGGACTTGAGCACGCTCCGGTGCTCCTCATGGTATTCCAGGAACCCCGCCAGCGCTGCATCTAATTCCTTCCGCAGCGCCTCCGGGAGCGTGAGCCCGGAGATCTCCTCCCAGTCCGCCACCTGCAGGTGTCTCAGCGCGGCCAGAGCCTCCTTCGATATCGCCTTCGCGGACGCTTCTTTGTACCGGCGGCAGCGCCCGCAAAGGATTCCGCCCATCTGCGTGCTGAAATAGAACGCCGGGGACTCCTTTCTCCGGCACCCCAGACAGTGCAGGATCTGAGGCTCGAACCCCAGTTTGGCCGAGAGGTTCAGCTGGAAGGCTAAGAGGAAAATCCGCCCCGCTGCCGGGTTCACTTCATCCATGGCCTGGAGGAATTCTATGAAGAGATTAAACAATCCCGGATTGGCCTCCTCCGGGGCGAGAGACCGCTCCAGCATCTCTGATGCCACCGCGGCCTGGCTGAACTTCTCCAGGTCCCCCTTCAGTCCCTCGAACGTGTCCAGGACCCCGGCCTCGGACAGGGTGTAGAGGTCCCTGTTCTCGCGCATGTAGAAGATGACGTGGGCGTGCGTCAGAGGCTCCAGGGCCGCGCCGTACTTGGACTTCGGCCGCCGGGCCCCCTTGGCCACGAGCTTCACCTTGCCGAAGTCCTTGGTGTAGGCCGTCAGGATCCGGCTGGACTCGCGCCAGTTCGTGCCCCTCAGGAAGATCGCCTCAGTCTTTACGATGGGCAAAGATTATGCTCTTATCGGACGTTCCGTCAGGCGATGATTAAGTTCCCACAATGCATATTTATTACTATCCCAATGCAACCAACGATGGGCTTGAGCATAGCTCAGCCATTTGTAGGATACGTGCTCGCTGGATATCTTTAAGGAAAGATGGTTCACCCCAACCCCAAAACAATATTCGGGGATAGCCAATACGTCCTTGCCCCATTTTAGAAAACCGCAAACACCAACCACAGGAATCATGGTCATGGAATCTAATCGTAGATATTTACTATTAAAGGGGATCCCTGCCTCTTCAAAGGCTTCCCGTTTGGCCGCCCTTAACGGAGTCTCCCTTCCTTCTCCCCCTCCTGCTATGCCCTGCCAATAACCTTCCGTCCGTTTGAAAATAGCATATAGGATTTTCGTATTCTCGTTGATGTGGAGAGGGAAAACCAATACCTGGAAGGGGGCTCTCTTCATGTTACCGCAAAGGATTCGCCTACTTCTTGATGATCTTCACGTTCAGGATTCGTCTCCGCAGGACCTTCTCCACCACTAACTCCAGGTGCCCGTGCCGGACGGACTCCCCCTCCTTGGGCACCCGCCCGGCCAGATCCATGACCAGCCCCCCCAGGGTCTGATATTCCCCTTCGGGGAGCTCGGTCCCCAGGAGCTCTGAGAGTTCCTCCAGGCCGATTCGCGCGTCCACCCGCAGGGTCTGGGCATCGATCCTCCGGAAGAGCGGCTCCTCGGTGTCGTACTCGTCCCGGATCTCCCCTACGATCTCCTCCAAGAGGTCCTCCAGGGTCACCAGCCCGGAGGTCCCTCCGTATTCGTCCACCACGAGCGCAAGGTGCATCCGTTTCCTTTGAAACTCCTTGAGCAAATCCACCAGGCGTTTGTTCTCGGGCACGAAGTAGGCCTCGCGCAACAGGCCCTCGACCTTCTCCTGCTCCTTGCCCTCGGCGATGCCTTTGAGCAGGTCCTTGGTGTAGAGGACGCCCACGATATTGTCCACTGTCTCGCGATAGACCGGGATGCGGGAGTGCCCGGCCTCTTCGGCGAAGGTCACCATCTCCTCCACGGTCTTGCCGCACTCCGCGGCCACCATGTCCACGCGCGGGACCATGACCTCTGCCACCGTAGCATCCGTGAACTCCAGGACCCCGGTGATCATCTCCCGCTCCTGTTTCTCGAGCACCCCTTCCTTCTCCCCGATGGAGAGGAGGGTCAGGATCTCGGCCTCGGTCACAAACGGCCCGCTCCGCTCGGGCTTGCCCCCGAAGAGGCGGATGAGGCCGTTTGAAGCCCAGACCATCGCCCCGGTGACTGGCGTGAGCAGGCGGTCAATCCACCACAGGGGCAGGAGAAGAAGCAGGGCCACCCGCTCCGGATTGTGGATGGCCACGATCTTGGGGATGATCTCGCCGAACATGATCACGATTAGGGCCACGGCCGCGGTGGAGCCCCCGACCACGAGCTCCTGCCGCCAGTTGAAGAGATGGGCCAGGTTGATCATGATGGTGGTGGCCAGGGCCGAGGAGCCGATGGCCACGAGATTGATCCCGATGAGCATCGTGGTTAGGAGCTTGTTGGGGTTGTCCAGCCAGGACTGGATCGCCCGGGCGTAGGGCTTGTGGGTTTCCCCGAGATGGGACAGACGGTGGCGGGACAAGGCCACCAGGGCGGTCTCGATGGCCGAGAAAAACGAGCCCATCAGGAAGAGCAAAACGAGACCGAGCAGCTGAGGCAGGAGCCAGGATTTCATTTTGGTTTTGGCTTCAGGCCTTGCACTTTTTTCTTTTTTGGGGGAGGGAGGGAATGGAGGAAAGCTTCTTCGCGGGAGCGCATGCGTCGCGCCTCCCCGGGCTTCTCGTGGTCGTACCCCGCGAGGTGCAACACGCCGTGCACCACCAGCCGGGCAATCTCCTCCTCGAAGGTCACCCCGTATTCCCGGGCCTGCTCCCGGGCCTTCTCGATGGAGATATAGACGTCCCCGAGGACGCCGTAGTTGTAGGCCGCGTCCGGGCCCATGGTCATGGAGAAGGACAGCACGTCGGTGGGGGCGTTGCGCTTGCGCCAGCGCCGGTTCAGGGTGCGGATGTAGGCGTTGTCCACCAGCACCACGGTCAGGTCGCAGCTCCCGGCCTCCTCGGCCACGAGGACCTGCTTGGCGAGCCGGGAGAGCCAGCGCTTATTCAGTTCGACCTTGGTCGTTTTCTCTATGAATACGCGCATCGGTTAATAGACGGGGGGGGAATCGCATACCGGAAAGGAACATGAACGATCTGGGAAGTCAACGGACAAAACCATTGAAGCGATCAACCGTTGTTACCGTCTAACGGTCGAACCGGCTAACCGTT
>Ga0315288_10010691_pt1 | contig 11577 bp, 22 predicted proteins | sample YL17G11_20_MG_FD_203454 | JGI IMG/M metagenome (GOLD analysis project Ga0315288, IMG submission 203454) | Sediment microbial communities from Yellowstone Lake, YNP, Wyoming, USA - YL17G11_20 | ecosystem: Environmental > Aquatic > Freshwater > Lake > Sediment | place: USA: Wyoming | collected... | reverse complement strand
TGCGCGCCAAGATCTCGTCGGAGCGCTCCGTGCGAAGCCTGTTGACGCCGCGCAACTTCCCGTCTGGGAAGAAGTCGAGCTCGTACGGAGCCGTGTGCTGCGCGACGTGGTTCTTGCCTAGCGATAGGGACATTGCGCCTCCGAGGCCTCGAGCGCGGTCACGGCTTCGCCTTGCGATACGTCTTCGGCTTGCGACTGTGCTCCCTGACGCGCTTTCTCAAGGCCTTGCGGCACCTCTCGCAGGTGATCGGTGGCGCTCCCGCCATTGACGGAATCGACACCTGGATCCCCTCGCCGTACGGATCTACTCCGCAGTGCGTGCCGGCCTTTTTGTTCTCAAGCATCCTGATCGCGTGGGTCTTCATCGTTGTTGCCTCCGGTGCCATCATACGTCGTCGCGCTCAAGCCTCATCGTGGATGCGCGGGGTGCGCTTTGGGTGTGGCGCACGCATCCATTGGCGGTCGATGTTTTGAGCATGGTTCGGGTGCGTGAACGGCAACCACCCCGCGGCGAGATAGCAGGTCCCTGGGGCGCTTGTCTTGCCGCGTCGCCGCTTCGTCTGCTCGATCCCGATAGCGGTAATGAACCCGTCGCGCGGAGGCCATCCCCACTCGCGAAAGACCATCGCGGTCGCCTGCTCGACCAGCACGGAAGATCTCGTCTCTCCCTCATTGCGGAAAAGCGTGCACTCCCACGCCTCCAAGTTATCGCTGCGACCAACCTCGGGAAGCGGACGCCACGTCACCCAACCCGCCGATCCGTCGGACAAGAGCAGAACGAGATTCTTCCCCGGGCGACAGAACTGGTTGCTGCCCTTCGTCTGTCTCGTGTAGTGGCGGTCCGCAAACGCCAGCATGCGAGGATGGCCCTTGTGCGAAACACGCCACTCCACGGCGGCGACTTGGGACTCCAGCTCGAAAGAACCTTGCCGCTCGGTCATCTAAAAGCAGAAGTCCGTCATGCGCCAGTCCTTCACGTCGGCCGGTTTCTCTTCGTCCGCGCGCTTCTCGTACGGGGTGGGCGCGGGCATCTTCGGGCCGGGTTTCTCGGGGGTCGACGGGGCGCTCTGAGTCGCCGCGGCGCGCGTGTCCGATGACAGCCCGTAGCGGCAGCCGTCGGCGGACTTGATCGGCACGAGCTTGCCATCGTGCATGAGCTCGCTGCACGTCCTGCGCATCGACGCCTTCTTGGCCTTGAGTTTGGCGACGAGCTCGGCGTTCGTCTGCGGTCCGCGCTTCTGGATGAACTCGAAGACCTTCTCTTTCAGGGTCACGACTGCGCTGCCTCGAGCGTCTCCCGCAGGCGCGGATAGTTCGCCAGGCTGCGCTCGCCGCCAAGGATCCGCGCCACGACCGCGTACGCGATCTGGGCGTCCTTGCTGCTCTCGTCCTTCAGCTTTTTTTTCCACTCGGCGAGCGCGTGCTTGGACATCATGTGGACCGTGCTCTTCTCGGACGGGTTGTCCTTGCGAGCGCGGCGCGCGGTCTCGACAGCGCGGGCGCCCTTGGTCGCGCCCTTCTCGACCATCTCGCCGAGCGTCTTGTCCTGCTCCTCGCGGTTCAGCTTCGAGAGTTGCATCGCGGCCGTCATCGGGATCGTGCCCGACTCGACGGCCTTCTTCACCGTCGGCGCGCACTCGAGCAGCGCCATCGCGTTTCTGACCGTCTGCGGCGTGCAGCCGAAGGCCACGGCGACCTGCTTCTCGTCGCGCCCGAGACTCATCAGGTGAGCCATCTTCTTCGCGCGCTCGAGCGTCGAGTCGCCAGAGCGGATCTCGTTTGCGCTGACGATGACCTCGAAGAGTTTGGCGTCGTCGCCGCGGCGCCAAACGCACGGGCAGAGGACCTCTTCGGCGCCGGCCTTCGCCAGGCGCTTGTTGGCCTCGATCGCGTTCGTGCGGCGCTGTCGGCCGTCGACGACGTAGACGTTCTCGCCGTCGCGCGCGATGACCAGTGGCTCGATGATGCCGAGGCTCATGATCGACAACACCATCGCCTCGTCGACGGGGCGCTCGACGCGCGCGTCGTACAACGGCGACTTCGGGTCCGTGATGACCTTGAGCGTCTCCGGCTTGAAGGAGAGCGTGTCTCCACGACCAACCGCCCCGTAGCTGTTCTTGGCTCCCATGTTCAGATCTCCCTCGTGGATGTGGACTGCTTCAAGAAGGCGTACACCGCCCGCCGCACCACGTAGCTACGCGTGACAATGGTGCCGGGCTCCTTCACGGCTAAGCGCTCAGCGAGCGCGTCGACCTCGTCGAGGAGGTCTTTCGGAAAGACGACGCTGATGTGTGTGTTCTTGATCTTTTTTTGCTTCGTGCGAGCCATGCGCTACAGATACGATACGATGATACGCGATGTCAATAGTTGTTACTTCGCGCTCACGATCTCCGTGAGTTGCTCGAAGGACAAGAACTCACCGCTCGGCGCCTTCGGGAGATCGCCGATGGTCGCGAGCGCGGGGTCGCCGCGCTCGATGGGCGCCTCGACGACCTTGCCCGCGCACGCGTCGCAGATCACGATCTCGCGCACGATCTGCGAGCCCGTCCCGCCACGAGGGCCGATAGAGACACCGTGGTTGACCATCTTGCGCTCGACCACGACCTTGTTGGGGCGCGACGCTGACTGCTGGCACTGCTGACACTTGAACATCTAGATCTCCTTGTGGTGCAACGTGTGCTGGCTACGCTTGGTTCGCTGCCGCGCGTTTTCTCTCTTCGTTTTCCGCCCTTCGTCTGCGAGCCTCTCGCATCTCGTCGGGATCGCAAACGTCACACGCCGAGAGGGCATCGTGCCCGTGCTCGGCTCGGAAGTAGCGCTTCACCGTCTGCAGAACCTCCGCCAGATCTCGTGTCAGAGAGTCAGCCTGAATCAGCGACGCTAGCTTGAGACGCAGCGCGAATAGGGACGCAGCGTCGGGGACGTAGATTCTCGTTCCGTAGCACGCATCCCAAACGGTGACGAGATACGGCATTGTCGGATCGTCTCGCTCGTAGCCCCTTGCGTGCGTGTGCACGTCGTATGTTCCGATTTCCCAGAGCTCGCTGAATCCGAGCCGCCTCAACTCGATAGACTCTTCCTCTCCCAGAGCCCCATCTTCCTTGCCGTCAAACTCAGCAAACCCGCCGGCCTGCGTGTAGGTCAAATCCTTCATCTAGGTCTCCTTCGTCTCGTGGACACCGTTCACGTAACGCTTCTCGAACCAATTCGCCGTCTCTCCGAGCTTCCGCCACTGCTCAGAAGTGAACGAAAACTCGAACTCGCCAACCTTCGTCGACAACGTCAAGATCATTCTCCCTCGCTCGACGTTGTCGGAGAGGACAGCGCTGTCGATCTGAACGGGAGCCTTGGAGCTCATGCTGCCTCTCTGTTCCCAAATCGTTTGAGCACGACCTGCGCGACGAGGTCGAGTATCGACGTGCACCTAGCGACGCCGTCTACGTGCCGCACAGCGCCGCTATCTCCGAAGCGCTCTCCGACGTGCGTCCGAAACACCTGCTCTACGCTGCATCCTTCCTGTAGGCGGTGCGACGCCTGCTTGGCCCACGAATCGAAGCACGCTGCGCTGTCTCCTGCCTTGCCAACCTTGACGAAGATCTCGCCGAGCCGGCCATCTGGGTAGGGGTTCAGCGTCACGTACCTGTCCACTTCTTTGACTTCGGCGCTGCCGTCTGGGTTCTCTTCTCCACGAGCCAGGATTTTGAAGTGCAGCGTCTTACCTTCGCGGACGTCTGGCAGTCTTGTCCGCATCAGACCGCCGCCCGATGTTCGGCCTGCGCAAACGCGTCGTCCCAGGACCGTCCCTTGCCGATCGCGCGCTGCCCCTGTCCAGCTCCGATCGTGCCCACGACGTAGCGTTCGTCGAGGTGATTCTCGTAACGGATCATCGCCTGCCCGTAGTCGCCCCAGAGTTCGCGCGCCTTGATGCACGCCTCGCGGAAGTTCAGCCCGCGTTTTCGTTCCATCGGATCCAGTGTCATCGACGCTCCTGTGTTCGCTTCCACTCCCTCGCCGAAACTCCGTCGCTGGTGTTTCTGGTGACTCCGGTCTCCGCGAGCTCGCCACCTTCCGACAGGGCAAGGCGCCCATGGCGGACCGTGTCGTAGGAGGAGATGTACCCCGAGGCGCGGCAGGCATGCCAGATCTCCTCGTCGATCCGCGCGACGCCGTCGCTCATCACTCCGCGGACGGCGGCCACGGCCTTGCGCGACGCCTTGGATGCCTTGATCGCGGCGGCGAGACTGGTATCGGGGTCCGTCGCGCGGAAAAGTCGCTCGAGGGAAAGTTGCTCGATCATGTCGACGCCTCGGTCGGTCGCTTCGGCAGTTGTTCGGCGACCCACTCCCGCATGCGTGTCCACCGCTCGGCGGGTGTCTCGGTCTTGTGTCCCCATCCGCCGCCCTCGTCGTTCTCGTAGGCTATCTCGGCCGCGAGCGCACGAGCGATGCCGAACTCCTGACCGACGTACGCGGCGTCCGTCACGTCGAAGCCGGCCACGCTCATGCGCCGCGCGAGCGCAACAGAGCCGAGCGCGCAAACTCTCTTGTCGTCGCGCACGATGTCGTCGGCGATCAATTCCTTAACCGGCATCGCGTCGAGCGCCGCCGCCATCTCGCGCAGGAAGGCCTGCCCGCGCTTGCCGCGGATCGCTCGGTCGACGCTGGCTCGGTAGAGTCCGAGGTTTTCGCAATCGTCGCTGTATCCAGATCGACTCATCGGACCCTACCCTTCTTCGCCGGGCTGACGCTCGCGGCCTTGAATCTCTCCTCCGTCCAGCGCGGCAGCGCTCGTGTCCATCCAACTGCCGTCCGAGTGCTTGATGCGCGGCCCGGTCGTCGGCATGTCCTTGAGGCCCATCAGCTTCGGCGCCTCGTCCTTCTTCGAGCACTTCGTGTCGTGGCCCTTGAGAAGTCCGCACTCGTCGCAGCGGCTGATCAGCGCGGAAGCCTCTGGCGTCGATATTGGTGCGCTTGCCGGAGCCTGGCCGAACGACTTCTCGAGGTCTTGCTGCTTCGATTCCGCAGGCGCCACCGATGCTGCCGGTGTCGGCGCAGCGGCCTTCGCCTTCGCCTTGACCTCGTCAATGATCACCTTCCAGCGCGCCTTGAGCGCCGCGGCGGCCTGCTTGCGGTCCTCCTCGCTTTCCCAGCGGGCGGCCTTCAGCAACTCGGAGTGAGCCGCGCACTCGACGTCCGTGCGGAGTGCTTCGATGCCACGCAGGACGTCGGCGATAGGCTCGATCGCGGGTTCCTCCTGCGACTCCGACGCATCGATCTCCGGCTCGGACGGCTCCGGCGCGTGATCGAGCGACGGGCTGCTCTTCGGCTCGAGCTTCTTGCGCTCCGTCTTCGCCGCGGGCGTCACGTCGACGACGTCGTTGGTCTCGACGTTGTCCTCCTTATCGAACGTCTCCGCGAGTTCGACGCTCATGGGCAAATACTTCGCGATACGTCTGATCGCAGTTTTGCAGGCCATCTGAGCGTAGTCGCTATCCCATGGTGTCTTTCGGTCTCCCCTGCGAGCTCCAAGACGAATCGACTCGATCTCGCGACGTGGCATGACGATCACGATCGGAACTGGACTGTCCTTGAGTCGAGCCACGGCGTACGCACGAAGCACGGGACCCGGGTCGGCGTCCTCGCTTGGTACGTGCCGGAACGTCGTCCCCATCTCGGTTTTGTTGTAGGTCCACTCGTCCTTCTCGTAGACCACATCGGCTTCAATGGAAAGAATCTGTCCAGAGCGGCGCGCAAGCGTGATGAGCCCCCGGTAGCCTATGATGAACTGAGCTTCGTAACGACCACCCTGTTTGTTGTTGCGATAGGGCACGATGAAACCATCGTTCAGGGCTCCGCCGGCCTCGAGCCCGAGCATGGCGCCTTGCATCACGGCGCCGAGAATCGACGTCGGGGTGCACTGCAGCAGAGTCTCGTTGCGAGACGTCGCCGTGATGGCAATTCGCATGAGGCGATCGATCGAAAGGTGTTTCGGCGCCACCTCTTCGAGTTTTGACTTGTTCTTCTCCAGGAGCTCGCGCAGCGTACTCACCGCGACAGCCGCGTTCGCCGGAGTCTTGTCGTACACGGACAGGTTGCTCATCTGATCTCCTTTTTGGTCGGCGGCGTCAAAGCGCGCTCTGCGGACCATCCTTTTGTCAGTCGCTTCCGAAGAACGCGACTGGACATCCCTAAAATCGACGCCCACTCAACCGCCGGCCTCGTTATCCCGTCGAGCGTCACCATCACGGTGTTGCGCTTGTTCCTGGCCTGATCGTTCCGCGTCGCCCACCGACAGTTCCCTGGCTCGTACCCCTTCTCGTTGTCGATCCTGTCGATTGAGTGATTCTTCGAGGGCCTGTCGCCCATATCGGAGAAGAACGCTGCGAAGTCATCACGCCATCGCTCGCAAATTGTGATCCCGCGCCCGCCGTAGGTGTCGTATTTGCTATCGTTCTTGTTGTAGCAACGCGTGTGCATGCCCAACCAGACGGAGAAGACGGGGTGATGGGTCATGCCATGCACGGTAAGCGCTTCGCGGACGCGCTCCGCCGCCAGGCACCCACACGACTGAGCCGGTGCTTTCTGGCGAAGAAGGACCTGCGCCAGATTGTCTGACTCGTTGCCGCAGTCGCAGCGACTGATCCATCTGGTGCGACCGCATCCGAGTCTCTTCGGGGCTTCGCGAAGCACAAGAAGCCTACCGAATCGACAACCGGTGAGGTCCTGCGTGTTTTTGTTGCCCATGAACGAGATCGACGAGTACCAAGTCGCGGATTGACTGTCAAGATCTCCGTTCAGGTTTCGCTTGACGGCCATCCTGTCGGCATGAGAAGAGTCTTTTCATGCCGAAGATCAGCGAAGGAGCAAAGAGACTCAAGGCCATCCTCGAGAAGGGTACAAAACCCGCCGAGGTCGCAGTGGCTCTCGACTGCTCCACGACCACCCTCTACACCATCATGAGCGGCGAGGGCAAACCCTCGCTCCATGTCGCCAACAAGGCCAAGGAGGCGTTCAAGATCCCCACGGAAGCGTGGGAGAGCGGCGCGTGAGCTCGCCGTGGTTCTGTCGCGGATGCGGCGCTGAGCGAGCCGGAGAAGACAGGATCCTCTGCCGTGCATGCGACAGCGACAGCTATAACGCCGCCGACGTCGACGTGGTCGAGCGCAGGAAGCGCTCGTACAGCGTCGTCCTCAAGCGCGTGCCGTACGCGGGACGCTGGGTGCGTCGCGATACCCTGCTTGCGCGTGACGTCAGCAAGGACGAAGCGAGAGTTCTCGCGAGCGAGTACCGCGCGACCGGATGGAAGGTCGATGTGTTCCAGGGCGATCCGCCTCGCGATGTGTACGTGCCTGTGCCGGTTCCGACGAAACAAACGAACAAGACGCGAGGCGAGGCGTGAATGTGGCTCCACGTACCAACGTGCTGTCTCTCTTCTCCGGCTACGGCGGACTCGACCTCGCCATCGGACGAGCTGTTCGAGGCGCTCGAACGATCTGTCTCGTGGAGAGGGACGCGTATCCCGTTGCCGTCTTGGCGGCGCGCATGGAAGAAGGAGCGCTGGATGCAGCGCCTGTTTTCGGAGACATCGAAACCTTCGACGGAGCTCCGTGGGCTGGCGCAGTGGATCTCATCTGCGGCGGCTGGCCGTGCCAAGATATTTCGCCCGCCGGTCTCGGCGCAGGCATCGACGGCCCCCGCTCCGGTCTCTGGCGCGAGTTCGCTCGCATCATTCGCGAGGTACGACCGAGTTACGTCTACATGGAAAACAGCTCAGCTCTCCCTGCTCGAGGACTCGACCGTGTGCTCGGAGACTTGGCCGCGCTCGGGTTCGATGCGGAGTGGGACGTGCATCGCGCGAGCGACGTCGGCGCGCCCCATGAACGATCCCGCTGTTTCATCCTTGCCCGACTACCCGACGCCATCGGCCTCGAGTTACGGGTCGAGTCAGAACGGGATCAACGGCAAGGGCGGCGAGTTCGAGCGGCCGAGCGCGGGGACGCCGTCGCTCGAGACGATGGCTCGCAAGGGGATGTTCCCGACGCCGACGGTGGGCGACTCGAAGAGGAGCGGCCGGAGGCTGTCAACGAGCAACGCTCACCCCGGTGTCAGCCTGACGGACGTGACGGTGCGCGGAGTGAAAGGACGACCGTGGCCGACGCCGACGGCTCACGACTGGAAGGACACAGGTTGCCAGTCGCAGGAGATGCGGAACTCCCCCGGCCTTGGGCATATCGCCATCAGTGGCCACCAAGACTCGGAGACGAAGACGGATGGAGACGGTGGACTGGCGCTCAACCCTGCTTTCGTAGAGGCGATGCAAGGTTTACCCATGGGATGGACCGATGTCGCGTCTTGGGCAACGGCGTCGTCCCACAGCAAGCCGAGCGAGCCTTCCGCTCCCTCTACGAGCGACTCACCGGAGGCAGCCTAGGATGAGCGCCGCAGATCTGCGACTCGGCCGATGGGAGGATGTGCTCGCGGACGTGACGTGCGATGCCGTCATTTGCGATCCGCCTTACTCAGCGCGCGTGCACGAAGGACACGACGCAGGGGCGAGCTCAGCAACGATGGATGGCGAGTCTACTCGTCGAGCACTGCTCTACTCGCACTGGACACCAACGGACGTTCGCCGCTTCGTCGACTCGTGGGCTCCGCGCAACCGAGGCTGGTTCGTGTGTCTCAGCGACAACGAGTTGTGCTCGGCCTACCGCGAGGCGTACGAAGCCAACGGGCTCACCGGCTTCGCGCCCGTCGGAATCCTGATCCCCGGCATGACCGTTCGCATGGCCGGAGACGGACCGAGCTCATGGATGCTGTACGCCAACGTCGCGCGGCCGAAGGCACTGTCGAAGTGGGGCACCTTGCCGGGCGGCTACACGGGGCCTCCAGGCGAGCGCGTTCACGTTGGCGGGAAGGCCTTGTGGTTGATGAAGGCTTTGATCAGGGACTACTCCAAACCCGGCGATCTCGTGTGCGATCCATGCGCCGGGGCTGCCAGCACGCTGATCGCGGCCGTCACCGAGAACCGTCGCGCCATCGGCGCCGAGGTCGACAAGAACACGCACGCAGTCGCGAAGAAGCGACTCGCGCAGGGCTACACCCCTTCGCTGTTCGAGATCGCATGAGCAAGGCGCCTGCATTTCAACTCTACGCGTCCGACTTCATGGCGGACCCCCTTGTGGACGCGATGACCCCAGAGGAGCTTGGCGGCTACTTCAGGTTGCTGCTTGTCGCGTGGCAACAAGAGGACCCGGGCCACCTTCCAAACGACGAGAGCCTGCTCGCGGCGTGGTCGCGTCTCAGGGAACGCTGGGAGGCGTGCCGTACTGCGATCCTGAGGTGCTTCCGCGCCGCCGATGACGGCAGGCTCTACCAGAAGCGCATGGTCTCGGTCGCGGCCGACCAGGCGGTCTACCGCGAGAAGCAAAGACAGAAGGGGTTGGCATCCGCGGCTGCCCGTGGACGAAACCGCGGTTCAACCGCGGTTCAACCGGACGACAACCACGGTTCGCATTCGGTTCAACCAGACACCCAACCGGAAGGCAACCCTCCTTCTCCTTCTCCAACTCCACCTGAAACCAAGAGATCCCTCACACGCGCGAAGGCCCCTGACCAGCTTTGGCTAGAGGCCGTAGGCCTACAGCCGGGAGCGGGGCTCATGGACGCATGGATGCTTGCAAAGGACGCTGCCCCGGCTAAGGGCAAGGCCCCCGAGGCGTATTTCGCCGAGGCCCTGGGAGCGTTCGTAGCATGGGTCGACGGCTGCAAGGCCAGTCGTCGCCCCCAAAAGTCCCCGCAAAAGTTCGTCGAGCATTTTGCGAGGATTCAGGAGATACTCGACGGCAATCGCGCGGCGGTCCCGGTCGAAACACCCGCACCGCTCACGCACGATCCGCGCTCGCCACTTCCGAGTCGTCCACGAGACGCAGTGAAGCCCGGCGAAGGCGGGGTAAGGGACTTGTCGCGTGGCTGACAACGAAATAGACCCGAGGCACCGAGACGCTGTTCAACGCGAGATCGAACGACTCGTCGCCGATCCGCCAGCTCGCCGAACGGCGCAGGCTGTCGACTGGAAAAAAGAGGCGAGCAACACCGCGGGCAACGACTACTTCGAGTCGCTCATGGACCTCGCGGTTCGGAAGTCGAAACTCAGCCGCGAGGAGATCATTCGCCTCTGGGGGAAGGAGGATCACCCAGAGCCTGTCTCGAAGACGGCGGTCGCGCGGGAGACGGCCTTGACTCGAGCGCGCAGAGCGAACATGCCCGACAAGTATCGCGAGAGCGTGATCGATCGCGATCCAGTCGACTGCCAGGCGCTCAAGGCGGTCAAGTCGTTCCTCTCTGGTCGCCGCAAGCTGCTCATGCTCTCCGGCGGGCGAGGCACGTACAAGAGCGGCTCGTCGTGCTACGCGATCGGCCAGATCGAGGGTTCGCGGTACGTCGACGCGATCGAGCTTGTCGATATCAAGTTGCGAGACGCTGAGCGCTACAGGGAGCTCATGGGAGCGCGCCTCGTGGTGCTCGACGACATCGGGCTCGAGGACAAGAAGCCGGCGCAGCGGTCGATGTTCCTCGACGCGTGGATGCGCCTCGTGGTGAACGCGTACACGCGAGGCGGGAGGCTCATCGTCACGGGCAATGTGCTCTGGACCGACTTCAAGCGCCACGAGGACGATGGTGGCTACGGCGTGCTCGCCGCTGATCGATGGACCGAGTCCGGGGAGTGGCACGACATCGAGGGTGAAAGCGTGAGACCAGCCCTGCGCGATCGGCCGCACTGGACCGAGAGGGAGCCGGGTGAAGAAGGTTGAGTGATCTAGTCACGCCGCCTGAGTAGCGCTATCTTGCGCGGCACATGAGACCCAGTAAGAGTTTCACCATCGACGAGTGGCCGAACCTGTCCGAGATCGACAACATCGCTGGCAAGCTCGCCGGGGCCGTCGAGGTGATCAAGCGTGATGCTGCCGGGCGCGTGTGCGGGAGTTGTAAGCACCTGCGGGACAGATGGTGCGCCGAGAAGCGAAATGTCGACGGCAACGACCTACAGGTGCTCTACCCTCACGCAGTCGCGTGCGGGCAGCATGAGGTGACCACATGAGCGAGAAGAACGATCCCACGATGCTGTCGCAGGAGCAGGTCGAAGAGCTCGCCAACCGGCTCGACGCGGACGGCTGGGATGATGTCGAGAAGATGGCCTCGGGATCTGCCAACGACGAGGCAACGATGGACGAGCGCGCCCGCTGTGAGGCGCTGGTGCGCGCAGAACTCGAGCAGGGCCGCCTGCGCGGCGTGCCGGAGACCGCGGGCGTGATGGTGATCTTGCAGCGGATCGCGTTCGCGATCTCGAACGGGTAGCGCATGGCGGTCTACGTTTGCCGTCGCTGCGATCACTCGCAGGACGCCGCCTGGGAAGGAGCCTGTCCCGCGTGTGCGGGGCTCTACCGCTTCAAGAAGCAGGGCGTCGACTCGGCGGCGCAGGGCAACCTGACGACGATGGGCGGCTCCAAGCACAAGAGCGCCTATGTCTACCTCTCGACGGGCAACCCCGGCTTCGACCATGTCCTCGGCGGCGGTTTCG
>Ga0315288_10010689_pt1 | contig 11578 bp, 8 predicted proteins | sample YL17G11_20_MG_FD_203454 | JGI IMG/M metagenome (GOLD analysis project Ga0315288, IMG submission 203454) | Sediment microbial communities from Yellowstone Lake, YNP, Wyoming, USA - YL17G11_20 | ecosystem: Environmental > Aquatic > Freshwater > Lake > Sediment | place: USA: Wyoming | collected... | reverse complement strand
GTATTGGCGCATATTGTTGTCAATGCCAACGACGTCAAGGCCCTGAGCATGGAGGAATTTGACAGTCTCGCTTCCGATAAGACCCGATGACCCAGTAACAATTGCAACTGCCACGATGTTCCCCCGTAGTTAAACTAGGCACCCCGAAAAAGCGGGCGCAATTCATCTTCGTTCTCACGAATCCAACCAGCAATTTCCGCTACAATCGTCTTCGCGGTGTGGCGCGGACGCCAGGCAAATGCCGATGCAGCCTTGCTGAAGTCGGTTACATAAAACGGAATGTCCATAGCCGAAGTTTCCGAAACTTGATCGATATCAGTCTTTCGGCCCGTCGATGCCGCCGCAAGTTCCGTCATTTCGAGCAATGACGTTGAACATTCGTGACCACCACCGACGTTGTAAACTATCCCCGAATGTTGAGAAGCCTGTTCGAGTTGAATTTTGAACAATTCGAAGAGATCGTCTGTGTGGAGAAGGTCACGAACCTGTTTGCCGCAACCACCGTAGCCCATGTATTTTAGCGGAATGCCAAAATAATGATTAGCAACCCACATAGTGAACACGCCTTGGTCCACCTTGCCAAATTGCCCAGGCGCGGCAATCACGCCGCATCTATCAATAATGATCTTCATTCCATAGGTATTGGCATATTCTTGAGCAATTTGCTCTGAACACAGCTTGGTTGCTCCATAAATTGATCGAGCAGTGGATGTTGAGAAGGCCTCACTAATGCCGGCAGAGGAAAGACCTGGTACCTGGGATATGTTGTTTTTATCTAGTAAAAATCGCGTCGAGTTTTCGACGAGTGGTATAGCTTTCAATGACGCTAAAGAGTAAACCCGAGACGTCGACATGAAAATCGATCGATCAACTCGCCGACGAGCGAATTCGAGACAATTAAGAGTACCGACAAGGTTTGTCTCGATGACATAGTTGGGAGAACTATGGATGCCAGCCTGAACGCTCGGTTCTGCGGAAGCTTCGATCATAACGTCGAAATTTCCGGCGATGTCATCTAAATCAGCGCGGCTACGAACATCTCCGTGGACGAATTCAATTCCAATTCGTTTAAACCTTGCGACATTTAACTCGCTGCCACGACGTTTCAGATTGTCGAAGGCAACAATAGAATTTGATGGAGACCGCGCTTTAAAGCAACGGGCCAACGCAGAACCGACAAAGCCGGCGCCACCTGTTATGAGAATGCGCATAGATCAATCCAGATTGATGCCCTTCACCACATAGGCTACGGCTAAAGAAGTAGGCTAAATAGGTACTGCGGCGATTTTACCTTAAATCCCAGGATGTCGTCAAAGGTTCAACGCCAGGAGCTTCAGCGATTTATCGATGTTCTAGCGGCTAACTGAAGGTGCCCGACTGTTCATCAGCAGGTCGGACCGCCAAACGCTTAAAGAATTTGATGGGCATGCCGACGATGTCTCGCACCTCGTGGGCAAAATAGAGCAGACAGAACACGATACTTATATTACCAGCGACAATAAAGCGAGGATAGTAACTATCTGCTTGCCAATAATAATGGGGAAGTATGAAAGCTAAAGGAATAGCCATTATGGATAGGTCCTTTGCTTTTTTGTGCAGCGGTTCGCTGCCACGGATTTTTGCAAAAAGGAGTAGAACAAAGAGGACTGCTGCCATGGCATAACCGTACGTCGCCGGAAAAAGTAAGTTCGTTCTCGAAAAGATGGTACCAAACGTTACCGAACGGGTGTTGAAATTTGAGAACGCTAAGTCAGTCGTCAGCACGAATCGTTTAGAGAACACTAGATTATGTAGCGGAACCAAAGAGAACACCAAACCAAATGTCAGGATAGGAAGCACGACACGCCTCTCTACCCGAAATTTACCGCTATAGTTGAAATCTTGTAGTAATCCCGCCACCAACACCGTGAAGCTACCGATAAGGAAATTGCAACGAGTAAACGCGGAAAGACCTAGGAGCACAGCAGCAGCCACTCTGTTTTTATTCGTGTGACTCTCTGCAAAGAGAAGGGGAAGCGATGCAAAAACACAAAGCCAGGCGAACTCCTCTGAGATTCCGAAGCGGGCATTTTCATAAAGCCTAGGCAGGAAGAAGAAGAGAAAGGTCCCCGAAGCGAGCAAAGAAGGGCCGAATGCATAGCGGGTGTTGAATACTTTTGCCATCGGTGCGAAAAGAAGGGCGCCTAAAAACACGACAAATAGTGCTTGAAACGAAGAGGCTTCGCCGAAGACCAGCATTGAAAGTGTCAGCACATAACGAAAAAACGGCTGATAGATATAGACATCTTCTGGACTCCTTAAAAAGAATAGTAGGGACCTACTTTCCAACATATTTCTGGCGTAAGATTCGAATACCAGACTGTCATCACCCGGACTTCGGCCTACGACATAAAAACCAAATCCCCGATTATGTTCAAGATATCGGTACAGTAGAACTCCACCTATAACGAACGCAATAGAGATAGCCATATAGGCGAAGCCATAAAGGGCATTCGGATCGCTAAGAACCCGGTTTAATTTGACCCCTTTAACGAAGGAAAGCAGTAGCAACAGGGTGCCGAAGGCGAAGGAAGCTACTGTCACGCTGTTAAGGAGGTCTAGGCTAGTCGATTTCATCACTACAGGTGTCAACGGTGCTATCGCGCCGTCCGCCGAGCGTCTGTGAATACGCAGCACTGGCCCAGGCCAAGCCTCCTTGTCGTCCCCAATCTTAGTACCATCACTAAATCGGTAATCTACAGCGACTCGCTGGCCAACATCGTCGGCCGAGATGGCGTCGAGTGCGATCGAATGGGTTGCCTTGGCTCCATAGCTGGTGGGTAGAGCAAATTTAACCCCATCAATCCGCAAGGACACCTCTCCGGTATACTCAACTTCGAGCCGATCCGCCTTTGCTAGCTGAACGACGCCAGACCATTCGGCGCGAAATGGAAAGCTCTTCCGACGAGGATTCTCTGGATTATACTGAAGCAGTGACGATCTCTGATCATGCCAAAAGCCTAAATTCCACTGGTGGTCGTAATCGATTCCAGATTCATAACGGGTAACGTCCCTATTAAGAAAGTAAAGCTCGGGATTAAATTCTGCTTTACCCTCGGGCTTCGGACTAGTGAGGGCGTAGTATTTCGCTTCAAAGTACGAGGTCGGTACTGGCAAGGTCAAAAAACTGGAAAACTTAAAAAAGCACAGCACAAGGTTGATACCGATGAATCCTATCGCGGCCCCACGTGGAATTGAAAATGCTGCGGCCTCCTTCCTCGGAAAAAACGCTGCCGCCATGCCGACGTAAAAGAAGAAGCCAAGCATTTCTATTAAATTATCATTCAAGGGTATCCCGGAAAGGGTTAGGTATTTGGAGCCAGGTACGACGAGCAGCAAGAGCACGCTCACGATGAAGCCAAATTGCAGCCAAGAAGCGCGCCGAGCTAAACCTTCTGTGTAAGCCATATAAGTCCCTGATTTATATGATGTCGATTCCTGCGGTAGATCTTATCAATACTTTAAAAGGCCGGCAACTCTCATATGAATGGGAGATTCAAAGGCGCCACGAGGCGCGCAGCAGCTCGATGTGAAAGTCCGAACGCAGGAGCGGAGCCCGCTGCATTCCCGACCTTGTCATTTGGCCTGTAATTGCAGTCCCTACTCGCCGACAAACTCCCGGTGCAACGCTTGGGTTGCGCGGGTGGCCTCGGCTTCATCGACCACGACGGAGATTTTGATCTCCGAAGTTGAAATCATATGGATGACGATGCCTTGGGAAGTTAGGGCGGTGAAGGTACGGCCGGCCACGCCTGCATAACTGCGCATGCCGACACCGACGGCCGAGATCTTAGCTAGGCCGCTGTCGGCAGCGACGGTTAGGCCAGTATAGCCCTTTTCGGTCGCTAGTTCGGTGATGGCTTTGCAGGCGGCCTCGAGATCGTTCGAGGCGATCGTGAAGCCCAGGCGCAAACTCTGCTCCCCGAGCGGTTTGTCGTGGACGATAATGTCGACATTGATGCCCAGGTTACCGAGTGACTGGAAGATCTCGGAGATGACGGCACTATCTTGGCGAAGGCCTGTCAGCGTCAGTTTTCCGATCTGACGGTCGGTGGTGATCCCAGATACTACAAGTTCTTCTAAGGTGTCAGAGGCCGACTGTGGCATGATGCGGGTCCTTCTGTGCTGGTCAGAGGTAAAGGTGTTGCGGACTATGATCGGCATTTGAAATTTGGCGCCTAGCTCGACGCAGCGTGGATGCAATACCTTGCTGCCGAGCGATGCCATTTCAAATGCGGTTTCGTAGTCGAGGCTTTCGATCAGTCTGGCGTGGGGTATCAGGCGTGGATCAGCGGTGTAAACGCCATCGACATCCGTATTGATTTCGCAAAATCCAGCCGTGAGGGCCACGGCTATGGCGACGGCGCTGGTGTCGCTGCCGCCGCGCCCGAGGGTGGTGATTTCATGGTCGCTGGTGACGCCTTGAAAGCCGGCAATCACAGCCACTGTGCCACGTGCCCAACCCTGAGTGATGGGATCGGTTTTAATATGGCGGATGCGCGCTCTAGCGTGCAGCGCATCAGTATAGATGCCGAGCTGGTGGGCCAGCAGCGGGAGCGCCTTGAGACCCTCGGCCTCAAGCGCTGCTGACAGCAACGCGACGCTTACTTGTTCACCGGCCGCAAGCGCCATATCGTAGGCGAGGCCCGAGGCTTCTGGATTGACGCTGTGCATCATGGCGACTAAGCGGTTGGTCTCTCCTGATTGGGCGCTGACTACGATGGCTAGGCTGCGGTAGCCGGCGCGCCATTGCCGGGCGATGCGGCCAGCGACGGACTTAATGCGCTCGCTAGTGCCGAGGGACGTGCCGCCATATTTTTGGACGATTGGGGTGCTCATGGAAACGGATGCGTACACTGTATAGACCTTTGTGCTGAAGTGGCGGCGAGATGGATTGAGGTCCGGCCTAAGTTAAATGAGTTCGTCCGCCCACAGTGCCGCCGGTGTTTCTCGGCGGCGGACGATCTGATAGCCACTGCCCCCCACTAATACCTCTGGTGCTCGCGGCCGGCTGTTATACTGCGAGGCCATCGACGCGGCATAAGCGCCGCAGCTGCGCAAAAACATCAAGTCCCCAGCCTTGGGGAGCGGCATAACCCGTTCCTTGCCGAGAAAGTCGCCAGTCTCGCAGATGGGGCCGACGAAATCGCACAGAACTGCTGCATCTTTGGTCGGGGCTACCGGGCAAATTTCATGGTAGGAGCCATATAGAGTCGGTCGAATGAGGTCGTTCATGGCGGCATCGACAATGATAAAATTGCGTTCCGGGGTTGTCTTAACGCCAAGGACCTTGGTCAACAAGATGGCTGTGTTGCCAACGAGAGCCCGGCCTGGTTCAATGATCAGATGCAGCCCGCTGGGGCGGACGATGTCGATTAAAGTCCGGCCATACTCGGCGAAACTTGGCGGCGTTTCTTGGTCATAGCGGATGCCGAGGCCTCCGCCCATATCAAGATAGCGCAGCTTATGTCCCAGCTGTTGTAGCAGGCTGGCGAGCCGGACCATTTGTTTAGCGGCGATGCGTAGCGGCTCAAGGTCGACCATCTGGCTGCCGATATGACAGCCAATTCCGATCAGTGCGATTTGGGGATCTGTCGCGATCCGCTCTAGTAGCTGCGGAAGGGCGGCTTCGGGTAGGCCAAACTTCGTCGAGTAAAGGCCGGTGGCGATTTTAGCATTGGTTTTGGCGTCGACATTCGGATTGACGCGTAAACAGATCCCCGCGGTTAGCCCACGCTGGCGGGCTAGGGTGGAAATAAGATCGAGTTCGTAGGGTGATTCGACATTAAACATCAAAATGCCCGCAGCCAAGGCCTGATCGATCTCCTCGGCTTGCTTGCCCACACCGGAAAAGACGATGCGATCCGGCCGCGCGCCAGCCAGCAGAGAGCGCTGTAGCTCGCCACCTGACACGAGATCAGCGCCAAAACCTGAGCTGAAGATGCGGCGCAGTAGCGTTAGATTGCTCATCGCCTTGACGGCAAAGCAAGGTAGCGTCGGGTAGTCGGCAAAGGCGCTCAGCATCTCGCTGCAATTGGCAGCTAATGCAGCTTGTGAATATATATACGCAGGGGTGCCGACCTTTGCGGCAAGCTGCGCCAGGCCTACATCCTCGCAGTGATAGGTGGAATTTTTTAGGGCAAACGAGTCGCGTTGCTTGGCCATGAACTGCTTATACCTTGTCGCTAGGCGTTGAGGCCTGAGTCTGGGGCGCCGTCAGCGAATCGCCAGCTTGGGCGGGCGGCGCTGGCGATAGCGTGATCGATGGAGCCTGGATGGCTGCGAGTGCCTGGGTTAGGTTGCGACCTGGTGTAAGGGCGTGAGTGCCTAAGGGTGCAACACTATCGCTAGCCGTGGTATGGGCGTCTGCAAGCAGCGCCGAGACCTCCTGTTTCACATCTAGAATCGGCTGCAAGGCCTCGCGCAGCGATTGGGCTTCTTCGCGCCGAATCTCGTCTTCGGCATCGCGGATCACCTGGTCAAAGGTTGAACGGACGTCATTGGCGGTGCGCCGGACGTGTACAAAAAGACGGCCGGCTTGCCGCATGACGTCAGGTAAGCGCTTGGGACCGATCACCACTAGGGCTACCACGGCGATAATGATCACTTCAAAAAAGCCAACGCCAAACATAAGACGACGCCCCTTTTAGACAAGACAAGACAATGCAGCGCATACTCTAATGGAAAGGGCCTTGCACGCAACCATAGAGCTGCTAAGCAGTGCTTCGCTCTCAGCGCTTAGCCCGTTGCGGTTGTGCCAGAGCTGCAACGGCCCGCATCGTCACGCCATCGTCGACGGACTCCAGGCCCAGGAGGAAGCCCGAACGGTCAGGAACGGAGCGCACCCAGCAGATTTTACAGGAGACCGACAGTTCTGATGGGTAGGTCAGTTGAAAGCCGATGAGGTCACCTTTTTTAAGCTTTTCGGTGATCCAAACACATAATCCTGTATCTGAGACATTCCATACCACTGTCGTTTCGATGAGATTGCCGTTGGCTTTGAGCAGATGGCCTTTTATATCCATGGGAGTGACGGGTGAGCGTGGACTTTTGCGGCCGCTGATTTTTTTCTCTAACATTCTGGCCTCGCCTGGACATGCGCGTTCCTATAGGACTTCGGCACCTGGCGGTTAATCTTTAATAGGGGCGCTAAGCAGCATGAAGAAAGTCATCACTTGGAATGTCAATTCAGTGAATGTGCGGCTTGAGCGCTTGCTCGGAGTCCTTGCCAGACATGCGCCAGACATCCTGTGTTTACAGGAGCTTAAGTGTGTGGACGAGGCGTTTCCGCATGCCGAAGTGGCGGCGGCGGGGTACCATGCCGCAGTTTTTGGCCAAAAGGCTTACAATGGCGTCGCGATCTTAAGCCGCCTGGAGGCCAGCGAAGTGCGCCGCGGATTTGACGACGGTGTCGACGACCCGGCCGCAAGGATGCTTACGGCCTGGTTTCCCGGGTTGACGGTGATGTCCGCCTATGTCCCCAACGGCCAAGCCGTGGGAGGTGACAAATATTACTATAAACTTAACTGGTTGGCGCGTTTATACGGCTATTTGCAGCGGCATCACTCACCCAATGAAGCCCTGCTGTTACTAGGTGATTTTAATGTCGCGCCGGCGGATTTGGATGTCTACGATCCAGTGGCCTGGCGTGGTGCTCTGCTTTGTTCGGGCGCCGAGCGGGCGGCCTATCAAGAGGTCTTAAGCTTCGGTCTTGTAGACTCTTTTCGGCATTTGGACGCGACTAAGGTCGAGTACTCGTGGTGGGACTACCGCGCTGGCGGATTACAGAAGAATCACGGTGTACGCATTGATTTGGCCCTTGCGACGGCGCCGATTGCGGCGCAGTTACGCCGTTGCTATATCGACCGCGCCGAGCGTGAGGGAGAAAAGCCTTCTGATCATAGCCCGGTAATCGTCGAATTCGGTTGAATAAGCTGAGTTAAGAAATGGCAAATAGTTCATTAAGACGGCCTTTTACGGTCTTTGGTAGTGGACTACTGGCGCAATAACCGGTAAGTCTGGGTCAGACATGAAGGCATAGTTCCAGCCTGACTCGGGGGATTTTATGAGAGTGAAGACACTAGGGCCGCGGCTGATTTGTTGTCTGAGCGTCGTCATACTTGCTTTCTCTGCGCAGGGATGCGGTAAGAGGGGCGATTCCAAGAGCCGGCCATCGCAAGCGAGAGCCGGCTTTTTTGTAAGTCCGACAAGCCGGATCATTGGCGACCGCGACCTGCCAAGTAATCCGAACGTCGGCCTAGGACGTCCTCGTGGCGAGGAGGGGACAGAGATTCTGATCTCCCGGAACCAAAATGTCGTCGCTTGGAGCACGGAGCATCGCGGTCCAAGCTGGGTGGCATGGCGCTTAAAGGATAGCGACCTGGGCAGCGTGCGTCGCACCAATGCCTTTGCCGTCGATCCCGATCTTGAGCGGTATTTGGCCGGCAGCGGCACCCATGCGGTCGAGCCGCAGGATTTTCAGGGTAGCTGTCTGGACCGTGGGCATATGACGCCCTCTGCCGACCGTACGGCCTCGGCGGCCGAAAATCGCCAGACCTTTCTGATGTCTAATATGGTGCCGCAGACAGCGCACCTAAATCGCGTCATCTGGGAGAGCTTTGAAGAGCACGAGCGCAATTTAGTGCGCGGCACGGACCAGACGATTTTTATTATCGCCGGTTCCATCTACGCCGAGCACCCGGGGCACATTGGACCGAATGAGGACATCGCCGTACCCGCGATGAATTTTAAGATCCTGTTCCAGGCAAACGACGCCAAGACACCTCGGCCAGCGGTTTTGGCGGCAGTGCTCATGGCCAATACTACGTCGACCGGTAGTGATCCAGTGACCGATCATGAACAGGCGTGTGCTGATTCGAAGTCCAATTTTGCGCCTGTCAGCGTGCCCGCCGCTTTGGGACCCCAGTTGTTTGCTGCCGATGCGTCGATCTCTGGTCGGCCCGCGAATGATGAATGGGAAGAGTACCGCACATCGGTCGGCGAGATCGCTCAGGCGACAGGTCTGGATTTCAGCTTTGCCGAGTAATGGCCCAAAGGTCAATGCGCCGCTAGCCAGTCAGGGCCGGTGTGGATATCGACTTTCAGTGGCACCTTAGTGACCAGGGCGTGCTCCATGTGTTCGCGGACCATCGCGATGACATGGGACACCTCAGAATGGGGTGCGCTGAAAACCAATTCATCGTGCACCTGCAGCAGCATACGAGTCTTTAAGCGCTGCTGAATTAGGGCGCGGTCGATGCGGATCATGGCAACCTTGATCAAGTCGGCAGCGCTGCCCTGGATCGGTGCGTTGACGGCGATATTTTCGCCGCGCGCTCGGTTGGCCTGGTTTTTGTCACCAATTTCCGGAATCGGCCGGCGGCGCCCAAGCATGGTGACGCAGTAGCCAGTGGCTCGTGCCGCGGCAATCAGCGACTGCGTGTAGGTCTTGATCGCAGGGTAGACTTCGAAGTAGCGTTGGATAAACGCCTTGGCTTCGGCCAGGCTCACACCGGTCGTGGCCGCCAGACGTTGCGGGCCCATGCCATAGATGATGCCGAAATTGACCGCCTTGGCACGCGAACGCAGCTGCGGCGTCACCGCAGCCTCGGCGACACCAAATATCTTGGCCGCCGTCACGGTGTGCACATCGAGGCCGGCGATAAAAGCGGCGATCATATCTTTGGCGTCAGCTAGGTGGGCAAGAAGCCGCAATTCGACTTGAGAGTAGTCAGCAGATACTAGCACCGAGCCAGAGTCCAGAGGCTTAAAAGCCTGGCGGATACGGCGTCCGAGGGGGGACTGGATCGGTATATTCTGCAGGTTGGGTTGGTCTGAGCTGAGGCGGCCGGTGGCGGCGACGGTCTGGCGGAAGGAGGTATGGACGCGGTTGGAACGCGGATTGATGAACTGCGGCAGCGGGTCGACGTAGGTGTTTTTAAGTTTGCTGACTTCGCGGTAGGCGACGATCAGTTTGGGGATAGGGTGTGATGCGGCAAGTTGTTGCAGGACCGATTCATCGGTTGAGTAGCCGGTCTTGGTGCGTTTTAAGCGCTTGAGTCCGGCAACCTCTTGCAATTTAAGGCGATCGAATAGCAAGGCCTGTAACTGCTTGGGTGAGTTCACGTTAAACTCGCCGCCGGCGGCCAAGTAGAGTTCGGCGGCAAGGTCTTTTGCGGTCTTGGCCAGTTCGTTCGAGTAGGTGTCTAAAAACTCGGCGTCTATGTAAAAACCGCAACGCTCCATGCGAGCGAGAACCGGTACCAGCGGCATCTCCACTTCGTGCAGGATGCGCTCTAGTCCCGCCGCGGCTAGTCTTGGTGCTAGCTTACGGTAGAGTGAAATAATGGCCTCGGCCTGTGCCACACCGCTAAGCGCCGGGCTCTCCTGCTGCTCCCATCTAGCGAGCATCGATTGGAGTGAATGATCGTAGTGGTTCGGGTCGACCAGGTAGTCGCAGATTTCGATGTCGACGCAGCTAGAGTCCAGGTCGATGCCGACATTTCCTAGCATATGCAGGCTATGCTTTAGCCCGTGCGTGATCTTCAACTGTATGCTCTTGGTGAGCAAAGGGCGGAGGATGTAAATCCCTTCTTGCGTCAGTGGTAGCTGAAACGTTGCGCCGCTATCGGTGACTAGGGCCAGTGACATCGCGCGGTCTGCGAGGACGTCTAGGCCACTGCTGCAGATGGTAAAGGCGAAGTAGCCGCAGGCCGCTACGCACTCCTGCATCTGGGCTATGAGAGTCGGATCGATGGTGTCGCTTAGCTCCGTCGCAGCGGCTGCGACTGGGCTAGGAACGACCTCGGAGCTGCTCTTGTTTATAGCGGCGGCTTTGGCGGGTTCAGTCGGCTGCAATGCCGACTGAACTTTTTGCGCCAAGGTTCTGAACTGAAGGCGCTGGAACATCGCGAGCAATTGGTCATTTGCGGCTGCTTGTCGCCAGTCGCAGGCCATTTGCTCTAAGGTCAGCGACAGCTCCAAGTTTGTCTTTAGGGTCACCAGCTGGCGCGACAAGAAGGCATTGCTGCGGCCAGCTTCGAGGCTCGCGCGCAGCTTTGGACTGAGTGCTGCCAGATTCTCGTAGATTCCCTCCAGGGAACCATACGTCGAGATCAGCTTGGCCGCGCCCTTTTCGCCGATGCCGTGCACGCCAGGGACGTTGTCGGCGGTGTCGCCGATTAATGCCAGGGCGTCAATGACTTGCTCCGGGGCACAGAGAAACTTTTCGTGCACGGCGGCCCGGTCGATGAGTAGGGCTGCCTCATCCTTTTTCGGGGCCAACATGAAGGCGTGGTCGCCAATGAGTTGCATAAAATCTTTATCGCCGGAAATGATATAGGTGTCGAGTCCAGGGCCGGCGAAGCGGCGCACCAAGGTGCCAATGAGATCGTCAGCCTCGACCCCCGCCATGTGTAGCAGTGGGCAGCGATATTGGGCCATCAGCTCTAAGCATTGCGGCAGCTGGGCCGCAAGGTCGCTAGGCATCGCTTCTCGGTGGGCCTTGTAGGCGGGATACATGGAGTGGCGAAAGGTTGGC
>Ga0315288_10010688_pt1 | contig 11580 bp, 7 predicted proteins | sample YL17G11_20_MG_FD_203454 | JGI IMG/M metagenome (GOLD analysis project Ga0315288, IMG submission 203454) | Sediment microbial communities from Yellowstone Lake, YNP, Wyoming, USA - YL17G11_20 | ecosystem: Environmental > Aquatic > Freshwater > Lake > Sediment | place: USA: Wyoming | collected... | reverse complement strand
GAAACTATATTGGCACGGACATCACTGGAACTGGGCCGCTGGGCAATGAGAGTGATGGAATATTCGTTTACGACAGCAGCAGCGACAACCTGATTGGCGGAGATACGCTTTCTACGGCCAACCTGGTCGCTTTCAACGGCGGGAACGGCATCTCGGTGAGCTACAACGCCGTGCGGAACCGGATCAGTCACAACGCAATTCATAGCAACGATGTGAGAGGAATAGCAAACACGGGTGGCAATGAGCAACTCCCCCCTCCAGCGTTGCTCGCTCGTGCTGGGGACGCGGTAAGCGGCACGGCTCCGCCAGATAGCACCATTGAGATCTACTCCGACGCTCAAGATGAGGGGCGGTTGCTTGAAGGTGTGACCCAGGCCGACGCCAACGGGGTCTTTACCTTTACCCAGCCCGGTGGATTCACTGGCCCGATCGTGAATGCCACCGCCACCGATAGGTATGGCAACACTTCGCAGTTTGGGTTTCTGTTTTCGCTGGCGCCGACGACGTGCACGGTGACCAGCGGGGAGGATAGTGGCCCGGGCACCCTGCGAGAGTGCCTGGAGACTGCCCCCTTTGGGGGAGCCATTACCTTTGACACGGACGTCTTTCCTCCTGCCGACCCGGCGACGATCACTTTGCGGAGCGCTTTGCCTCCCATCATTGCAGACCACCTGGCCCTGGACGCCAGCGATGCCGGGGTAATCCTGAGCGGCAGCGCACTGACTGGCACGGAGGATGGCTTGTATCTCTATAGCACCAGAGGCGTCGTCATACAGGGGTTAGAGATCCTCCACTTTGACGAAGGCATTTACGTGGATTATGGGAGGGAGAACCTGATTGGTGGTGACAGCACACTGGGCAGCGGGCCCCTGGGCCAGGGGAACCTCATTAGTGGCAACAGTGGGAATGGCATCCGTCTCAGAAATACGAACCGCAACATCGTCAGCGGCAACCGCATTGGGACAGACCGCACCGGTACCGCAGCCCTGGGCAATGGCTCTCATGGGGTGTGCATCTACGAGCACAGCGCCAGCAACCTGATCGGTGGAGATACGCCGGGACAGAGCAACCTGATCAGTGGAAACGAATGGTCTGGTGTATACATTGATTGGGACGCCGGCCACAACATCATCATCGGGAACTACATTGGCACCGATGTTTCCGGCATGGTTAGCCTGGGCAACGGGGACAGTGGGGTATGGATCCACGGTGAAGGCAATATGATCGGTGGGGATACGCCAGGTGAGCGTAATGTGATCAGCGGCAACAAAGGCACTGGCGTAGTTCTCTTCGATTCCGATAATAACACGGCCAGTGGAAACTACATTGGTACCGACTCTTCTGGAACTGGGCCGCTGGGCAATGAGGGCATTGGGATAGACGTCTATCTCGGTGGCAACAACTTGATTGGCGGAGACACGCCAGGCGAACGCAACCTGATTAGCGGCAACAAAGGCACTGGCGTATATCTCTCCTATTCCGATAATAACACGGTCAGTGGGAACTACATCGCCACTAATGATGGATGCGAATTATACACTTTCTCCGACTATAGCTATGTGAAAAACAACACGATACGCGACACGAACGGAGTCGTCGCCCACATCTGGCTCAGCACTGTTCTGATTAGCAACGACTTTACCGGCAGCCGCGTCCGCTACGTGGAAGTTGTTGGGGGCGAGCTTGCCGGCAATCGCAATTGGACCGCTCAGCCAGGACTGGATGCATATCTCGTCATCGGAAGCATCTCTGTGCCCTTGGGGCGCACCTGGACCATCTCCGACGGCGTCAACGTACAGTTCGACTTTGGCCGTGGCGCAAACGTCAGGGGCACGCTGCTGGTCAGTGGCACGGCCGAGGCCCCTGTCCGCTTCAGCGGCCCCCAGATCTTCGCCTACCCCCTGCCCGGCGACTGGTCCGGCCTGCGTTTCGCCCCCGGCAGCAGCGGCACCCTGCACTACACTGACGTCTCCTTTGCCCAGACCGGGCTGCACGTGGAAGGGGCGGTTTCAGCCTACTCCACCACCATCTCCGCCTCCGCCCAGGATGGCATCCTCGTCACCGGCACCGGCACACTCTCGCTGGCATACGGCGCCTTTGCCGGGAACGGTGGGCTGGCGGTCAACAACCAGACCGCTGCCTGTGTGGACGCCCGCGGCGCCTGGTGGGGCCACGTCTCGGGGCCACGGGACGACTTTGCTCCCTCGGATGGCTGTGGTCAGAGTGGCACCTACGCCGGCAGCGGTGACGCCGTCAGCGCGGGCGTGCTGTATGCCCCCTGGCAGACTACGACCGAGGACAATGGCGACTGGCAACTGGCTACCGCCATCAACCCCGGCACCCACGTCTTCCCCATCCACGACTATCGTGACGTAGACTGGTACCGCATCCCGATCACGACGCGCAACACCACCATCACCGCCACCCTCACCGGCTTGGCCCGCGACTACGACCTGCTGCTCTTCAGCAGCCTGACCCGCGAGCGCGGCCAACTGCCCGAGGACGTCCTGGCCCTGCCGCGCCTGACCAGCATCCCGCGCCTGACCAGCATCCCGCGCCTGACCAGCATCCCGCGCCTCACCAGCATCCCGCGGCTGACCAGCATCCCGCGGCTCACTAGCATCCCGCGGCTGACCAGTATCCCGCGCCTCACCAGCATCCCGCGATTGACCAGCATCCCACGGCTGACCAGCATCGGCGGACAGAGCGGCACCACGCCCGAGACTGTCACGGTCAATACCTTCACCCAGTCCGGCTGGTACTACCTGGTGGTGAAAGGGTACAACGGGGCCAACCACACCCAGCCCTACTCCCTGACTGTCGCCATCGCCCCCGGCCCCTCCAGCGAGACGGGTGGCTTCGCCCTCCCGGTCTACACCCCCCCGACGACCACGCACCCTACCAGTTCCACGCTGATCCTCACTCATCGCGGACGCCTGGCCGAGCGGTACGATGAGGTCACGGCTTCCAACTTCATCACCCGCTTGCACGACCTGGCCGCCCACCCCGCCGTCAACGGCGTCGTGGTTGACCTGCAGACCTACGCCCCCATTGACGCGGCCTACGACCTGTGGACGCAGGCCATCACCGACCCGCTGCGCGCCAACTACGTCGCCGCCCACGTCAAGGCCATGCTCGCCGTCACCCGCACCGCCTACCCCAACCTGCGCTACCTGGTCATCGCCGGCGACGACGGCATCGTGCCCTTCCAGCGCGTGCCCGACGAGGCTACCAGTGCCAACGAGGCCGTCTATGACGCCGGTACGCGCGCCGACAGCCCCCTCGGCGCAGCCCTCGGCGAGAGCTACTTCCTCAGTGACAACTACTACGCCTCCTACGATAGCCTGGTCGAATGGCGCGGGCGCTACATCTACCTGCCCGACCTGGCCGTGGGGCGGCTGGTGGAAACGCCCGATGAGATGACCGCGCTGATCGCCGCCTTCCTAGAGGCGCCCACGCGCACCCTCTCCAGCGGCCTGGTGGTGGGCTATGACTTCCTGCTCGACCAGGCCCACGAGATACACCAGGAGATGGTCGAGGGTGGACTGTCGCCCGACACGCTGGCCAGCAACCACTGGCAGGCCGACGATCTCAAAGCAACGTGGCTGGCTGCGCGCCACGACCTGGGCTCTATCAACGCCCACTTCAGCCATCGGGAGGCCGCCCCCGCCGAGATCGCCGGGGGCGTGGTGACCGCTGCCGACGTGCGTTCCGGGGGCGCCGACCGGAGAGGCGCACTGGACTTCTCGGTCGGCTGCCACAGCGGGCTCAACCTGCCCGACGGCCAGGCCTCCGGCGATGGGCTCGACTTCTGCCAGGCCCAGGCCGGCCAGGGGGTGACCTGGATCGCCCCCACCGGCTACGGCTACGGCGACGCCGACGAGATCGCCTATTCAGAAGAACTCAGCCTGCTCTTCCTCCGGCACCTGCGGCGTGGGGCCAGCGTCGGCGACGCCCTGCGACTGGCCAAGGGGGAGTACTTGAACCGCAGCGGCATCCACCGCCTGACCCCCTACGACGAGAAGGTCTTGGGCGAGGTGACGCTGTACGGGCTGCCAATGCTCCATCTCCAGTTCCCCTCCTCCTTCCAGATGATGGGGCCACAGTGGATGCTGCAGGAGGAGTCGGCAGAGGCACAACTTGCCACCCGCGTCCCCGTCTCCGATGCCACTGGCTTGACGGCGCTGCGCGTGACGTTCCACCTGCCGGTGGCCTCCCACACCATCACCGCCGGCGCCTACTTCAGCGTCAACCAGGAGATCGAGGTGGTGGCAGGCATGCCCATCATGCCCCGCACCAGCGTCAGCGTGACGCTGCCGGGAGAGTTCGCCCGCGGGGCCTTCTTCGAGGGTGGCCACTACCAGGACTATCCAACCTTCGACCCCGTCATCGCCACCCTGATCACCGACACCGCAGAGGGTGCCGCCGAACCGTGGTACGAGTTCCAGGAGTGGGTGCCCTCGGCGTGGGACCTGGTCAACAGCCTCAAGACCCCCGAGGGGCTGAGCCAGCGGCTGGTCGTCGTGCCGGCACAATACCGTGCCACCACCCTCGAGCACGGCCAGATGCGCGTCTTTGACACTATGACGTACACCGTCTACTACTCGGAGACCGAGGACGTGGAGCCGCCCAGTTTCTGGTTGGTGGAGGATGAACACGTGGGAACCAGCCAACGGATCACTGTGGAGGTGACCGACCATTCGGGCATCGCCCGGGTGGCGGTGGGCTACACCTGGGGGGATGGCTGGTGGCACACCGTGGATCTGTCCCCTACCGCCGAGGACGAGGACCTGTGGACAGGGGCTGTCCCATACGCGGACACCCTCTCGTACTTCGTGCAGGCGGTAGACAGGGCCGGGAACGTGGGGACAGAGACCAACAAGGGGTGGTACTTTGGCCGGGACAACTACCCGCCGCTGACGATGGCGCTGTTCGACCCGGGACTCCCGGGCGGGGAGAACGGATGGGACCGCGTGCCGGTGACCGTGACGCTGGAGGCCAGCGATGGGCAGTCGGGAGTGGCGCACACCGAATGCCAGGTGCACGGCACCGGGTGGCACACCTACACAGCCCCCATCACGGTCACGGCGCAGGGGACCACGACGCTGGCCTACTTCAGCGTGGACCTGGCGAGCAACGCGGGGCAGGTGCAGACCGCCACCGTCAGGCTCGACAGTGTCCCGCCGACCACCACGGCAGAGGCACGGCCGCCGGATGGTGCCGGCTGGTACTACCCACCGGTGACGGTGACGCTGAAGGCGGAGGACAGCGCTTCGGGAGTGGCTCGCACCACCTTCCAGATAAACGGTGGAGACTGTCAGACCTACACGCTGCCCATCTCAATCACCACGCCCGGGACGACGACCGTGGCCTATTACAGCGTGGACCTGGCAGGGAACGTGGAGGCCACTCAGACCGTCGCCATTCAGATAGATGCGACAGACACGTTAGCGCCGTCGTCCGTGGCCAGCGTCCCACCGCTTGTGTCCAGCAGTCCCATCACCGTCACCTGGGTGGCCACGGATACGTTGAGTGGGGTGGCATCCGTCGTGCTGTGGTACAAGTTCGGGGCAGAGGGGGCCTGGGCGGACAGCGGTCTCGCACCCCAGAGTGGGAGCAGCGGTGTGTTCAGTTTCGCCCCGCTCCATGGCGACGGCACGTATTGCTTCGCCACGCAGGCGCGAGATCGAGCGGGAAATGCAGAACCCGCCGGATCGGGAGATGCCTGTTGCGAGTACACGGGTGAGGAACTTGACTACCGCAGCTACCTGCCCATCGTGATGGGAAACCGGTAGTGTAAGGAGCCTTTATGCTGTGCCCTGATCCCCTCTCGAACCATGTACCCGACGCGCCTGGCCAGTTGATAGACTGGGCGCGCCAGGCCGGCCAGATCGCACTGCGCTACTTCCACAACGTCAACGCCGAGTACAAACCGGACCACAGTCTTCTCACTCAGGCCGACCTGGAGATTGAGCGCTTTCTGACCGAGCGGGTCCGAGCCGCATATCACGATCATGCTCTGATCAGCGAAGAAGGGGGACGAGTCGAAGATAGCGTCCCTGTGCCCGACGTGTGGGCAATTGATCCACTCGACGGAACGACCGCTTTCGCCCAGGGCCTCCCCGGTTGGGGCATCTCGATCGGCTTGCTACATGAGGGGCAGCCCTGCTTTGGCCTTTTCTACATGCCCTTGCTCAATGACATGATCTACACTCACGGCCAAGCAGACATTCGCTGCGGAGAGCGGAGCCTGCCTCAGGCCGTCCGGTCAGACTGGGGACAGAAAGGCTTTCTCGCTGTCAGCGCCAGCGCCCATTACCATTTCCAAATCGGTGTTCGACGCACCCGGGCGCTGGGCAGCGTGGGGGCCAGCCTGGTCTACACGGCGCGGGGATCGGCAGTCGCCGCTTTTATTCCCAAAGCTCGCCTGTGGGACCTGGTCGCTGGGGCAGCGATCCTGGCTAGAGCGGGGGGGGAGGTACGCTATTTGTCTGGCAGATCTATTGACTACCTGCAACTATTCGATGGCCGGTTGGCTCCGGAGCCCATCATCGCCGGGCATCCCCATCTACTGGCCGAACTGCCCAACCTCATCCGGCCTCGGTCACCGAGCTACTTCACCGAGCAGAGAGGTTCGTACAACCAACCCACTGCATTCGATCCCTGATTTCCCTGCGGGGTCAATCTGTCGGATCCTCACCACCCGGTCCCGTAAACCGGATTCCTCCCATAGTGCCTGCCACAACTCAGCACTTGGGATGAACGTACCGACCGCATACCTGATCCGAGCAATCAGCTCCGGGGATGGCTCCCTAGTCCAGACCGTCTCATTCAGCCCCACGTATAACCCTGACCTGGTCACTCGCACGAGCTCTCGAATCGCCCGCTGCTTGTCTTCCACGAATCCCAGCACAGATTCACAGATGACGATGTCAAACCGGTCCGCCTCGAAGGGAAGCTCGAGCACGTCGGCGGTCTGGAACTCTACCCTGTCCTCGCCCCGGTCCTCTTTTGCGCGCCGTCGTGACCACTCAATCATCTTCTCGGAGATGTCCACGCCCACCACGCGACAATCGTACTTCCTGGCGATGTAGGTGGATGCGACGCCGATCCCACAACCTGCATTCAGCACCTCCTGAGCATCCTCAATGTGGCATAGCGATAGGAGCTCGCCCGTTGCTGCAAACCCGCCATTATGTTTAGCGGCTTCCCGAGGCAGTGACCGGGCCGGGCGGAACAAACGCACGCGCGTGCACGTCAGCATGCTAGTGCAGAAGGAGGGTACGAAAATGGAAAAGAGGGTGCCCTGTATCCTGGCATTTTCGTTGGCAACATGCGTCATCCTGGCTGCTGATGGCTGCTTGCGTGTCAGCGCGGGCGACAGCATTGGCTGATGGGTCAACTTGAATAGCATGCGGCGTCTGCGGGAGATCATCAACGCCCAGTCCAGCACGCAATGTCCACCAGAATCACGTCGCCGCGGTTATAACTGGTCATAGACGGCATCTTCCTCGTTGTCCCATACTTCGCGCAGCGATAACATGGACGCCCCTAACCACTCGGTAATCCGCATCTCCATGATAACCCAAATGGTAGCATCTCCTCCTGGTGATACCATCGCCTCTGTACATCCATGCACATATACCCTCTTCTTCCAGGCTCTCTGCATAGATAATTCTGTCTCCCTCCTTGCGAAGTTGACCACCCTCCAAAATGCACCGCCATACACGGGAGCACGATCCACACAGACCACGAAAGGCACACCTGTTGTTGGAACGCTGAGTTGGCTGAGCCTCTCATAGGCGGCAGGGGTCAACTCGATTTCATGCGTGCTCTTCGAGTACGTGATGATATCGTCAACGGACAGAATAGGTTTGTCCTCAAGTTCAAGGTCGCTGAGATTGGCTTCCAGCATCTCATTGGCGGCTATCTTCTGAGCAGGCAAATAAATCGCAAATCCTTCTGATGCCGGCCCCCTCGTCGGTGCAGGAGTTGGTGCTGTGCAGGCAGCCAACGAAAGGATCACTACGTCTATCAGAAGCACTATCCACTTTGATAATACAGGCATGGCTGGTTTCTCTTGCATTGACTTTAGCCGGATACCTCACTGTGCCGGACAACTCGGTTGCCTGAACGGCAACTCCCACCGGTCTTCCGTCTTGGATTCTTCAGTCCCGCCGTGAGCCTGTGCCTCACCCTGTTGATGCCCCGGCCAGGTTCTTCGAGTTTGCTCCTGTGATCCTCAGTACATACGCATGGTCACAGGGTTTTCTCACACCAGGTAACTCTACCGCCAGACCGGAATCGCTCAACGTCCACGTCGGTTCAGCATCCGCTCCGATCAACGTCACTTCTTCTATGCTGCCAAACCATAGTCTTCGCCCCCTGGCGAGTGCCCGAATGCTGATTCTGTCGTTTTCCGGCCAGCCGAGTATGATGGCATAGAGCGTGTTGCCCTTCGTCGTGAATCGAACGTCCTGGGCAGTGAAGGGGGCCTTATTCTCCCTGAAATCTCCATCCTCCACCGGGGTAGGTCCTTCACCACTTGACGTTGATGACGGCTTCCAGGCGACCGCCATGCCATTCCATGTTCGCATTGTAGAAATGGGCCGCGATGCGCAAGCCATACTCGCCCAATGGTAGAGGACCGTCAAAGTACAGCAGGTCAGGTTGATACTTGTCAATCAGCTCGCGGGTTCGCCGGTACCATTTTTCGAGGTACGCTGGGTCAGGCGGTTCGTTCTCCTGGTGTGGCCGGCAATACAGGTCTTCAGGGTCGTACCCTTCCCACCAGGTTCCCGCTCCGTCTGCGCGAGCCAGGTTCCCATCGTAGGGTACCCCTTTCAGCGGGCCTCGTACGTCGCTGGCATGGCTTGGCAGGAACCAATCCCAGGTTCGGTCGCAGTGAGAAGAGACACCGAACCGCAGTCCCTGTCGTTCTGCCGCCCGTTTCCATTCCCCCACGACGTCTTTGTGCGGCCCCATGTTGACCGAGTTCCAGGGTTGCCACGTCGAAGCATAGTTGTCAAAGTTGTCGTGGTGAACGGCGACGGGCACGATATACCTGGCACCGATTTCCCTATACAGGCGGACCAACGAGTCCGGGTCCCATTTCTCGGCTTTCCACAACGGAATCAGGTCTTTGTACCCAACAACGGAGGGATGTCCGAAGTGTTTCAGATGGTGTTCATACGCACGTCCCCAGGGCGCCCCCTCCTGTACATACATGTGCCTGGCGTACCAACCGTCGTTAGCGGCAACGCTTTGTACACCCCAGTGCAGGAAAATACCGAATTTCGCATCGCGAAACCAGTCCGGCACGTCGTACTGCTTCAGCGAATCCCAGTTCGGTTCGAATCTCGGCGCTTCAGCCGGATGCCCGGTTCCCGCCATTTCTTGCTCCGTGTGCGATGAAGCATACAGTCGGGGCTATCCCCTCTGATAGTGTACCGCAATCTTGCGCGAGAGTCAATGCCCAAGGCGAACAGACTTTCTAGTTTCCTGTCACTTTCCTGCCGAAATATGACGCCATCTGGCAGGTATTCATGGTAGACTTATGTGTGAGGTGTAATTGTGGTGACCAACGCGGGACTGTTGCCTGAATCTCTCATTCGCTTCTGCGGTGTCGTTGGCGTACCGGCCTTCTTTATGATGGTTGATCAGGCAATAGGCTGAGAGGTCCGACCTGTGGCCATCAAAGAGATTCAGGCCAAAGTGCTGCTGGCGCACGTCAAGCAGCCCGATCCCTGGTTCGGCCTCCGGTACAACATGAACCTGTACCGGGGCTGCCGGCACCGCTGCATCTATTGCGACTCACGCAGCGAGTGCTACCAGATCGAGCACTTTGACCGGGAGGTGCTGGTCAAGGCCAACGCCATCGAACTGCTCCAGAAAGAACTGGCCCGCAAGCGCGTCGTGGGCACCATCGGCCTGGGCTCGATGAACGACCCGTACATGCCGCTGGAGGCGCAAGTGAACCTGACCGGGCGGGCGCTCCAGGTGATCGCCCGCTTTGGCTTCCCGGTGCACGTCGTCACCAAGAGCGACCTGGTGCTCAAGGACCTGGACACGCTATGCGAGATCAACCGCACCTACGCGGCGGTCAGTTTCACCGTCACGACCGCCGACGACGGTCTGGCGAAGAAGGTGGAGCCGAACGCACCCCTCGTCTCGGCCCGCTTTCGCGCCATGCAAACGCTGGCGGAACACGGCCTCCACACGGGGCTCACCATGATGCCGGTCCTGCCCTTCATCGAGGACAACGAGGAGAATATCTGCCAGATCGTGGAGCAGGCGCACGAGCACGGGGCGGCGTACATCGTCCCCAGTTTCGGCGTGACCCTGCGCGACCGCCAGCGCGCTTACTACTATGACCGCTAGACGAGTCCTTCCCCGGCCTGCGGCAAAAGTATGAACGCGCCTATGGTGACCGGTATCACTGCCCGGTGCCGGATGCGGAGAGGTTGGCGCGCGTGTTCGGTGACCTGTGCCGCCAGCACGGCCTCGCGACGCGCATGCGGCCATACCAGTCCGACGCAGCCAAGCAGTTGAGCCTGTTTTGAGGCCGGCGCCGGCCCGCCCTTCCCCTGTCCCTTCACCTACAAGGATGTACGGTCAGCGCACGACCTTGAGCCCCAAATGGGCTTCAAAGGGATCAAAGTCGCGGTCGCGCTGCTCGTCCAGGTCGTCCTCCCAGTGCAGTTGGCCGCGCAGGGCGCGCACGCGCTCCTGGCGCTTCAGGCGCGTGAGCGTGCGCAACGCCTCCTTGATGACGGCTTTCTTGGTCTTGAACCCGGTCAGATCCAGTGCCACGGCGATCAACCGCTGGTCCACTACCGCGTTCGTGCGTACCATCTCTTGCATCGTTCCCCCCGCCCGAACTGACCTACAAAGATGCTGATGGGCTTCCGCTTCGGATCGTCCTGGCGATCCCGGCGCAGGAGACCGAGGCATGGGTGTTTGCTGCGCTGTTTCCTGGCGACCCACTGTGCGTAAGCGACGGTTACGAGTGCATCAACAGTGGCAATGATCGCCCGGCTTACCGCCTGACGCTCAAAAAGTACGGCAAATGACTGTGCCGCACAGACGGTGAAATCAAGAAGCCTGCACCGAATGGAATTGCACCAAAAAGCGGTTAAAACGCAATTCCGATGCAATTATGACGCAATTCCGACGTAATTCCGCCGCAATCCATTGAGGTGTAATGAACAAGAAACTGAAAGTCGCCCTCCCGCTGGAGGCGACCAACATAGAATCGGCCCGCGAAAAGTCCATCCGTCACGGCCACCCCAGCACGTTGCATCTGTGGTGGGCGTGCTGGCCACTGGCTGCCTGCCGCGCCGTTCTGTTCGCCCAACTGGTAGGAGGCGCAACGGTTGGGCCTGGAAGCCCACGCCAGCGACCTCAACCAGGTGGCCGTGCTGATCAACAAAGCACTGATCGAAATCCCGCCCTGCTTCGCCGGTAGGCCACCTGTCCACTACTCAGTGCCCGCCCGGACGCGCTGCCGCGCGACCTGGAGCAAGCACTGCTGGACTGGGTATGGCACAAGGAGAACGGCATCGGTTACCCGGGCGTGAA